>SMUX01188147.1_pt1 | contig 41650 bp, 43 predicted proteins | sample 2456431 | NCBI WGS metagenome assembly SMUX01 (sample SAMN11095930, study PRJNA526329) | marine sediment metagenome | biome: Marine sediment; feature: Surficial sediment; material: Deep marine sediment; isolation source: Hadal surficial sediment | place: Pacific Ocean | collected 2014-11 | depth... | reverse complement strand
CTGCACAACAACGTGGGCATCAGCGTCGCCGGTGGCGATGCTTCGGTGACAGAGATAACGACCGAGGCGTTCGATCGCATCATGGCGGTAAATCGCCGCGGTGGAGAATTATCCGTGGGTGGCTTACAAAGCGAGCAAGTCCGCCATGGTGGCATTTACGAAACAACTCGCCATCCAGAACGCCGAGTACGGCGTGCGTGCCAACGTGATCCTGCCCGGGCTGATGGATACGCCCATGGCCGTGGATACCCGTGCACGGGCCTTCAATCGGCCCCGCGAAGCGATCGCCGCCGAGCGCGACGCGCGGGTACCGTTGCGCAACAAGATGGGTAGCGCGTGGGACGTCGCCCATGCCGCCCTGTTTCTTGCTTCCGAGGAGGCGGGCTTTATCACCGGGGCGGTTTTAACCGTGGACGGGGGCGCCAGTTGCCGGGTGGGATAGCCGATTCCGGACACGACATTCATTCATCAAAATGCACGTTCTCGAAAAGCTCTGGCAAACGGCCGGATGCGCCAGCGAATCTCTGGAGCACATCGCCATCGAAGGCTCCGATCCGGTTCTGCCGTCGCCTTTCAAGATCGGTGAGGCGGCTGCCGCCACCATCGGTGCTACGGCGCTCGCGGCGGCGGAGCTGTGGCGCTTGCGCACCGGACGCGTGCAACAGGTTCGCCTTGATACGCGCGCCGCGGCTATCGCCTTTCGCAGCGAACGGCATCTGCGCATCAATGGCGCGCCACCGCCGCCGTTGTGGGACGACATCGCCGGATTTCACGCCACCGGGGATGGCCGGTGGGTGCAGCTGCACACCAACTTTCCCCATCATCGAGAGCGTGCGCTGGATGTTCTCGAGTGCCCGGGGGATCGGCCATCGGTGGCGAAGGCGATCGCGGATTGGAAGGGCGAGGAGTTGGAAGAAGCGTTGATCGCCGCGGGCACTTGCGGGGCCTTCGTGCGCACGCCCCAGGAGTGGCTGGCCCACTCCCAGCAGGCGGCGGTGGCGCGTTTGCCGGTGCTGGAGATCCTGCGCCTGGACGACAGCCCTCGGGAATCCCTGCCGGCGGCGGACCGACCCTTGTCGGGGGTGCGCGTGCTGGACATGACCCGCATTCTCGCCGGTCCGGTGGCGGCCAGAACCCTGGCGGCCCACGGTGCCGATGTGCTGCAGGTGAGCGCGCCGCATCTGCCGACCATCGAGCAACTGGTCATCGACACCGGCTTCGGCAAGCGCGCCACCAGCCTCGATATTCGCGCACCGGAGGACAGCGAGATTCTGAAAGCGCTGCTCGCCGAGGCGGATGTGTTTATTCAAGCCTTTCGGCCGGGTGCCCTGGATGCCCTGGGCCTGTCAGCGCAAGCGCTGGCGGAGCTGCGGCCCGGCATCGTTTACGTCACCATTTCCGCCTGGGGACATGAAGGGCCCTGGCGCCTTCGCAGGGGCTACGACAGTCTGGTGCAATCCGCCACCGGCATCGCCTGGGAATGTGGCCGGGAAGGCCACCCGGGGCGGCTCCCGGCTCAGGCACAGGACCACGCCTGCGGCTATCTGGCCGCCTTCGGCGCGCTGGTAGCGCTGGCGCGCAGGTCGACGGATGGCGGCAGTTATCTGGTGCGGGTTTCCCTCGCCCAGACCGGTCACTGGTTGAGGGGTCTGGGGCGCATCGAGGATACGGGGCTGGCAGAGCCGGACAACGACGCTGTCGCCGATCTGCTCGAGACGACGAAGACCCCCTTCGGCTTGGTCGAGCACGTGCGGCCCACGGTGGCGGCCATGTCGGAAACGCCGATGCAGTGGACGATGCCGCCGGTACCGCTGGCTACCCACGGACCGCGCTGGTGGTGAGACCGAAGGGAATAAATCTGACTTATATCAAGTTGATTCGTGATAGCGGTCTTAACTCGTTCTTAATCCGTAGAAAGCTCCAGAACTTAAGGTAAATTCCACAGGGCAGCGATGCACTCATTCCCCCTGGATCAATGCTTGATTTAACATAATATACATTATACGAACTAGCATAGTTGCCCGAGAATTGATTTTCCGTCCCCCCGGAATAGGAATCGACTCTTCAGGACCCCAAAGACGGGCGCCAGGTCAACCGCTTGCTGATCGAGCCCGGACAAGTAACGGAAGTCTGCGACTTTTCGGGCGGCTTCCACGGTCAATGCGGCTGAAAATTCCGTTTCTCGCGCTTCTCAATGTGCAATGACGTGGATGCACCCTTTCACGAACAGGGCAAGTCTACTTCGACATCATTTCATAGACCCTGATGCTCGATATGTACGGATTGCTTTTCGCCATCTTCTCTGCATCATCAAGGCTGTCGGCGCTCATGACCATGAAGCCGGTGATGGATTCTAGTCCCAGTGGCAAATCCTTGGTTCCAGCCTTCGAGATTTCTCGGCCACCACTTAAATGTCCCATGTCGATAATATTGTCTTTAATTGACTCCAACCACTTGCCCCAGGCTGCCATGATTTCTGGCGTGGGCTCTTCAAACCCGTAGGTCAGAAAAACAAATTTCTTCACTGTTCTCCCCTTGTTGTTGGTTGTTGCCGCGATTGTCTCGTGCGCTTATTTGTCGTGACTTCGAGCTTTCTGTTTCTTTTTCATGCGTCGCGCGATCTCAGCGCCATAGGCAGACAGAGCATCGGACCAGAAACTCTCGAGGTATTGGCGTAGGTCATCGAGCCCGTCGCACTTGATGAGATACAGGCGACGATTTCCTCGCGGTTCGACGCTGACCAGCTTGGCAGCCTCAAGTACCCTCAGATGTTGCGATACGGCGGGTCTGCTCACAGGCTGCTCCTTCGCCAACTCGCCCACGGACTTGGGCCGCTCGCGCAGCGCCTCAAATATGTGGCGGCGCGTTGGATCTGCCAATGCTGAGAACACTGCTGCGTAAGCCATGGCTTACCATAAGCGACAGCTTATCAGATGTCTACTCGAGGCACCCGGCTCCAGTACCGTGCCCCGGAATTTGACAGCCGGCGGCTCGATCCTTATGGTTCATGCGTGCCTTCGCTGGACTAGACCAGATAATCAGAACATGTCCGTCGATGCGTAAAGTCCCTTACTACCTGCAGATCCGCGACCATCTCGCATCGCAGATCGAGACGGCCACGCTGCGCCCCAACGCTAAGTTGCCCTCGGAGAGGACGCTGAGCGAGGCTTTCGGGACCACACGGATGACGGCCCGGCAAGCGCTGTTGCAACTCGAGGCCGAGGGTCTGATACACCGCCTGGATCGGCGCGGATGGTTCGTGTCGCCGCCCAGATTGAAGTACGACCCGACCCTCAATATCAGCTTCACCGAGAACGTCGCATGCCAGGGCCGGCAGCCGGGAACGGTGTTGCTGAGCCAGGAGCAGACCACCGCGTCGACCTGGGACTTCACCCATCTGGGAGTCACCGCGGGTGAACCCGTGTTCTTGATTCGCCGCATGCGTCTCATCGACGAACGGCCGGTGTTGGTGGAGCACCTGCACGTGAACGCGAACCGGTGCCCGGGCTTACTGCGTCTTCCACTCGATCAGTCATTGACGAAACTGCTCGCCGCGCACTACGGCATCGTCGAGCGGCGCGCGCAGATCCGGGTGCGCCCGACGGCGCTGACCGCCTCTCAGGCGGAACCGCTTCAGGTAGCGGCGGGTACTCCAGGCCTGTATCTCACCCGCACCACTTACGATCAGGACGACAATGTGGTCGAGTTCGATCAGGAATTCTGGCGCTACGATGTGCTGGAGGTAGCCATCGAAGTGCACACGGAAGTCGTCGCAGCCGCCCCGATTGCTGCCGCGCTGTCATCTCGAAGCGCGTGAGATCCCGCCTGTGACCGACACTAACAAACCCATCGTCAGCATCGAAAACATATCCAGGACATTCATCGTTCCGGGGCGCGAGCCGGTCAAGGCGCTGCAAAACGTCAGCAACCACGTGGACAAGGGTGAGGTGCTGGTGCTCATCGGCCCCAGCGGCTCGGGCAAGAGCACCCTGCTTCGCACCCTGAATGGTCTGGAGACGATAGATAGCGGGCGCATCATCATCGACGGCGTAGAGATCAACGATGCCAAGACAAACTTGGACAAAGTGCGCGAGCGCGTCGGCATGGTGTTCCAGCACTTCAACCTCTTTCAGCACAAAACCGCGCTCGAGAATGTTACGCTGCCACAAGTCGTGGTGCTCAAGCGCTCGCGCGCCGACGCAATGGAGAAGGCCAATCAGCTTCTGGATCGCGTCGGGATCGCTTCCATGGGGAGCAGCTACCCGCGCCAGCTCTCCGGTGGCCAGCAGCAACGGGTCGCCATCGCGCGCTCGCTGGGCATGGATCCCACGGTCATGCTGTTCGACGAGGTCACCTCGGCGCTGGACCCGGAAACCGTGGGCGGTGTGTTGGCGCTGATGGAAGAGCTGGCCGATTCGGGCATGACCATGGTGGTGGTCACCCACGAGATGGGCTTCGCCCGCAAGGCGGCCAACCGGATGCTGTTCATGGATGACGGCGCCTTGATCGAAGAGGGTGATCCCGAGTCATTTTTCGACAATCCGCGGGAGGAACGCTTGCGTACCTTTCTGAGTCAGATCGTGTAGATCTGTTCTCGGATTCCATCTCTGGACTAGACCAGAGGAGTTGTTCGTAGACCGTGATACGGGCGTATCTAGTCGCGCCGACCAGGGCGGTGCCCCCCGGGGCGGCCGCTCATCATTCGAACCACAGAAGGGGGAGATCGAAATGAAACGATTCAAACGGCTGTTGGCCCTGTCCACGGGCATTCTGAGTCTCGCGTTGATGGGCCTGCCTCAAGCGGGCGCGGACGTGGTCGAGGACATCGTCAAGCGGGGCGAGCTGCGCGTAGCGGTGCAGACCCAGGGCCCGCCGGTCAGCTTCATCGACAAGAACGGCAAGCGCACCGGCTTTGCCATGGAGGTCATCGAGATGATGGCCAAGGACATGGGCGTGAAGCTCAAAGTTCTCGACTACGACTGGAAGGGTTTGATTCCCGCCGTGCGCTCGGGCAAAGCGGACTTCCTGGCCGCCGACATGACGCCCAACGCCAAGCGAACCCTGGTGCTTAGCTTCACTGCACCCTACCTGTACAGCGATGTGGTGCTCTACGCGAAGAAGGGCATGGGCTTCAAGAGCTGGCAGGACGTGTGCAAGAGCGGCAAGACGGTCGCCGTCGTTCAGGGTAGCAGCAACGTTGGGCTGCTCAAGGCCAAGTGCTCGGCCGCCCAGATCAAGGAGTTTGCCGGCGGTGGGCCGGCCGTGGCCCAGGCGGTGGCAGCGGATCGCGCGGATGCGGGTATCAACGATCAGGCGTCCGCGGCCGGGTACGTGATCGAGTACCCGGATTTCCAGGTGCTCGACGGCGCGCTCAAGAGCTGGCCCCTGAGCTTCGCGACCCGCGCAGACGAGACGCACCTGCTGCGTTGGTTGGACAACTACTTCATGCTGATCCGAAACGACGGACGCCTGGACAAGCTGGCCGACTACTGGATGCGCGGTCCCGAGTGGAAGAAGGACCACTAGGCAACGCTTTGCCGTAGGCGAGGGCTCCGCCGAACGGGCGGAGCCCTCACGACCCTAGAGCATCTCGCGAGCGGCCACTGATGGACTGGATCCTCGACTTCTACAACTGGCGCGTGGTCGCGCAATTCATCCCCGAATTCCAGCGGGGCCTGCTGTCGACGGTGGGGATTTCCGCGGTGAGCCTGGTTCTCGCCCTGGTGGTGGGCACGCTCAGCGCTATCATGAGCCTCTCGGCCAGGCCCTGGCTGCGAAATATATCTGCCGCGTACATCGCATCCATTCGCTCCACGCCGCTGTTGATCCAGATCTATGTCATCTATTTCGCCCTGCCGGCGCTGCCCATCCTCGGTCGGCGCCTGGATGAGTGGGAAGGCGGGATCCTGGCCCTGGGCCTCAATGCCGGCGCCTTCATGAGCGAGATCATCCGCGCCGGCATCGAATCCGTCGAACGGGGCCAGATCGAGGGCGCCAAGTCGGTGGGCATGAATTACCTGCAGCGGATGCGTTACATCGTGCTGCCCCAGGGGATTGCGCGGGTGCTGCCGCCATTGCTCGGACAGACGGCGGTGCTGATCAAAGACAGCTCGCTGGTGAGCTTCATCGGCGTGTACGAGTTATTCGGCGCCGGCCTGACGTTGCTCAACGAACGGCTGATGCCCAACGAAGCCTTCCTGACGGTGGCCGGCTGCTATCTGGTGATCTATTACGGGATGTTCCTGCTTTCCAATCGTATGCAGCGCAAGCTGGGCGGAACCTACGCCTGAGGGAATGGCAATGCTCGAGGTCTTCAAAGCCACCCTGCCCTTCCTCATGCACGGTCTCTGGATCACGTTCCAGATCTCGGTGGTCACTATCATCAGCGGCAGTCTCCTCGGCTTCGTGGTCGGACTGGTGCGGGCAGAGCGGATCCCGGTGCTGTCGCTCGTTTTTGGAGGCTATATCCACGTGCTGCGCGGCACACCCTTCCTGGTGCATCTCTACTTCGTGTACTTCATGCTGCCCGCCACCGGGGTTTCGTGGTTGCAACTGGAGGCCTTTCCGGCCGCGGTCATCGCGCTCAGTCTCTACACCTCGACGTACGTCGCCGAGGTCGTTCGGGCGGCCATCGAGGCGGTGGACCCTGGCCAAACGGAAGCGGCGCGCTCGGTGGGCATGAGCGCCGTGCAGAACCTGCGGCACATCGTGCTGCCGCAGGCAGTCAAGCTGATGATTCCGCCCATGGGGGGCATTTACGTCATCATCATCAAGGGCACCTCCATCGTCTCCGTGATCGGCATCTCGGAGCTGGTGCGGGCGGGAGAGCACGCCGCGCAACGCCACCCCAGCGAGCTGATGCTGATCTACGGCATGGTGGCGCTCATGTATTTCGTGTACTGCTACCCGGTGTTGCGCCTGGCGAAATGGGCCGAGAACAAGATCGGGCGGATCCAGACGGAGCACTGAGTCGCTGCGCCGTCATCCTGAGCGCATCCGGACTCCCGCCCAGGCTCGCAGAGGGGTCGCTTTGACAACCCATCACAACACACGGTCCCGAGCAAAATGAACCAGTCCTCCAACAAGTTCCTGCTGGTCGGATTCGATGGCCTGCGCCCGGAGATGATGACGCAAGCGTTGATGCCCAATCTCCACCGTCATGCCAGCCAGGGGGTCACTTTCACCAATCACCGCTGCACGTTTCCGAGCGAAACTTATGTCAACCTGACCTCGCTGGTAACGGGCTCCACGCCTTCACGCCACGGCTTGATCGCCAACTACTATCTGGACCCGAAGGTCGATGGCCGTGAGCGCTTCGAGGGATCGAGCGTGGAGCGTATCGAAAAGGCCCAACGCGCCTATGCCGGGAAGCTCTTTGACGCGCTCTCGCTGGGCGAGATTCTGGGCCAAGCCGCACGGCGCATGGCCATCATCAGCACCAATTCGCCCGGCAGCGTGCGGCTCAAGCACCATCAAGTTTTCGAACACGCCCACCTCAGCCTGTCCTGCCACACGCCGGATTCCTCGCATCCGCGCCATGAGGTGGAAGCGATCGTGGCGCGACTGGGGACGCTTTCCCGCAAGCGCTATCCGGATGTGGAAGGCGTGAGCTACGCGACCAACGTGTTCCTCGAGCACCTGTGCGCCAGTGCGCTTCCCGATCTGACCATTCTCTGGTACGGCGAGCCGGACAACAGCTATCACGCATACGGGATCGGTGCCCCGGAGAGTCGCTTGGCGTTAGGGCACGTGGACGCCGAGTTCGGGCGCGTGCTCGACTGGTGGCAGGCATCGGAACAGCGCGAATCGCTACAGATCGTGGTCGTCTCGGATCACGCACACATCACCCAGAAGACCAAGGTCGCCACCGGAGATCTGTTGCGCGATGCCGGCTTCAAGGTGGACGACCATCTGCAGGACGGCGCCGATCTCGCCCTGATCGCCGCGTACGGTGGCCGCATCTGGGTGCGGGACAAGGACCCGGACCTCACCCGGGCGATCGGCCAGGCGCTGATGGAGACGGACGCTTGCGGAATGGTTTTCAGCGCCGGGCGCAACGCGGTCGAGGGTATCGTCCCGGGCAGCTTCTCCAAGCAGCTCGTGATGGCGGACCACCCCCGCTCGCCGGACATCTACTACGTTTTGCGCACCGCCGATGAGCCCGACGAACACGGCTACATCGGTACTTGCCACTACGAAAGCGGCCTGCCGGTTGGCGCGGGGATCCACGGCGGCTTGCACCGTAACGAGCTGCACAGCGTGTGCGTCGCTTCGGGCAGCCTGTTCGACCAAGCAAGGAGCGTGCAAGCACACTCCGGTATCGTCGACATCGCGCCGACCATCCTGCATGGATTGGGGATCGCGGCGCCCGAGACGATGGACGGCCGGGTGCTTCACGAAGCCTTTGCCGATGGCGCGAGCGACGCACCGGATCCGGTGGCGGAAAAGTACGAGACGGGTGTCGGTCACTACCGGCAGGTGCTGCATCGCACGCGCATCGGGGACTCGTGTTACCTCGATGGCGGCTGGCGCTCGGCATGAATGAGGAGACGGAGATGCCGGAGCTTGCGCCTGATGCCGGAAGGCCCGGGGTCGATCCCGCCGTCTTGGAGTTTTTGCCGGAATTCGTGCAATTCGCGCGCACTGTGGCCGACGCGGCACGGCGGACTTCGCTGCGGTATTTTCGGGCCGGCCCCGAGTTGCACATCAAGGCGGACGGTTCGCCGGTCACGGTCGCAGATCGCGAAACGGAGCGGGTCATCCGGGAGCTGTTGTCGCGAAGCTATCCACGACATGCGGTCATGGGCGAAGAGCACGGCTGGACACCCTCGGATCAGCCGTATACGTGGGTCGTCGATCCCATCGATGGCACCAAGTCCTATCTGGCCGGCGCCCCGACTTTCGGAATGCTGCTGGCGCTGCTGTACGACGGTACGCCGGTGCTGGGGATCATCGACATCCCGGCCCTGGACGAGCGATGGTGCGGCGTCGCCGGACAAGCCACAACCATGAACGCCCGGCCCGCAAAGACCGGCTCCTGCACAGCCGTGGAGCACGCGGTCCTGACCATCATCTCGCCGGACAAGCTCGAAGGCGGCGAGCGACCCGCGGTGCATGCGTTGAGTCGGTTGGCGCGCGTGCACCGGTACAGCAGTGACGGCTATTCGCACGCCCTCCTCGCCTCGGGCTACGTGGACATGGTGGTGGCGGTTGGCCAGCAGCCTTTCGACACTCTCGCGGTGGTCCCGGTGGTCGAGGGAGCCGGCGGCTGTATCACCGATTGGGCCGGCGAGCCCCTGGGCCTCGATTCGGACGGCCGCATCCTGGTGACGGCCACGCCTGAGTTGCACCGGGAGGCGTTGATCGTCCTTCGAACAAACAACGACACGCGAAAATGAAGAACAGCTACGACGTGATCGTGGTCGGCGCAGGGATCGTGGGCACCGCGATCGCGTACAACCTCGCTCGAGCCGGCATTAAGGACGTGCTCCTGCTGGAGAGGAATACCGTGTGCTCCGGGGACACCGCGTACAGCTGTGCCATCGTTCGCACCCACTACTCGAATCCGCTGACCTGCAAGATGGCGACCATCGGCCGCGACGTGCTCGCCGATTTTCCGCACCGGGTCGGAGGCGAGTCCGGATTCAGGCGTTGCGGCTATCTGATCTTCTCGGGACCGGACACGCTGGTGGAGTTCGAGCGCAACGTGAGCCTGCAACGCGACGCGGGCGCCGACGTGGATCTGATCGACACCCGCCAGGCGCTGGAACTGCATCCGCTGCTCGATCCCGCCCGCATTGCGAGCGCCGCTTTCGAGCCGCTTTCGGGATTCGCCGATCCGCACTTGACCACGATGGCCTACGCGGACGCCGCCCGGCGATGCGGGGTCGAGATCCGGCAAGGCACGCTGGTGCGAGGTTTGGTGGAAGGCGCCGAGGACCGGGTGAATGGGGTGCGTACCGATCGCGGGGACATATCGGCGGGCCACGTGGTGCTGGCCACCGGCGTCTGGACCAACACCCTGACCGAGGCCATCGGGCTTCACTATGCTTACCAGACCGTCAATCACAAGGTCGTGCACTTCAGCTTCGATCACCCCTATCCCCATGAGCGCTACCCTGTGGTCCGCGATTTGCCCGGCGTTTGCTACAACCGCCCCCACGACGGCGGCGTGCTGCTCGGGGACAGCGGTCGCGGTGAGCCGGTTCCGAGCGCGGACTATATGGACCAGACCCTCGCGCGCGACGAGGCCGGCACGTTTCTGGAGAACTTCACGAATTGCTTCCCGAGTCTGAATGGAGCGCGCATCACCAGCCACTGGGCGGGACGCTACGATGTTTCTCCAGACTCCAACCCCATCATCGGCGGGTTCTCGGGAAAGGACGGCGTGATGGCTGTTTGTGGTTTGTCGGGAGGTGGCTTCAAGCTGGCCCCCTGCATCGGGCAGATGGTGGCGGAGCAGATCGCCCACGGCGAGAGCCGCATCCTGCCCGGCGAGCCCTACCTGCCGACACGTTTCGAGCAAGGCCGGGAGTTCCAGACTGCCTATCCCGGCACTAGTGCCATGGCCTGAGCTTGGCCGGAAATCCATGAGCCCACTACAGTCCTATTTCGAAAAGTCACTCAGCCGAAACACCGATGGCATCTTGGGCATTCCCATTGCCGACTTCCGCAAAGATGTCGCGCAAAGGTTGCTCGAAAGGGCTGGCCGTGTCCGCTTATACGCACATACGTACGCGTTCTTTTTCAATTTCAAGTACGGTTGCTTCGATATCGAGGATCTACTCCGATTCGCGTTTCAGCAGGGCCTGCAGGGGATCTCAGCACATATCGATTCCGGACAGGCAAGGTGCTTGCGACGAAAGACGGTGTCCGAACTCGGCGAGATCAGAGCTCATGCAGAAAAGCTGGAATTGGGCATCAATCTCGAAATCAGCAGTGTCAGCAAAGATGAGGTCGCTGATGTTGTCCGGATAGCGCGCGCACTCAATGCAAAGAATATTCGCGTATATTTCCGCCACGCTGGGCGAGTATCTGAAATCCTCCAAAGAGGCATTGACGAGCTGAAGGATGTGGCAAGGATCGCAGCCGAGCATGATCTCCAATTTACATTGGAACAACACGAAGACCTCAAGTCCCATGAGCTCGTGCACATCATTACCGAGGTCAACAGCGAAAGAATCGGACTCCTGTTTGATTTCGGTAATATGATCAACGCTCTCGAAGAGCCTTTGCCGGCGCTGCAGACAATGGCGCCGTACATAAGACAGGTACACCTCAAAGGTATTCGTAGAATCAGACACCTCTCTGGTTTCGCGCAGCTGGGGGTCGCACAGGGGGAGGATGATTTACCGCAGATGAAGATGTTGCTCGATCTGCTCATGCTCGGAGAAGACGAGCCCCAGGTCGAGACATTCAGCTTGGAACAGGAGATTGGCTACTACTCACCCGTTTTCAGGCAACACGGCGAAGATCCGGATCCCGTGATCCCGGAAAGAGGGCCCAGCGAGACTCCCTTGGATCAAAATATCCCTCTGAAAGACAGTCTGCTCATGGAGATCAGGAACGCATGCGACCAACTTCGGTTCGTGAGGAATCTGCTCGAAAACTTGAAGACCATTGCAGACATTCAGTTGAGTTTTCAGACTTGACGTTGCAAGGATGGTCCGTTCAACGGTTGTCGCTACCGCAACCCTGGTCCTTGCTCCGCGCCCTCACTTAGCCTTGGCGACGCGCGATCGCGCCCATGCCGAGAAGATCTCGGCGACCACTACAAGGGCGATGATGGAAAGCAGAATCGCTGCGGTGCGTTCAGTCTCGATCTGCATGATGTTGCGCTTCAGATACCACCCCATGCCGCCGGCACCGACAAAGCCGACCACGGTGGCGGCGCGAAACGCCACGTCCCAGGTATAAATTGCGATCCCCGCAAAGGCCACGCGAACTTGCGGAAAGACGCCGAAGACAAAAACCTGAAGCTTGTTGCCGCCCATGGCACGCACGGCTTCGACCTGACCCATCTCGATGGCCTCGATCTCCTCGGCGAAAAGTTTTGCGGCAAACCCGATACAGAACATGGTCAAGGCGAGAACTCCGGCCAACATGCCGAATCCCAGGATCGTGACGAAGAGGATGGCCCAGATCATCTCATGGACCGAGCGGCATGCCATGGAGACAAACCGCGCTATGGGGTACACGAACCGCTTGGAGGGACCCACGTTGAAGGCAGCAAACCAACCCAACGGGATCGCGATCAGCAATCCGAACAACGCGCCCAGATAGGCCATCTGGATGGTTTCGATCACTGAGCTCAGGTAGTCGCGATCCGCAATGTATTCCAGATCGGGCGGGTAATAGCGGTCAACGAGAAGATCGCCGATACGACCGAACATGCCCATGAACCGTTCCAGGGGAATGTTCAGGTAGTAGACCGAATACGCCAGAAACATCAACACACCGAGCAGGACCCCGTAGCGGATGAGAGACTGCGGGTATTTGAACCGGCTCCATTGCCGCTGCGTTGGTGCAGAATTCGGGCTCATGAGGATTTCTCGGGCACGTTCCATCATCAACCTAGATCAGGGCTTTCCGGGAGTAGTACGAAGCCACCTCCCCGAGAACTATCAGGACCAGGATGGCAAGGATGACGGTGGTAACGCCCGGGAAGTTGAAGGTGTTCATCTGGCGGAAGAAAACCAGTCCGAGCCCGCCGGCTCCGACGAGTCCGAGCACGGCTGAGCGGCGGATGTTTATCTCCCATTCGAAGATCACGACACCGACGATTACCGGCATGACCTGCGGCAGGATGGCGAACAGCATCACCTGGAGGTTGTTGCCGCCTACGGCGCGGATAGCTTCGACCGGCTTCGGGTCAATGTTCTCGATGGCTTCGGCGGAAATCTTGGCGATGAAGCCCAGGGAGCGCGCGGCGATCGCGAGCACGCCGGCCAAGGCGCCGAGGCCCACTGCGGAGACGAATATCAGCGCCCAGACGATCTCGTGCACGGATCGGCTGAGAGTCATCATTATGCGTGCCAGAGGATAGGTTATCAGTTTTACAGGCGTCACGTTGAGGGCGCCAAACCAAATCGCCGGGATGCAGATGATCAGGCCCAGCAGCGTGCCCATGGTGGCGATCATGAAGGTTTCGAGCGCCGGCCCCAACAGATTCGGGATCAACTTGAAGTCGATTCCGATGAAGCGAGACACGTCAGCCATGATCTGGGAAACAGAACCGATGCGCTCCCAATCGGTGTCATCGACAACGGTAACCTGAATGCTCCACACCACGAGGGCCAGGGTGATCAGGAAAAATACGAATCGGGCCCTGTTCCGTCCCTGGCGAATCCGAACGATGTCATCAACCGTCAGGGGCGTGACCGGATCCTGAATTCCTCGCCGCTCCATCACAGGACTTCCATGGCGTAGATCTCATCGAGACGCGCCCCGTCCAATGTATCCGTGGGACCATCGAACATCTTGATGCCGTCTTGGAGCCCGATGATCTTGTTGGAGAACTCCCGGGCCAGCTGCACGTCATGAATATTGCACAGCACCGGCACCCGGAGATCGGTCGCGATGGATTTAATCAATCCCATGACTTCACGGGAAATTTTCGGATCCAGCGCCGATGTCGGTTCGTCGAGAAGCAACAGGGTCGGTTCCTGCATCAGCGCGCGGGCGATACCGACGCGCTGGCGCTGGCCGCCGGAGAGCTCGTCGGCGCGCTTGTCCACGTGATCCTGGAGTCCGACCCGCTCGAGCAGCTCCAGGGCGCGCTGTATATCTGTACGCGGGAATACCCGGAAAATGCTGCGCAACGATCCCACGTAACCGAGGCGCCCGGACAGCACGTTGTCCATCACGGACATCCGCTCGATCAGGTTGAACTCCTGAAAAATCATGCCGATGTGCCGGCGCAGACGTCGCAGCTCGCGCGCCCCCAGGGCGAGCACGTCGATCCCGTCGAGCCGGATGCTCCCGGACGTGGGATCAATCAATCGATTGATGCAGCGGATCAGTGTCGACTTTCCCGCCCCGCTGGGACCGATTATGGCGAAGAAGTCCTCCGCATCGACATCGAAACTGATCCCCTTTAGAACCTCCGGCCCGCGGCCGCTGTATCTTACCCGCAGGTCGTCGATTTCGAGTACGGTCATGTGCTGGTCTCTTTGCACTGGACTGAGGCGTGCCACGCGCCACGGTGGCGGAGACGGTCCGCGCCGATGTTACCCGAAGGCCGCAAGGGCGCGAACCACGGACAACCGTCGTTACGATTGCTTTTTCTTTCGCTCGTCTTTCGCCTTCTTCAGGGCGCGGATCACATCGTAATCGGCCGAGGTCATCGGCACGAAGGTGTTGGACTTCACGTTGTCCAGAAACGCCTTCGCACTCGGCTCATCTTTGAGTCCTAGAAAGGTCTCACGGATATTGGCTTTAATGTCCTCGCAAAGAGTATTCCGATAGACGAATGGATCCTGCGGAATCGGCGGCGACGACCAAAGAATGTTGAAATCCTCCAGCTTCACCTCGCCCTTGTCGACCACGTTGTCGAAGCGGTGGGAGGCGACGAACGCCGCGTCCACCTTGCCCTGATAGACGGCAACCGTCGAGAGCTCATGCGAGCCTGTATAAACGGTTTTCTTGAAGTACTTGTCGATGTCCTCTCCGATGACCTTCGAGAACACCACACGCGGCACCAGATTTCCGGACGTACTGCCCGGATCGGTGAGCCCGACGACCTTACCTCTGAGAGACTCGATGGTCGTCAGGCCCGAACCCTTTTTGGAGATCAGAACGCCTCTGTAACCGGGGCCTTCCTCCTGGAGATGGCCGGGACGCTTTGCGTAGGTCGCAAAGACCTCGATGGTCGGGTCCTTGGAACTGGCAATGACGTAGGAGTACGGGCCGAGCACGGCCACGTCCACGAAACCGCTGAGCATGCCTTCCACCACCGACGCGTAGGATGTCGGCATGAAGAATTCGATCTTCTTGCCCGTCAGCTTGGCCAGACGATCGGTAACCGGCTTGTACAGCTGCAGCTCGGCCACCGTTTCCTCAGTGGGAATGATGGCGAAGGTCAAGCTGTCGGGATTTTCGCACTCAGCAGCGGCCATGGCGGCCGGAATACTGCCCAGGCTAATCGCTGCCGCCACGGCCACGGCCGCGGCCGCGGCCGGAAGTCCCCTCCTCCCGAATGAGAGAAATGAGTTGAACTTTGGTTTCGTTTTCATGTTCTGTTTCCTCATCAGTGAGGGATCCCGCGGATCTGGCCTGCTCTCAGAGGGCAGATTGGAGGCCAGACTCGGAACCCCGTGAAACGAAGCATTGCATTACGCGTGTATGTGAGCCAATGAAATTCTGCCCTCGTTGCCCGGCCAGGGCGGCGTCAATGAGGGCTCGCCATTCCTCGCCCTCGAGGCCGTAATCCCCCGGATCGGTGGATACGCCAAGATTGACGAGAAAATTCTCGAGCCGGTCGACGCCCGCGTCCAGGTCGTCGCCGAAAATTCGTTGCAGGCTGTGGTCGCAGTCCTCATCCGCCCCCAGCACACTGGCCATGACCATCGGCAGGCTGAAGGAGCAGGCGAGGCCGTGGGGAATACCGTATTTGAGGGTAATCGGATAGGAAACGGAGTGCGCCAGCGCGGTCTTGGTGTTCGAGAAAGCCAGTCCCGCGAACAGGGCCGCGCGCGCCACCCTGTCGCGCAGTGACGCGTTGGTCAGATCATCGACGAGGCGTGGAAGAGTAGCGATGAGCTCACTGGCGGCGAACACCGCATGGTTGGTGGAAACCGCATTGGCGTTTCGATTCCAGATGCTTTCCAGCGCGTGGGATAGAGCGTCGAGGCCGGTGCTGATAGTGAGATCGCGCGACATTCCGAGCATGAGTGCTGGATCGATGACGGCATGGGACGGATAAATCTCGGGACGCGCCAGCGAATACTTTTGTTGGCCCTTGGTGTCCCAGACCGTGGCCCAGCTCGTGACCTCGCTGCCGGTGCCTGCCGTGGTGGGCACAGCGATGATGGGGAAGGCGCTGAGCGCGCTCTCCCCGCGCTTGGTCTCCAGGAAACGGCGAACCGGCTCGAAGCCCCGGCCGGCGGACGCGAAAACTTTCGCCGCATCGATCACGGATCCCCCGCCGAGGGCGAGGATGACGCAATCCCGGGTCACCAGTTCGGCGAAGCGGGCGCACTGCTCCGAGAGGGTAGCGAAATCGGGGTTCGGCCTGATGGTGTCGATGACGACGGTAGGCGGTCCGGCGCCTTTGGCCACTCGCTGAGAAAGGGTCTTGAAATAAGGCTCGTCGTAGGTGACCAGACAGTAGCGCCGCCCACCGATGATGCCGGCAACGTCGTCCAGGGCGCCGGCCCCAAAGAGAATCTTGACGGGGTTGTCAAATCGCCACACCGGCCTCTCCGCTTTCGCTGAGCCGTTCTCGACGGGATCGCTGCCCGCCTTGTTTTTCGTTGACAACAGCCTCCCACAGAGCCAATCATTCATCAAATGCAATTTATGTATGTTATCTATTGGTTTTGTAGATGCTATACACGCAACTCCGATCATTCCACGCCGTTGCCACCGAAGGGGGCTTCACGGCTGCCGCGCGCGCGATCAACGTCGGACAGCCCACGATTACCACCCAGGTCAAAGCCTTGGAAACGTATTTTAAGGTCGAGCTGTTTCACCGCCGCGGCCGCAGGGTGGATCTGACGGACCTGGGGAAAGCGCTGTTTGGACTCTCGCAGCGGATCATGAGTCTGGAGGCGGAAGCCGCAGGTCTCCTATTGGCTGCCGGCGGTTTCCATTCCGGGACCCTTAAAGTGGGCGCCGTGGGGCCGTTTCACGCCATCGAGATGCTCAGCGCTTTTAATGAGCGCTATCCCGGTATCAAGCTGCCGGTTCGAACAGGCAACTCCCGCGAGATGCTGGATCTGCTTCTCGATTTTCAAGTCGATGTCGCGGTGCTGGCCTATGTCGAGGGCGACGCCCGATTGCTGGCCATGCCATACAGCCGCCATCCGGTGGTCGCTTTCGTCAACGGCTCCCATCCGTGGTGGCATCGAGGCGCTGTCTTCATAGAGGAATTTCAGGACCAGCCGGTAGTGCTCCGTGAGATCGGCTCGACGACGCGCCTTGCCTTCGAGAACGCCCTGACCGTAGCGGGAGTCACCGCCCGTATCGTGATGGAAATTGGCAGCAGAGAAGCCGTGTGGCTGGCGGTCGAAAAAGGTGTCGGAATCGGGGTGGTTTCGGACATCGAGTTTATCCCTCACCCGAACCTGCGGCCGGTCGCCATCGAAAATGCCGACATCTACACCTACGCTCACGTGGTTTGCCTCGCAGAGCGCAAGGAATCACGAATTATCCGGGCATTTCTCCAAATCGCCGAAGCTCTGAAGGCGAAACGCGAGAAGACTGGCTGACGGCCCTCCGGACTCCCTGAAACCCGTCGATTTTCGAAGCCCCCGGGCGCGTCACCAAAAGATTCCCGCGATTGCAGCAAATGTCACATCCGGCGACAGCGGCTTGTGACGAGGATCACAGTCAGGCGGGTTCACGTGGGCGGGGAAAGTATGGGATAACGACGACACATTAGTACCGGCGGGCTCAAGCTTCGTTACCTCCGGCATGGACGCCGCACGAATGGGCACAGGCCAGGCATTTTATGGGCACTCAGGTCACAAGCCACGTCTTACACGACGCACCCGCGGGCGAGCGCGAGGAGCAGCCATCGTGGCTGGAATTGGCCCAGCGCCTGCAAAAAGCCGAGCACCAGAGCCGCTGGCTCAAGTACGCCCTGATCATCATGGCGCCGTTGCTGATCTACGTGTTCGCCAGCCAGGAGCTTCCGAAGCAGCTCGTACAGCGGGAGCCGCTGGTGGCCGCCCACCGCTTGCAACTGTTCGACGAGCAGGGAAATACCCGCATGTACATGCGCGTCTACTCCGGCGTGCCGGTGATGCAGCTCATCGACGAGAACGGTGTGCCGCGCCTGTCTCTGGGGCTGCGCTACGACGATTCGCCGTTTATCAGCTTCTCGGATGCGCATGGCCAGACCAGGGCATCGTTTCAAGTGAGCGCAGACGACAGTCCCGCGCTGACGCTGTTCGACAAGAACGGCGAGCCTTCCTTCAGCGCCCACTGAGCTTGTTGAATGGGGATTTAATGGGGACAGATCTATTTTCCGGTTGCCTGCGCTGCAGGCAACCGGAAAATAGATCTGTCCCCATTAAATCCCCATCAATCACTACAGGCAGTAGCGCATCTCCGTGAAGCGGCCACGCAGGGCAATCACCGCCTCGCGCCAGCGGCTGTCGGCGCCGGATGGGCCACCCTTGAGGATCTCTGCCAGCAGGGCGGCGAGCTCGGTGAAATCCGCCTCCTGCATGCCGTAGCGGGTCATCTCCGGTGTGCCCATGCGCACGCCGCTGGATGCCGCGAAGCTCGGATCGTCGTAGAAGGCTTGCGGGTTGGTGATGATGTTGTTCTGCTCCAGGCGATCGGCAGCCCACTCCCCCCTGGCCCGCGCCACGCGCAGAAGCACCTGGTGGGTCTGAGTGAAATCCAGCTCCGGGTCGCCCTCCACCACCAAATGGTGATCGTCGAGGGCGCGCGCGAAGGCCTTGGCATTGGCGATGACCTGGCGTGGATACTCGTCCTTGAACTGCAGCATCTCGTAGCTGGCGCCCAGCAGACCCAGCTGCGTGCCCAGATGGTGGTTGCTCACGTGGCCGGGAAAGGTCCGCGACGCCACGTTGCGCCAGAAGCCCTCGAAGGGTGAGCCGGCCTCGATGTTGCTGAGAATGACGCCGCGCTGGGGGCCGAAGTAGGTCTTGTGGGTGGAACCGGTGATCACATCGGCGCCCTCCTCCAACGGCGACTGGAAATGCCTGCCCAGCAGGCCCAGCACGTGGGCGCCGTCGTACATGATGAGTGGCCTGCGGGGATTGTCGGCACCGAACTGCGCGTGCACGAATTCCGCGATTTCCCGCACCGGCTCGGTGTGAATGATGACGCTGCGCCCGAACACGATGAGCTCCGGGCGCGTTTTCGCGATCAGCGCATTCGTCGCTCGCACGTCGATGCGGTAGGGATTGTCGGCGCAGAACGGGAAATGGGACACCGCCGGGCGCCCGGTCTCCGGGTCCAGCATCACGTAGTTTTTGAGCGCACCGCCGATTTGCGCGCTCAGGTGTCCGCCTTTGTTGAGATCGTGGACCAGCACGCGGCGCAGCAGCTCGGCGGGCCGGCCGGCGCGAAAGCGGTTCTTGAATTGCTTGAGGGCGTCGTAGACCGTGTCGTTGGCCATCTGACCGCTGATGACACGGGTCTCCACCTGGGAACATTCGAAGAAGCTTCTGAGAGCTGCCTTGAGCTCCTCTTCCTTGTCCATGATGAAAGCGGTGCCCTTGTAGTAGCGCACCTCCGGGGCACCGGCCCCGAGGGCCTTGAGGCGATTGTGCTCGTTGTAGCGCGAAGACGGGTCGGCCGTGCACAGCGCATCCACGAATGCTGAAGCGCATTGCTCGGACGGAATCAGGTTGATGCACCGGCTCCGGCGCCAGGCCGTGTTTTCCCGCGCATCGCCGGCCAACGCCGCCGCCATCTCCGGCACCGTTTCCGGGCGCGCCCGGGCGGTCGCCGGCGGTAGCGCAAATCCCGTGTAAGTGCGTACGAAAGGTGCCGACGGCCACATGTGGCGCTCCACCAGTTCCGCCTCGGAGCTGTTGCCGCGATCGTCGCGCACTTCCAGGAGCATCGGTTTGTCGGTGCGATAGCGGAGGTTCGAATCCATGAGCGCGAGGCCGATGGGGCGCAGATCGTGCTCGTCGGAGGGCGTCGCCGTGATCCCCTGCCCGTAGAAGCGGGTGTAGGGAACGCTGCTGCCGGAGGTGACGTAGCCCACGTCTTTTCCGTCATGCAGGACCCGGTGGCCCGCGCGTAACGGCTTGCGTCCCTGAAACACCGCGATGGGCTGGACGATGCGCGGCAGCACCCGCTCTGCGAGGGGCGCATGCAGCTCGCCGCGCTTGATCTCGATGAACTCGTGGCGCTGGCGCTCCAAGGCGTGCTTGCCGACGTAATCGAGCTGGTCGGCGGGCCGTACCGCGAAGCGCGCCAGATCATTGGCGAAAATCGGTATCTCGCAGCCCTCGGCATCGTTACCGAGCTCGTGTCCGTACAAGGGCAGGCCGGCTTCCAGACGCAGCGAATCTCTGGCGCCCAAGCCCACGGGAGCGGCGCCCAGCGCGATCAACTGTTCCCAAAGCGCGACCGTGTAGCCGCGGGGTGGAAACAGCTCGAACCCGACCGACTCACCCGTGTACCCCGTGCGCGCGACGATGACCGGCTGGTCGTCCATGGTCACCGTGCGCAGCCAGTTGCGCTTGGCTTCGGGCAGCGCGTGCTTGCCGGCAATCTGCTCCATCAAGCCGGTCGAGTTCGGACCCTGCAACGCAATCATGCCGAACTTTTCGCTGATGTTCTCGAAGCTGGCGCCGGGCTGGTGATTGTGCGCGCACAGCCAGTCCCAATCCTTGCTGCGGTTGGAGGCATTCACCACCAGCAGGTACTCGTCCTCGGCGAGCCGGTAGAGGTACGCATCGTCGACGGCACCGCCGGTCTCGGTGGCGATAAAGGTGTATTGCGCCTGACCGACCTCCAGGGCGCGCGCGCTGTTGGTCAGGACCTGAAGGAGAAATGCCCGGGCGCCCTTCCCGCGCACCATGAAACGGCCCATGTGCGACACGTCGAACAGGCCGCAATCGCGCCTGGTGGCAAGATGCTCGCGGATGATGCCGGTCTTGTACTGTACCGGCATGTCCCAACCGCCAAAGGCAACCATCTTTCCCTGATGCGTCACGTGCCAATCGTGCAGCACCGTCTCCTGCAGCTGAGCTTCGTTGTCGTCCGACATGATCTCTAACCGATTCCTGCTTCTGCTCGCCTCGATCCCGGCGAAAGCAGTATATCCGACCATGAGACCAGCGATCAGTCCAGTCGCCGGTGGCGTGTGGCGGTAGCAGGGGGGTCAGGTACTGCGTTCGCGCGGATTGAAAAATTGCGCCGGCGGAGACGGCAGTTTCATGGGCGGGCGCGGTGGACGGATGATGCGCACGTTCATGTCGCCGAGATCGTCGAAGGATTTACGCGAAAACGGATTGTTAATGACGACCGAGGCACCGTCCCGTATCGCTTCGTCAATGAGATACTGCAATTGCTCCGCCAGCCGCTGCTGCCACGGCAGCACATAGTATCGCGGCTCGAGAGAATCATCCAAACGCAGCCAGAGATAAATAGCCTGATCTTCACGCACACTGACACCGAGCAGCGTTGCCTCGTCCACGTGCCGTTTGAACCATTCGTGCTGCATGGGCTTGGGCTGGCTGAGCAGTTCGGTAATAGAGAGGTACCCGACAGGTATGTACAGCGCCGTCAGGACGACCGCCAAAGTGCGAACGGCTGCTCGACGCTGCGACCAGATGGCAATGGTCGCGAGCAGCGACGTTACGCCGAGCAGAGCAACGAAGACGAGGAACAAACCCTTCATGGCCCCGTGCTCACGGCGCTGCGGTGACGAGCCGGCGCCTCAGCGTCGTGACACTGCCCGGCACCAGAACCCCATCCCCGGTCAATCGGAATCTGAAGGCCGTTTCCTCCTGATTGCGGCGCTGCAGCTCGATGCTGGTCTGGAGAATCTGTCGCAGACTGTCGTACTTTGCCTTCACGCTCACCACCACGCGAACCGGCACCACCACGCCGGCCGGGATCTTTCCGTACATATGCACGTTGACCGTGTATTCACCGGCCAGAATGCCGCGGCTGTATGACACTTCGTAATTGCGCGCGCTGGCGTCACCTACCATGCCCAGATCGTCTCGCAACAGATTGAAGTACTGGCTGCCCTGGTTCCAGAAGCCGACCGGGACATCGTTCGGCGCCTGTACCCACAGATCGACGTCCACGGGGAGCTCGTCGGGCCAGTACATTTCGACCACCACATTACCCGGCGGCGTGTGCTCGTCCGTTTCATCCTGAGTTTTGCTGATGTGCGGCAGGAGCATGATCACCATGGCCACGAAACCGAGAAGCGCCAGCATGAGCACGTCACGGAATACCGTGCCTGAGGAATCCGCGTGAAAGTCGTCAAACCCCCACACGCTGCTCTCCCAACTCGACGATGGCGTTGAACAGGTTGGAGGTGCCGGTGGCGAGCAGACGATGATTGACCATCAGCCACACGTGCAATACGGAGCCAAACAGCGTCGTGTACAGGGCGATGGACATTCCGGCGACCAGCGTGGAGACCATCGAAGCCACCTGGTCGACCTGCGCGCTGGCCTGCGGGTCGATCCCCGACAACGCAACGATGAATCCGATCACGGTGCCCACGAGCCCGAGAAACACCAGACTGTCGGCCGTCTGCCTAACGACGACAATCGGGTTTCCCAGCCGATTGTGAAGAAGGTTCGCAGTGATCGAGCGGCTCTCGGCCGAGCGCCCGGCGATGCTCGCGAGATAGGTTCCCGCCCGGGAGATGCCCGGCGGTTCAACCTGCTTGACCGCGTTCAGCTCGACGCTCGTGCGCCAGATCCGCCGCGCGCACAACAGCAACCCGAACACGAATACGGCGCAAATACCCAGCGTCAGCCAGGCGGTGTAACCGTGCAAGGCGTCGTCGAGCCAGCCCTGCAGGTACACGGCGGCCAGCAGACCCACTGCGACGATGTTCAACAGCGCGAAGCGCAGCACCAGCAAATAGCGATGCACCCAGTGTCCGGAAGAGGACTCGACGGCCACGCCACACCCCCGCGTCGCTAGGAACTAGAAGCATGTTAGCACTCCGATGGAGATGAACTCCAGAGTCGCCCCGACGCCGTTGCACCCGTCTAAATGCGCCCACTCCCATGGGCGGCCATGATTCTGAGAGGAGCGTCACAGGCTGGCATCGGAATGTGACCGCCATCCCCCGATGCGCATCAAGCGCGCCATCGTGCGACCCGATAACTCTACGGACGATCAACAAGTGTGCAGAAATCGATGGACACGATTAGTTCGGGGAGAGATATCATGAGCACCTTCATCAGAAAAATATTGTGCGCGGCACTGCTGGGTGCCGGCGTTATCGTTACCACGCCGGCGAGCGCCGACGTGGAACTAATGTTCGGCATCTATGCCGCCGATCAGCGCGTGAAGATGATGTGGCAATGTGGAAGCCTGGTGGCCGCTATGGAAGAGCGCATGGGCGCCACCCTGGACGAGCCGGTGGTTATCGAGATCGATATCAATCAGAACTACGATCAGGGCGTCAACGATGTCACCGCCGGACTGGTGGACTTCGCGCGATTTCCCAACGTGGACCACGGCTGGGTGATCCATCCCGATGTCTCCGAGCGTGTTGTCGGTGCCTGGCGCGAAGCGTTCGCGGCGCTCAACTTCGAACGCCTGCCCTACCTCGCCAACCCCCAAATCTTCATCGAGGGCAGCTACGGCTATTGCCACGAGCTCGAACGGCTGGCGGCAAGCGAGCGGATTCTGGGCGCACTTCAGTACTGAGTCCCGATCTCGTTAAATGGGGACGATTAATGGGGACAGATCTATTTAACCGGAAAATAGATCTGTCCCCATTAATCGGTCCCCATTAATCGTCCCCATTTAGCTACATGGTATGGGTCTGGCGCTCGGACTTGAGCGCGGCGGCCAGATAGTTCTCGACCTTGTTCCTGGTCTGACCCTTGTCGAGCTCACTGAACTGTACGCCGATGCCGGCGGTACGGTTTCCCTGGGCGCCGTTTGGCGTCAGCCAGATGATGCGTCCGGCGATGGGCAGCTTTTCTTTCTCGTCCATGAGCGTCAGCAGCATGAAGACTTCGTCGCCCAGCCGATAGGACTTGCTGGTGGGAATGAATAAGCCGCCATTCTTGACGAAAGGCATGTAAGACGCGTACAGCGCACTCTTGTCCCGGATGGTAAGAGATAGAATACCTGGCTTGGGTGCCGCCATACTCGATTTCCCCGTTGTCCTGTGGTTCGGTCCGTTAGTCTTCGCGACGCGCGCCGCTTCGCTGGCATTCGATGGCGACGCTTTCCAGGGTCAGCTGCTCGTTGAAATTGAGCTGCCCGAGCGCCGCCCGCCGTGCTTCCACGAGGTGGTCGAAGAGGCGAAACAATCCCATCAAGTCTAGTCCGCGGGCCAGGCCCTGCAAAGCAGGCCCCCGGTCCGAATGGGTCAAACTGTGCGCTGACCGGCCATTCTTCAGCCACACCAGGTCACAGACCACGGACAACAGCCAGTAGAGCGCCTCCACGAGACCCAACTGCCGCCAGCGATCGGCGCTGGCAATGGGGTCTCCGTCGCCCCGGAGCAATCCTTCCAGGTCATCGAGAATGGTCTCACGGGCCTCCAGACCGCCACCGGAGGCCTGCAGCAGGGCATTCAGCGGCGCCCCATGGGCGAGGCGCAGCGCCGTTTCAGCGGCCTCCTCCGAATCCAGCTCCTCGGCCAGCCAGGACTTTGCACTATCGGCGTCGGGCACCGGAAAATCCATGATCTGACAGCGGCTGCGGATGGTCGCGGGCAGCGCGCCGGCACGGTGGGCAACCAGCACGAACAGCGCGTCTCCGGGTGGTTCCTCGAGGGTCTTCAGGAGGGTATTGGCGGCGGCCCTGGTCATGCGCTCTGCCGGTGACACCACCACCGTCTTGCGGCCCCCGTACTGGGGTGTCAGGCCGATGCGCTCGATGAGGCTGCGTACCTGGTCGATACCGATTTGCTGTTTGCCTTCCAGGGGCGCCAACGCGTGCAGGTCCGGATGACTATCGGCGGCCACCAGGCGGCAGCTGCGGCAGTCACCGCAGGGGCGCTGCTGGAACGCGCGGCGCTCACACAGGAGTGCCGACACCAGCCGGCGCGCGAATCGGACCTTCCCCACCCCCTCGGGGCCTCGTAGCAGGAGTGCGTGGGGCAGACGCGCGCTCGCCTGCATGGACGACATGCGTTGCCATTGAAGGTCCTGCCAGGGGAGGCTCTGCTCGATCACAGCAAAGCCTCCACCGCAGCCAGCGCCTCCCGGCTCACTTGTTTTACCGGCGCGCTGGCGTCGATGCATCGAAAACGTTGCGGCTCGGCGGCGGCCCGTTGCAGATAGCTGTCACGGATGCGCTGAAAGAACTCCCTGTCCTCGCGTTCGAAACGATCCGGCGGGCCGCGGCCGGCGATGCGCGACATGCCCGCTTCCACCGGCACATCCAGCAACAGAGTCAGATCCGGGCGCAGTGCGCCCTGCAGCCACTCCTCGAGGATGGCGATACGCGCCGCCTCGATTCCGCGCCCGCCCCCCTGGTAGGCGAAGGTGGCGTCGGTGAAGCGGTCGGAAAGCACCCAGTCGCCGGATTCCAGGGCCGGGCGGATGACCTTGTGAAGATGCTCCGCGCGGGCGGCGAACACCAGCAGCAGCTCGGTGTCGGAGGACATGCCGCGATTGTCCGGATCCAGGAGCAGCGTGCGCACGGCCTCGCTCAATGGCGTACCACCTGGCTCGCGGGTCATGACGACGCGGATCCCACGTTCCTCCAGATACTGACGGATCACATTCATCTGGGTGGACTTGCCCGCCCCCTCGATACCCTCGACAGTGACCAAGCGGCCCCTGTCAGCCACCGGAGCTCCGGCGGCGGTGCTTTTGATAACGGTTGACGGCCTGCTGGTGCTCTTCATAGGTGGTGGAAAACTGGTGGCTGCCGTCACCCTTTGCCACGAAGAACAAAGCGCCGTCCACGCGCGGATGCAGCACCGCGCGGATGGCGGCCGCACTCGGTATGGCGATGGGCGTAGGCGGCAGTCCCTTGTGCACGTAGGTGTTGTACGGCGTGTCGGCACGCAGATCCCGGCGGCGCAGATTGCCGTCGAAGGCATCGCCCATGCCGTAGATGACCGTCGGATCGGTCTCGAGACGCATACCCTTGCGCAGGCGTTCCACGAATACGCCGGCGATGCGCGGCCGCTCGCCGGCCTGGCCGGTTTCCTTCTCGACGATGGAGGCGAGAATCAGCGCCTCCTGCGGAGACTTCAAGGGCAAATTCGGTTGCCGTCCGGCCCAGGCAGCGGCGAGAAAATCCGCCATGGCAGCGTGGGCGCGGCGCAAGAACGCCACATCGCTGGTGCCCCGGGGGAAATGGTAGGTGTCGGCGAAGAACCGCCCCTCCGGGTGCTGGCCTGGGAAACCCAGGCGCGCCATGATCGCATCCTCCGCGAGCCCGGTCAGGGTATGCTCCAATCGATCGTCAGCAGCGATGGCGGCCATCATCTGCTTGAAAGTCCAACCTTCCACCAGGGTGAGGGTGTGCTGCACGACGCGCCCGGCGATCAGTTGATCGAGCAACGTGATGGCCGTGGTGCCGGTTTCGATACGATACTCGCCCGCCTTTATGCTCCCCGCACGGCCGTGCCAGCGGGCGTACATTACCAGCGAGCGGGGATTCGCCAGCACTCCGCTGGCGGCCAGATCCTGTGCCACCTGGTTCAGGCTGGCGCCAGCGGGAAGCACATAGTCGAATCCGCCCCGGGGCAGGTTGAGCGGCGCATCCAGAGCGCGTCGTTGATCGATGACGAACCAGCCCGCGCCGGCAGTTACGATGAGGAGCACCACCACCACGCCCGCCAGCAGACGGTGTGGCTTGCGCCTTCGCGCCCGCACCTTGTCGTCGCTTTCAGTCACGGGCAGTCACTCGTAATAGCTCCACGCTCCGTCAACAGCTTCTGCAGCGCGTGCGCCGCCGGTCCGGTGCGCAACGCTTGCCCTGCGATGGTCTTTATCGGCCATATCCCGATGATGCTGTTGGTGAGGAAACATTCCTCGGCTCCGTACAAATCGTCGCGGCCCAGGGCCACAATTTCCGGCACCAGCCCGGTAGCCTGTTCCGACACTTCCAGCACCAGCTCCCGCATGATACCCGCCACGCCACACTCCGACAGGTCCGGGGTGCTCAGGCGTTTACCCCGGCGCACGAACACATTGCTCATGATTCCTTCGATAAGGCGCCCTCTGTCATCGAGCATCAGGCCCTCGTCGCAAGCACCGGGCGCATCCTCGCTTCGGGCCAGCACCTGCTCTAGCCGATTGAGATGCTTGACGCCTGCGAGCCGGGGATTGCGCCCCAGCCTGGTGCTGCAGATGCGTACCGCGACACCGTCTGTTCGTGAATCGGCGGGGTATTGCGGCCACGGGTAGCGCGCGACGATGCGCGTCGGCACGCCACCCGGGTCTGCCCTGTAACCCCTGCCGCCCACGCCGCGCGTAATGATGATCTTCAACACCGCACGCTCCACGCCGTCACAAACGCGCGCACATTCCTCCTCGAGCATTACGCGCTCCGGCGCCGAAATCGCCAGACGCGCACATCCGGCGGCAAGACGGGCCAGATGGCGTTCCAGGCACAGGGCCCGGCCGGCATCCACCGCGATGGTCTCGAACACACCGTCACCGAAGTGTAGCCCACGGTCCCGGGCCGAAAGGCGGTCTTGCGCGCGACCATCGACGAGCATCATTCGAGCAATCCTTCCAGTGCCAACAGTGGACCGCGGGCCTTGGCCCGAGTCTCATCGAGCTCCCTCTGCGGGTCCGAGTCGGCGACGACGCCTGCGCCGGCGCGCAGCTCGACATTGTCACCGTCGATAGCGATGGTTCGGATCAAAATATTCGAGTCGCCGCTGCCATCGCGGTTGAAGTACGCGAATGCGCCAGTGTAGGGCCCGCGTACGCATCCCTCCAGCTCTGCAATAATCTGCATGCATCGCACTTTCGGGCAGCCGGTGATGGTGCCGCCGGGGAAGACCGCCCGAATGACTTGTGCTGGCGTCACGCAAGCGCGCAGGCTGCCGCGAACGTTGGAAACGATGTGGTGAACGTGAGTGTAAGATTCCAGCACCATCAGCTCGTTGACCTCTACGCTGCCCGCTCGGCAGACGCGGCCGAGATCATTGCGTTCCAGATCGATGAGCATGATGTGCTCGGCGCGCTCCTTCGGGTGCATCAGCAAGGCTCGAGACAGCGCCCGATCTTGGTCCTTGTCGGGGTTGCGCGGGTAAGTGCCGGCAATGGGGCGCGTTTCCACCATGCCGCTGGTCATGGCCACCAGGCGTTCCGGCGATGAGCTTGCTACCGCATGACGCCCGAATACCGCGAGGCCGGCGAACGGTGCCGGGTTCGCGGCACGCAAACGCGCATACACGGCGGCCGGGTCGACGCCGCCGGCAAGCCGCCCACGCCAACCCCGGGACAAATTCACTTGAAAGACGTCACCGTCACGAATGTAACGTTTGATGCGTGCAACGCCGTCAAAAAACTGCTCTGGCGGGTCCTCCTCCAGTTGCACGGGCAGTCCCCGGGTTGCATGCCCGGTGACGCTATTGCCGACGCCATCGGCGACAACAAGTGCGCGCAGGTCCTGCTCCATCCGGTCGAGGCAATGGAGTCGATCGGATTCCGCCACCAGTACCGTGTCACCGCTCACATGATCACGAATGATGGCGGCCGGAATGCGGCGCGCCTCGGCAACGGCACGATCTCCCCGATCCTCGGGCAGTCGCACGCTGGGCTCCGTCTGCCCTGCCAGCTCGTAGCCCAGATACACGAACCAGCCGCCGAAAAACGGCACCGGCGGAGGCGGCTCCAGGGGCGGTTGGGTGTGCGCCATCCATCGGTCCAGGTGAGTGAGGAAATCGTGGTCGGTCAGATCGACGCTGTCGGAAGACAACTCCCCCCCGGGATGAAGCACCAGGCGCCCTTCGGGGAACGCGAACAGCAGGTCGAATCGCGCCCGTTCACCGCCGCGCGCGACGCTCTCCAGCAAAAAGGGATAACGCTCGGGAAACGCTCGATGCACGGCGAGCAGGTCCGGGCGAACCGCGAGGCGGCGCCACCCACAATCCGCGGAGGACCAGTTTTTCACAGTGGCACGGGCTCCCGACCAGGCAGGAGGCCCGCGCCTGGTCTATCGCTGCACGCCTGTCAGTTTACGCGCCTGAAGATGAGTGTGCCGTTGGTGCCTCCGAAGCCGAAGGAATTGGACATGCTGACGTTGATGGGCATCTCCCGGGCCTGGTTGGCAACGTAGTCCAGATCGCATTCGTCGTCCGGATCTTCCAGATTGATTGTCGGCGGCGCCACATTGTCGCGGATGGCGAGCACGCTGAACACCGCTTCGACGCCACCCGCGGCGCCCAGGAGGTGACCGATCATGGATTTGGTCGAGCTGACGGGGGTCTTGCTCGCGCTCGCTCCGAACGCCGCCTTCACGGCCCTCGTTTCGATAACGTCGCCCGCCGGTGTGGAGGTGCCGTGCGCATTGATATAGTCCACCTCCTCCGGGTTGATGCCTGCATCCTTCATTGCCAACACCATGCAACGGCGCGCGCCGTCGCCGTCTTCGGGCGGCAGCGTAATGTGAAATGCATCGCCGCTCATGGCGAATCCGATCAGCTCGGCGTAAATCCTGGCGCCGCGGGCTTTGGCGTACTGGTACTCTTCGAGAACGACCACCCCGGCGCCATCGCCGAGAACGAATCCGTCGCGACCCTTGTCCCAGGGACGGCTCGCACCTTCCGGATCGTCGTTTCGCGTCGACAGTGCGCGAGCCGACCCGAATCCACCCAGCCCCGTCGGTGATGTGGCCATCTCGGCGCCGCCGGCGATCATGACATCCACATCGCCCCTTTCGATCATGCGTGCCGCATCACCGATATTGTGGGTGCCGGTGGAGCAGGCGGTGACGATCCCGTAGTTGGGACCCTTGATGCCGTAGCGGATGGAAAGATTGCCCGCAATCATGTTGATGATATTGCTGGGCACGAAGAACGCCGAAATCTTTCGGGGCCCTCCCTTCAGGTAGCTGCTGTAGCCCTTCTCGATGCCCGGGAGCCCGCCTATTCCCGAGCCAATCGCAATGCCGATGCGCTCGGCGTTGGCATCCGTCACCTGGAGATCCGAATCCTCGATGGCTTGAATGGCGGCGGCCATTCCGTAGTGGATAAAGGGATCGTTCCTGCGCGCTTCCTTCGGCGACAGGTAGGGCGACAAATCGAAATCACGAACCGAACCGCCGATACGACTGGCAAAGCCCGTGGTGTCGAAGTGATCGATGAGGGCGATACCGCTCTTGCCCTCGAGGATGTTTCCCCAGGTTTCCTTGACGGTGTGACCGACGGGCGTTACCGCACCAAGGCCGGTAATGACTATGCGTCGCATCCGCTAATCGTCCCATGCAAAAAAGAAAAGGCCGCCATCAAGCACATCGATGGCCGGCCTTTCCCATGCGAAATTCCCGACTTGGTGCTACTTGTCGTTGGCGTTGATATAGTCCATCGCCTGCTGAACCGTGGTAATCTTCTCCGCGTCCTCGTCGGGGATCTCGATGTTGAACTCTTCTTCGAGAGCCATGACCAATTCTACAGTGTCCAGCGAATCGGCACCAAGATCATCAACGAAGGACGATTCTCCAGATACCTCTTCCTCCTTGACGCCAAGCTGCTCCACGACAATCTGCTTGACGCGTTCTTCAACGGTACTCATAACGAATATTCCCTCCCCAGACGATGGAGCCTTGTTGGTTCCGCGCCTAGTTTAGTTAAAAGGCACCAACTTGCAAGAAACTTCGGGCCATGCCTGAAACCACCCTGCATCCGTGCATTGTTCCGAGTTCCGACCGGTCATGTTGATAAGTCCCTGATGCATCGGGATTTCCTCGTAGCTCGGTGCTGCCGGATGGCCAATCCCATGTATGCCGGCCGGGGTTTCAGCCCATATACATGCCGCCGTTGACGTGCAGCGTTTCGCCCGTGATGTAGGCCGCCGCCGGCGATGCCAGAAAGGCCACCGCCGCAGCCACATCGTGCGCCGTACCGAGGCGCTTCATCGGGATGTCGGCGAGCAGGGATTCGCGCTGCTTGTCTGACAACCCGGCCGTCATGTCCGTATCGATGAAGCCTGGCGCCACCGCATTGACGGTGATGGCGCGCCCGGCGAGCTCGCGCGCGAGTGCGCGGGTAAAGCCGATGACGCCGGCTTTCGCGGCCGCGTAGTTCGATTGCCCGGCATTGCCGGTGGCTCCCACGACAGACGTTATATTGATGATGCGTCCGCGGCGCGTCTTCATCAGGTGGCGCACGCCCGCCTTGCAAACACGAAACAGCGACGTCAGGTCGGTATTCAGCACCGCATGCCAATCATCCTCGCTCATGCGTGCGAGAAGATTGTCGCGGGTAATGCCGGCATTGTTGACCAAGATGGTCGGATTGTGTGATTCCCCACCCAGGCGCTGGAACAAGGTATTCACCGAATCGCTGTCGGCGACGTCCAGGGTCACACCGAATCCCTCGATGTCTGCCGCGACCAGCGCCTCGCTGATGCGCCCGGCACCCGCGTCGCTGGTGGCCGTACCGATGACGAAGGCGCCGCGGGCACCGAGGGTTTCCGCGATGGCCTTGCCGAGGCCGCGACTCGCGCCGGTCACCAGGGCAATATCTCCTTCGAGGGTCATGTGAGCACCTGCAGCTCCGCCAGAGCTTTGTCGAGGCTCGCGCTATCGTGCACGGCCATTGCTTTGAGGCTTCTATCGATACGCTTGTTGAGCCCGGTCAGAATACGGCCCGGTCCAGGCTCCACCAGAATGGTCGCACCGTGCTCGCGCAGCCCGATCACCGACTCGACCCAACGCACCGGCCGGGTCAATTGCTGAGCCAGCACATCACGGATTTCGGCCGCCTGCCGGTGGGTTCGATTGTCGGCATTGTGAACGACGGGAAACTCGGGCGCGTCCAGCCGGGTATCGGCGAGCTTGGCCAAGAGGCGTTCGCGCGCAGGCTCCATGAGCGCGCAATGCACAGGCACGCTCATGGGCAGCTTGATGGCTTTCCTAGCGCCCGCTTCCCTGGCCAGCGCGATGGCTTTCTCCACCGCGCCCGCGTGGCCGGCAATCACCACCTGGCCGGGAGCGTTGAAGTTTACCGCCGAGACCAAACTTTCGGCCGATGGGTCGGTGACCGAGGCGCACAATTCGACTACCCGGGCGTCGTCCAAGCCCAGCAATGCAGCGATCGCTCCCTGCCCTTCGGGCACCGCGTCCTGCATGAAGCGCCCGCGCGCTGCCACCAGGGCCACGGCGTCGGCGAAAGCCAGGCTGCCGGCACAAACCAGAGCCGCGTACTCGCCGAGACTGTGTCCGGCGGCCACAATCGGCGCCGGGCCGCCAGCCGCCCGCCACACCCGGGCCACCGCGACCCCGGCTGCCAGCATCGCGGGCTGGGTCTGCTCGGTGGCGTTGAGCCGCGCCTCCGGGCCCTGCTGGGAAAGCTCCCAGAGATCATAGCCGAGCACCTCGGAGGCCTCGGCGAAACTCTCCTCAACCTGGCGGTAGTCGGCCGCCATCTCGGCCAGCATACCGATGGATTGGGATCCCTGTCCCGGGAACGTGAAGGCGAGGCTCATCGGTGTCGTCAGTACTTGATCAGCGCAGAGCCCCAGGTGAAGCCGCCACCGAAAGCCTCCAGCAGAATTTTGTCGCCGCGCTTGACGCGGCCATCGCGCACAGCCACGTCGAGGGCCAGTGGCACCGACGCTGCAGAGGTATTGCCGTGCTCCGCGATGGTGACGACGACGCGATCCTCGGGAATATCGAGCTTGGCCGCGGTTGCCTCGATGATGCGGATGTTGGCCTGGTGCGGGATCAGCCAATCGATGTCCGACGGGCTCATGTCGTTGGCTTCCAGAGCCTCGAAGACGATGCGCCGCAGGGTGCGTACCGCGATCTTGAACACCTCGCTGCCACGCATCTTGGTATACGCGTTGCCTGCTGCCATGACCCCGGCGCCACGCGGCACACCACCGTCCACGTAGAGCAGATCTTCGTAGCTGCCGTCGGCATGCAGATGGGTCGAGTAGATGCCTGGCTCGTCGCTCGCTTCCAGCACCACCGCGCCGCCTCCGTCGCCGAACAAAATACAGGTCTGCCGGTCGGACCAATCGAGCAGACGCGAGTGGGTGTCGGCACCGACCACCAGCGCGCGATTCACATCGCCGGATTTGATGAACTTGTCGGCCACGCCGAGCGCATAGATGAAACCGGTACATACGGCCTGCACATCGAAGGCGGTACAGCCGTTGGCGCCAAGGCGTGCCTGCAGACGGCAGGCGGTTGCAGGGTAGATCTTGTCCGGTGTGGTCGTGCCGACGATGATGAGCTCCAGCTCCGATGGGTCCACGTGCGCGCTTTCCAGCGCCGCGCGGGCAGCGTGTTCCGCCAGATCACAGGTGAATTCGTCCTCGGCGACGATGTGCCGTTGATGGATGCCGGTGCGCTCACGGATCCATTCGTCGTCAGTATCCACCAGCTCTGCGAGCTCGGCGTTGGTCATTACACGCTCGGGTAGATAGCTCCCGGTAGACATGATTCGGGAAAAGATCACACAGCCTCCGCCTGGGAAAGCATAGATTCCAGGTGCTGACTGATGCGTTTCGGCACGTTCTTGCGGATTTCCGCGAGAGCCTCACTGATGGCGCGCGAGAAGGCGATCACATCGGCGCTGCCATGACTCTTTATAACGATGCCGCGAAGCCCGACGAAGCTGGCACCATTGTACTCGCGAGGGTCGATGCGCCTTCGAAACGCGCGCAGCACCGGAAACGCAACGAGTCCAGCGGCACGGCTCCAGACATTGCGGCGGAATTCCTGGCGAATGAAATGCCCGATCATTGACGCCACGCCTTCGCTGGACTTGAGTGCCACATTGCCGACAAATCCGTCGCACACGACGATGTTGGCCGTGCCCCTGTAGATATCGTCGCCCTCGACGAAGCCCACGTAGTGGATATCGCTCGCGGTCAGCAGCTGAGCCGCTTCCTTGACGCTCTCGTTGCCCTTCATCTCTTCCTGGCCTATGTTCAACAACCCCACCGTGGGCCGGGGAATATTGTCCACCGCGTTCACCAGAACCGATCCCATGACGGCAAACTGAAAAAGTTGCCGTGGTGTCGATTCGACATTTGCGCCCAGGTCGAGAACGTGGGTGTGACCAGTCACCGATGGCAGCGCCGCGATAATGGCCGGCCGGTCGATCCCCGGCAATGTCTTGAGGACGAAACGGGCGGTGGCCATGAGCGCCCCCGTATTGCCGGCGCTCACGCAGGCATGGGCATCGCCGCGTTTCACCAGATCGATGGCGACCCGCATGGAGGAGTCTTTTTTGGTTCTGAGCGCCTGGGAAGGCAGCTCATCCATGCGCACTTGCTGGGACGCGTGCACGATCGACAGGCGGTCGGCGTGGACGGAAGAATGGCCCGCGATCTCGCGCTCCAGGATGCTTCGGTCGCCAACCAGGAGCAGACGCAATTCCGGGTGCTCCTCCAGCGCGCGAAACGCAGCGGGCACGATCACGGGCGGACCGTGATCGCCACCCATCGCATCCAGGGCGACGGTGAGATCCAACGCCTACTCGTCCTTGGCCGGTACTACCTTGCGCCCGCGGTAGAAACCATCGGCGCTGACATGATGGCGCCGGTGGGTTTCGCCGCTGGTTGGCTCGATGGAGAGGGTCGGTGACGTCAGCGCGTCATGGGCCCGCCGCATGTCGCGCCGGGACTTGGATTTTCGTGTCTTCTGAACGGCCATGGCTACTCCTGCTATGCATCTCGAACGACCGCCCCGACCGGTGGTTGGCTGGCTGGTCCGCCGGCAATGCCGCGCGCATTGTAGCCTGTTCTGTCGTGCATCACGACGGCACAGGGTGCATCGGCGGCCCCAGGTGCGGCAAGGGGCGGATCAGGGCGATTTTGGAGATTTCAGTGATTCCAGTGCTGAAAAAGGATTGTCCTCGCCGGATTCTCCGGCCAATGCATCATTGTGGCGCGCGCCGCTTTGGTCGGCACCATCGACGTCGTCCGCCCCCGGGGGCATCTGGCACTGGCCGCGCGGATGCCGGGAAAAATTCGGCATGGCCAGAATGAGCTCGTCCTCGAGAAGATCCGCCAGGGAAATCGGCCTGTCGGCCACCAGCAGTGGGTCGTATCCGGCGTCCGCTTGCGCCGCCTCGGCGTCGTCGGCCACCAGGGCGAGACGCACTTGGCGCTCGACGGTGATGTCCATGGGCTCCAGGCAACGTTGGCAGAGCACCGTAAGCTTCGCCTCGATACGGCCGAGCACGCAGGCCTGGCCGCCATCGTCGTGACCAAAGTGGAGCTCGAAATCCGCCCGCCCGGCCCGCTCCAGGAGCATCTCCGCGAGTCGCGGCATCTGCTCCGTGGCCACGCTCGCAGCCAGCGACTCGCCGTGGCGGGCGAGGCGAAGCGGATATAGCTGCTCCGGCAGGGCCTTCGACATAAGCGACGGATAGTAGTAATTCCTGGCGCAAGGTGTCAAAGGGTACGGCGGCACCGCAGGTTGGGCTGAGCGCAGCGAAGCCCAACACAGGTGAATTGGATGTCCCACAACTTATCGAGATAATCTGCGCCCATGCGCATCTTGCTCGCCTCCACTTCCGTCTATCGCCGGCAGCTGCTGGCGCGGCTGGGCATGGCATTCGAGGTGGTCGACCCGTGCGTCGACGAGACGCCGCTTGCCGGTGAGGTGGCGGAAGAACTGGTTTCACGCCTCGCGCAAGCCAAAGCACGGGCCGGCGCCAGGGACGTGCACGACGCGCTGGTCATCGGCGCTGACCAGGTGGCGGTGCTGGACGGCGAAATCCTCGGTAAGCCGGGGAGCGCCGAGGCCAACCGCCGGCAGTTGCAGCGGGCCGCCGGCAGGCAGGTGCAGTTTTTTACCGGGCTGTGCCTGTTTGCGACGCAAAGTCAGCGTGTCACTGTGGCGGTGGTGCCCTTCGCGGTGCAATTTCGCCAGCTCACGCGCGAGCAGATCGCCGCCTATGTGGCACACGAGCAAGCACTCGATTGTGCCGGTGGTTTTCGCTGCGAGGGACTCGGTAGCGCTCTTTTCGAGCGCATGGAGGGTTCCGATCCCACAGCCCTCATGGGTCTGCCGCTGCTGCGTCTCACGCAGATGCTCGCAAGCGAAGGTGTCGACGTGCTATTGCAGGCGCCCGCCGCTGAGCCCTAGCTGCGTCGCCAGGCTTTGCGCCGCGGCGGTGCCGAAGCGCCTCACGAGGCGCTCCAGATAAGAGCGTCCGGGTGTAAAATCGACGATGTGCTCGGCGCCGATAATCTCGCGCGCCACGTAGGCGCTACTGCCCAGCGCATCCACCAAGCCGAGCTCCACGCTTCTCGCGCCAGTCCACATCAGTCCGCTGAACAGCTCCTCATCGCTGGAAAGCCGATCGCCCCGGCCCTTCTTCACCGTGTCGATGAACTGCTGATGTATCTGACCCAGCATCTTGCGCACGTGCTCCACCTCGGCGGGTTTGCTGGGGGAGAAGGGATCGAGAAAGCCTTTCTGATCGCCGGCGGTCAACAGGCGTCGTTCGACGCCGATCTTCTGCATCGCATCGACGAAGCCGAATCCGTTCATGACCACGCCGATGGATCCGACGATGCTCGATTCGTTGGCGTAGATTTTGTCGGCGGCCGCGGCGATGTAATAACCTCCGGAGGCACCAATGTCGACGATGACGGCATACAGCGGAATGTCCGGGAACTCTGCCCTCAGCCGCATCACCTCGTCGTTGATATACGCCGCCTGCACGGGGCTGCCGCCGGGACTGTTGATGCGCAGTATGACGCCCCTGGTCTGCTCGCTTTCGAAGGCCGCCTGGAGCCCGGAGACGATGCGATCGGCGCTCGCATCCGAGCCATCGGAAATGATCCCGCGCACATCCACCAGAGCGGTATGGGGCTCGTCATCGTCCGACTCGAACCACTGTCCAGGGAGATAGAGCAGCAGCAGGACCACCAGATAGGTGAGCATGCCGAACTTGAAAGCCACGTTCCAGCGACGTGTGCGGCGTTGCTCGGCGAGGGAGGCGAAAGCCAGGCGATTCAGCAGATCGCGCTGCCAGCGCGCCTCGTCTTCGGAGCCGGCCCCTGGCGGGGCCGCCGACGGCGGTGGCGAATCAGGCACTGGGGCCGGCGGTGACTGGTCGGTATCAGACATGCGGATCTCTTCGGTGAACCTATCGGGCTCGGGCTGAAAGCCACGCCGGCAACTCGGCGATGGAGGCTAGAAGGGTCAGTGGATCAAATTCTAGCAAACGCTGTGAATCATGCATCCCGCAGCTGACCGCGACAGTGGCGACGCCCGCGTTGCGGGCCATCTCCATATCATAGGCGGTATCGCCGATCATCAGCGTCTGTTCTCTAGCGGCATCCAGCTCCTCCATGATGTCCTCCAGCATCTGCGGATGCGGCTTCGACGGCGCGTCATCGGCACAGCGCGTGGTGCTGAAAAGCGCCTGCAGCCCGTGGCTGGCGATATCTCTGTCCAACCCCCGGCGGCCCTTGCCGGTGGCCACGGCGAGCTGATAGCGCTGTGCGGCGAGTCCTCGCAGGGTCGCCTCGGCGCCCGCGAACAACGGCACAGGCGTACCGGTGTTGCGCAGGTAATACTCCCGGTAGCAGGCGACGAATCGACTCTCCTGACTTTTCGGTATGCCCGGAAACAACATCTGGCAAGCCTCGCTCATGGCCAGGCCGATGATCGCGCGCACCTGCTCGTGACTTCGGTCCGGCAGATCCAACGTCTCGATGGCCGAGCGGGCGGCCGCCACGATACGTTGCTCCGAATCGGCCAGGGTGCCGTCCCAGTCGAAGACCAGGAGCCGGTAGGGCAGTCGAAGCTTGCCGGAGGGCACGGCATCAGCCCTCTTCATCGAGTCCCAGGCTCGCCAGCACCCGCACCAGCGCCGCCGGCAGGGGTGCCTCGATGGTCAACGGGCTGCCGTCGGCGGGATTCGCGAAGTCCAGACGGGCGGCGTGCAGGAACAGCCTGCGTAGCCCGTGGTCGCGTAAGCGGCGGTTGAACGCGCGCTCGCCGTATTTGGCATCCCCCGCCACCGGGTGCCCGATAGAAGCGGCGTGCACCCGAATCTGATGGGTGCGCCCGGTGAACGGCAGCGCCTCCATGAGACTCGCGGTCTGGCCGGGCGTGCGGGGAACAAAGCGTGTGCGGCCGATCTTTCCCGCGGCATCCACGCGCACCAGTTGCTCGCCTGAGCGCAGGACATTGCGGCGCAAGCCCGCTTCGACCTCACGGGCGCCGCCCCTCCAGTGACCCTGGACCAGCACCAGGTAGCGCTTGCGCACCTGAGCGTGACGAAAGGCGGCGTGCAACGCGGTCAACACCGGGCGGCACTTGGCGATCATGAGGCAGCCCGACGTGTCCCGATCCAGCCGATGAACGAGCTCCAGGTAGTGCCCCTCGCCCCTCGCCGCGCGCAAGGTCTCGATAATGCCGTGGCGATGCCCGCTGCCGCCGTGCACGGCGACCCCGGAGGGCTTGTCGAGCACGATGAGACCGGCATCCTCGAACACGACGCATTCCTCCACGTGCTCGCGCAGCCCCATCGCCGGTTCGCGGGAAGCCATGGATTGCACCAGGCGCAGGGGAGGAATACGCACCACATCGCCGGGTTTCAAGCGGTAGTGCTGGCGGATGCGCCCCTTGTTGACGCGCACCTCGCCGCGGCGAAGGATACGGTAGATACGGGTGCGCGGCAGGCCCTTCAAGCGGGACATGAGGAAGTTGTCGATGCGCTGCCCGGCGTGCTGCTCGTCGATGGTGAGCTCGCGGGCCGCAGTCAGGTTGGGCGCGCGGCCGCTGTCTGCGCGAGTCTGCATCGGCGCCATGATACCAGTTTGCCCGCCCCTACCAACATTGCTATATTGCATCGTCCCCGGTGGTGGGCCGACGGTGGCCGTACGGCCCACGAACAACCACCGGGAATGTGAACAACGCACGGCGCTCGACAGCCAGCGACGGAGCGGCGTCACAGGCAGCAAATGAAGCGAACTCTCGTGCCTGCGAGTCTCCAGTAGTCGACGCAGGTACCAATGGTCGCGCAGACTGAGAGGCGACAAAGCACTCCAGGTGGCCTGCGCGGATGGCCGGTGATACCGGCGAAGCGGATGACTCTGCCTGCGCGGCACCACGACTGGGATGACCAGGGTGTCTGCTGCGCGTATGGGGGAATCACCCGGTCGCGCCCGGTGACCGCTGGTCGGGCTTGCCATCATCCGTGTCTGCGGATGGGGCATCCCGTGCTTCTCCTGCCTGTCTCGACCCTTCCGGCGCTCGCCCTGCCGCACCCGGTGGTGCCGCAGATGCCCGATTCCGCGATGGCCCGACAACCGTCGCGAGCAGGGAGAGCCGCGCCCCAAGGGGTGGACCAGCATGAAGCGAATGTTGATAAACGCGACCCAGGCCGAGGAGCTCCGGGTCGCCATGGTAGACGGCCAGTATCTGTACGATCTCGACATCGAGGTCGCCTCCCAGACACAGAAAAAGGCCAGCGTTTACAAAGGCAGGATTACCCGAATCGAGCCCAGCCTGGAGGCCGCCTTCATCGACTATGGCGCTGAGCGGCACGGATTCCTGCCCTTCAAGGAAGTCGCCAGGAGCTACTTTGCCGACGATCAGGGCAACGGCTCCGGCGGCCGGGTCACTATCCAGGACGCCCTCAGCGAGGGCCAGGAACTCATCGTTCAGGTGGAAAAGGAGGAACGTGGCACCAAGGGCGCCGCCCTGACCACCTTCCCCAGTCTCGCCGGTCGCTATCTGGTGCTGATGCCGAACAATCCCCGGGCCGGTGGCATATCCCGGCGGGTCGAAGGCGAGGAGCGCAGCGACCTGCGCGAGGCTTTGAGCTCCCTGGACGTCCCGGCGGGCATGGGACTCATCGTGCGTACCGCCGGTGTCGGCAAGTCCGCCCAGGAGCTGCAGTGGGATCTGGACTATCTGCTCAAGCTCTGGAGCGCCATCGAGAGCGCTGCCCATGAACGCCAGGCGCCGGTGCTCATTTTCCAGGACAGCAACATCATCATCCGCGCCATCCGCGACTATTTCCGCCAGGATATCAGCGAGATCCTGATCGATCAGGAGAAAGCGTATAACGAAGCCTGTGACTTCATGCGCCAGGTGATGCCCGAAAGTCTGAACAAAGTGAAGCTCTATGAGAGCAACGTCCCACTGTTTTCCCGCTACCAGATCGAGGGCCAGATTGAGGCCGCGTTCGGACACGCGATCCGCCTGCCCTCGGGAGGCTCTCTGGTCATCGACCACACGGAAGCCCTGGTGAGCGTTGACATCAACTCGGCCCGTGCCACCAAGGGCGCGGGCATCGAGGAAACCGCCCTTTCCACCAACCTCGAAGCGGCAGACGAGATCGCCAGACAGTTGAGGCTGCGCGACATCGGCGGGCTCATCGTCATCGATTTCATCGACATGACGCCCGCGCGCAACCAGCGTGATGTGGAAGAACGGCTGCACGAGGCGCTCAAGCGCGATCGTGCCCGGGTCCAGGTCGGGCGAATTTCGCGCTTCGGGCTGCTGGAGATGTCGCGCCAGCGCCTGCGTCCCTCTCTCGGTGATTCCAGCCAGATGGTCTGTCCCACCTGCAACGGCCAGGGACACGTGCGCGGCCCGGAGTCACTGGCACTCTCGATCCTGCGGGTCATCGAAGAAGAGGCGATGAAGGACAGGACCGGCAAGATCCTCGCCAAGCTTCCCCTGGACGTGGCGACCTTTCTCCTCAACGAGAAGCGCGAGAACGTGCACGAAATCGAGCAGCGCTGCAATGTCCAGATCATTCTCGTGCCGATACCCAACATGACGGCGAGCGCCTACCAGGTTGAGCGCATTCGGGACGACGACGACTCCCATGAGAGCAGCGAGCAGCCGAGCTACGAGATTGCAGAGACTGCCGATGCGCTGCCGGAATTCGTGGAGAATGGCCGTCGCGCCAGCATCGAGGAGCCGGCGGTGGCCCGAATACAGCCACCCTCCCCGCCACCGCCAGCGGCGGCACCGAAAGCCCACGGCGACGGCATGCTCAAGCGCATTTGGTCGGCGATCTTCGGCGCCTCCGGCGATACCGCCGCCGAGGACAAGAGCGGCCGCCGGCGTGAAAGCCGGCGCTCCAGCAGCAGCGGACGCGGCGGCCGCGGACGCGGCCACGGCGGTGATCGGGACCGGCATCGGGAGCAGCAACGCCGACAGGACAGCGATCGCCGCCGTTCGAGCAATCGCGGCTCCGGCTCGCAGCAGAGCGGACGTGGCCGCAGCGCCAACCGGGACGAGAGTTCCAAACGTGGTGGCTCTTCAGGGGCGCGCCAGAACGCCCCCGGGCCGGAGAAGAGCGGCGAGCGCAGCCAGGAGGGGGCCAAGTCGACGGCTCGCCCGGCGGGCGATCAGGGCGGCAGCCGCTCCGGATCGAAGCGTGGACGGCGCGGCGGCAGAGGCCGCGGGCGCGGGGGCTCGGGCGAGAGGCGCCCGGCGGCCAGCGATAGCGGCAACCAGCAGCCGAGCACGGCCCAGCGAGGCTCCGGGGATGAAGGAGGTAGGAGCGCGTCTGAGTCCATGGAAGGACGAGTTACGAGTCCAGGGACGGACGAGGGAGGGCGAAGCAGGACGCCCGAGCCGGCGAGTCCAGGGACGGACGAGGGAGGGCGAAGCAGGACGCCCGAGCCGGCGAGTCCAGGGACGGACGAGG
>SMUX01118574.1_pt1 | contig 42056 bp, 38 predicted proteins | sample 2456431 | NCBI WGS metagenome assembly SMUX01 (sample SAMN11095930, study PRJNA526329) | marine sediment metagenome | biome: Marine sediment; feature: Surficial sediment; material: Deep marine sediment; isolation source: Hadal surficial sediment | place: Pacific Ocean | collected 2014-11 | depth... | reverse complement strand
GACACGGGGATCACTGAGAGTTTCTCATCGCTGAGCTGGACGGCTGCCATGCCGGAGGCCAACAAAAGGATTGCCGTGACGAACGGGCCGATCAGTCCGGCACCTGCCCCCATCTACACTTTCGCCGTGGTTCGCCTGAGCCTCTCTGCGAGGATGCGCATCACGTGCAACGAAAAATGTGGCGTTTCCTTCACCATTTGTAAGAAGCGTTCTTCGCCAACCGGCGCAATGCGGCAATCGGTACGTGTCAGCGCACTGGCACTCCTCGGCTTTGAATCGATCAGTGCCATCTCTCCCAACAGGTCCCCCGCCCCGAGGGTCTCGACGAGCACGCCGTTGGCGAAAATGTCCACTTCTCCGCGGAGAATGACGTACATGACCTCCCCGGGAGTCTCCTCGTCGAAAATGACCGTACCATCCTCGACATCCTTCGCGTCTTCAGCATCTTTGAATAGATTCAGTAGATCCACCGTATCTCTCCCGAATGCAGCACCTTCGATCAGTCCGCGTAGCCAGGCAGCTCACGGTCGAGCGTCCGCTTCATGGCCTCGAAAAATAGCTGGGTCCGTTCGCCGCCCGGGTGCCGGTCGTTCTCGGGCGGTGCCTGGACTTGCGCAATTACCTCGTCTGTCAGCGGTGCGAGAGGCTTGCCGGTGCTCATCGCCAGCACCTGCGCCCGGCATACCCGCTCGAGAAAATAGAGCTTCTTGTAAGCTCGCGCGACAGTATCTCCGACCACCAGCACGCCATGGTTTTTCATGAACGTGACCGGCTTGTCGCCTATCAGGTGCGCGAGCCGTTCGCCTTCTTCGACGGAGTCGGCGGTGCCGGTGTAAGTATCATCGTAGGCGACACAGCCGTGAAAGAAGGCGGCGGTCTGGCTCGCCGGCACCAAGCGGTTGTCTTCGAGCATGTTGAGCGCCAGCGCCCAAGTCTGGTGAGTATGAAGGACGACGCGCGCCCCGGTGATGCGGTGGATCGGCGCATGAATGCACTGCGCCGACAGCTCGACGATGCCGTCGCCCTCGAGAGTATTTCCCGCTTCGTCGAAGATCACCATGTCACTCGCCCGCGCCTCCGACCAGTGCAGGCCGAATGGCAGGATCAGAAAGCGGTCGTCGTGGCCCGGAACCGTCACCGTAAAGTGATTATCGATGCCTTCTTCGAGCTCGTGGAGAACGGCGAGCCGATGGGCCGCCGCGAGATCGATCTTCGCCTGGGTGACCGGATCGGCCGCCCGGGTGGGTGAGAGGGCGTGGACGGACATGTCAGAACTCCGAACGGGTGTGGATTCGGCCGATTATAGCCTGTCGTCGTATGACGCGGCTCCCTGAGAAGGTCTGGTTCGGACGGAATTTCTAAATCTCACGGCTCGAATCCCTGTCAATCCATTGCAATGGAATCCGACGCCGGGAAAATTTCCTGCTAAACGCGTAAAAGCCCATCTGCTCGTGCATTCGCCGCCACAGGGCCAGCCGGGCGCGAAAAACCGCATCCGCTCGCGCCCAGGTTCCGGACATCGCCAGACTGCGAACGCGCTCCGGGCAACCGATGGCGAGCTCCTGGCCCGGACAGGAACCGATACCGGCGATCCCCAGCATGGGGGCACGGTCGATTCCCAGGTGCTCGAGCAACGCCGCCACATCGCCAGCGTACAATGGCGCGGTCGCCGGCACATCGGCATCGAATGAGTGAGTGAGTGCATCCATCATGACTGAGAAGCCAGGCGACGCGCACTGGGGCGAACGCACCCGGGCCGTTCATGCCGGTGAGGGTGTGGACCCCAATACCCGTGCTTCCTCCCCCAACATCGTGATGTCGGCAACCTTCGCCCGGGACGTCGTGGGTGGCTTCTCCGCCTTGAATCGCGCGCAAGGCGATGGCTTCAGCTACGCGCGGGTTTCGAATCCCACCGTCGATCAACTGGCGGACAAGATCGCCGCGCTGGAGCACGCCGAGGCAGCGCTCTGCTTCGCCTCGGGGATGGCCGCTTCCCACGCCCTGGTGGCCGGGCGTTTGAGTCAGGGCGATCATCTCGTCATCTCCGACACCAACTACGTGGGAACGGCGGAGCTGGTCCGGGACAGCCTGCCGCGCTGGGGAATCGACGTCTCGCCGGTGGATACCTCCGACCTGGGCCTGGTGCAGGCCGCCATCACACCGAAAACGAAAATGCTCTGGATAGAAACCCCGGCGAATCCCATCATGCGACTGAGCGATATCCACGGGCTGGCCGAGCTGGCCCACGGCCGCGGTGTAGCCGATGTGGTGGTGGACTCCACCTTTGCGTCGCCCATCGCCACCCGGCCCCTGGAGCTGGGGGCAGATTTCGTCGTGCACTCGCTGACCAAGTACATCGGCGGGCACGGCGACGCCATGGGCGGCGCGGTCCTGGGGCCCAGCGAGGATCTCGACGCCCTCAGCCTGGAAGCGATGGTGCACTACGGCGGTGTGCTCTCGCCCTTCAACGCCTGGCTGATCCTGCGCGGGGCAGCCACTTTGCCGCTGCGCATGAAGGCCCACGAGGAAAATGCCCTGGCGGTGGCCCGCTTTCTGGAGGCGCACCCGGCCGTGGCGCGGGTTTTCTACCCCGGCCTGCCGTCCCATCCCCAGCACGATCTGGCTCGGCGACAGATGCGCAATTTTTCCGGCATGCTGACCTTCCAGACCCGGGAAGACGGCAGAAAAGTCGCCGAACGCATGATCGACAGGCTGGCGGTCATCCACTACGCCGTTTCTCTCGGCCATCACCGATCCCTGATCTACTGGATTCCTACCGAAATGCTCATGCAGTCGACCTTCCGGCTGGCACCGGCTGCCGAAGCCCGCTACCGAGACTTTGCCGGAGACGGCGTTTTCCGGCTCTCGGTCGGCATCGAGGATGCGGACGATCTGTGCGCCGATCTCCATCGGGCGCTGGCTTAACAGGGCCGGAATTGGGTCACATCGCGGCCCATCAGGGCTCAAAAGCCCCGAATTCCGGCCGATAGTAAAAGGATCGCCCCGCTTTCCCGACGGGGCCCGGCTGACTCGACAATCGGTGGAGCCATGAAAATTCTGCTCATCGACGACTGCGAAATCACCCTGGAATCCATGCACATTTTCCTCGAGCAGGAGATCCCCGGCGTGGAGGTCACCGAGTATCCCAGCCTGCGTCTGGGCAAGCCCGCGCCGGACTTCAACTGGGCGGCCTACGACGTGCTGCTGCTGGACTACGATCTGGGAAACGGCCAGACGGGCACCGACTGGCTGCGGGAGTCCGTCAACCAACCGGGGTTTCCGCGCACGATTCTCATTACCGGGGTAGGCGATTCCTACGTGGTGGCAGATGCCATCAAGCTGGGCGCCGCAGGCTACCTCAACAAGGCAGACCTGAACCCGGAGCGCCTGGCGGAGGTCGTCTACGAAGTCCTGGCTCACCCCAATGGCGATTCCCCCGGGATGTTACCGGTCAGCCCGCTGGAAGCCGAAGCCATGACCCACGGATTCGAACGCGAGCGGGCCTCGAAAGGCGACACGGAAAGACCGAGTTACCGCTTCGGAGGCGTCATCGGCCGGGGGATCGGCTGCACCGTGTACGTTGGCAAGCGTGTGCAGGACGGATTGACGGTGGCAATCAAGATTCTGGACCGTTCCTTGGCCCATGACCCGGAGCATCTGCAGCGCTTTATCCGCGAAGGCATGCTCGTATCCAAGGTCGACAGCCCCCACGTGGTGAAGATCCATGAACAGGGTTTCACCAACAAGTACGGATTCATCGCCATGGAGTTCTTCGGGCGCGGCAACCTCAAGCAGCGCATCGAGCAGGGCATTTCCAAGGAAGATGCCCTCAATTATCTGCGCTATATCGCCTGCGGGCTCGAGGCCGTCCACGCTGTCGGTATCGTGCATCGTGATCTGAAGCCGGCCAATATCATGTTCCGGGAAGACGACAGCATTGCCCTGGCAGACTTCGGGATTTCAAAGCGAATGAGCGTGGGCGCCGATCTGACCTGTGCCGGAACCATCATCGGGACGCCCCACTATCTGAGCCCGGAACAGGCACAAGGGGTGCAAGCCGACCAGAGATCGGATCTCTACAGTCTGGGCGTGATCTTCTACGAAATGCTCACGGGACGAAAGCCCTATCACGGCGACACCGTCAGTGCCCTGATCTTCCAGCACCTGCACGCGCCGATCCCGGTTCTGCCGATGGAGTGCGCCGACATGCAGCCGCTGCTGGCAAAGATGATGGCCAAGGATCCCAATGAGCGCTTCAAGAGCACTTCGGAACTGTTGAGCGTGCTCACGAAGATGAGCGCCGCGGCCTGACCGGCTCAGCTGGCTGACCCCGCCGGCACACTTCACGCCCGGGCCGTTCCCAGACACCAAGCGGGCTTGTCAGCCCATCTTCGTGAAACGTTCCGGCGCGATCTTGTAGATCACCCGCACTTCTCCGGCCTGGCGGTTAGGGTATTGGTCCAGCCCCAGGTACTTATGCGCCAGCTGGTCGATATGCGCGTCGGCGCCATCCTCGGTGATCTCGACGACTTCGCCGCGAATTTCCAGATAACGATAGGGATCGTCCGGATCGCACAGCGATAGCGACACCCTCGGGTCGCGGCGCATGTTGTGGTCCTTGCGACGGCCCTTGGCGGAATTGACGCGCACGTGGACGCCGTCGAAATCGCACCATACGGGCGTCACCTGGGGGCTGCCGTCGGGCATCAGGGTGGCCAGGTGGGCCAGGGATTTCTTGTCCAGTATGTCGCGATGGGATTCCGGTATCGATTGTGCCATGGTCATGCTTCCTCCAGGGTTAAAATTTCTCGCAAATATAGAGGGTAACTGTTTGATATCGCCCGAATTTATGTAAGCATTCACTCAGGGGACCAGATGCCCGGGAATACCGGTGGGGAGACGGCCTGCTCACGGTCGCATGTTGCATCAAGCCGATTTCGGGTCAGTCGAGGAAATGCTCGTGGGAAAAATTGCATTCATTTGCCTGCTAAGCCTCCTGGCGGGTCACCTTCATGCCCAAACAGAGCGCTATGTTACCGATTCTCTACGCTTGGAGGCACGCCAGGGGCCGAGCACCAATCACCGCATCACCCGCATGCTGAGCAGTGGCACCCGAGTCACGGTTCTCGAGGAAGACACGGAGACAGGATACTCCCGTGTCGCCCTGGACGACGGCTTGGAACTCTGGATCCTGACCCGCTTTCTGATGAACGAGCCGGCGGCGAGAGCGCAGCTGGCGGAGGCCCGGGAGAATTTTATCAGGGAGCGCGACAATGCCAGGGATCTGGCGAGCCAGCTGGAGACCATGGGCCAGACGACCGGCGAGATCGAGCAGAGCAGAAGCGCGCTCGCGACAGACAAGAAACTGCTGCAAACCGAGCTCGCTCAGATCAAGCAGGCGGCGGCCGAAACCCTGGCTATCCAGGCGCGCAACCAGAGCCTGGGCAAACAGCTCGAGGTGGTCTCCATGGATCTGGATGCCGCCAAGCAACGAAATCGCGCGTTGAAAGAGCGTTCGGAACGAGACTGGTTTATCGCCGGGGCCGGAGTGTTGCTGGGCGGCATCATCATCGGCTTGGTGATACCCAAGATACGCTGGAAACGCCGCCGTGGTTGGGGGGAGCTGTGAACCTCTGCGCCCAAGCGAGAGCGGCGGAATTCGGTAAGTAAGAAGAATCATGGAACACTCTTTGCAAGTACAGCTGGCACACGAATTGCTCGAACACATCGATGCCGGCACCACCTGCCTCGCGGACGATGTGGCCACCAACCCCACCGCCAACTACACGGATCCCCATCGGCTGGATCGAGAGATGCAGATTCTATTTCGCCGCTACCCACTGATGATGGGACTCGGCTGTCGGATTCCAGAACCCGGCGACTATTTTACCGACGACGTCTGCGGCATCCCGATTCTGATCGTGCGTGACCATGACGGTGATGTGCGTGCCTTCTTGAACGTCTGCCGCCACCGGGGGGCGCAGGTCGCTCGGGGATGCGGTCACGTGAAACGCAGTTTCGTCTGCCCCTACCACGGTTGGAGCTACGACAGGCGGGGGAAACTGGCGGGCATTCCGGACGGCCGAAATTTCGACAGTGTCGATCGCGACGCCCACGGCCTCGTCGCGCTGCCCGTGCACGAGCGTTTCGGCTGTTTGTGGGTTCAACCTGAAGCAGGCACGAGCTTCGATATCGGAAAGGAGCTCAACGGGCTCGGTCCTGAGCTCGCGAGCTACGAATTCAACAACTATCACCACTACACGACGCGCATTCTGCACCGCCGAATGAACTGGAAGATGCTCATCGATACCTTCCTCGAGTCCTATCACTTTGCGACACTGCATTCGGAAACCGTGGCACCGATTTTCCTGCACAACGTGTGTTTGTTCCAGCCCTTCGGCTTCAACATGCGCGAGACCCTTCCCAGGCGCAGTATCAGCGAGATGCGCGCGCTACCGGAAAACGAATGGGATCTCGTGAAGCACACGGCGATCCTGTATGTCCTGTTTCCAAACTCGGTCATCGTCATGCAGCGCGATCATGTGGAAGTCTGGCGCGTCTTCCCCGTGGACCGCAAGGTGGACGAATGCGTGGCTTTTCTCGATTTCTACATTCCCGAGCCGGCCACCAGCGAAATTGCGATTGAGCACTGGCGGCGCAATATCGACCTCACCCTGCGGACCGTGGAGGAAGAGGATTTCCCCATCGGCGAGGGCATCCAGCGAGGCTTCCTTTCGGGCGCTCAGGACCACGTTACCTACGGCCGCAACGAGCCGGCCCTGCAGCACTGGCAGAAGTCCGTATCCGCCGCCCTGGTCGATCCCGCCCGGATGTGACCCTTCCTTTGGTCCGGCCCGGCCGCCACACGCCGGGAATCGGCCCCATCCACCACCCCCGCCCCAGGGTGCCTTAGGATTCATTGCCAGAGCCGTCTACACTTAAGGCGTTCTTGTTTTCTTCGTCCGCCGCCGAAGAGCGTAGCGGCGAATCCAGGGAGACCAACAGATGAGCGACTTCCCGCTGTCCGCCAGCGATTGCCAGGTCCTGTTCGCCGGCCTGCCCGCGGGCATCGTCCTGTGCGACGCGAAAGACCAGGTAATCTGGGCGAACGAGAGCTTCTGCGAGCTGCTCGAAACGGACTGTAAAGGACTGATCGGATCTCCTCTGTCGGCGGTCCTCGGCCGGGATCCCGATCCGGTCCGGACCCATGTGGACCGCTATGTGATCACCTCCGATTCCGGCAAATCCCGCTGGCTGGAATGCGCCCTCTCCCACATCGATGCCACCAACGGGGCGGTGGGGTCGCTGCGTATCTTCACCGATGTATCCGCCTTCGAGAGCCGTAGCAAGGGGCGCGTGGCCACCGCCGCCGGCCGCGATCCTTCCCGGCTCGACATGAAAAGCGGCATATTGAACCGCCAGGCCATCATCCAAGAGCTCAGCTCTCAAGTGTCCCGCAGCCGGCGCTACGGAAACGACCTGACGCTGGTGCAGATCCAGTTTGTCCCCGAGAGCGGGGCCGAGGCCTCCGAGGAATGGAACGACACCGCGCGCCGGCGCATCGCCGAATGTCTGAGGGAAGCGCTTCGCTGGGCCGACTTCGTCGGCGCCCTGTCTGCGGCGGATGTACTCGTCATCCTGCCGGAATGCGGCATCGACGCGGCCCACGGAGTCATCAAGAAGGTCGAGTCGGCCCTGGTGGATGAGTCGCGCTCCCAGGGAGGCGAAAAAATACGCGCCCTGTTCGCCGCGACCACTTGGGACATAGGCGATGACCCCCACGGCATGCTGCGGGGATTACACAGGGAGCTGCAGGCCACCGAAAACTGATCCCGGTGCCGGTGGCGGCACCGGGGCCGGGGACCGATCTATTCCGGGCCGAGCGCGACCAGCAACTCCGAGACCGATTGAAAGCGATCCATGGGGTCCTTCGCCATCAGCCCGTCCAGCACGAACTGCATGGATGCGTGCTCGTCAGGAAGTCTAGGCAGCGGATCTTCCGTGTGCGCGCGCAGCAGAGCCGGGAGCCGCGTCTGCGGGTAAGGACGTTCGCCGGTCAGCAGCTCGAACAAAATCACTCCGAGGCTATAAAGATCGCTGCACGCAGTGGCAGGCTCACCGTCGATCTGCTCGGGACTGATGTAGAAGGGTGTCCCCATGACGAAGCCGACTACGGTAATGGCGGTGCTGGCACCGAGAGATTTCGAAATTCCAAAATCGGCGATCGCCAGACTATCGTCCTTGCGTAGCAGGATATTGGCCGGCTTGATGTCCCGGTGCACGATTCCCACGTCGTGGGCGGCTCCCAGCCCCTTGGCGATGCCGCGAAAATACTCGAGCGCCATGCCTTTGGGGATACCCGCGTTAATACGTTTTCTGAGGTCGCCACCCGGAAAATACTCCATGGCGATATAGGCACTGTCGGCGGTAACACCACCGGCGTAGATCTTCACGACGTTCGGGTGGCGAAGCTTGGAGAGCATTCGTTGCTCACGCATGAACCGCTTGATAACTTTCTTGTCGTCCTGCATGTCGGTGGATATGACCTTGAGGACCGCGAGACGGTTATTTTTCTCGCGTTCGGCCAGCAGCACCAGTGACGATGCGCTGCTGGAAAGTAGACGTAGCAGCTGGTAGCCGGGGATATCGACGTTGAACGGTAAGGTTTGAAGCGGTTCGCCGATTTTCTGCAGATCAGGCCTATCGCCATCGGACCCGAAAACATCCGCCAGCTCGTCGTCGATGATCGGATCCGAGCCTTGGTCGTCGTAAAGTTCCAGATCCAATGCCGGCAGCTCCGCATCGATGACGGCATCGAGATCCTCCATCTCCACCATATCGGTATCGTCGTCATCGTCGAGGTCGTCGTTGCCACTCGGGGCGATCCAAGCGCGATTCTCGATAATGGCTTCGACAGCACTGGCGAGCAGGCGCGGAGACAGGTCGTGTTTATCGATGTAGTACTTCGCGCCAAGCTTGCGTGCAATGGCGGAGGATTCTTCGGATACCCGGTCGGTGAGCACGATGACCGGTGGGAGCTTGCCATCACGACTGAACTCCTTCAGCCACTCGAGGCCATCCTCACCGGGAACCCCGAAATGCGCATCCAGGAACACGAAGTCGTAGCGGGACCAGTCGAAGTCGGCATCAGGCTTGCCCTTGGCAACCGGGTCGTACCAATCCACTTCCGCCTGGGGCCATGTACGCCGCGCGCAATAGCTGATGAGATCCTGTACGTCTTTGGCGTCGTCGATAACGAGTAATCGGTCTACCATTACCTGGAATTGCTCGTGGCCCCCACGGCCCCATGCTAGAGCTTAGCCCCCTTTCCGGTCCCTGACATAGGATAGACCAGTGGCGCCGCCCGAAAGCCCGATCCGGACAGTAGATTCTGATGCGGGAGAGAGAAACGTAGAAACGCAGGTTGGGCCGAGCGACGCGAAGAAATGAATTAATTGGGGACAGATCTATTTATCTCTCTGCCGCAGCGCGGCGGAGAGATAAATAGATCTGTCCCCAATTAACTCATACGACTGGATATCTGCACAGTTCTCTAACAGACCTCGAACAGTCCCGCCGCCCCCATTCCGCCGCCGACGCACATGGTCACGACGACGCGCCGCGCGCCACGGCGCCGCCCTTCCAGCAGCGCGTGGCCCACCAGGCGCGCGCCGCTCATCCCGTATGGATGGCCGATAGCGATGGAGCCACCGTCCACGTTCAGCCGTTCCATGGGTAATCCCAGCCGGTCCCGACAGTAGACGACTTGCACGGCGAATGCTTCATTGAGCTCCCAGAGATCGACGTCGTCTACACCCAACCCATGGCGTTCCAAAAGCCGCGGCACGGCGAATACGGGGCCGATACCCATCTCGTCGGGCTCGCAGCCAGCCACAGCGAAGCCCCGGAAGACGCCCAAGGGCTCGATGCCGCGCCGCTCGGCGAGCGCGGCATTCATGACCACGCAAGCCGACGCGCCATCAGAGAGCTGACTGGCGTTGCCGGCGGTGACGGTTTCATCCTCGCCACGCACCGGAGCCAAGCCGGCGAGACCTTCGGCGGTGGTGCCAGGACGGTTGCCCTCGTCGCGGGCAAGGGTCACGGCTTGCTCACTTATCTCTCCGCTCTCGCCGCCCTTGACCAACTTGGTTGTCGCGAGTGGCACGATCTCCTCATGGAAGCGCCCCGAAGCTTGAGCCGCAGCCGTACGCTGCTCGCTGGTGAGCGCGTATTCGTCCTGGGCGTCGCGGCTGATGCCATAGCGCCGCGCGATGATATCGGCAGTCTCGATCATCGGCATCCACATTTCGGGCTTGTGACGCATGAGCCACTCCTCGGTGAAGTGGTGTTGATTGAGATTGCCCTGCACGAGGCTGATGGATTCGACCCCTCCGGCAACCGCTACCGGGACGCCGTCGAGCATGACCCGCTGGCACGCCCACGCGATGGCCTGCAGTCCGGAGCTGCATAGCCGGTTGATGGTGGTCGCCGCGACCGTCACCGGAAGACCGGCGCGGATGGTGGACAGCCTGGCGATATTTTTCCCTGTGGCCCCCTCCGGCATGCCGCAGCCAAGAATCACGTCCTCGACTTCGCCGGGTTCGACACCGGCACGCGCCACCGCATGGGCGATGGCATGTCCGGCTAAGACGGCGCCGTGAGTATTGTTGAAGGCCCCCCGGAACGCTTTGCCGATGGGTGTGCGCGCTGTGGATACGATGAGCGCCTCCGGTATCGTCATATGAGTCGCTCCTGCCGGTCGTGATCATTCGACGACGTAGCATAAGCTGGGAAACGGACGGCGGCCATTGTTTGACGCCCGAGCGGGAAGACGGTAATAGACTCCGGACAACAAGTGATCGGCATATACCCCTCAGGACACAGGCCGTGAATTTTTCTTTCTCCGAAAAGCAACTGACACTCCAGACCCGTCTGGCCGCATTCATGGACGAGCACGTCTATCCAGCGGAAGACCTTTACCACGAGCAGCTGGAAGATGGCGAATCGCGCTGGCGGCTGCCGGCGGTGATGGAAGAGCTGAAGGCCCGGGCACGCGCCGAGGATCTGTGGAATTTGTTTCTTCCGGACCCCGATCTCGGTGCCGGCTTGAGCAATCTCGACTATGCCCCGCTGGCCGAGATCATGGGTCGGTCGACCATCGGACCCGAGGTGTTCAATTGCTCGGCGCCGGACACAGGCAACATGGAGGTGTTGGCGCGCTTCGCCAGCCCCGAGCAAAAAGATCGCTGGTTGAAACCGTTGCTGGCCGGTGAAATCCGCTCCGGCTTCGCCATGACGGAGCCCGCGGTGGCTTCCTCCGACGCCACCAATATTCAGGGCTCCATACGCCGGGACGGCGATGACTACGTCATTGACGCCCGTAAGTGGTGGACATCGGGAGCCGGCGATCCGCGCTGTGAGCTGCTCATATTCATGGGCAAGACCGACCCACGGGCCGCACCCCACCAGCAGCAATCCATGATTCTGGTGCCCATGGACACACCCGGCGTACGGGTGCTGCGCCATTTGCCGGTGTTCGGCTACGACGACGCGCCCCACGGCCACATGGAGATCGATTTCGACAATGTCCGTGTGCCGGCCGGGAACCTGCTGCTGGGGGAGGGGCGGGGATTCGAGATCGCCCAGGCGCGCTTGGGGCCGGGGCGCATACACCACTGCATGCGATTGATCGGCATGGCCGAGCGATCCCTGGATGCCTTATGCCAGCGGGCCGCAAGCCGGATCGCTTTCGGCAAACCGCTGTCGGAGCAGGGTGGTGTCATGGACGATATCGCCGATTCGCGCATCGCCATCGAGCAAGCGCGCATGCTGGTCCTGAAGACCGCTTACGACATCGACACCCAAGGCGCAAAGGAAGCGCGCGCCTACATCGCCATGATCAAGGTCGTGGTCCCGAACATGGCGCTGGAGGTCATCGACCGCGCCATCCAGGTCCATGGGGCGGCGGGGATCTGCGACGACTTCGGCCTTGCCAGAGCCTGGGCCCGGGCGCGTAGCCTGCGCCTGGCCGATGGGCCCGACGAGGTGCATCGCCGAACCGTCGCCCGGGCGGAGCTGAAAAAGGAGCCCGGGCGGGGGTGGCGACAAAATCGCGAACCCGGCGCCTGAGGCAGGGTATCAGTCGAGAACCCGAAACGCCGTAAAAGCGCTGCTCGGCAGCTTTCCCTTCCACGCCCGGTCGCCGGCGATGGCCAGTGCGGGCGTAGGTGCACGATAGACGATGCGAAAACTGTCGTTGTTCGCGTACCGGCCTATTTCGCCGGTGTGGCCGTCCACGCTCAGATGCCAGCGCGGCTCGCTGAGATCCAGCGATACGGTATAGGCCTCGCCGGGCGCAAGCTCGATGAAATCGTCACCGTAGGGCCGGATGTCCCGGCACCCTTCATAGACCGGACGGTACTGCCTGGTCACCCTGACTGTCGTTTCTAAATGAAAACCGCAATGGTTGCCGGGATCGGCGACCATCAGCGGTACATCGGAAACGTTCTGCAAACTGATCTCGAGCTTGGGGCTCAAGGGCTCCGTGACTTCATCGAGATTCGTATTGCGGTTGCGACGATGGAAGCGCAGCATTTTCAGACTCATGCCCAGCCCGCTCCAACGAAAGTCCCGAATCACGGCGGTGCCGCCCGGGCTGACGGCAACTTCCACCTCCATGGGTACCTGCAGGCCGTTGCGTGTGCCCCGTCGTCGCTCGATATCCTTTCCTCTGCCCTGCTCCACGAATAGCTGCTCGATTCCATACTTTACGGCCACGGCGCCGCCTCCACGCGCGACGCGCCAATCATTGCTGACCCGGCCGCGCAAGTATATGCCCTGACCGGGTCTCTCATCGGTGAGATAGTCGAGATGGTAGAGCTCTTGCTCTCCCTTTCTGAGCACTGCATAAACCGGGTAACCCTTTTCCTTTGCATGATCGCGCACACCAGCACGGATCTGCCCGGGCGCCACGAAAGAAATTTCATAGCGTAGCCGTACGAAGTCCCCGCGGAAGGGATCCCGCGGGTCGATGGGTGTGGTGCGCAAACGGATTCTCTCGCCGGTGCTGAGAATGAATTCCCGCTCGCCCGCCATGACGCCGAGCACCAGAACCTGGGCGGCTATGCAAACCAGTATCAGGATCCTACGCATGGCTGGCGCCCTGCAGCTTCTTGCGGTGCGAATAGAAGTTGCCGATCAAAAACAGTCCTGCTCCCAGGGCCAGAAAGAAAAGCGAACGCGTCAGAAGGCTGTCGAACAGATCGAGGAAGCGCGCGAATGCCAGCGCCGAGAACAACACGCATCCAAGACTCACCTGTTTCCAGTTCAGTCGACCCGTGCCGCGGACAATCATGATGATGCAGTGACCCAGAAAGACGAGATTGAATGCGAACATCACGATGCCCACGTCTTCACGGGGCACTCCGAACTGCGCGAACAGCACGAGCAGCATGGCAACCAGGATAAGCCCCGTTTCCCAGCGCCGAAGCCCATCGGCCCGTTGCCAGGCCCCGGTGGCAAGGAGGGCCGCCCAGGAGAGCAGCGACGCGATCAAAGGAGCGATGAGGTACGACCACTCCGTCATGCCCTCGGGATTCAGGTACGCCAGTTCGCCTGCAATCTCATGGAAGCTGAACAGATAGATGAGCACCAGGTAGACGCTGTATCCCACGACAGTGAAAAGCGGCGCGCTCTCGGGAAATGCGCTTCGCGTGATGAGCCGACCTGCCGCCAGATACAGGCAGGCGAGGTAGAAGAGCGCCGCAATGACCAGATCGCCCTCCACCTGCCCGGCGCTGAAAGCAAACAGCGTGATGAACGCGACCAGGGTGAAAAACAACAGGACCCGCGAGCGTTGCATCCAGGCCAGGGGCAGTACGCCGAGCAACACCACCCACGGCCCAAAATGATTGGCAGAAGAAAAGTCGAAGACCTCGAAGCTGCCCCAGAGAAACACCAACAGCACCGCCATCAGGGCTTGCGCGACCGATGGCATCGCCCAGGCCAGGGCCAGGGCGCCCAGTCCCCAGACCAACAAGGCGTTCGGATAGTGCTCGTCGATGTGGTAGATCTGGGCCACCAGCCAGATTCCGGCACCGAACAGCATCGTGCCCATGACGTGCAGGCTCTCCACCAGGCTGCGTTTCGCATCGGCCGAGGCGGACAAATAGAAGCCGGTGCCGTGGGCCGCCAGCAGGGCACCGAAAACCAGCACCAGCTTGGTGAGCTTGTGCATGTCTGCCCAGTTGTAGGCAAAGAACAGGATGATGCCGAGGCCGAATACGATGGCGCCGACGGAAGAGACGACGATGCGGCCCCAGGGAGTATCCTGATCGCCGGCGGGGTAACGGGCCCGCAGGATCTCGGCCTGGCTTGCGTCGATCAGGCCCTCGTCGAGCCAGGTGCCGATTTGGTCCCGCAACCAACGGGTATGTTTGCTCATCTTGATACTGAGTATCGGCAAGCTGCTGGGGTTCTGCACTCTTGAACTGCAGTTCACGGCAGCATGGGGGCTCGACGCATTGCCAGCTCCAACGGTCTCTGACAGATTAGCCGAAACCATGAGCAGACGGAGCGATATGAGCGTGTGGGTGGTGATCAGAACAACGGCACCGCGTGATGCCCTGTAACGATGATCCGGAGCTCATGGAGCCACGGCGCGGCGAAGAGCTGGTCCTGGAACGGCTCGAGCCTTATCTGCGGGAGCGGCTGCCGGCGACGGTGGGCGAATTCACCGTGCGTCAGTTTCAGGGCGGGCACGCCAATCTCACCTATCGAGTCCGATTCGGCGACTCGGAATACGTGCTACGCCGCCCACCCCTGGGGCCGCTCGCGCCCGGCTCTCACGACATGCAGCGCGAGTTCCGCGTGCTCTCGAAGCTCTACCGGCAGTTTCCACTGGCGCCCAGAAGCCACCTCTACTGCGCCGACGAGAGCATCATCGGTGCGCCCTTCCAGATCATGGACAGGCGGCACGGCATCGTGATCCGCAACCGGATGCCGGCCATGGAGGCGGACGGGCCGGAGCTTCGCCACCGAATCGGTGAGATGCTGGTCGACGTGCTTGCCAGTCTACATGGCGTCGACCGCGGCGCCGCCGGGCTTGGCCGCCTGGGCCATCCAGCAGGCTTTGTCGAGCGCCAGCTGCGGGGCTGGAGCGGCCGCTGGCAAGCGGCCGCCCACGAGAACAATGCCGAGATGGCGAAACTCATCGCCTGGCTCGAACGACGCCAACCTGCCACACAGCACGTGTCGCTTCTGCACAACGACTACAAGCTGGACAACATGCTGGTCGACGCCCGGGATCCGGCGATTCCCGTTGCCATTCTCGATTGGGACATGTGCACCAGCGGTGACGCCCTCATGGATCTCGGCTACCTGCTCAACCAGTGGGTGGAACCCGATGACGATCCGGCGTGGATAGAGTGGGCCGCAATGCCGACCTGGCAACCGGGATTCGCCCGCCGCGAAGAAGTCATAGAACGATACTGTAAACGCAGTGGCTTCGATGTCGACGACATTCAATGGTACTACGCCTTCTCGGTGATGAAATTCGCGGTCATCATCCAGCAGATCTACATACGCTACCGGCGAGGACAAACCGTGGATAATCGTTTCGCGCATTACGACCAACGCGCGGCATCATTCGTATCCAAAGGATGCCGAATTGCCGAAATCTGAATCCGGAGGATTCCAGGATCATGTTTTCTCTCAAAGACAAAGTCGCGCTCATAACGGGCTCCTCCCGGGGAATCGGCAGGGCGATCGCCGAAGCCATGGCAAGTGCCGGCGCCAGGGTGGTGATCTCCAGCCGCAAGACGCAAGCATGCGACGAGGTGGCGGCCAGCATCCGCGACGCCGGCGGTGATGCCATCGCACTCCCCTGCAATGTCTCCGACCGAGACCAACTACGGTCGCTGGTGAGCAGCACGTTGCAGCAATGGGACAAAATAGACGTGTTGGTCTGCAATGCGGCAGTGAATCCACATTTCGGGCCGTCACTGGAAATCAGCGAAGAGGCCTACGACAAGATCATGACGACAAATGTGAAGAACGTCCTGTGGCTGTGCCGCGCCGTCATTCCACAGATGGCCGAGCGCAAGGACGGCGCCGTCATCATCGTCTCGAGCATCGCCGGCTTCAAGGGCACCCGCAATTTGGGCACCTATGCCATCAGCAAGGCAGCCGACATGCAGATAACCCGCAACCTGGCCGTGGAGTGGGGTCGTGACAACATCCGCGTCAACTGCATCGCGCCGGGCCTGGTGCGCACGGACTTCGCCCGTGCCCTGTGGGAGGATCCGGAGAATCGAGCCAAAGCCCTCACCGCCTATCCCCTGGGGCGGCTGGGTGAGCCGGAGGACGTGGCCGGCGCCACCGTATTCCTGGCCAGCAAAGCGGCAGCCTGGATCACCGGTCAAACGCTAGCCGTCGACGGCGGCAGCAGCGCCGCGGCCGGGCAATACAGCTAGATCGCACATTGCCCAGCAACACGAGCCCGCGGCTCGACTTTCGTCAAGTGTTGGCGACGAGCAGCGCCACCAACATCAAAAGCACCGCGACCCCTTGGAATCCGATACGTGCCGTCATCAGCTGCGTACCGTGCTGGCGGCCGTACTCGCCGCCTCTGACCATGGAAACGATGCCGGCGCCGAGGGCGCCGACGGTTGCCAGCAGAGCAAGGATGATCATGAACGACAGTAGAGACATGATTGAAGCCCTCCCGTGCGGGGACGAAAATATCCTAATCCGCGCGACCAGGCCGCAATTTGCCACGCCGGCTACGCCCGGGCAGCACGCCCGATCACGCTAGCAAGGCTGCATGGCTCGGCAATGATCTGGATCAAGAAGGGGGCAGGAAAGTATAGCGACGCTACGCACCGTCACCCATCACTCTCGAAAGAAACTCAGACGCCTGCACCGGTTTACTCAGGAACTCCCCTTGGTACTCGTCACAACCCCGGTCTTTCAGAAACTCGAGCTGCTCGATACTCTCGACGCCATCGGCCACCACCGTCATTCCAAGACCATGAGTCATCGGGATGAAGGAGGCGATAATCGCCGCGTTATCGGCGTTCCCTGGAATGCCCTTGACAAAAGACCCATCGATTTTCAGTTGATCCAACGGAAAATTTCTCAGGTAGCTCAAGGATGAGTGGCCTGTGCCGAACTGACCAATCGAGATCTCCACCCCCAGCCCCTTGATGCCCTGCAAGGCGCTCATGCTCTGCTCCGGGCTTTCGACAAAAATACTCTCTGTGAACTCCACCCCGAGGCACTCTCCGGACAAGCCGGCACCATTGAGAGCCGTACGAATAGCCAGCATGAGCCTGGTCAGATCGAATTGCCGGCTGGACACAGCCAAGGTGATGCGCACCGGCGCGATGCCGGTCGACTGCCATTGAGCCGCGAGCGTACACGATTCGTATATCATCCATTCGCTCATCGGAACGATGAGTCCGGTCTCTTCGGCAATCGGCAGGAACTGCTCGCGCGGGACATCACCGAATTCCGGACTTCTCCAGCACAGCAGCGCTTCGGCACCCGTTACCTGATCGGTCCAGACACTGGCTTTCGGTCTGAACATCAGTGACAGCTCCTGGCGTTCCATCGCCTGGCGCAGTCCTGCTTCGAAGCTCGACCGCTGCCGGGATTTGGCGTTGAGCTCTTTTGAGTACTGCTGAATCCGGTTTCTGCCGCTGCGCTTGGCATCGGACATCGCGATTTCGACCTGGCTGAGAAGCGTATCCATGATCTCGCTGTCGGTCATCTCCGCGGCAGCTCTTTCGCCGTCCACAGGATAGATGGCGAGACCGATGCTGGCAGTAATGAAAATTTCGCGTCCACTCACCCGATATGGTTTTCTCAGCTCGGAAATTATGTCGCCGGCGATTGTTGCGGCATTCTCCTGTCTGCCCACGCTGTGAAGAATCAGGATGAACTCGTCCCCGCCGATGCGCGACAATGCGATCTCCTCGATCTCGACATCCATTATTGCGGCGATATCGGTTTCGCGCAGCCAGTTCTCCAGCCTCTTTGCCACGCCCTTCAGAAGGCCGTCCCCGGTATTGTTCCCCAGGGTATCGTTGATCTTCTTGAAGCGATCGAGATCGATGTGCAACAGGGCGAAACCGGCAGACTTCTCCTTCGCCCGCGCCAACGCCTTGGCAAGATGCACCAGGAAGAAACGCCGATTCGGAAGCCCGGTCAGTGGATCGAACTTCATGAGGCGATCTTGATTAGCCTTGGTAGCGAGAGTGTTCCGCACACGGAGAGCCAGCTCGCTCGGGTCCACGGGCTTGTTGAGAACATCGGTGGCGCCGAGTTCCAGCGCTTTCAGCTTGGTTTCGGAGTCGGTGGCCGCCGTGATGATGATCGACGGTATATGCCGCAGGCTCTCATCCGCCGCCATGGACGCGAGGATGTCCAATCCGGTGACATCCGGCATCATCACGTCCAAAAGCACGATATCAGGCTTCTTGGACGTCATCAGCTCAACGGCCTTTTTCGAATCCGTCGTCGAGACGAAGTTCTTGTAACCGGCGTCCTCGAGAAGATTTTCCAGCGTTTCGACGATGATCGGCTCGTCGTCGACCATCATGATGGTGGCCTGCTTCAGCGCTGCGAGCCGTGCGTCCTGCGCGCGCGCCTCTTCGTCGCGGGTTGCGCAATCGCTGCTTGCCTGTTTGGCCACGCTGGTTTTCTGAGTCGCCGGCATCGCGTATCCGCCTATGTGTTCTTGCCCTGGCTGGCAAGCCCTTGTGCGGCCTTACGCACACTTTTCTGCCATTCAGTGGTCCGCGCAATCGACAATTGCCCCTGAAATTCGTCACAACCCCACTTCGTGAGAAAGGTCAGCTGATCTGCAGACTCCACACCTTCGGCAATGACCTTCAGGCCCATGCCCTGGGCGAGCTTGATGGCGGCAATAACGACTGCCGCCGCGTCCTTGTCTGCCGGGACACCTTTGACCAGGGAGCCATCGAGCTTGATCTCATCGAGGGGGAAATGCCGCAGATAACCCATGGAAGAAAGCCCGGTACCGAAATGATCCAGGCAGAGCCTGACCTTCAGCGCCTTGAGGTCCCGCAAGGCTTCTACATTCCTTTCCGGATTCTCCATGAGAACTGCCTCCGGGAACTTGAGAGTCAGAAATTTCCCTTCCAAGCCTGTCTTCTCCAGAGTTTTCCGTACCGTATTCAGGAGATTTTTCAGATTGCGGAATTGCCGGCCCGAAACGTTTATCGATACCTGTACCGGTTCGATACCGGCTGACTGCCACTGCTTGTTCAGCGCGCACGCCAGATAGAGCGCTTGCTCGCCCGCCGGTATGATGAGCCCGGTCTCTTCGGCAATTGGAAGAAACTTTTCGGGCGCCACAATTCCCCACTGGGAATGTCTCCAGCGCAGCGTCCCCTCCGCGCCCGACACGCGACCCGACGCCACCTCGAGCTTGGGCTGAATCGAGAGATACAACTCGCGCCTGGCGGGCGCCAACTGCAACTGCGTCTCCAGTTCCTGGCGCTCCCGGGACTTGACGTTGTTCTCCGTGGAGTGATGCTGGTAGGTGTTGCCACCGCCCTTCTTGGCTTCCGCCATCGCCGCCCCGCCATTCGCCAGCAACGCATCCGTCGTCTCGCCGTCTCCCGGGTAAACCGTGATACCGATGCTGGCAGTGACGTGGACTTCGCGGCCGCTCAGGTGAAACGGCTTGTCCAGCATCGACAGAATTCGCCGCGCGAGCAGGTCGGCGATCTCCACATGGGGAAGATTGCGGATTATCAATGCGAATTCGTCGCCGCCGACGCGCGACAACGCGATCTCTTCCTCGGACATCTCCGATAATCCGGGGAGATCACTTTCGCGCGTATGCTCTTCCAAGGCGGCTGCAACCGCCTTCAGGAGCGCATCACCGATTTCCGTGCCCAACGCGTCGTTGGCCTGCTGGAAGTGATCCAGACCAATCAGCAGCAGAGCGCATTCGTTGGCTGCCTCACCGGTGTTGATCAGCGCATTCGCACATTGCTTCATGAACAAGCGACGGTTCGGCAGGCCGGTCAACTCATCGAAGTTCAGCAACCGATCCTGGTACGCCTTGGCGGTCAACGTATTGCGCACGCGAAGCGCGAGCTCGCTGGGGTCCACCGGCTTGCCGAGGACGTCGGTGGCTCCCAGGCCCAGGGCCAGCAACTTGGTGGCGGAGTCCGTGGCTCCGGTGAGAACGATGGCCGGGATGTGCTTCAAGACTTCGTCGCCACGCATCCCGTTCAGGATGTCGAGGCCGGTGACCTCGGGCATATTCACATCCAGGAGCACCAGGTCGGGCGTGTTGGCCGTCAGGAGCGCCAACGCCTGGGTGGATTCGCTGGTTTCTATGAAGCGATGATAGCCCGCGTCCTCGAGGACGCTCTTAAGGATTTCGACGATGATGGGCTCATCGTCGACGAGCATGATGGTGGCGTTTCTGGTCGCCTCGAAGCGCGGGTCCCGGTCTTTTCCATTGCCGCCGGAGGGCGCCCTGTCCGTGGGACTTTGCCCACTCAGCTCGGCTGTGGCGCTGTCCAGGGCGTGCCCCTCTTGCCGCCGTGCCTGTTCCACCCGGGGCGGTTTTTCAGAGCCAGGGGATGCGCCGGTCTGCATTGGAATCCAGGAAGATTCGGGCGTCGGAGAACACTTCTGAAGCATAGTTCCCCGGGACGCTGGTGCCGGAGAACGATGCTGAAACCGGTCACAGAGCACGTTTCCGGCGGCCTTTTCGGCCCGCCCCCAGCCAGGCGATCAGGAACGAGACGGTTCAGGGGCCGGCATACGAAGCCGGGTGGCTACCCGGTTGCCGTCCGCCGTCTACCCTGGAAAACTCTATCCGCCGGTCGCTTGCCCGGCCTGGCCGGGCCCAGCGGATTGCTCGGCTTTCTTGCCGCCTCGCGCAGCCATGGCAATCATGACGAATGCCCAGCCGCTGAACATCATTTCGATGCCGAACAACATGCCGATCACCCACAAGGCGCTGGTGGGGAACTGGCTGCCGATGTAGATCGCCAGCACCAGGGACAGGATGCCGCTGACGGTTACCCATCCCCGTTGGGGCAGCTTTTCCACGCGGACGGCGAGAATGATCTTGAATATGCCCGAAACGATGAAATAGACCAGCACCGTCACCGTCAGAGCCAGCAGCCCGGCAACAGGTCTGGTGATCATCATCACGCCCACGCCCAGATACAGAAGCCCGCACAGGAACTGAACCAGCCCGCCCCGCCAACCGGTGGCCTTGAAGGCGTGGATGCCGTGGGCGACGCCACTGATCACCAGCAGCCACCCGACCAGCAGACTGACGCCTATCCCGGACGCGAACGGCGCGCCGATAGCGGTCATGCCGAGCAGGATCAAGAGAATACCCAGGGCCATGAACCACCTCCAGCGCTCGCTCACCGCCTCGATGTCCAGGCCGACGACTTTCTCGACCAGATTGCTAGCAGCCACAGTCTCAGTCATGAGGATCTCCCCCCCTTTGTGAAAATGTTCAGTATACCGGGCGGCAGAACGACGCGCCGTCTTTTGTGATTCAGTCCCTGCGCTCCAGCCAGTCCCGCAATCGATACCACTGGATAACGGTGGGCACCATGCGCCGTGCGAAAAAATGCATCGGATAGTTGCCAAAATCCAGATCGTCGAAAGCGGTGCGGCCTCCCTTGTCGCCGAGAATTTTCAGGGCAATCTTGTGGCCGAAGTAAGTGGCGCGCGCGACACCCGAGCCACAGTAGCCCATGGCATGATAGATATGATCCCGATGACCCAGGTGCGGGAAAACATCGTGGGTGTAAGCGACGTATCCCGACCAGCAGTGGCTGATGCGGGTTCCTTCGAGCTCGGGAAAGACCCGCACCATGTCGCGATACAGATGCACGAATCCCGATGGATCCTCGGGCAATCCCCGGCCTTTCACCCGCCCGCCCCATAGAAATCGTTTGCCCTCCGGACAGAGCCGCATGTAGTGATAGATCCGCGCGCTGCTGCCGACGACCCGGTTCCGGGGCATCAGCCGCCGGAGAAGCGTCGCATCGAGGGTTTCGGTGGCGATCATGGCGCTGCCGATGGGGATGACACGGCGCCTGAATTGCGGCATCGCCGCGCCGGTATATCCGTTGGTGGCAATCAGGGCACAGCCGGCCTGCAAGCGGCCGCGGGTGGTGCTCACGGTGACCTGCCCGGATTCCGTGGCGACCCCCGTCACGGGCGTATGGCCGATGACCCGAACACCCGCCTGCTCGGCCCGTTGCAACAAACCCCGGTGGTAGAGAGCCGGATGCAGTGAGCCGTCATTGGGCAACACGGCGCCGCCATGATAGAAATCGCTGCCCACCTCCGCGTGCTGCTCAGCACGCGTCACCATGTGCGACTCCACGCCGGCAAGCTTGTGCATGTCCTGCATGTCACGGGCCAGATCTTCGTAATGGCGCGGAATTGCCGCGCCGCGGAATCGCCCGACGCGGGAAAAATGGCATTCGATGCCCTCGCTTTCGATGAAATCACCCAGGTGACGCAACATCGCCAAGCCCTCGGTGACCAGCTCACGGGCCTTCTTCTGTCCGTGGCTGGCGATGAGCTGGGCGGCGGTGAACTTCTGGTTACCGCTGCCGCATTGCCCGCCGTTGCGGCTGCTGGCGCCTTCGCCGGGGGCTTGCGAATCCACAACCACAACCTGGCGTCCGGCGCGCGCCAGGGTCAGCGCCGCCGCCAGCCCACTGTAGCCGGCACCCACCACGGCCACGTCGGCGTTGCCGGGCAAGGCGGCCCCGTTGTCCGGGCGCGGTGGCGCCGCCTCCCACCACCAGGGTGTGAACTTCGGATTGTTCGAAAACGCCTCGGGGATCATCTCGCCGCCCTCCTGGTCGGTTCAGTATCGTAGGTTGGGCTGAGCAAAGCGACGCCCAACATTCCAGGCCGGCATGTTGAGCTTCGCTTCGCTCAGCCCAACCTACGGCTACGGCACTAGTGCAGCTGCCCGAAGTACCCACCCAGCAACGCGACCACACCGAGCACGCACAAGCTCGCTCCGGCCGCGCGCCGTGCTTTTGCGTGACGCAAGGCCGCCAGCCAGCGGCCGGCAAAGCCGAGCGCGATCAATGCTGGCAAGGTGCCCAGACCGAAAGCAAGCAGGGTCGACGCGCCCTGCCAGGCGCCGCCCGAAACAAGCGCCAGGGCGAGGGCGGCATAAACCAGGCCACAGGGAAGCCAACCCCACAGCAGCCCGATGGCGAGAGCGCTGCGCCGGCGGGTGACGGGCAGGAACCGCCGGCCCAACGGCTCCAGGTGCCGCCAGAACTTCGCCCCCAGCCGCTCGAAAACGGTCAGCCCCCGCCACCAATCGCCCAGGTACAAGCCCAGGGCAATGACGAAGGCGATGGAGATCGCGATGCCGAGGCCGGGCGCCCAGGAAGGTGGCAGCAGAACCCCGGCGCCAGCGCCAAACCCGCCGCACATGGCGACGCAGTGGCCGGAGCCGAACGACCCCATCGCCGCCGCGGCCAGCAGTGACAGATCGGAGAGCGTCACTGAACTGGTGAGCCCGTGGACCCCAGAGTCACGCGCTGGGGCATATCCGAGGACGATAGCCGCCCATTGAGGCGCCAGCCGTCGGCGTCCAGTTGCACCTGCCAGACGCCGGGCTCGAGGTGCGCCCCGCTGGCGACGTAGCGGTCAGTGGCGACCCGGCAAAGTCGCAGGTCGCGATCCAGGCCCGAGCGCGTGGTATGAAACAAGCGCAAGTGCACGATTTCCGGCGCCTGGAACCGCGCGTTGCCCGTCAGAGAGACTTCCACCGATTCACCCGGTGCACCCAGCATAATCTCGCCGGCGATTTCGTAGCGCGCCGCCAGCGCGTCGCGCTCCAGGGTACGATTAATTCGCAGACCCTTTTTGTAATAGTCATCCGTTACCAGGCCGTCATCGGCTTCCACACACCCGGCGATATTGTCGGTCTGGACGCCATCGAATCGGGCCGCTACGTGTGCAATGCCCTGGTCCTCGACACCTCCTGTGTCTGCCCCCTGCCCAATGAGGCGCTGTGCCGTCTGAGTGCGCGCTCACCGGGTATTCAACACCGCTTGATCGAAAAGATGAGCCGCAAGATCGTCGACCACGAGGGCTTGCTGCTGATCCTCGGGCAAAAGACCGCGGAGCAACGCATGGCCGCTTTCCTGCTGCATCATTCGAACAAGCAGCGACAGCTGGGACTCTCGGAGGTGGATATCAATCTGCCCATGTCGCGGGCCGCCAGCGCCAGCTACCTGGCGCTGGCGGTGGAAACCGTGAGCCGCGTGCTGACCAGGCTGCAGGAATCGGGACTGTTGAACGTGCAACGCAGCCGGGTGCAACGATTGAATCTGGACAATCTGGCAATCATCGCCGAGGAAGCCATGGAAGCCGGCTTCCCGGCACGCCGGCGTGCGAGCAGCTTGCACTAGCCCGCATATTGCACGGGGCGCGAATCAGCCGCGACGTACGTGGAATCCCTTATGGCAATGCGGTCGCCGTCCAGGCTAGGGTGGTAGCCGATGACAGGTGCAATGTCATCGCTATTTCTTCCTTGAATCTTTCGGTGTCTTCGAGGCAGTCTCCCCCGGACCGCCTCCTTTTTTAAGGGGACAGATTTGAAATCTGTCCCCTCAGATTTCAAATCTGTCCCCTTATAATATCCGCAGCACCTGCCCCTGCAGGGTTTCGCGTTGCGCCCGGTTGAGATGCCTGGGGATCTCCCCGATGACCGCATCCCGCGCCTCCTGACTCAGGCTTTCGCGCAGGTAGGCGAGAAAGGTCGGGGCCGCCACCAGGATCAGCTCGTCGAAGTGCCGCTCGAGGCGCGCGTCCTCCACGTGCAGCGCCACCTGCACGGCAAAGCTGCACGCCTCCTGCTCCCCGGGCGTGAACGCCCGGTCCGGGGTCCGAGCCTCGCGGCCGCCGGGCCGGCCGCCGTCGCGGCCCGCCGCTGCTCGGAATTCACGCAGCTCGCAGAGCTGGCGCAGCCGCGCCATACCCCGCGGCACGGTATAGATGGTCGCACACTGCCGGTCTGCCACCACCACCCAGGTAGCCTGCATGGTCAACGATTTCCTCGTGTCAAGCATTTGCGCCTGCAGCCGGCGCCAAGCGAGACAACTATAATCGGCCCACGAATCGACCGGGGTGATCTCGGTCAATGACACGCATGGCGACCGAGTGAACCTATGAGAACCCCAAAGCCGCTTCCTGTCAGGGCCCTGTACCGGGCTTGTGACGTCCGCCAGTTCGACTTCGCGAGCACCGACGAGCTTGGCGATATCAGCGCCGTCAGCGGCCAGACCCGGGCCATGGAGGCGCTCCACTTCGGGCTCGACATCCGCCAGAAGGGCTTCAACGTCTTCGCCCTCGGCTTTCCCGGTGTCGGCAAGTTCACCGCCGTCCATGAGTGCCTGCACCAGGTGGCGGGCGACCAGGACGTGCCCCCGGACTGGTGCTACCTGCACAATTTCGAGCGCCCCGGGCAACCCCTCGCCATCCAGCTGCCGGCCGGCAGGGGAGTGCTGTTTCGCAAGGACATGCAAGCCCTGGTGGAAGAGCTGGGCAGCGTGATCCCGGCGGCATTCGACAACGACGACACCCACGCGCGGCTGGCGGAGATCGAGGAAGAGTTTCGGGAACGTCGCGCGCAAGCCCTGGACGGGCTGCGCCAGGAAGGCATCAAGCGCAGCATCGCACTGGTCGAGACACCCGCGGGATTTACCTTCGCTCCTATCGGCGAAGCCAAGCAGATCCTGGATCCAACCCAGTATCAACACCTTCCCGAAGCCGAGCAGGCGCGCATACAGAAAATCGTCACCGAGCTCCAAGAGAGCCTGCAAAAGCTGCTCCGCCAGTTTCAGGGCTGGCAAAAGGAAACGCGCGAGAAACTGCGAGCGCTGCACCGGGAAATTGCCCGTTTCGCGGTAGGGGATCTGATCGACAGCCTGCGCGAGGACTATGCCAACATCGAAGCCGTTCAGGCACATCTAGCCGCCGTCGAGACCGACATCGTCCAGCACGTCAACGACTTTCTCCCGTCCGACGACGGCATCGTCGGCGCCCTCGCGCAACCGGCACCGGCGCTGAAACGCTACGGCGTCAATCTCCTGGTGGACAACAGCGACTGCCAGGGCGCGCCGGTGACCCTGGAAAACCTGCCCAACCTCGGCAACCTCATCGGCTGCGTCGAGCATCGGGCGCAGATGGGAACGCTGGTGACGGACTTCACACTGATCAAGTCCGGCGCCCTGCACCGGGCGAACGGTGGCTACCTGTTGCTGGATGCACAGAAAGTCCTCATGCAGCCCTTTGCTTACGAGAGCCTCAAGCGCGCCCTGCAGTCGGGGGAAATTCGCATCGAGTCACCGGAGCGCTCCCTCGGCCTGGTAAGCACCACGTCGCTGGAGCCCGAACCCATACCTCTGGACGTCAAAGTCATTCTGGTGGGCGAACGTTATCTTTATTACTACCTGCATGAGCTCGATACGGATTTCAGCAACCTGTTCAAGGTGGCGGCGGATTTCGACGATACGGTGGACCGAACACCGGATAGCCAGCACGACTACGCACGGCTGATCGCCACCCTGGCACGGCGCGAAGGACTCAAGCCTCTGGATCGACACGCCGTCGGCCGCGTCATCGAGCGTGCCTCGCGGCTCTGCGAGGACGCGGAAAAGCTGTCGGTGCACAGGCGCAATCTCGTCGACCTGCTGAAGGAAGCCGACTATTGGGCCCTGAAGGCGAAACGAAAGCGCATCGGCACCAAAGATATTCAGCACGCTCTGGAGCAGCAGCGCTACCGGCTCAGTCGCGTGCAGATGCGGCTCCAGGAAGAGATCCGGCGAGGAACGATGATGATCGACACCGAGGGCGAATCGGTGGGTCAGATAAACGGCCTGTCGATTCTGGAGCACGGCGATTTGATCTTCGGTCAACCGGGCCGCATCACTGCCACTACACGGGTCGGCGACGGTGAAGTCGTGGACATCGAACGGGAAATCGAAATGGGCGGCCCGATCCACTCAAAGGGCGTGCTCATATTGTCGAACTTCCTCATGTCGCGCTACGCTCGACACCACCCGATTTCGCTCGCCGCCAGTGTGGTGTTCGAGCAATCCTACGGGACCATCGACGGCGACAGCGCGTCGCTGGCGGAACTCTGCGCACTGCTGTCATCCCTCGCTTCCGTTCCCATCAGGCAATGCTTCGCGGTCACGGGCTCGATCAACCAGCACGGGCAGGTGCAGGCCATTGGCGGGGTCAACGAGAAAATCGAGGGTTTCTTCGATGTCTGCCAGTCACTCGGCCTGAGCGGAGACCAGGGCGTCATCATCCCGCAGTCGAACACCGACCACCTGATGCTGCGCCACGACGTGGTGCAGGCAGTAAAACGCAAGCAGTTCCGGATTTATGCCGTGACGACCGTGGATGAGGCCATTCAGCTGCTCACCGGAATACCGGCGGGCGACCCCATCAAGAAAGGCGGGTTTCAAAAGAACTCCGTCAATGCGCGGGTCGAAGCGCGGCTGATCGAGCTTTCGGAGATTCGCCGCGAGTACGGCGGCAGGGGCGATGAGCACGACAAGGGGGGCGGCGACGGTGATTGAGCGCACGCCGGCCGACACCACGACACCTATCGTCGTCGCCATCAACGCAGCCCGGCGATGCAGGGAGACGCTCGAGATGGCGACGGCGCTGGCCGTGAGCGTCGGCGCCGATCTGGAGGTCGTGTTCGTCGAAGATGCAAACCTGCTGCGGCTCGCGGATCTTCCCGTCACTAGGGAAATCGACTGGATCTCCGGCATAATCCGCGAGCTGGACAGCCGGCGCATGCTGCGCTCCCTGCACTGCGAGGCCCGGCAGTTGCGCCGCGAGCTCACGCGGATCGGCAGGGCCAGTTCGGTTCGCTCGACCCTGAGAGTGGTACGAGGCCACTACCTCACCGAGGCACTGGCAGCGTCGGCCAGCGTGGACCTGACCTTCGTCCACAGCGCCAGACGTCCACTACCGGGCGAGCACCCGCCGAGCGCCCGTGCGAGGCCCGGCACCGCCGGCCCAGCGCTCGGGCGGGCGCACCGGGCCGCCGGAAGAAAACCCCTGTGGACGTTGTTCGACGGCTCGCCCGCCAGCGGCCGCGCTCTGGCGGTGGCAGCAACGCTCGCGCGCACCCTGGCGTGTCATCTGGTGGTGGTGCTACCCGTGAGCGGCGTCGATGAGATCGAAAGGCGCAAGCGCGAGGTACAGACCGCCGCCGACAAAGTAACTCTGCGATACCTGGTGGTGGCAGACAACCGATTCTTTCAGCCCGGGAAGGCGCCAGCGCCAAACACGGGCAGCCTGCTGGTGCTGGCCAGAAACAGCCCGGATCTGGAAGACAGCGCAGCGCAAAGCTATCTCGAGTCGCTCACCATTCCCGTGGTGCTGGTCGCCTGAACCGGTGGCCCGCGGGTCGCACCGGAACGCGGGCTAACCCGCTTCTGCCTTCGACTGGCACGCGAGGCAACGGTTTGCAGAAGGGTAGGCCTGCAGCCGCTGGAAGCCGATGGACTCGCCGCAGTCCACGCACAGACCGTAAGTACCGGAATCCACACGCGAAAGGGCCGCCTGGATGCCGCTGATCTCGTCCACGTGATGATCGATCATGGCGGCATTGGCTTCGCGCCACTGGTCGGTATTCGCCTCGTCTCCGCGGTCCTGCACCTCGCGCGCGCTGCGCCGGTCACGCTCATTGTCCGATTCTGCGCGTTCTCCTTGTACTTCCGCGCGCAGCGCCGCCTGCTGATCCTTGAGCTTATTCTCCAGCAAAGCCATCTGTGACTCGCTGAGTTCGTTGTAGGAATCAGACACGGCGTCCTCCCGGGGCTTTCCCCTGATGCATTTACACCATCCATGGGGTGTTCGACAAGTCTGAATTTCCGGCTGCCAATCCTTTGACCCATGTCAAGAGACCCGTGCGCTACCAGTCCGATAGGAAACAGGTGCGTAAGGACAATTGAATCAAAAAGGAGTTTAATCCGATGGCAGCTAAAACGAGTAGCATCGATGTGAAAAATGGTGGAGACGCCTCAGAACTTGAACGCATGCCGGTGACTGGCATGTATCTCCCTTTAACGGGCTTGCGCGCTGATTTGGCCGGCGCTTTTGAACAACACGGCCGGATCGGCACCGTAAGATTCGATCGCCCTCCACACGGACAAGGCGCTGGATGCGAGGTTCGTGTAAGGCATGAGACGGAATCAGGCGGTGAGCAGATCAGAGGTCGGGAGCCTTGTTACCGTATCGTCAGCGGTTTGCCCAGGGGGAAAGGGGACGCACTTCGTCGTCGTGACTGAGCCGCTCGACTTGTCCCAGCATGGGCGCCGCCGCCATCACCTGGTGCAGCCGTAGCCCGCCACGACTTTCTCTCGCTTGTCGACGACCGGAATATGGCGGAGCCCGTGTCAGCATCGGTAGCGGGCCTCGTAGGCGAGGCACAGCAGCACCGTCAGCAGCACCATTGCGCCTGCCTGATGAAGAGCCGCGAGCGGGACGGGTACGCGCATCACCAGGGTCGAAATCCCGAGCGCCACTTGAACCACGGCCGCGACCGCCGTAGCGTGAATCCACAGGCGCTGGCTTCGAGACAGATTCATTCGCCGCGCAACCAGCCACAGGACGATGATCGCCAAAAAAGTGGCAATCGCGAGCACACGATGGTTGAACTGCACCGTGGTCACGTTCTCGAAAAGGTTCAGATAGGCGGGCGTCACGGACCACATGCCGTCGGGCACCAGCTTCCCCGCCATCAACGGAAAGGTGTTGTAGCTGAATCCCGCCTTGAGCCCGGCGACGAACGCACCGGACATCATGGTTATGAACACGGCGACCACCAGTATCATCGTGAGCGGCGCCAGCCTGCTCCAGCCTCGCGGTTTCGTGCTAACCCCGCGGCGCAGGACGCCCAAGGCCGTCCACAACATGAATACGTAGATGAGCATCGCCAGCCCCAGGTGCGCCGCCAGGCGGTATTGACTCACGCGGGCGTCATCGACGAGTCCGCTCTTCACCATATACCAGCCGAGCAAGCCCTGCAGTCCTCCCAGCACGAACATCGTTACGAGCTGTGGCGCCAGCGAGGGTTGTAACCGTCGTCGAATCAGGAAATATAAGAACGGAATCAGGAAAACGGCGCCGATCAGACGTCCCAGCAGACGATGCGCGTATTCGAACCAGAATATTCCCTTGAAGTCGTCAAGCGACATGCCCTTGTTCACGGTAGCGTACTCCGGCGAATCCCGGTAGTGCTCGAACTCGCGATCCCACGCCGCCTGATCGAGCGGCGGTAATACGCCGGAGACCGGCTTCCAGTTCACCATGGAAAGTCCCGATCCGGTGAGGCGGGTCACACCGCCGAGCACAACCATCCCGAAAACCAGCACGCAGCACACGAGTAGCCACCAACCAATCGGGCCGTCTCTTCGTGCCCTCGTTGTTGCGGCGCCGGCGTTCGTCGATACTTGCTCAATCATGTTTCGGAGGACAGGACACGTTCCACGGGGTTTGATACCCGAGCTCAGAATATCTTGCTTGTGCGAGCGCGCGTCGCGGGTGCGGAAGTGCTCGCTGGACCACTCATCCAGACGTTGGCCGAATCCCTCCACATCTGCGTAGACACCGTCCCCGTAATCATCCATGAGATCGCGAAAATCGTCCAGCAGACGCTCGCAAAGGTCTCATTGATGAGATCTACCAGCTCGCGGTGCCCGGGTGCTGGCTCCGGGACGCCTGCTGATACGCAATATCTGCATGGTGTACAATACCTATCTGCGCGACGAATCCCGCCCTGAGCGCTTCTCCAGGGCAATTTAGCAGCCCTCCGGCGGGCAGCTTGCAAGGCGTTGGAAAAACAAGTACATAGAAGTCTCCGCACCGTTTGCGTGCAGGATGTTCATCGCCCCCAAAGCAGGATAGATTTCACATGCAGCCCAGGGTTGAGAACAGCGACCAGATGCCGGGCGCACCGGACATCCAGGTCTCGGTGCGCCAGACCTTCGGCATCGACAGCGAGCTCGAGGTGCCGGCCTTCAGCCAGCCCAGCGAGCACGTACCGACGGTAGACGATGCTTACCGCTTCGATCACGACACGACCCTGGCAATACTCGCGGGCTTTGCCTACAACCGCCGGGTGCTCATCCAGGGTTACCACGGCACCGGCAAATCCACCCACATCGATCAGGTGGCGGCACGCCTGAACTGGCCCTGTATTCGCATCAACCTGGACAGCCATATCAGCCGCATCGATCTGGTGGGTAAGGACGCTATCGTGCTCCGCGACGGCCAGCAGGTGACCGAGTTCCGCGAGGGCATCCTGCCATGGGCGTACCAGCATGCCATGGCCCTGGTCTTCGACGAGTACGACGCCGGCCGGCCCGACGTGATGTTCGTCATTCAGCGCATTCTGGAAGCGGATGGCCGCCTGACCCTGCTGGATCAGTCACGGGTGCTGCACCCGCACCCGTCCTTCAGGCTGTTCGCCACCACCAACACCGTGGGGCTCGGCGATACCACCGGTCTCTATCATGGCACCCAACAGATCAATCAGGGGCAGATGGACCGCTGGAACATCGTCGCATGCCTGAACTATCTGGGCCACGAGGCGGAAGTCGAGATCGTGCTGGCCCGAGCGCCCGCCTACGACACCGACGAGGGCCGCCAGACCATCAGCGCCATGGTGGCGCTCGCCGATCTCACGCGCTCGGGATTCATGAGCGGCGACGTATCCACGGTCATGAGCCCGCGCACCGTCATCACCTGGGCCGAGAACGCGCAGCTGTTCGGCGGTATCGGCTTCGCCTTCCGCCTCACCTACCTGAACAAATGCGACGAGGCCGAGCGCCCGATCGTCGCCGAGTACTACCAGCGCTGCTTCGGCAGCGAGCTCGCCGAAAGCAGCGTGAAGGTGGGTACCGCGTAGGTTGGGGTGAGTCAACGCATCAAGTCCCAGCACGACCCGGCGCGAGCGCCGGTGGAGATCTTTCGCCAGAAGACCGCCGCCACCGCCCGCGCCATCGCCCGGCAGCCGGAGCTCAACATCGAGTTTGTGCCTGAGGCCGCCCCCGCCGACGGCAACACCGTGCGGCTCGCGCAGCCCGCCGCGAACCTGCCCTACGACGAGGTATCGCGCATCCGCGGCCAGGCCGACGCGATCGCCCTGCGTTACCGCCACCACGATGCCAAGCTTCATCGTAAGCTCGCCCCCCAGGCGGCGGAATCCCGCGCCATCTTCGACGCCTTGGAACAAACCCGCTGTGAATCGCTGGGCATGCGGCACATGGCAGGGGTGGCGATGAATCTGGAAGCCGCGGTGGAGGACCATTGCCGCTCCCACGGCTACACCGACATGGTTGACCGGGAGCAGGCGCCGCTGGATGAAGTCGTGCGCTTTCTGGCCCGGGAAGCCATCACCGGCACGCCGCCGCCGCGGTCGGCGGCGCGCATGGTCGCCCTCTGGAGACCGCAGCTCGAAGGCCAGATCGGCGCGGTGCTCAAAACCCTGGCCGGGTGCGTCGACGACCAGGCGGATTACGCCATGGTCCTGCGCACGCTGCTCGAGGCCCTCGGCTTTCCGGACGATCCGCCGGATGAGGATCGCGACGAGGCGCGCGACGATCAGTCCGGCGATGGCGACGAGAGCAGCGCTCTCGACGACGGCGATGCCGGTGATGCCGAGCCCGGCGCACCGGAATCCACGGATGACCTGGAGATGCGCGAGGGCGACGGCGATGACGCGCAAGCCGGCGAGCAGAGCGAGCCGGCCGACGCCGGAGAACTGGAGCAGAGTGACGACGGCTCGGAAACGCCCGGCGAAGCCGCCTACCCGCCGTACTACGGCCGCAACTTACCGGACCCGAATCAGTACCGCGCCTACACTACCGAGTTCGACGAGATCATCGAGGCCGAGGAGTTGTGCGGCCCCGACGAGCTGCAACGGCTGCGCCAGAGTCTCGATCAACAGCTGGTGCACCTGCAGGGCGTCATCGGACGCCTCGCCAATCGCCTGCAACGCCGCCTGCTCGCCCATCAGACCCGCGCCTGGGAATTCGATCTGGAGGAAGGGCTGCTGGACTCCGCGCGGCTCGCACGCGTGGTCACCAATCCCTATCAGTCCCTGTCGTTCAAGCGCGAAAAGCAGACCAACTTCAAAGACACCGTGGTCAGCCTGCTCATCGACAACTCGGGCTCCATGCGCGGCCGCCCCATCGTGGTGGCGGCCATGAGCGCCGACATCCTGGCGCGCACCCTGGAGCGCTGCGCCGTAAAGGTGGAAATACTGGGCTTCACCACGCGTGCCTGGAAGGGCGGGCAATCCCGCGAGCATTGGCTGTCGGAGGGCAAACGCCCGAATGCGGGGCGCCTCAACGATCTTCGTCATATCGTCTACAAATCCGCCAACGTGCCCTGGCGGCGTGCGCGGCGCAATCTCGGCATCATGCTGCGCGAAGGATTGCTGAAAGAGAACATCGATGGCGAAGCGCTGCTGTGGGCGCATCAGCGCCTGATCGCACGCCCGGAGCAGCGCCGTATTCTGATGGTCATCAGCGACGGCGCGCCGGTGGACGACTCCACGCTATCGGTGAATCCCAGCAACTATCTGGAAAGGCACCTACGCCAGGTCATCGACAGCATCGAGAACCAGAGCCCGGTGGAGCTGCTCGCCATCGGCATCGGCCACGACGTGACCCGCTACTACCAGCGTGCCGTTACGCTGGTGGACGCGGAGCAGCTGGGCGGTGCCGTCATCGAGAAGCTGGCCGAGCTGTTCGACGCCGACAGCAACGAGCTGGCGATGCCCCGGCGGCGACGCCGAAGGGCGCGCTGACCCACGCAGCCGTATTTCGTCACCTCTACTCCGTCCAACGCCCCGCCCACGCCACCCTTCCAGTGCCTATTGGGGACATTCCTCAATAGGTGTCCCCAATAGGCAATCAGTCGACTTCCCGCTCGATGGAGCAGCAATGGGGCGAGTCCGTTTCGGGACCGGGCATCGTCACCACCGCACCGGTGACGGGATTGGGTCGAAATGCCGTCACACCCTTGAGCCCGAGGGCGTAGGCGCGCTTATAGAGTGAGCTGAAGTCGGCAAAATCGCACTCTTCCGGGACGCTCACAGTCTTTGAAATGGCTCCGTCCACATATACCTGCAGTGCTGTCTGCATGGATAGATGATCCTCAGGTGCGACACTGGCAGCGTCGACGAAGGACGGCGGCAGACTGTCGTTCCCCTCGAGGCCACGCCATCGCCGGCACGCATCGTCCTCCACCTGGAACTGCCGGGTTCCGCCGCTCGCATCCAGCACCGCGCGTTGATACCGGGCGGCGAAAATCGGCTCGATGCCGCTGGAAATACAATTGGCCAGCAGGCTGATGGTTCCCGTGGGCGCAATCGCCGTCAGGTGGCTGTTCCGCATACCGCCATCGCGAATCGCCTTCTGCAGCTCCACCGGCAGGCTGGCCACGAAGGGACTTTCCATGTAGCGCTGCTTGTCGAAGAAGGGAAAGCACCCTTTGTCCACCGCAATGGCCACCGAGGCCCGATAGGCGCTGTGGCAGATTGCCTGCATGGTCTGCGCGGCGAGCGATCGCCCCGCCTCGCTGTCGTAACGAATGTCCAGCATCACCAGCGCGTCGGCGAGCCCGGTAAGGCCGAGCCCGATACGCCGGGAGCCCCGTGCCTGGCGCGCTTGCGCCGGCAGCGGGAAGCGCGACGCATCGATGACATTGTCGAGCAACCGCACGGCCGTTGCGACAGCCTCCTCCAGCGCCGCCATGTCCATGTGCGCCGCGGGCGTGAAAGCATCGCGAACGAAACGGGTCACATTCATGGCGCCGAGATCGCAGGCCCCATAAGGGGGCAGCGGGATCTCGCCGCAGGGATTGGTGGCGCTGATACGCTCGCGCCAGGCCAGGTTGTTGTTGGCATTGATGCGATCGATGAACAGCACGCCCGGCTCGGCGCAATCGTAGGCGGCACGCATGATGCGTTGCCAAAGCTCCCGCGCCCGAAGGACACGGTGCACCCGGCAAGGTGTAGACGCCGCGATGCCCGGCCACTCGCGCATCACAATTTTTCCGCCACCGGAAGCATCGGCCGGCGCGCGTGTCGAAACCGGAAATACCAGCGCCCAATCGTCATTCTTTTCGACGGCCGCCATGAACGCGTCGCTCACCAGCACCGAGACGTTGAAGTGGCGCAGCTCGCTCCGATCACGCTTGGCGTCGACGAAGGTTTCGATGTCCGGATGATCGCAGCGAAGCGTTGCCATCATCGCACCACGGCGGGCACCCGTGGAAAGAAGCGTGGCGCATACGCTATCCCATATGCGCATGAAGGACACCGGTCCGGAGGCGATGGTGCCGCTTCCCGGCGCCGCCGAGCCTTGCGGGCGCAGAGTGGAAAAGTCATAACCGACACCGCCACCCTGCTGCATGGTGAGCGCGCCCTCCTTGAGCGCGTCGAGGATCCCCGGCAGAGAATCCGGGATCGTTCCCATGACGAAACAGTTGAACAGCGTAACCTGCCGGGACGTGCCGGCGCCGGCCAGGATGCGTCCACCGGGCAGGAATTTGAAGCCCTCCAGCAAAGCGTGAAAACGCTCGCGCCAGCGCGCCCGATCGCGAGTCTCGACGCTCGCAATCGCCTCAGCAACCCGCGCCCAGGTATCGTCGATGCTCACGTCCGCAGGCCCGGAATTCGCATTCTGGTATCGGGATTCCCAGAGGTGCTGCGAGATGGGTGTGGTGAAACTCGGGCTCATGGCGGTATCCATGGTAGGGTTTTCAGTTTAACCTGTCCGGGATTCCGGGGGGCATAGACGATCGGGATCAGCGAAAACATTAGTCGAGCCATGGCTAAGATGGCAGGATTGCCTGTGGAGGCAACCATTCAGGTCGATTGTTGACGGGAATTGACGCAATCATATCAGCGTTTGCCTGGTCGGCGTTTCTTAGTCTGTGTCAATTTGACCGTTGTCATCTTGAAGCTACTTGACGCCGCACCTTCATCTCGTGCAAAAAGAAACCCAGGAAACAAGAGAGCATCGCCATGTCCGATGATCAGCTACGTCAGTCCCTGAATGAACTGCGCTCGGAGCTGGAGCGCCTGAAGGTCGAAGAGGCCCTGGTTCGAGAGCGCCTCGATGCCTTGATCTCCGGCGTCGAAACCCGATTGGAGAAACCCGAGGACACCGCCCACCTTCAGTCCCTGGTCCAGGATCTCCGTCAATCCATCTCGCAGTTCGAAGTGTCGCATCCCAGAGCCACCGGCATCCTCAATCAGATTATGGTCACTCTGGGCAATATGGGCATCTGATTGAGATCTTGAATCTCAATCGTGGTGAACCAGACTCGCCTCCATCACTGCGCACCCGAACGCCGTTCTCGCAACCCAGGAACTCATCTCCGGAGCATATGTAGCCGCCAGCCGGGTAACAGATACCATTGAAGTAACACACCTGCGTGTATTTGCGTTCATACGCTACGCTGATGTCATCGTGCAGATACCTTTCGATTCTCCGTGATGCGCCGCCCAACCGCTTCCAGAACGCCTTCGGAAAAACGTATCCGTACGTGAACCCCGTCGATTTCGAAGGGTGCGGCCATGCGTGCATCGTCATGGTAATCCAGCGCACGTTCCAGTACCAGGACCGCGTCACCCGCGTCCACTTCGAAGGGAACGCCCCACTCTTGCGTACCCCGCATGAAGCGAAACGCGCGCTCTGCCGTAAAGTGCGTATCGAAGCGGAAGTCCTTTTCCTTCGGGAATGATTGACGGCTCGCGAGCACCTCGTCTTGAGTCGTGCGCGGTACCGCGATTCCCGCACTCATCCTCTGCAGTAGGTCCACTATCAATGCGGCGCCCCTCTCGGCCAGCTTGGCGTTGACCTCGGAAAAACGAGCGCCAACCGATAGCGGCATCACGCTCTGCGCGACGATATCCCCCGCGTCGAGGTTTTTTTCAACCATGTGAAGCGTGACTCCAGTCTCGTGCTCCCCTTCTCGGAACTGCCAGAACAGCGGCGTCGGCCCACGGAATGAAGGCAGTACGGAGGGATGCAGGTTCAGGCACATCTGCTTCGGTAGCGTGAGCCACGGGCCGCCGAGGATCATGGGAAAACAGGCTACCAGCAGAATATCCGGCTCGAGGCACTTCACCCGATCCAGGATGTTCTCGTCGTGCATGGAGCCAAGATGGACCAAGGGTACGTCGCCCTCGCTGGCGATGGCGGGCCCGGTACCTGCGACCACTACTGGAATTTCATCGCCCAACGACTCGAAGGCTCTGGACGGCGGAGACGTCTCGTGAAAAACGAACCCGCACATTTCAGTGCCAGCCTCAAGCAAACACTTCAAGACGGTACCGGAGAAAGCGCTGCCGCTTCCGAGCATCAGTATCTTCGGTTTCGCGTATTCGGTTGTGTTCATATGCTTGTCACGGCGGTACGCGCTCCCCGGGGATGAAAATGATCAGATCTCGGGCCGTATTGTCATCGACGGTGCGTACTGCTTTACCCATGGCCGGTAATTCTTGCACAAACAGTTCATACAATCGCCGCAGAACGCATGCTCACTCACCTGCGGAGCCCGCCACGCCAAAATCAGCAATGGATGCTTTCCGCCTCCACTCCGAGATTGCCCAACATCGCGAGCACTGCCTTTACCGTCAATCGCCGGCGTTCCGGCGCGATCTGGATGGAGCCTGACGCCTGCAACGCGACAGCGGCATCTTTCACGAGAAACGGCCCCCATGAACGCCCGGCGCCTCGTCAGGGCCATTTGTACGCTTCCTTGGTGTGTGACGGAATCGTTTATCCGACGATTCGGCAGCCTCATGACGCGATCCCTGAAACCGAGTTATGCGCATCCTCTGCGCTTCTCAGGTGGAACGCGGATCCCGGGTTTGATTCGGGGCTGAAGAACATCGCCCCGAAACCGCGTAACGGCGACCGCCGACCGGCAGTCCTGGTCGATTCCGTCTTCCTCGCCCTGCTTGCGATGCTCGTAGGCGCGGTGGCAACCTATGCCGCCCTCGCCCTCTTCATTTCGACCGGTGTCGTTCAGGATTTCTTCTACGGATTCAGCCATGACCATGTCTATTCCGGGCTGGCCTACGTTTCGAGCTGGCACATTGTCGCGGCACCGGCACTCGGTGGATTGTTGGTCGGCCTGATCGTGTATCGACTCATGCCCCAGCAGCGCAACTACGGTCCCGCTGACGTAATGCAGGCCCTGCGCGAGAAGGACGCGAAGATGTCTATCGGGATTGGCCTGGGATCGGCCGCGGTCAGCATCCTCTCCATCGGCGCCGGCGCCTCTGCCGGCACCGCCGTGGCCCACGCGTATCTCGGCGATATCTCCATCTTCGCCATGGCGGACTACGAGATTCAGTTTGCCCACGAGTATCCGTTGTTCGCCATCGTCGGCCTTCTCGGCGGAGGACTCGCCATCGCCTTCATGCGCGGCATGGACATCGGCACCCGCATTGTGCACCGGACCCCAATTCCCCTGTGGGCCCGTCCCATGTTCGGCGGTTTTCTGCTCGGACTCATCGCGCTTCAGTTTCCCCAGGTCATCGGCCTTGGTGACGAGGTGTTTCCATCCACTCTCGACTTTCGAGTTCCAGCTCGAGCAGCGTGGTGTCGACCTGCGCATCGAGCGGGAGGCGCGCACTCTGCAATCACGAAAAGTCTCGGAGGTGCTTTGCGCGGAGTGTTTAACCGTCGGCACCGATACTCGCGCCGAGGAGATTCAAACAATTCTACTACGGGAGAATGAACGCGAGCTTCTGGTCGTCGGCCAACACGGTAAGCTTGCAGGGGAGATAACACTTCTGGATGCGGTCAAGGCGTGCCAGGCCGGCAAGGGCGACACCCTCGCCGGCGAGCTGGCGACGATGCCGGACCTCGTTCTCGAATCCGAGATCAGTTTGCACGAAGCCATGGAGGCCTTGAGTGATTTCATCGGCATCAGCGTGCCGGTCGTAGACAACCGGCACCACATGAAACTGCTGGGTATCATTTTCGAGAACTCCGTAATAAGCGCCTATAACGAAGCAGTGGAGCAAGCCCGCAACGAGGAACGCGGACTCGCCTAATCCCCGCAATCGGGGACAATCCTCAATTGCTCGCCGTAGCCCCGACGGACAGGAACGCCAGGCCCGCGAGCAGGATCAGCCGCGCGGCTCGACCCATGTCTCCGACCACGCCAGCACGGCACTCGTCGACGGCCGGTCTCCCCGCTGCTCCTCCCAGGGCAATCCCTCGGCGAAACGCCCGTTGAAGGACACCTGAGCCGAGCGCGCCGGGAAGAACGTGCTGAACACGCCGATGGGCCGCCCGTCCGTGCCGGGCGGCATGTTCAGCACGAAGGGCTCGATGCAGTCGTACCAGGTCATTCGAACCAGATCGTCGTCGGACTCGATCAGCTCCACGGCGCTGGAGCGCGGATCGCCGAAGCGCTCGAATGCGGCGGCGATAACCGGAATGCTGGTTTCGGCGAACTCGGGGAACAGAATGGTCTCGATGGTCCGCTGCAGCCAACGTGCGACCGCGACATTGTCGCTGTAGAGTCGCACCTCGCCGTCAGTGAGTCCGCTCTTCATGAACAGCGCGTGGCCCGCGCCCGCGGGGCACCAGAGCACACGCCAGTGGCTCAACCGATGGGTCATGGTCTTGCCCTGATCGGGACTCAGGCGGATGAAGGAGTTCTCACCAGTCATCAGCACCTTGTTGGGGTCGACGGGGGAAGTCATGGAAGTCTCCTCTCCGGGGCTCAAGCGTCTGAGTATAAAGGCGGTTTGCGGACTGTTGCCAAGATGAACTCGCTCACCAAATTCGAGGGGGCAGACCCCTTGATTCCCAGACACCTCCAACAGCTTGATTCAGAAGTCATTTCTTCATGGGCGGCCATGGCCGGCCCTTTGACCTCGGGGGTGTTCGGTGATTCAATGGTGGTTGTGTCGGCGACGTCGTTGATGGCGCTCGGCCCCGCATCAAGACCCCTTCGAAGGGGCACTGGGACGCTGCCATGAACCACCACCAATCTTCCTCTGCACTGCGCGATCCCCGCGGGATCCGCTGGCTTCTCGCAAGCTGTGTGATACTCGCCCTCGGGCTTTGGGCCCAGAGCGCGAACGCGGCATCGGCGGAGCCGGACGCCCCGCAGGTGCAGGCCCGGCAGGCCGCTCGGGCCTTCTCCCTCGGCCATTTCGAGGATGCAGTCCAGGGATGGGGCGAGGCCGCGGCCGCCTACGCCGAGAATGGCGATACCAAGGGGCAGATTCGGGCCCTGCTCGGAAAGGGCAACGCCTATCTGGCCCTCGGCCGACACTCGGACGCGGTCTTCGCCCTCGAGGATGCGCATGCGCGAGCCAAGGAGGCGGCCGATCCGGAGCTGGTCGCCGTCGCCAACGCGAGTCTCGGCAATGGCTATCTGCTGGCCGGTCGCGCCGACGAGGCGGGCAACCTGCTCGGAGTCGCCATAGCCGAGGCGCGCGCCAGCGGGCGCTGGGACATCGCCGCGCAGGCGGGTAACGATCAGGGCAGTCGCCTGGCGTCCATGGGCCGCCTCGATCTCGCTATCGAGGCCTATCAGGAGGCCCTCGAGGATGCCGAGCGGACCGATAACCAGCTTACGGTCGCGAAGATACGCGTCAACCTCGCCCGGGCATTGCGAAGCGCGGGCCGCCCCGACGAAGCGCGCGAGGAGCTGTTTCAAGTGGTCACTGAGCTTGTCACCTTGCCGAATTCCCACGATCAGGCCTATGCGCTCATCAGTGCCGGGCGCCTGTTTGCCACCGGTACCAAGGGGGAGCCACCAAATCGTGGTGACAAGCTGCTCGCTAACCAGGCCTTCGAGGCCGGAGCGGCCAGCGCGGAGGTGATCGACGATCCCAGGGCGCTGTCCTACGCGCTCGGCTATCAGGCCGAGCTCTACGAGCAAGCCGGACGCAGCGAAGAGGCTCTGGTGCTCGCGCGCCAGGCAACCTTCGTCGCCCAGCGGGCAAGCGCCCCCGAGATCTTGTACCGGTGGCAGTGGGCGGTGGGGCGCCTCCTGGCCGAGCAGGGCGCGATCGACCCGGCCATTGAATCCTACGAGCGCGCCGTATACACCCTCAACGCCATTCGCCCCGATCTCGTCGGTGGATACCGCGCCGGTGAGAAGTCGTTCCGCGAGGAGGTTGGTCCGCTCTTTCTGGAGCTCGCCGATCTCGAGCTCCAGAAGGCGGTGACGGAGTCGGATCCCGCCGCGCGCGAGGCCAGTTTGCTACGCGTGCGCGATACCGTGGAGGCGTTGAAAGGGGTAGAGCTCGCCGATTACTTCCAAGACGACTGCGTCGCGGCACTCAAGTCGAAAACAGTCGGTATCGACCAGCTCGCCGAACGCACCGCGGCCATCTATCCGATCCTTTTCAAGGATCGCATCGAGCTGCTCGTCAGTCTCCCGAGCGGGACCAAGCTCTACACCACCCGCGTGCCGTCACAAGACGTAGAGAAGGTGGTAAGAGGGTTTCGCGGTACGCTGGAGCGGCGCATCACGCACCAATACCGCCGTCCCTCGCGGCAAGTGTACGACTGGCTGATCCGCCCGATTGCGGCGGATCTCGTCGCCGAGGAGGTCGACACCCTGGTGATCGTTCCGGACGGGGTGCTGCGGCTGATACCCATGGCGGCGCTGCACGACGGCGAGCGGTACCTGGTCGAGCAGTATGCGGTTGCCACCTCGCCGGGCCTGACCCTCACCGATCCGACGCCCATCGAGCGCAAGAATATCCGCATCCTCATGACCGGCCTCACCGAGTCAGTGCAAGGATTTCCGCCGCTGCCGAACGTGGAGGAGGAACTCAAGAGCATCAGCGCCTTGTACCCGGGCACGGTGCTTCAAAACGAGACCTCCACCACCGAGAAGGTGCAAAGCGAGCTGCAACAGACGTCGTACTCCATCGTGCACCTGGCGACCCATGGAGAGTTTTCCCGCGAGGCGGG
>SMUX01133495.1_pt1 | contig 42182 bp, 38 predicted proteins | sample 2456431 | NCBI WGS metagenome assembly SMUX01 (sample SAMN11095930, study PRJNA526329) | marine sediment metagenome | biome: Marine sediment; feature: Surficial sediment; material: Deep marine sediment; isolation source: Hadal surficial sediment | place: Pacific Ocean | collected 2014-11 | depth... | reverse complement strand
GCTGCAGGTACTCGCCTCGACACTTCGTGTCTCGGCCCCGGCCACTCGGTTGCACCCTCGCGGCGTTCGTTCCTGGCCGAGCATGCTCGGCCTTGACGCTTTGCGTCAACCGTCACTCACCCAACTGAGCTACGGGCGCATGTTTGTGACTCGTGAGCCGTTGACCGTAACGGATCACCCGCATTTTGCGAAACATGGATTGTACTGACGGAAGGACACAGTGGCTAGTAATCCGCGAACCATGAGGCATGATGCGGAAGTGCTTTCAATTTTTTTCGCCTCGGCAATTCGGTCGCTGCTCCCGGCAATTGCTCCTGCATTACTCTCGGTTGCTGCTCCTGGCGCAACTCTACCTCGGCAACCGCTCCGACAACTGCTCCTGCGTTGTTCTAACTTCCAGCGTCTCGACAATCGCTCCTGCATTGCTCTACTTTCCTACGTCCATGTAGGTCACCTGCCGGTCGCCTGCGTTGCTCTACCTCCTGCATCCTTGCAGTCGTCCTCCTTCCCTGGAGTCGTAACTTCCGACGTCCCTGTCGGTCGCCCGACGCGATTCTAACTCCTCCATCTGACCGCCATGGATGGCGGAAATGCAAAAGGATTGTCGGGAACAATCCTTGCCATGGAGTCGTGTGCTTCGCGGCACCTGCACGTCCAGGTGCAATGGTGGAAATGCAAAAGGATTGAGGCCGCTCCTGCGCATCGCGGCAATTGCTCATGCATTGCTCTAACTTCCGACATCCCTGTCGGTCGCCTGCGCCCGCGGCATTAGTGCATCCATGCACGTCAGAACAATCCATTCCTGGCGGTCAGATTCTCACGTTCTCATCCCTCCCAACTGAGGAATTAAAAAGGCCGACTTAAAGTCGACCTATTTTATTCCTGGCGGAGAGAGAGGGATTCGAACCCTCGATGGAGCTATCAACCCCATACTCCCTTAGCAGGGGAGCGCCTTCAGCCAGCTCGGCCATCTCTCCTTGATCGAAGTATAGATACGAGCATACCTACTGGCCGAAGCACCGTAAAGCTTGGCTATTAGCTGATGTTCTCCTGTCGTAGCATCGGGCCTTCGTCGTCCGAACCCGCGCCAGCTTCCTTCTCTCTCTTAATGCGTTCGTAGATTTCTTCCCGGTGCACAGGGATATTTTTGGGCGCATTAATCCCAATGCGAACCTGATTGCCCTTAATACCAAGCACTGTCACTTGAACATCGTCACCGATATTCAGCGTCTCACCTATACGTCGTGTCAATATCAGCATCTTGCTGTACCCCTTTTACCTTCAATAGCGATCCGTTACCCACATCCAAATGGTACACTGGCGCGATCAGTAGTCCTGATCTTACCGTCCCCTTTTTTCTCTATCCCTCACATCAGCACCTGACACAAACCGGCACCTGTTGCCCTACCGTGGGAAACCTGTGAGTGGGGTGAGCAGACATCTGCTGTTTTAACAGACTGACTGCCGGTTGTTAAGCCGATTTTCAGCCTGGGTTACCGCCCCTTATCCTAGAACTGCCTGTATGCAGGTTCCATGCCAGCCGGGGTTAAGTGCTGGATTCGGGCGATTTCTCCAGACCAAAGGCAGCGTGGAGGGCGCGAACGCCCAGTTCTAGGTACTTTTCGTCCACAACCACCGAAATCTTGATTTCTGATGTCGAAATCATCTGGATATTGATGCCCTCCTGCGCCAACGCCTGGAACATCGTGCTGGCAATGCCGGCATGCGAGCGCATACCGACCCCAATCACGGAGATTTTCACGATCTTGTCGTCGCCTTTAATCTCTTGGGCCGACAACTCCTCGGCTACTTTTTTCAGTAGGTTCATCGCCTTAGCATAATCGGCGCGTTGAACCGTGAAGGTGACGTCGGTGAGCCCGTCGGCGCCCACATTCTGCACGATCATGTCCACTTCAATAGCCGCGGCCGCAATATCGTCGAACAGCTTGTAGGCCACACCGGGCTGATCCGGCACCCCCAAAATCGTGAGCTTGGCCTCATCACGAGTAAAAGCGATTCCCGAAATTACTGCCTCTTCCATCTTATTTTCCTCGTAGCTTATGAGCGTTCCTGGGCCCTCTTCGAACGACGACAGGACGCGTAGCGGCACCTTGTACTTGCCCGCGAACTGTACGGAGCGGGTCTGAAGTACTTTGGCGCCCAGACTCGCCAACTCCAGCATCTCCTCCACCGTAACGCGATCGAGCCGGCGCGCCTCCGGCACAATACGTGGGTCAGCCGTATAGATACCATCGACATCAGTGTAGATTTGACATTCATCCGCCTTGAGGGCGGCGGACATCGCCACTGCCGTCGTATCCGATCCGCCGCGGCCCAGGGTCGTAATATTGCCTTCCTCATCCACACCCTGGAAACCGGCAATGACCACCACTCTGCCGCGGTCCAGATCCTTACGCACGCGATCGCCGTCGATGCCCCGAATACGGGCCTTGCCGTGGATATTGTCGGTGAGAATGTGAACCTGATGACCCATGTACGACCGCGCATCACAATTCCGCTGATGCAGGGCCATGCTCAAAAGGGCTGCCGTCTCCTGTTCACCGGTGGCCAATAGCACGTCCAATTCACGCGCTAACGGATTGTCATCAACCTCAGTGGCCAACTTCAGCAAACGATCGGTCTCGCCGCTCATAGCTGACACCACAACCACCATAAGGTCGCCCACCGCGCGCATGCGGGCGACGCGGTCAGCCACCGCATTAATACGCTCGGTATCTGCGACCGAGGTACCGCCATACTTTTGCACAATGAGCGCCATTGGCGTCGTCCCAAAGCGTAAAGGGAGAGATTACCTAATTCTTGAGATCAGCGCTGCGCAAGCCTAAGGATTGAGCTGGGTCTCAATCCAAGCCGGGATGTTAGCAAGCGCCGCGTCGAGCTTAGATGGATCGTTACCACCCGCCTGCGCCATATCTGGACGCCCACCACCTTTACCACCGATTCGGCTGGCAACTTCGTTGACCATCTTGCCCGCGTGAACACGTTTAGTGAGGTCCTTCGTAACGCCGGCCACCAGGATAACCTTGTCGCCGTCGGCCGCACCGAGCACGATGGCACCACTACCGAACTTATCCTTAAGACGATCGACTTGCTCACGCAGACCTTTGGCGTCGGCGCCATCCAAGCGCGCCGCCAGCACCTTAATACCATCAATCTCCTTGACTTGTTCCTCCAGCGCTACACCAGTACCGCTTGCGAGCTGGCGACGAAGGTTTTCCAAATCCTTCTCCAAGGCGCGTGCGCGCAGGCCCAGTTGTTCGACCTTTTGCTCGGCGTCATCAGGGCTACCCTTAACCCTCTCCGCGATTCGCTGCAAGCGCGCTTCGGCTTCCCGCACGTAATCGATCGCACCCTGTCCCGTCAATGCCTCGATGCGTCGGACTCCGGCCGCAATGCCCCCTTCCGACACGATCTTGAATAGACCGATATCGCCAGTACGCGCTACATGGGTACCTCCACAAAGTTCGGTCGAGAAATCACCCATGGCCACCACGCGCACTTGCTCATCGTACTTCTCGCCGAACAATGCCGCCGCCCCTGAGTCGAGCGCCTCTTCGAGCGCCATGGTGCGAGTTTGTGCCAGCCGATTGGCGCGAATTTCATCGTTGGCCAGTCGCTCGATTTGTTCGAGCTGCGCCGGCGTTACCGGCTCGAAATGCGAGAAGTCGAAGCGCAGCCTAGGTGCCTCAACCAGAGAACCCTTTTGCACAACGTGCGGACCCAAAGTCTTTTTCAAGGCCGCGTGCAAGAGGTGGGTGGCCGAATGATTGTAGGCTATGGCCTGACGCCGGCTAGCATCGACTTCTGCGCGCACAACTTCACCCACCTTGATCTCTCCTTTCTCGACACGACCGATGTGGGCGTGTGATTTCTGCACCTTCTGCGTGTCTTGCACCACAAAGGTTGCGGACCCTGTGCGCAGCCAACCCTGATCGCCAACTTGGCCGCCAGCTTCAGCGTAGAACGGGGTTTGGTCGAGATGGATGACGCCGTCCTGGCCGGCGCCGATGCTTTTAACCTCTTGGTCACCGACAAAGATATGTTGCACTTTACCCTGGTCGTCAGTCGTGTCGTAACCGCTGAATGTCGAGTCCCCGACATCGATGGCACCAACTTTCGCATTTACCTTAAAAGCGGATGCAGCACGCCCACGTTCGCGCTGTGCTGCCATCGCCCGTTCATAGCCAGCGAGATCGATACTCACATCTTGCTGGCGCGCGTAGTCCTCGGTCAGGTCCACTGGGAACCCATAGGTGTCATAGAGTTTAAATACGGTCTCACCTGGGAGTTGTTTCCCCGACAGATTTGCAAGGCTTTGGTTGAGGATCTTCATGCCCTGTTCTAAGGTTTCAGCAAAACGTTCCTCTTCTTGCTTAAGGACGCGCTCGATCTGTTTGCGTGCCTTGGGCAGCTCCGGATAAGCCTGGCCCATTTCCGTATCGAGCGGACCGATGAGTTTGTGGAAGAACGGCTCGCGCAAACCGAGCTCATAACCATGCCGGGCAGCCCGGCGAATGATACGCCGTAAGACATAGCCACGGCCCTCGTTGGAAGGCACGACGCCATCGGCAACGAGAAAGGCACAGGCACGAATATGATCGGCGATTACGCGTAGCGAATTGTTATCGGTGTCTTCAATGTCCACGATCTCCGCCGCCGCCTGCATCAGGTGTTGGAAAAGATCGATGTCGTAGTTGCTATGTACGCCCTGCAAAATAGCGGCGATGCGCTCCAAACCCATGCCGGTGTCAACCGACGGACGTGGTAGCGGGTCGAGTTTCCCCTGTTCGTCACGGTTGAACTGCATGAACACTAGGTTCCAGATCTCGACGTAACGATCCCCGTGTTCATCCGGGCTACCCGGCGGACTACCGGCAACCTCGGGACCGTGGTCATAGAAAATCTCTGAACATGGTCCACAAGGACCCGTATCGCCCATTGCCCAAAAGTTGCTGTCGGCCCCCATGCGAGCAAAACGTTTCTTCGGCACGCCGATCTCGTTTAACCAGATATTGGCGGCTTCATCATCCTCTTCGTACACCGTGACCCAAAGCTTATCGGGCGCCAGGCCCATCTCTTGGGTCATGAGCTCCCAAGCGAAACCGATGGCGTCACGTTTGAAATAATCACCGAAACTGAAATTCCCAAGCATTTCAAAGAACGTATGGTGGCGTGCTGTATAACCGACGTTTTCGAGATCGTTGTGTTTGCCGCCGACGCGCAGACAGCGCTGCGCAGTGACGGCACGCTTGTAGGATCGCTTGTCAGACCCTAAGAACACATCTTTGAACTGCACCATGCCGGCATTAGTGAACAGCAGCGTTGGGTCGTTGGCGGGCACGAGTGGGCTGGAGGCCACGATCTGGTGATCCTGGCGCTTAAAGTAATCTAGAAAAAGCTGGCGGATATCTGTACTCTTCATGACTTAGATTTATTCTAAGTCATTAACATCAAAAACACATCGTATTTGATCAAACGTAAACCCACGATATTGTAAGAAGCGCGCCTGCTTGGCGCGTTCCGCGTAGTTGCTGGGTAGCTTGTCGCCGAATCTCTTGCGCCGGACGTGTTTGCTGAGCTCTACCCATTGCAGGTCGCCGGCATCCAAACTGCGCTGGATCAGTTCACCATCGACACCCTTGTCGAGCATCTCCCTTTGAATACGAAGCGGGCCATAGCCACGTTGCCGGCGCGTCTGCACCAGGTTTTCGGCAAAACGTCGATCAGATAGTAAACGCGACGACTCCAGGTCAGCAAGGGCTTCCCCGGCTATGTGGTCGGGGCAGCCCTTGCTAATCAGTTTGCTATGCAGCTCGTGCCGGCTGTGTTCACGGCGCGTAAGTAGATCGAGCGCTAAACGTTTGACCTGCGCCAAACTGACAGGTTTATCCGTGGGGGCATGTCTCAGGCCTCTGCCTCCTCGGCCTCTAACGCATCGACATCAGCGTCAGAGTCAGTATGTCCGCCGATATCGAGGGTGTCGCGAATACGGCCCTCTATCTCCGCTGCGATTTTCGGATTCTCCTTAAGGAACTGGCGGGCAGTATCCTTACCCTGACCAATGCGATCCTTGTTATAGCTATACCAGGCACCGGATTTGTCGACGATCCCATGGATGACGCCCAGGTCGATGAGCTCACCCTCTTTGGAGATGCCTTCGTCATAAAGGATGTCAAATTCGCATTTCCTGAAGGGTGGTGCCAACTTGTTTTTTACAACCTTGACCCTCGTTTGGTTACCGACGACTTCATCGCCCTTCTTGATCGCGCCGATACGACGGATATCTAACCGCACGGAGGCATAAAACTTAAGGGCATTACCGCCGGTTGTGGTCTCCGGGTTACCAAACATCACGCCAATCTTCATGCGGATCTGGTTGATGAAAACCACCAAGGTATTGGAACGCTTAATATTGGCAGTGAGTTTGCGCAGCGCCTGCGACATCAGTCGTGCCTGCAGACCCATGTGGGAATCACCCATCTCGCCTTCGATCTCGGCCTTAGGCGTGAGCGCAGCCACAGAGTCGATGACCACCACAGCGACCGCACCCGAACGCACCAACATGTCTGTAATCTCTAAGGCCTGCTCGCCGGTATCCGGTTGCGAGACCAACAGGTCATCGACATTGACGCCAAGCTTTTGGGCATAGGACGGGTCCAACGCGTGCTCGGCATCGATGAAAGCGGCGGTGCCGCCATTGCGTTGTGCTTCTGCGATCACATGCAGGGCCAGTGTTGTCTTTCCCGAGGATTCCGGCCCGTAGATTTCACTCACGCGTCCCTGCGGCAGGCCGCCGATACCTAGGGCAATGTCGATGCTCAATGACCCGGTGGAAATGACGCCTACTTTTTGGATGGTGCCCGAGTCGCCAAGGCGCATTAGCGAGCCCTTACCGAATTGTTTCTCGATCTGGCCGAGGGCGGCGCTAAGGGCCTTGCTTTTGTTGCTGTCCATTACTGGCTCCAGGGGTGGGAACGACGGCCCGGATCGGGACCGACGTGGGCGCTTTTGCTCGGTGGCGATTATTTCACAAGTGGCTGCGGGCGAACTAGACATCTTCGTGCTCCTTATTTTGATCGTGGCATTGACCCGTTCATGGGTGTTAGGTAGTTCTCTATCCGTTCTCGTTATGATACTATAGAACGGATAGAGAACACAACCCATTTCAGGCTGGGGGCAACCCCTTAACAAAACCGGCCAATGGGGCCGAAATAAGCGAGGCGATATGGCAGAACCAGTCCTAACCCGCCGTCAGCAGGCCATCTACGACTACCTGCGGCAGCATCAACCCACGTTCACCCAACCGCCCACGTTGGACGAGCTATGCCAGGCCCTGGGCTTAAGCTCCCGTGGGTCCATGCACAAACACGTGCAGGCCCTGGTCGAGGCCGGATTGATCGATCCTATGGATGGCAAACAGCGGGGCGTGCGATTGCGCGAACCCGTTCGAGAACAGATGGAATACCAACTTCCTCTGCTCGGCTACATCGCGGCTGGCCGACCCATCGAAGCCATGGAGAACCCTGAAGATGTGCACGTACCCCCGAACCTACGCACCAACAAGCCTTGCTACGTACTGCAAGTCAAAGGCGACTCCATGATAGAGGATGGCATCCTCAACGATGACTGGGTGGTAATTGAGAAACGGGATTACGCCCGCAACGGTGAAATCGTTGTCGCCTTGATTGACGGCGAAGAAGCAACCCTGAAACGAATCAATCAGCGCCCCGGCGAAGTGATGCTGTTACCTGCCAATAGCGCGATGGAACCCATGGTCTATTCACCCGAGCGCGTTCAGATTCAGGGCGTGCTAGTTGGACAGATGCGGTCGTACTGACACCGCGCCCTGCGGCCCGTACTTTCATCTTGAATCTTTCGCCCCTTAAAGCAAGCCGAACGAGGCGCGCAGGCGAAGTACAAGCCCGAAGGGGCGCGAGCAGGAGGCTACGCGTTCGACGTCAGGGCACCATGGCTAGGATTGTTCTGACGTGCAAGGATGTACTAATGCCGCGGGCGCAGGATGCGGAGGAGCGGCCCGACAATCCTTTGCATTTCCTCCATTGCACCTGGACGTGCAGGTGCCGCGAAGCACAGGAGGTGCGAGAGCGGCCATCCATGGAGGTCAGATGCCCTGTCGGAGAACCTTCTGAGACCAGCGCCTAAGCGAGGGGATCGACTGGGTTTGCTGGCGCAGCGCCGGGGGAGCGTTTCTTTGGTTACTTTCTTGTCGCGACAAGAATAACCCACGTACGGGGCCGGTGATGTGCAGGATGCACAAATGTCGCGGGCGCATGGATGCGCTGGAGCGACCGCCCCGATGGTATGTCGTCGTCGAAGGCGACTGAATTAGGGACTAAACGGGGTGCATTAGTGACAATAACCGTTCTCGCGAAACCAACTAATAGCCTCTTGCAGGGCCTCCTTGACCGGGCGCGGGTTAAAACCAAGCTCGCGTCTCGCCTTTTCGATCGAGAAGAACATGTGCTTTTTCGATAGACGTACACCGTCGACGGTAATGCGTGGCTCGCCGCCTTTGCTAATCCGTGCCCATGCCTGCGAGATATAGGCGACAGGAATAACGAGGCTATGTGGCAGACGGATCTTGGGTGGGCGCTGTCCAGTAATGTCGGCAATGGTAGCTAGAATCTCTTTTAACGACATGTTGCGCGCCCCAAGAATATAGCATTCGCCGATCTTGCCGCGCTCGAACGCAAGCAGATGACCGATCGCCACGTCGTCGACGTGTACCAAGTTAAGCCCAGTATCGACATAAGCCGGCATGCGCCCGTTTAGGGCATCGACGATCATACGGCCAGTGGGCGTGGGCCTGATGTCGCGGGGGCCGACGGAGGTAGATGGATTGACAATTACGATTGGCAGCCCTTCATTCTTAATAAGCCACCGCGCTTCCTCCTCGGCCAAGAACTTGGAACGCTTATAGTGACCAACCATATCGGCCAACGTTACCGGCGTATCCTCATCGGCCGCGCTACCGTCGGTGGTGAGCCCGAGGGTAGCAACGCTGCTCGTGTAAACAATCCTTTTGACGCCCGCCTGGCCCGCCACCTGCATAAGGTCGCGCGTACCAGTGACGTTGGTCTTATAGGTACGATCTGGATCAGGCACCCACATCCGGTAGTCGGCAGCGACATGAAACAATGCATCACAGCCAACAACTGCACGCTCTAGAGAAGGTCGATCGGTAAGATCTCCGGTCACAACCTCCAGCGCCAACCCATCGATATTGCGACGATCGCTTTGCGAGCGTAACAGTACGCGCACGTCGTGACCGGCATCGAGTAGCCGCCTGACAACGGCCGATCCAACAAATCCCGACGCCCCGGTGACGAGGGTTTTCATCTCTCCCTCCCCATCCCCATCCCTCCCCCACAAGGGGGGTGGGAGATTATTTCTTTAGAAGTTCCGTTGCTCATCTACTCTACGCCCGGGAAGATTCTAATTGGCCTGTAGGTTGGGTCCGGTTAGCCTCGCGATGTTGGTCAATGTCGCATAAGCAGCGCGACTATCTCTGCGCAATTGTAATAATGTGGTGAGTAACCGCGGTGTCCTGAGCACGACCTGACCCAACTTCGCGAGGCTTACACGGCCATTCACATCCATAGCCGTGATCACGGCGGCGGGGATGCTTCGCCCAGCCGGATCAGCAACGGCGCGTATCGCCATAAACGATTTACCAGCATCTTTGCACACCTGCGCTATCGCCGCACTTTCCATATCGACGGCGATCGCCCCTGTACTTTGAAACAGTTCGGCCTTGTCGGCGGGTTCGGCCACGACTCGCAGACTCTGTATCAACGGGCCGGTATTGATATTGGAACCAGCCAGGCACTTACACAAACGCATATGCCATGCCGCGTCTACCTCCAAACCAACACCCGGGCTCGGCACAACGGTTGCCGGTAGAACCACATCTCCGGGACGCAAGGCCGGATCCAACCCCCCCGCCATGCCCCAACTTAGCAGTGCCGTCGCGCCGGCATCTAGCAGCGATCGGGCGGCTTGCTGCGCACGCTCGGCGCCCATGCCACACTGCCAGAGTAAGACACCATGCTCTAGTTCGGTAAGGTTATTGGGCTTGATTGGGCGAGCACTGAGAGAGCGTGCTTCTGCTGGTAAGGCGGCGATGATGCCAATAGGCATCAGCGCGCTTTTCGTTTCCTCGAATTGTAGTAGCGCGCCAGCGCCCAGAGGGGGAAGTACTTTTCGTACCCATGGTACTTTAGATAGAAGACACGAGGAAAACCCGGGCAAGTAAACGCTTCGTCTTTCCAAGAACCACCCGGCTGTTGCGTCTTCAGGAGATACTCAGCACCTCGTTGAACCGCTGCGGAATCGGTTTCACCTGCGGCCATTAACCCTAGTATCGCCCATGCCGTCTGAAACGCGGTGCTTGTTTCCGATTGACCGATCATTGCCGGGTCAAGATATGAATCATTGCTTTCGCCCCAACCCCCATCCGGACGTTGCACCCATTTCAGCCAGGCGGCCGCACGTCTAATCTCAGGTGCCATCTTCGACTCACCGACTTGCTCCAATGCCACCAACACTGACCAGGTACCGTAAATATGATTCGTTCCCCAGCGCCCAAACCATGAACCAGCTTTTTCTTGCTCCAGGCGTAGATACTCCAGGGAACGCCTTTGTGCCGATTCATGGGCAGGATCGTCGAGCTGCACGAATAAAGTAAGGCAACGGGCACTGACGTCACTAGTGGGCGGATCAAGCAAGGCACCATGATCGGCAAACGGAACTAGGTTGAGGTAATAATAAGTACTGTCGGCATCAAACGACCCAAAACCACCGTTCTTAGATTGCATACCGCGCAGCCATTCTGCTGCCCGTGATATCGACTCACGATAACGTTCGTCTCTTGTCTGATGCATGGCCCAGGCAACCACGGCCGTATCGTCGAGATCGGGATAGTGGGCGTTGCCAAACTGAAAAGGCCATCCACCCGGTCGCAGTTCTGGGCGATACTCACTCCAATCGCCGGGGTAATCGAGCAATTGCCGCTCTTTGAGCCAGTCCAGCGCGCACAAGGTTTCGGGTGTAGGTTGACCTCCGTTCACTTCGTGCAGGGTCAAACAGGCGAGACCCGTATCCCACACCGGCGATACACACGGCTGACAATAGGCCGATGTCTCACGAAACACCAACAACTTCTTCAAAGCCGCCTTGGTAGTGATTCGATAAAGATGATCGGCTGGATAGCCGAGTAGCGCCAGCGCCTCGTGGGCATTGACCATAGCTGGGAATATCGCCCCCAGACCATCGATGCCATTTAGCCGTTCAATAAACCAACTCTCGGCTTTCTTGATAGCACGTCGACGCAACCAACGCGGAATATACGATTCGAATAAGTACCCCACGCGGTCTGACACAAACACGGCATGATCAAGCCCCGACCGTATTGAAAAGTAATGCTTCTCTTTTTCCGGCGGAACCGTAAACAATTCTCGGATCCCCACGCCCTTCGGATTCCTTGCCCGCGCCTTCAGACTACAAAGAATCGCCAGTGGAATTGTAACGGTGCGAGACCAATAGGAAACCTTGCTGATATGCACAGGAAACCAACGTGGCAATAACATTAGCTCCACCGGAACAAAGGGAACAGCGCGCCAAGGAACTTGTGCGAACAATGCAAGCGTAATTCGAGTAAATACGTTGCTTCGAGCCGCACCGCCTTGGCCAAGAACCGCTTCGCGTGCTGCTTGCATATGTGGCGCATCTGGATCGTCGCCGGCTAGCTTTAAGGCGTAGTAGGCCTTCACCGTACAACTCAAATCAAAATCCCCACCTGGATATAACGGCCAGCCGCCATCGCTATCCTGGTGTTCACGGAGGTAGACAGCGATCTTAGCCTCGACCTCTTCGTCGATTTCATCCATAAAATGTAACATCAAGATGTATTCGGCAGGGATCGTGCAGTCCGCTTCGAACTCGAAACACCAGAAGCCATCCGCGTGCTGTTGCGATAACAACTCGTCCCGGGCAGCTGCGATGGCTACCCTCAGTTTTTCATCGAAGGACTCAGTCGATGGTAGCGAATCCTCGACAGCATCTGCAGGCGGCCAAGGTTCGGCCGGTGGAACAGGTTGTGGTTTGGGTCTTTGGTCTAACATCTACCGATCATACTGCGCCGGCCCGTGGAACAACGGATTATGCAGATTTTACCACAAGTTGAGTGAGGTAACAGGGGTCCAGGCTGAGAAGAATAACCGGGGTTTCGCATATTCCTTAGGGCATAGAGTACGGGTGAATTCGCGGCGATGGCGGCGCTGGGTGCGACAACGGCCGCGGCAACCCCAGCGTCGCCAGATTGAATAGCCACTTCAGCATAAGATCGTTACCCGCAAACAGGCTGGTCAGCCCTACCGTCGCCTTCACGCTGCGTCGTGATATCTTCACTTCCTGCCCCGATGTAAACTCTGGGTTCTTGTGGATTTTGCGCAGCGTAAGCACAGCCATTCCTAGCGCCCATAGACAAAACCGGCGTATCCCCTTTTCACGCTTAGGTATAAGCAATGTGTAACTTAGAGCATTACTGAGATGCGCACGCGTAATACCAACTAATTTCCCAAGACCATTACCAAATGACTCTTGATAGCTATTCTTAGACAAATCATTCAAGTCGAAAAGGGATTCTTCGAACACATCCTGGGGTAACCAGCAGGCACCCCGGATCTTATCTTCCCACACGTCCTTAAGAATATTCGTCATCTGCAAACCCTGACCAAAAGACACGGCCAGCTTAAGCATCGGTTGCTTGTTCTTTTCGATTTCAGGTGAGTAGTCACAAAAGAGCTCTGTCAGCATTTCGCCAACGACACCGGCAACGTGATAACAATAGCTATCCAACTCCGGCAAATCCTTAAGCCCCGTCTGGCTCTTGTTAGCCTGAAATGCCGACATACCTTTGGCCATAATGGCAACAGAACGGCTAAGTATCCTGCGTTGGTTCTTGTTGAAACCGTGGGTCACGCGCAGCACAGCGGGCGCATTCTTGACCAGGTCGCGCTCCGCCGCCAATGTACTTTCAGACAACAGTCCATGAAGTTCAGCGAATTGCTCTGCCGACTCTTCGCCATCAACGACCTTGATGAACTGAAGGGAAAATTCACGCTTCTGGCTGGCGGTTAGGGCAGGTTCGTCTTCTATCGTGTCGGCAATGCGACACAGTAAGTAAGCATTCCCGACGACCTTACATAAGTCTTTTGGCAACTGCGGTATCGTCAACGCAAAGGTGCGAGACACATCCTGGAGAATGTGGTGTTGGTATTCCTCGCCCGATTGCGGAGTGCTCAAATTTAGTTTTTCTTGTGCCATTTTAATTAGCCCAGCGGGTATGTACAGATGGCGGGCCACACATACATCGTACAAATTCCCTTGCCGCCTCACCACCTATTCTCCCCCGCGCCATAACGACTGTCCAGAGCTCGAGGTGGTCGACAGAACGATTTGCTTGTGACCGTAAATCCATTGAAATGTTCCCTTATCCTATACAGGAGTACCTACTCGATAAATCTAAGCGGCGCCAGCGCCCGATCGAAACGTACCACATCAACGACAGGCCAGTCCGGGATATCACTCATCAAAAAACCGAACGTAGCGTCTCGGTACAGGGCACCGTGTGTCCACTTGAGGCTACCGACAGTTGGGATCGCTACACGCTCGGTGAACAGTGATCCAAACATATAGCCAGGACTGTTCGAACACAGCATCGAGGCTGGATTTTCCACTAACGCGAAACCTTCCGCGAGGCGATAGAGAGCATCGGGATAAAAGTGGTCCTTGCTAGCATCGAACCACCACTCGTCCGGAAACCATGTCTTAGTTTCATCCGCCGCCCTTTCTTTGAACACAACAACCATAGAGCTGTAATCCAGCGGATCTCCGCTCAATATTTGATATGACCACAGTTCACCTGCCGGACCCTGTTTGCGTTGAATCAGAGCATCTCCACGAGCGCTGGCAACTTGCCATCCCTGGTCGTGTGGCAATACACAAAGGTCGACGCCGGGTACCAGCACCAGTACCGATGCGACCTTCGTCTCTATGTCCTTTTTCGTGTACAGGACGAAGCTCGAAAGTAGGCCAAACTTAACAATAACAACATCATTATCGTTTCTAAGTGAGCGCGCCACGCGAAAGCCGGCCTTCGTCAGCGCGTCTCTCGCTTGAGGCCAAGTATTATTTAGTGGTTCACCGCCTGCCATACCGTGGTCAGACACGATCACTGTTCGAAACGGTTCGCCCAGCATGCGTTCTCGCAATTCTGCTAAGCCTTGATCTAGCTTCCTCAGAAAATCGGATAATCCTTCAGGACCGTAGACATGGCCAAGGCCATCGGTAGACACGATATACATAGTAAAGAGTTTTTTGTCCGACGCTTCGAACGCTTCGAATCCTTGTTCCATCTCGGACACGCTATATTTCTTCGGCCAACCGTAAGCAATCGCCTTGCGCGCAATCCCTTTCAGATACCAATCGAACATTTTCTTCCACGGGGCTCGCACCGTTGTCAAACTGAAACAACCTCGGAGTTCCGCTCGCTGTCGGTCAAAATGGCAGGCCTCGTAACCTAAGGCCTTGGCCACACCAAGCGGACGTAGCAGCCCGGTCCATGCCACGTACGAGCCGGTGGGGAACGCATTGATGACCGCAACTGGACCTTGTAAGCCTTTGAACAAGGCTTGCTCTCCCAGCGTTGGATCAGTGAGCTTACGCACGACTTCATACGGTATTGCATCGATGCCAATGAGTAGCGTGCGTATGTCGGCGGTAGCGTTGCTCATGAACCCCAACGCACCCACAAAAAACAATCTCTTTAGTATTGCAGGCAACATCCAGCAGAGATCCGACTCACTAAGCGAGGTTCGATAACTTTGTCCGACAAATTAGATTGAATTCCTAAAGCGTCGCTTCCAAAAAATCGTAGATCTCGTGCCGCATCCGGTTTAGACCAAGAAAGGTCATCATAATAAAGGACATCTTGTGACCGTATGGCCAGGTGACACGTTTCGGCCGCCCCATAGCCTGCCACAGGACCTCCCTGCCGACGCTGGGCATACACTTATCATACTCGGCATCAAACATTAACACGCGGCTTGGATCAACCCTACCGGCCAAGCGTGCCGGATCAACCGGCGCCAATGGTTTTTCAATCTTCTTTTTCAATGTCTCCGTGGTCCAACCGAATCGAGACATTATCGCCTCCCTCGCCGCCTTGGCTCGACCAAAGCATGTTGCCAGCATTTCATGAACGTGCGCGCTTCCCATTGCTAGCACGGTAGCCGCTAGCCGCGGTTCGTTCGCAGCCACGAGACTAGCTACGAACGCACCTATGCTGAAACCTACCAGTCCGATTCGATTGGGGTCGACATCAGGCTGTGTTTCAACCCAGTCAATCGATCGTCGGATATCAACAACATGGGTGCGAATTCTTTCCGCCATGCGCCTGGCGAGGGAGATGAGGCCCGCCTCGCTAGTTGCCGACCCCATGGCCGTCCAGTCAAACAGAAAGTCCTTACCCAGTATTCGCAATACATTCATCTGTCCGTCGCTGTACTTGAGCAGACTCTGAGTCATTTTCCGAGACGGGTAGGTGTGCGTGCCCCAGATGGGAAGAACGATGACAACCCTCTTTGCTCCCGGCAGTTTGCTTTGATAGTACAAGGCGGTTACGAGATTACCGACTTGCCCATTCTCTCCACTCGATCGAAACGACAAAGAGAAGACACGATACTTTTTGGTTTCTCCACGCGTCTCAGTAAATTCAACATCGGTGATTGGAATCCGCGGGTAGCTGAATTCGGCGTGGAGTAGAGTAGGTGCGGCCGATGCAACTTGCTCGTCGCCAACGGCATGGGCGATGTTGGAAATGCTGCTCAGCCAAAAGGGGGTTGTCGCAGTTAATAACGAGACAAATCGGCTCCGCTTCTGTCTCACCTAGTGTGTACCTCTGCTAGTGGCCATCCAAAGCCAACTATCCACGAGCTACCTTGCTATAGACCCATTGCTTTTTAATATCAGGACCGGTCAGTCGGCAAGCCTTTCAAACCACATGCATCGGCGTTGCGCCGTTAATCACCAGAAATCAGCAAGCCGACGGTACGGCACTTCCAAGCACGCAATAATCGCAATGCTATCAGCTGGAACCAGAATCGACCGTCTTGGTGTAGACTCTATCCTTCCAGCTAGAACCCTGTCCATACCAATACCGCAAAGCGGAGGTCCATGTCATTGCCAGATAGAGTGTCCCTATCAATGGCATGGCCAACGCCCATGCCGGTGAGCGCGAGTAGAATCGCAACGTCGGCAAGTAGCTAAGCATCATAGCGCCCAAGGTCGTGGCGGCCACCATTCTCACGGCTGCGTCCGGCAGCATCAGCGCCGCGGGCGGAATCCAAAACGCAATAACAAAGATCGCAGTACACGCCAACAATCTAATAATCGAATAGTGCAGTTGTGTAAAGGCGGAACGCGCGACCATGTTCCAGATCCCGGCGAGGTCGTCATAGGCGCGAAGGCTTCGAACACTATGGGTAAGGCCCACCCACGTACGATAGCCCAACCATTTGACACGCCCGGCAAGCGCGCAGTCATCAATCAAGGCGTCACGTAAAGAGTGAAAACCGCCAATCTCTTCAAGCACCCGAGTTCGCAACAGAACACAACCACCAGCCGCCGCGGCTACTCGCCGGCAATGTAGCGTATTGGAGAAATGGAACGGATACAACAGTTTGAAGAAATAGATAAACGCGGGCATTAATAACCTTTCCCAGAACGACTGCATACGTAACGATGCCATAAGTGAAACCAACGCAAGGTTATCATGTTGCATCCTTCCGCGCAGCGCCGCCAGAATGCCCGGGCCGAGATCAATATCCGCGTCTAGCAACAACGTGAATGGCGTATGTACATACCTATACCCTTGTTCAAGCGCCCACAATTTTCCACTCCAGCCCGCCGGCAATGCATGAACCGAAACGATTTGCAGATTCTGTGTTGCCGCCCGTGCGAACTGTATCGTGTCGTCATCGGATTGATCATCGATCAACACGATCTTCATACCGGTGCCTTGGGCGTCCAACGCCCTCAGCATCGGCTGTACTGTTACCGCTTCATTGCGTGCGGGAATCAGGACCGTGATGTCGCTAAGATCGACAGGTTGGGGGTCAGCCTTCGAGTCTAGGACTTCGCGAACTCGCCACGGACCCCAGGGCGCAAGCAGGACACCCACCCACGGTAACGCCCCTAAAAAGGCCAGATAGATTTCCCGCATTCAGGCCACACGATTTTCGTTCGAAATGGGCGTTGACTCCACTTCAGATTCGCGCCCTTGTTCAGACGACGAGCGATAGCGTGTGGGCAATTCGGGGGCCATTGGACCTTCGACGCGTGGGCCGCGCAAGAATACACCCAGCGCCTTGAAGGGATGAGAAAACGTGTCGTTAACCGCAGTCGGCTCAAATCCGCAATGTACCATGCAGTTCGCACACTTAGGATTTCGGCCGGTGCCATAACTATCCCAATCGGTCTCTTCCATGAGCGCCTGGAAACTTTGAGCATACCCTTCATCAACTAACAGATAGCACGGCTTCTGCCAACCGAAGATATTGCGCGTGGGATTGCCCCACGGCGTACATTGGTAAGATTGATTACCAGCAAGAAAATCGAGAAAAAGTCCAGACTGATTAAAACGCCACTTGCGGGTGTTGCCGAGCTTGAAGATATCGCGAAAGAGCTGTTTGCTTGCAGCACGCTGCAAGAAAACTTCTTGTTGCGGGGCATGCTGGTAACTGTAACCCGGCGAAATCGTAACGCCCTCCACCCCAAGATCCATCACAAAGTCCAGAAACTCAGCAACTTCTTCCGCAGACTCGCCTTGAAATAATGTGCAGTTTAGGGTTACGCGGAATCCTTTCTTGAGCGCCAACTTGACAACATCGACAACCTTATCGAAAACGCCCCGCCTACATACCGAAGCATCATGTCGTTCCCGATTGCCATCCAGATGCACCGAAAACGTCAAATAGGGTGAAGGCGTGAATTCATCGATACGACGCCTCAACAGGAGAGCGTTAGTACACAGATAAACGAACTTCTGGCGCGCTACAATACCTTCGACAATTCGCGTTATGTCCTTATGGATCAGCGGTTCGCCACCGGGAATTGAAACTATCGGTGCGCCACACTCATCGACAGCAGCCAAACACTCGTCAACACTCAGTCGCTTCCTAAGGATCTGGTCGGGATAATCGATCTTTCCACAACCGGCACAAGCCAAGTTACATTGAAATAGCGGTTCCAACATCAATACTAGCGGATAGCGGCGCACGCCACGCAACTTCTGTTGCATGATGTAGCGGCCGACTCGATACTTTTGGATTAACGGTACGCTCATGGAACCAACTTTAAGCCTCCGTCCTACTCGCTAAGCGAATATGGAACGCATTCGAACGTACACTACCCTCGCCCTCGCTGTCTATTACTAAGCTTAGCCCTATTGGTGACAAGACCGGAACAAGCGCCAATCAAAATCAAGAAAGTATTACTTGGATCACTTTCTATCTCGGCCAACAATAACATAATTTTTCTATGGTAATAAGCGCATAACTAAAATAACATAGCTGAACTGGCGGCCTTATTAGCCAGGCGTCACACAACGCTACGAGTATGGGCACACACGGGGGGCCGCGTGTAGCGAGGTTATTAAACCGTCATGTTCCTCGCGTAGAACCGTCTACCGAGATCTGTGATAATCTGACGCGATACTCGGTCAGGACGACAAGCGGTGGAGCGCCATTCCGGGCACTCACGGTAGCATCCATGCTACAGCAACACAGTTTCACGTATCTGGCGTCACAAACTAACACAACCGCGACTGAACTATGTCAACTAAAAATAGCGCCTACCCGATTCTCGAATCAATAGATGTGCCAGAGGATTTGCGTAGACTGCCGCAGTCTTCATTGGCGCCACTCGCCAACGAAGTGCGTGAGTTCCTGATCGAATCCATTTCACAGTGCGGCGGACACCTGGGTGCGGGCCTCGGTACGGTCGAGTTAGCTATCGCGCTACACTATGTGTTCAACACGCCGCACGACCGCCTAGTTTGGGATGTCGGACACCAAGCCTACCCCCATAAAATCTTGACGGGCCGCCGGGATCGACTGTGCACAATTCGCAAGAAGGGGGGTCTGGCACCGTTCTTACGGCGCACCGAAAGTCCCTATGATAGTTTTGGCGCCGGTCACTCCAGTACGTCTATCAGCGCAGCCCTGGGCATAGCGATTGCAGCAGCACACCAGCAGCAGGATCGAAAAGTGGTTGCGATCATCGGTGACGGTGGCATGACCGCAGGGCTTGCGTACGAGGCACTCGATCATGGCGGTGATCTTAAGTCCAATGTGTTAGTGGTCCTGAATCACAACGACATGTCCATATCCCCAAACGTCGCCGCACTTTCGAAATACCTCGCTCGCATTTTGTCCGGCAAATTCTACCAAACGATGCGTGCCAGCGGAGAAAAAGTTCTGCGACACAGTCAACCAATGTGGAAGTTAGCGCACCGCGCATCGCTGCATGTGAAAGGCATGGTGATTCCTGGCACTTTGTTTGAGGAATTGGGGTTCGACTACTTCGGGCCCATCGATGGTCATGACCTGCCGACCCTGGTAAAGACGCTGAAGAATCTGCGTTCGCTACCAGGTCCGCGCTTGCTGCACGTGGTAACACGCAAGGGCAAAGGCTATGCACTTGCGGAGGCCGATCCGGTTAAGTATCACGGCGTCACTCCGTTTGATCCAAAAGTTGGTATCGTCGGTACCAAGTCCAAGAGTACGCCGACCTACACACAAGTGTTCGGCGAGTGGCTATGTGACATGGCTGAACAGGATGATCGTCTCGTGGGCATCACACCGGCGATGCGCGAGGGGTCAGGCCTAGTGGAATTTGAGAAGCGTTTTCCTGATCGTTATTTTGATGTCGGTATCGCTGAACAGCACAGCGTGTGTTTTGCGGCGGGTCTCGCAGCTGACGGCCTCAAGCCAGTCGTGGCCATTTACTCCACATTCTTACAGCGTGCTTACGATCAACTTATTCATGATGTAGTCGTGCAGGATCTACCGGTGCTGCTGGCCATCGATCGCGCCGGTGTCGTAGGCCCCGATGGCGCGACCCACAATGGCAGTTATGATCTTTCCTATATGCGTTGCCTGCCTAACATGGTGATTATGGCACCGGCGGACGAAAACGAATGCCGCCAAATGCTCTACACCGGTTATCTATTGAATCAACCAGCTGCGGTTCGTTATCCACGAGGCAAGGGGCCGGGGGCTGAGGTAAGCAAAGAGATGACAGCGCTATCCATAGGCAAAGCCGAGGTCCGGCGCCATGGTCATAACATCGCACTCTTGGCATTCGGCAGCATGCTGACTCCTGCGTTAGCCGTCGGCGAAATACTAGACGCGACCGTGATCAACATGCGATTTGTCAAACCGTTAGATCAAGAATTGGTATTGCAGTTTGCAGATACACATGAATTACTTGTGACTATCGAGGACAATGTAGTCGCCGGTGGTGCCGGCAGCGCCGTAAACGAATGCCTTGTGGCATGTCCAAAGCAAACTGCGATTATGAATCTCGGATTACCTGATAAATTGATCGAGACTGGCACGCGAGAAGAGATGCTGACTGAAGCCGGCCTTGACGAAGCAGGCATCTTGCATTCAATCGAAAAACGTTATCGCCTACTGGCGCCACACAAGCCGGTTGCCGAGGCGGTCGATCAAGCGGCTGCGGCCACCAACCAGGCCATCAATTAGTAGTAAGGGATGCTGCCTTCTTGGCAATTAAGGCGTCCAACTCCTGCTTTAGGCGCGGGAGGATTTCATCATAACGATAGGCACCCACGCGCTCACCGGCACACTTCAAATTAACAAAGTTAGGCCCACACCAAAGGCCAAGATCAGCATCGTCGGTCTCACCCGGCCCATTGACTCGACAACCCATGACAGCAATGGTGATGGCATGTTGGGTCGCATATTCTGTCATTTTCTTTACTCGTTGTGCGAGATCGATAAAGGCCTCGTTTTCGACACGGGAACAACTCGGGCAGCTAATAATATTTAAAGTATCTTTTCCGTAGTCGACGACGCTACGAACCCTGCCAGCGGCGATATCGGCGAGAATTTGACGACCCGCCTCTATCTCTTCGCCTTTACGCGGGTTGGGCAACGTCAACGATACGCGAATCGTATCACCGATTCCTCGACTGACCAGTTGTTCGAACGCGATCCGCGTCTTTATCACGCCATCAGGGGGAATGCCTGCTTCGGTTACGCCTAGGTGTAGTGGTACATCGTTGCGTTCTGCCGCGAAACGCCTATTGACATCGATAACCTTTTGCGGGTCCGAAACTTTGAGTGATACGCAATAGCGTGTAAACCCCAGAGAGTCCAACAACGCGCAGTGCTCCAATGCGCTCTCTAGCATCGGCGAAATAGAATCTCCCGACTCATATTTCTCGAGCTTAGCAGGGTCTACTGAGCCACCGTTCACGCCAACGCGAAGCGCGCAGTCATGCTTACCGGCTATATCTACGAGAAATCTGACCTTGTCTTGCCACGGCTTCTTGCGCTCGTGATGATACAGGTGTCCTGGATTGTAGCGAAGTTTGTCCACGTGCAGCGCCGCGTCTTCAGCAAGCCGATAGTTCTCTTGTAGATCGACCGATAATGTAGCCAATGTTTGTTCGCGGATTCTTGCCAACGCAGCAACATCTTTACGATTGTCGACGGCAATCCTAATAACGTCGGCACCCGCTGCAACCAGTTCATTAACCTGGGTAACGGTGGCATCTATGTCTTGAGTGCGGGTGGCGCACATGCTTTGTACCGCGATGGGGTTGTTAGCACCGATGGTGGTGGCGCCGATGCGAACCGCGCGGGTGGGGTTGCGGGTCAGTTCCACGATGATATCTCAGTATCCATGTTTGAGTAGACCGGCACGTAAGCTACTCGTTCCTGTATCAAGACGCAATCCCCGTTGCCCTAGGTCTAAAAGCTCGCGCGCGCACCAAATCGCAGGCGGATACCCGGCGCGGGAAACCCGACTGCCTCCTCGTAGTCGGCGTCGAACAGGTTGTCGATGGCAAACATGTAACGCCATTTGTCGCCGGCGCGCCAGAGCGCCACTAGATCAGCCCGTATGTAGTCATCCAGAACACGATCCCCGGTGGGAATCGATGAATCCGGAACTTCGCCAACATAGAGCAGGGAAAACTGCAGATCAAGAAATGTGCGCGCACGCCAGCGAAGAGCTGAGCTGGCGCGCCATTCAGGTCGGTTTCGCAACTCTTCCTTTGTGCCCACGATATTCGTGTCGACGTAGCTCACTTGGGCTGATAAATCTGTTTGAACGCTTGGTTTAATCGTAATCCCGGCCTCCAAGCCACGAGCGGTGATCTTCGATCGATTTACCAAAATCGGTGGCGGCCCCTCGTCAAAATCAACCGCATCATCAATGACGCTGGAAAACAATGAAATATCGGCGCTCGCACCATTGCCGCCCATGGGAATGCGTAGACCGAACTCGGTGCTGCGACTAGTTTCTGGCTTTAAATTTGGGTTACCCACGATCGGATTACCGAGTGCGAAGAAACTCGGCAGCTTGAACCCTTCCCCCCAATTGGCGTATAGCGTCTTCTTGCTCGAGGGCAATGTGTAGGCAATACCAATTCGTGCGCTCGTCTCGGAACTGAAATCCTCCGGCCGATCAACCCGTACCCCCGCTTGCAAAGAAACGCCGGTGGAAAATCGATGACGAGCTTCTATGAAGGCAGCATTACTATCGCGCCGCTGATCGAAGCCGGTCGGCATCGGCACACCACCAATAATCAAAGCCCCATCGCTCTCACCCTTTTCAGTTTCAAGCTCGGCCCCGAACGCCAATTGGAAACGCTCGCTGATCATCAGTCTGTTGCGCATGCTCAAACTGGTGTGACGGTAGCGGCCATCTGATGTATTTGGTGGAATGCCAAACGGGTCACGCAAACCGGGGGCGACACCGGGGGACTTAATGTCTCCGCGTCGGTCAAAAAACCTGAGCGCAATATCGTAGCTCCACCGATCGGAAGGAACATGTTGGTAGTTGACCCCGAGAGCGAATTCGTCGCTATCGCGTTCATCAACCTCGCGCAATACTGCGAACTCAGGCCCGCCGCTATCCTCGGGAAAGGACTCTAGGTGGCTATCGGCAACATACACCGTCGAACGTATTTCCATGGCATTGGAAATGACATGACTAACGTTGGCGTTGAAGGCCTTACCGCGAAACGCGCTCCCTGGCACCGGATCTCCATTATCAGTACTAGAGACACTTAACGCATAGTCGGATTCGCCATACGCACCTTTGGCTCGCAAAAGCACACGACTATATCCAAAGCCGCCTAGCGCGAACTCAACGTCTTCCGCCGACTGCCTGCCCCCTCGCCGCGTAATAATGTTGATTACACCACTCACCGCGTCAGCACCGTGGACAACCGACACGGGTCCACGCACAATTTCGATGCGTTCAATGTTGTCGGTATCCAGGGTAGCGAAATCGAAAGACCCACCACGGCTATTTGTCGGGTCGTTTATCTTAATCCCATCAAGTAGGACGAGTGTAAAGTTCGGGTCACCGCCACGCACATATACCGAGCTAACGTGGCCGCGCCCACCCGGCTGGTCAATATGTACACCCGGCACTTGTCGCAAGAGTTCGGTCACGCTACTTGCCTGAGTTGCCTCAATTTGTTCGCGGCTGATAACGGTTACGCTTGCCGGCTCCCGAGAAAGATTAACTGGTATAATAGTTGCCGTTACCACCACCGGCTCGAGGATCACGGCAGAATCGCTTTCGGATGGTTGTTCCTCGGCCCAAGCGTGGATAGAGGTTACCCCCATCGATGCGAGCGGAACGGAGATTAAGCAGATAGCCGACAGATGCAGATTAAGCGGTCTTAATGGCGTGCGCAGCAGCATCGCGTAGGACGGTCGTTGGCACCGCGCCCATAAGCGTCCGCTTGCCGAACACGAAGGCAGGGGTACCGGTTACCCCTAATTGGCCGGCCATGGCCAGGTTTGACTGCAGGCGCTGTTCATAGCGTTGCTCCTGCCAGGCGCGTGCTACCGTATCTTCTGGGACATTTGCCTGCCGTGCCAGCATGTGTAAGACGTTTTCATCGCCAATGTTTTGGCCTTCACCTAAATAGGCCTCAAACAATCGGTCATGCAACCGATAGAAAACCTTACTACTGACCTCCTTTGCTGCCTCCGCTAGTAACAGCGCCTTATGCGAATTAGTGGTAAATGTCCGCTCGACGATAAGCAGGCCCTCTTCGATCGCCATCTGCTTTAGGTTCGCCATCATTTGCCGCCACTGTTCCGGCGGATATCCCAGTTCCTCCACCGGCCGCCCCGCCGTCGGATTGTCGGGGTGAATCTCCATAAACGCCCAATTGACGCACATGTCGAAATCCTTTTGAAGGCTGCGCAGTCTTGCAGAGCCCACGTAACAGAACGGACAGATGTAGTCCGAGAACACTGTCACCGATAGTTCGGGCTTATTGACCACGCCTATGCCTTTAAGTGGGTCGATTGGGGCGTCGGTTAATCGCGTAACTCCCTATCTTGCCGACGAACGGAAGAATTAACATCCAATGCAGGCGCGTAACCTTGGTGTCACGGTACTGCGTGAGTCCAATCGTCATATCGTCGTGACCGGCAGCCGGCTGATCTCGATAAGTGCCGAAAATACGGTCCCACCAAGGTAGGTTGAAACCAAAATTGCTGTTGGTCTCATGTGCAACAACTGAATGGTGCACCCGGTGCATGTCCGGCGTAACAACAAATAGTCGCAGATATCGGTCAAGATTTATCGGCAGACGCACATTGCCGTGGTTAAACAATGAAGTCCCGTTTAATGCGACTTCAAAGATCACCACCGCCACCGCGGGTGGCCCTAATAGCATGACTAGCGCCATTTTTATGCACATTGAAAGGATTATTTCTATTGTATGGAAGCGGACACCCGTAGTGACGTCGAAGTCCAAGTCCGCATGATGAACCATATGCAAACGCCAGAACATCGGTATCGCGTGAAACATGACATGCTGCAAATAAATCGCCAGGTCTAACAACAACACGGCCAAAAGAATCGCAACCCAATGCGGCAGCACAACATTGTTCAATAGACCCCAGCCCCTCTCCTCTGCCAACAACGCCAGACCCACCGCTAGGATCGGTACTCCAAATATTTGGAGGGCACGCAATACAATTGTATTGATAGCAACCAAGCCCAGGTTGCTAAACCAGCGTATCGATCGGGCAACGGTGGGACGACGACGTGGTGCGAGATGCTCCCAAATCGCCATTAATACCAAGATGCCAAAGAAGAACCCAAGCCTCACGGCAGGCTCGTGCTCCATAACAAGATCCATGGAGTACCTATGCTAGCGGCTAGTATGCGCTGCGTGTCCCCGCAAACAGATTAACGTGCGCCATCACGCTGCTGTTTAGGAGTATAAAGCACCAGATCATCGACTCGACTAGCCAAGGGATCGTGGTTGGCCGGTTCGGCGGGCTTGGGACTCGCGGTCTCTCGCGCAAGGATCTGATAACAAGCGTCACGGAACGTCAAAATCACTTCTTCGCTACGAGAGTCGCGCGCCAGCCTCGCCGTTTCGTCGATCGCTCGAATCAGACCCGCCTTGGTGTCGGGCGCCTGTTGCATTGCCCTCAGACCCTCGGTCACGACCATGCCTAAGGCCAGCACTGCCTGTTTTATCAACGCGGCCTTTAACGGCGTAAGTGGCAAAGTCAGGTCCAAACCGCTCACCGTAGGTCGGAGGTACCCACCTTCAGCCAGAGATTTTAAAGTAGACGCGATGTTTCCTAAGCCCGCGCATTTTCGCTGTAGGTTGGCAACCGTCGACCTACCATCAACAAGAATCAGAACAGTGCGGAGTCTTTGACGCAGGCCGAAACTTCTGGTTGCAAGTTCGTGCTCGCCCTTTCGGGTCCTTGCAAAAACGATCCTTCTATCCATCCCTCTGGTCCCAAGCTATCTCCACCCGAGACGCTGGTTACCATTACCCGCGCCCGTGATGGGGTGTCCCAACAAAACCGCAATTCCCTATCAAATATGCGGGTTAACCGCCCCCACCGTCATCGAAGTGCCACATCTGACCACATTCTGCCGTTGAGCGTCTACTTCCCAAGTCCGGTACAGCTGTTCCTAAATAACACCAAATGACGCGAAGCGCCTGATTATTAGCTGTTTTTCGGTGGGTTGCAAGGGATATGGCATGAATCTTGTTTAGTATTTGTCTTAGTTAGCCGACACACCTTAAGTGTCATCAGTGTGGCCCTTTCGGCACCCGGCACCAAGTGAGGTCAAGATGTGCAGATTAAAGACAAGCGCGAACACGACGGCTCGGGAATGCGGGGCATCGGGCGCGCCCCTGCTCGGGGTATCATCTTTCGCCGGACTGGTTCTGGCCGTGGCCTGTATTTTTACCTCCGCCACCGCCCACGCGAGCCTAGCTTTCACCAACGACTTAACGGCGTCGGCACATGAGACAGCCTTAACGGCCAGGCAAATCAGCTTTGAAAATCTGACCAAAGATATCCGATCTACTGGCCTGGCGGCACACCGCTTTAGGCAAGCCGAAACGGCGTTAGAGCAAGCACAATACGAGCAAGCGGCACTGCGGCTGCAGCTATTGGCCCTACAAGGCCATCAGAACGCTCAGTTTCTCATGGGCCTGGTCTACGGCAATGGTCTCGGCGTGGGATCCGATCCGAAACAGGCGATGCACTGGTACGAATTGGCGGCGAAACAGGGTCATATTGAGGCGCAATACAATTTGGGTGTCGCTTACTCGACCGGTAAAGGGGTCAACCCTAATAACATAAAAGCCGCCGGTTGGTGGCGCAAAGCCGCGATGCAGGGTAATACCGATGCGCAGTTCAGTCTCGGCCTGTTGTATGCCCAGGGTCAGGGTGTCGTTAAGAATCTGATGGAGGCAGCGAGATGGTGGTTTCAGGCCGCCTCACATGGCGACCCCGCTGCCCAATACGCCTTGGGCCTAATGTACGTCAGGGGCCAAGGGGTCTCCCAGGATCTCAACGCAGCAGTTAAATGGTGGTTTCTGGCCGCAAGCCAAGGCTTCGAACGTGCACAAGACGCCTTGCAGATGTTGCAAACGCTGACCATCGAGTAGACACGCCGAGGGTCTCCTTTCCCGTCCATGCTTCCAGTGCCAGTGCGTCCGGGAGTGGTAACCGTGTGTCTGAAGTAGCTACGACAATTGCATAGTCAGCAGCAAACTGCCTTGCAAGACCAGCCAGGCGTAGAGGCCGGCTACCACATCGTCCAACATAGTCCCTAAACCGCCACGTACCCTATGCTCTAGCGCTCTGATCGGAAACGGCTTCCAGATATCGAATAATCGGAACAGACCGAACCCTACGACCACCCACACCCAGTGCACGGGAACCAGGAACATGGTGACTAGGTAACCGACAATCTCGTCCCAGACGACAGCAGGATGGTCGTAGATCGCGAACTGTCGCTCGGCTTGTCGACACATTGCCACCCCCAGCGCAAATAGCAGTATCACAACACCGGCATAAATCGCTGGCGACAAGGGCGCGATGAATAGATAGATAGGAATTGCGACTAGCGTTCCTGCAGTTCCGGGTGCATACGGGATCAGCCCGGCCCCAAAACCCGTCACCGCAAGCAAAACCGGATTCTTCCATACGCGGCGACCAAGCCTATCACGCGATAGGCCGACATTGCCTTGAGCTTCTTGCTCAGTCGGCGGTGAAATGCTCATAGCCGCCGGTGTTTGGTTTGTGATCCACACCCAATCGATCCACTACGCGAACACCAGATTCTGTTTCAATATCACCAATATAGGTTGCGCCGCACTGCCATTTTGCACTGAGCTGCTCGAAATCAGTTTGCCTTGGCCCCGGGATGGTGAAACACAACTCATAATCATCGCCGGCTGTGATCGCAGTATCCCATCTCCCAAGCTGCTCAAAATACGTGTGATAAACAGTTGAGACCGGCAACCGCTCTAACATGATACGCGCGCCAACCGTGCTGGCGGTGGCAATATGTGTCAGGTCCGAAAGCAGGCCGTCAGAAATATCAATACAACTGGAGGCAAAATCCCGCAACGCTAGTCCCTCTGACACGCGCGGGATGGGAGAATTGAGTCGCGACTGCACGGTGGCAAAGTCGGCCGCTGCGAGCGGTAGCGTTCCTCGCTGATGCAACAGCGCCACACCTGCATCGCCGAGCGTACCGGTAACGTAGATACGATCACCAGCCTTGGCGCCAGAGCGCAGCATCGCCTTACCGGTTGGCACCACACCACAGGCCTGGATGCCGATGGTTAGGGGTCCACGTACCGTGTCGCCACCTACGAGCGAAACGTTCCACTGGCTGGCAAGTCCGAAAAGTCCGCGGCAGAATCCTTGAAGCCAGCTTGTATTCACCTCGGGCAAACACAGATTCAAGGTAAACCACTTGGGTGTGGCGCCCATGGCCGCAAGGTCACTCAAGTTGACGGCCAGCGCCTTGTGGCCGATCCCGACAGGATCTCCTTCGGCAAGAAAGTGAGTACCGGCAACCAATACATCGGTGGTTAGCACTTGTTGCATACCGGGCGGCACGTTGACAACGGCGGCATCATCGCCAATTGAAACGGCAACGTCATCCCGGGCGCTACCCTGCGAAGCAAAAAAAGTACGAATCAGCTCGAATTCGTTCAAAGTGTGGAGGGAGAGGCCACCCCGCCCGCTTGAACCTCGGCAGTACGCAGTTTCAATGCAACCTTGTCCAAAACAGCATTCACGAACTTGTAGCCATGCTCGGCCCCGAAAGTCCTGGCAAGCTCGACCGCCTCGTCAAGCACGACTTTATAAGGGACCTGTAATTGGAACTCTAGCTCATACGCGCCGAGACGAAGGATGGCCCGCTCAACCGGATCAACCTCACCGACCTCACGGTCAAGATGGGGTAAAAGCTGATCATCAAGCTCGTGCATATGCGTTGGGATCTCACTCACTAAATGATGAAAGTACTCGAGGTCAACACCGTCGAGCTGGTGGTCGAAGATGAACTGTTCCTCGTTAGGCAGTTGCTCCGTCAGCTGCCACTGATACAACGCTTGCACGGCGGCTTCGCGCGCCTTGTGACGACCCCCTCTCACTCCCACGACATACCTCCTACTGCTGGAGTTGTCTTATCAAGTTAAGCATCTCGATAGCGGCGAGCGCAGCATCGCTGCCCTTGTTGCCAGCCTTAGTGCCGGCTCGCTCGATGGCTTGCTCTATTGTATTCACCGTGAGCACACCCAGCCCCACCGGGATGTCATATTGCATACTGACCTGCGATATACCTTTAATACATTCACCCGCTACATACTCAAAATGGGGTGTCTCACCACGAATTACGACGCCGAGCGCAATCAATGCATCATAGCGCTTGCTCGCCGCCATCATCTTGGCAGCCAATGGTATTTCATAGGCTCCCGGTACTCGTGCTACTTCAATGTTTGCCGATTCCGCACCGTGACGACCAAGCGTATCAACGGCACCCTCGAATAAACGCTCACCGATAAAACCGTTAAAGCGACTACACACGATACCAAAACGCGCGCCACGGGCCGAAAGATCTCCTTCGATATTCTTTAACTTACTCATCCAGATATACTCGATCTATCGGCAATCTTGCCACCATTGTCGTTTTCGATGTATTCGATGATCTCGAGACCAAAGCCAGACATTGCCGGCGCTTTCATTGTTTGCCCAAGAACTCGCATTTTGCCAACACCCAGCTCAGCCAGGATCTGACTCCCCACCCCATAGGTGCGAAGCTCCTCTTGTTGGCGCCTTTTGACGGGCACTTCCAAGCTCTCACCTTGCCGCTTAAAACTCTGAATTCGCTGCAGTAAATTCTCACCCGACTCGGCATGATCGAGGATAACAACAACCCCATTACCCTCCTGCGCGACACGTTTTAATGCTGCATAAAGTGTCCAATGTCCGGCACGATGTGCATCGGTAAACAGATCGAGCAAGCTCCCTTGAACATGTACCCGCACTAGGGTAGGTATGTCGCGTATGATCTTTCCCTGTACCAGCGCCAAATGTACATGATCGCTAATCGAGTCATGATAGGCAATCACGCGAAATTTTCCGAACTCAGTAGCTACGGTTGCCTTGGCCATGCGTTGAATGGTGGGCTCGTTCTCCATGCGATAACTGATAAGGTCTGCAATCGTACTCATCTTTAAGTTATGCTCGGCCGCAAACTTTTCTAGCTCGGGTAGACGAGCCATGGATCCATCTTCGTTCATGATTTCGCATATAACACTTGCAGACTCGAGACCGGCCAAAAGTGCGAGATCAACACCGGCCTCGGTGTGGCCAGCGCGTGCCAGCACGCCGCCACGTTGCGCCATCACAGGAAAGATGTGACCGGGCGTGACAATGTCGGACGGCTTAGCATTTTTCCTTATGGCTGCATGTATAGTTGTGGCCCGGTCTGATGCTGAGATGCCGGTGGTCACACCCTCGGCAGCCTCGATCGAAAGGGTAAACCGCGTCTTGTTGTGGCTTTGATTACTGTTAACCATAAGCGGCAACTGCAGTTGCTCACAGCGCTTACTGGTCAGCGCGAGGCAGATCAACCCGCGCCCGTAACGGGCCATAAAATTGATGTGTTCGGGACCCACATGTTCGGCGGCGATAAGGAGGTCACCCTCGTTTTCACGATCCTCGTCGTCCATAACGATGACCATGCGCCCATCACGCAACTCCTGGACTATTTCTGTAATCGGACTGGTAGACATAACCTGCTACGACCAACTGCTCCTAGGGGGGCAATTATCACTCATTTCTGTGTAGATTTCCGCCTCTGTAAGGCTGTCCGGACGCCGATGGGGTGCGTCACGAACTGCGAATAAAGCCGTGTTCCCTAAGGAATTTAGCCGTGACTTTAGAATTTACCGCTTGTTCGTCACCCCGTAACAAACTTTCCAGATACCGGGCGATGATATCTACCTCTAGATTGATCCCCCGACCGACTGTAAACGAACCGGCGGTTGTCTGCTCCAACGTGTGGGGAATAACATTGATCTCAAACTCCGGACCTTGGACATCGTTCACGGTGAAGCTGATGCCATCAATGCAGACCGATCCTTTCTGTGCAATATACTTGACGAGGTTGGCTGGGGTACGTACGCGCATTGCGATCGAGCGACCAGCCTGTCGCCGATCAACGATCTCCCCGACGCCATCCACGTGACCGCTCACGAAATGACCGCCGAGCGCTGTTGTCGGCGTCAATGCTTTTTCAAGATTTACCGCATCACCGACTGCGAGACGTAAAAAGGTAGTACTCGCTAGCGTTTCTATGGATACATCGGTCGAGAAATCAGTAGCACCAGCATTAAGTACCGTCAGACATACGCCGCTGACGCAAATACTGTCACCACAGCGGACATCGGTAAGGTCGAGAGTATTTGCTTCGATGTGAAAGCGCTGATCGTCGCCACGATCTTCAAGTGACCTTAACTTGCCGACTGCCTGGACGATACCGGTAAACATATCTGCTATAGGTAAACTGGACGACAAATGATTCGCCAGTCGTCCCCCACCGCTCGCACATCGTCGATCTCAAGTGTCGTGCGGTCAGCCATATACTGCACTCCCGATAGGTTGAACATACCGCGTGCTTCACTACCCATTAGGCTTGGTGCCAAATACAGAACAAGCTCATCTATCAGTTTTGCCGCCAACATGGCGCCACATAACGTCGGTCCACTTTCCAATAACACCTCGTTTATCTCGCGTCCCGCCAGGTGTTGTAGCAGCGCTGCCAAATCTACGGCACCATCCGCGGTGGGGAGCGACAACACCTCAGCGCCGACCTGATATAGTTGCGCTGCGCGCTCACCATCGTCGCAAGCGGTCACAATCAGTGCACCCTTATGGGCCAATAATTTTGCCGACGATGGCGTCCTTAAATTGCTGTCTGTGACCACCCGCAGTGGTTGTCGACCGATGTCGAATGCCCGCACCGTCAATGATGGGTCATCCTGAAGCACCGTGCCAATCCCACACAGGATTGCGGAACTACGGGCCCGCCAGCGTTGCACGTCAGCCCACGCTGCGTCGCCGGTAATCCATTTACTTTCCCCACTCGCCATGGCGGTGCGGCCATCGAGGCTTACCGCAAGCTTCGCTCGCACGAAAGGCCGTTGGCGACGCATGCGGCTCTCGAAACCCGGATTCAGGGCCCGTGCTTGCTCTTGGAGTATGCCAACATCTACCGCGATCCCCGCCTGTCGCAGTGCTGTTAGACCTTGGCCGGCAACCTTGGGATTTGGATCTTCCGTAGCCACGACGACGCGGCTCGGGTTAGCCTCGATCAGGGCGTCACTACAAGGCGGTGTGCGCCCATGATGGCAACATGGTTCGAGGGTAACAAACACCGTGGCGCCCCGCGCTTTCTGGCCGGCTGCACGCAGTGCATTTATCTCGGCGTGGGGCTCGCCGGCTCGTTGGTGCCAACCTTCGCCTACGGTAACACCTTCATTAACCACCACACACCCGACGCGCGGGTTCGGGTCTGTCGTGTAAAGGCCACGCCGCGCGAGTCGCAAGGCATGTGCAATGTGTGCTTCATCCGACATATTCACTCATCCGACTCGCCACTATCGGGGATGAGCTTGAGCTGTCTGCGGCGTGTTTCTGGGCTCGGTTGTTTCTGTAGACGCTGGACCTCCTCGTTAAAAGCTTCCAGGTCCTCGAAGCTACGATATACGGACGCAAAGCGGACGTAAGCGACCGAATCTAAGTCCTTTAACTCTTGCATGACCCACTCACCGATCGTGCGCGATCCGATCTCGCGTTCACCACTAGCCAACAATTGGTGTCGAATCCGGCCAATAACGTGCTCCACTGCTTCCGCATCGACCGGACGCTTTTCTAAGGCACGACTCATACCAGCACGTAGCTTATCTTCCCTAAAAGGCTCCCGGCGTCCATCGGATTTGATAATCTGAGGTAACCGAAGTTCTGCGCGCTCGTAGGTCGTAAATCGTTCGCCACAAACACTACACTCACGCCGACGCCGTACGGAATCGCCCTCGTCGGCGAGGCGAGAGTCTACAACGCGCGTATCTACAGCAGAACAAAACGGACAATACATGCTTTTCTAACCTACCCAACCAAAGTGACGCGGCCCGCCTGACCGAACAGACGGTTGAACGCAGACTAGGATAAATGATTTGACACAGATTGCCTATGCCGCAACAACCGGGCAAAGTCGCCCCGTCGAGTCGCCACGCTTGAATCAGACAGCCAACACTAAAACGCCCGGCTAGGTGCCGGGCGTTTTCGATCGACTGCCCTCACGGGCCGACAAGATCCTCAACTTTCAAATACGCGTTCCAAGTGCTGAAGATCGTTGACCACGCGCCAGCTGCTGGCCCCGGCGTTGGTGACGCGTTCCTGCCATTTCTCGAGCCGACCCATATAACGACGCGGGTCCACGTTATCGGTCTTGAGTTTGGTAACGTTAACGGCGACGAAACGTATGCCGCTTAGCTCGATCGGAAAATCACGGATTGTTCCTTTGCCGAGCTCTTCTTGCATGTCTGAGAAGATCAATACCGTTTTCGTACCGGGATTGGCTTCGTTCAAGAATTGTGCGGCCTGAATGATGCCACCCGTGATGTCCGTATAGGCACTACCGCGTTTCACGCCCTTGGCGAACTTATCGACCTTGGCGCGAAATGCACGTTTCTGCTGATTGGCCCGCACCGGATCGCTGGTAAACGTGACTTTGGCGATAATATCCTTCTCACTAAAGCTACGACTGCTCACTTTAGCAACGGCCAGGACATCGCCAGGGTTCATCGTGCCCAACAGATAATTGACCACCGCTAGTGCCTTGCCGAGTTCCTTGGAATACGTACCCGACGTATCGATCAGCATATAAACACCCTGCGTACGATTTATCGGTGCCTGATCGCCGCCACCGGAGCACGCCAGCAACCCGAAGGCAAACACCATAATAAGTACATGTGAGATTTTCCGTTTCATCAACCTACACCTCCGAAACTATTAATCAAGTGCCCAAACTCTACTTCGCTGCGAACGGGGCAACGCGACGGGATTTTGATGGCCCCACATCTTGTCCGCCGTTAGGCCTTACGATGCGCTCGACTAACAACGGCAAGAATATCAAGACATCATAAAGATTGACCAGCAAGTTACCCGCCTGCCTGGCGACATGTGCCACGACCCGCAATGCGAACGCCAGACCACGAATACCCACGACCAGGCTTACACCAAGGACCGTGCGTGCGGAGTGGATAAAATACTCCAGCGGTATTGCCATAAAGGCCAAGGCCCACGGCAGGATGAAACCGAGGATCATTTGGCCGATGGTTGGAATCTTATTCACCAAGCTGGAGTCCTCTGCGGCAGCGGCCACGGTTCCGCCGCCGGCGAGCTCACTGGTGAGCTTGATACCCTCTATCACGATCCAGTCGCGCAATACGGCCAGGGCCACTTCGACAAGTGCGAGGGTGAGCAGCAATGAGAATGCCACCCACATAAAGCGGCGACGCATTTTATCCGGCAGGTTGTTGATGCGTGGAAACAGATGCGTGATGCGCAAGGCCTCCATGAGGAACAGCCCCATACTGGCCTCGACAAAAATGATCACCAAGGCAGCGATATCCGATGCCTGCAAGTTAGCGGTGACATAGTCGTTGGCCACCATTGCCGACATCGGTAGGGCGATGAGCTTATAGTTAACAAACGCACCACCGATAGCGATTAAAAGCACGATAGCTGCAATCGCGAATTGTGTGGTTGCCGAGGAGGTCAGGGAATGCTCGACCTTATCAGAATTCACGCTGATCTGTTGGTACTGCTCCATTTGCGCATCGATTCTCGAGGCGCTCTCTTGCAAACCCGTTAAGTTCCGGTCGACTTGGGTCAGCGTCTGATTTAGCGAACGCCAAAACGGCATAAACCCCTTGAGGATCTTATGCCGGCACTCATAACTCCGACGGTATTCGGCAATCGCCTTATCTTGGATCTTCTCAATCGAGTGATTGATATCCCCCAGAATCTTTTGCACCAAGCCATCCGCAGTTGGCGGGATCTTGGCAACGGCTGCGACCGCCTTGGTCCACTCCGGCGGTGTAGGTGGGACTGCGCCACACTTCTGATAGTCTTCCTCGATTCGCGTAATCTCGCCCATGAGCTTGCGCTGCAACACCGGATAGTCATGCAAATCACGTTGGACAACAGCGGTTACACGTTCGAACTCGCGTTCGATGCCTTGCGTAATCTCCTCCTTTCCGTGCGCCAACAACACCATCTTGTTGCGGCCACGTAACATCTCGGCCGTCGACAACAGCCAGCGCGCACCCAAACGCAGTGGGCCGCTAATTGCGCGACTTATGGCACGAATGACACCGTGTAGCGGCCCGCGAGCTGGATACAAGAAGAATAAAGACAATGCATATAGAGCCAGCACAGACAAAACGGGGTTGCCTGGCCAGATCATCCACCAGTTGGTACTCATAAAGCTTTCCCCAAAAAGTTGAGCGATAACGCCGGTTTCGAGGTTAAGTATAGTCGATAGGTGTGAGGCGTCCGGGCCGGCCGACGGCACCCCGACGAAGGCTGGCAAACCTTGTATTAAAGGGGGATTCTGCCGCTAGGGCCCGCTCGGCTGAGCCCCTTCCTTTTTGACCGGCAACATATCCCGACGGGAAATTCCGAGGGCTAGAACCGTGGGCGTAGCGATATAGATGGACGAGTAGGTACCCACGATAATGCCCACAATCAATGCGGTCGAAAACGCGTGAATGATCTCACCCCCCAGAAAGAACAGCGCCAGCACCGTAAACATGGTGGTCGCGGAGGTAATGATGGTGCGAGAAAGGGTTTGGTTTATAGATGTATTCATAATTTCGGCCACTCTCGCTTTACGCATACGCCGAAAGTTCTCACGGATGCGGTCGAACACCACAATCGTGTCGTTTAGAGAATAACCGAGTACTGCCAATATCGCCGCCAACACAGGTAGCGAGAACTCGGTTTGCGTAAGCGAGAAAAACCCAAATGTAAGCAAGACGTCGTGCGCCACTGCAACGACAGACCCAACCGCGAATCGCCATTCAAACCGAAAGAGCACATAGAGCAAGATCGCGATTAGTGTGTACAGAAGGGCTAGGCCACCCTTCTCGACAAGCTCATCCCCTACCTGCGGGCCAACGAACTCCACGCGTCTGACTTGTAGATTACAATCGACAAGGGTCTTACTGCCCCCACGTGTACACTGTTGTCGTTGACCTGGGCGACTCTCAATCACCACCTCGTCGCGCGCGTTGCGCAGAACTTCGATCACAGTATTGCTCAACACTGCGCTATCTTTGCCCGCTTGCAGTGGAATTCTGATCATAACATCACGGGCCGTACCGAAATGCTGCACCACGGCGTCGGGAAAATTACTAGCTGCGAGTTGCGCGCGCACCTCTGAAACCTCTACCGACTCCGCATAACTGAGTTCCACCAGTGTGCCGCCGGTAAAGTCTAGGCCCAAATTCAAACCGCGCACAAAGAAAGACACCATCGTAATGGCGATCAATATCATTGATATCGCAATCGCTAGTTTTCGACGACCGATAAAATCAAAATTTGTTTGTTTTTTGAAGAAGATCACCGACAGTTCTCTAAATCGGTACCGAACTGAGCTTGCGCCCGCCAAAAATCAGATTAGCGATTGCACGGGACCCAAGAATCGCGGTGAACATCGATGTCAAAATGCCAATGCTTAACGTAATAGCGAATCCCTTAATCGGGCCTGTGCCGAAATTAAACAACATGATAGCGGCGATCAATGTGGTGATGTTGGCATCAGCGATCGTACCTAACGCTTTTTCGTAACCAGCATGGATACTGGCCTGGGGCGTATTGCCAGCGCGCAGCTCCTCACGGATACGTTCGAAAATCAGAACATTGGCGTCAACCGCCATACCGACAGTAAGCAAAATGCCGGCAACACCCGGCAACGTCAACGTGGCCTGAAACAATGACAGCACCGCTATGATTAAAACGAGATTGAGTGTCAACGCCACATCGGCAATGGCGCCAAACGCACGATAATAGATGATCATGAAGATCATCACGGCGATAAAACCGATCAGGATCGCTTGAAAGCCTTGCTTAATATTTTCTTGGCCGAGACTGGGCCCGATTGTTCGCTCCTCGACGATGGAGATCGGGGCGGCCAGGGCCCCCGCCCGTAGCAGCAATGCTAATTCGTTGGCTTCCTCAATCGTGAATGCGCCCTCGATCTGAAATCGCTTGCCGAGTTGTTGTCTGATCACCGGCGCCGTGATGACCTCTTCGATACGACGTGTGGTTCGCACCGGCTCGCCTAGCTCATCCAAGACAGGATCACCGTTGTCGTCGCGCTTGACCTCAGATCGCACTTCAACGTAAACCACCGCCATGCGTTTACCGACGTTCTTGCCAGTCACGCGCTGATTGATAGCGGCGCCTTGCGCATCGAGGGTTATAGATACAATGGGCTCATTCGTTTGTCCGTCAAAACTAGGAGAGGCGTCGACCATATTGTCGCCCGAGTAGATCAAGCGGTTCTTGAGCAGAATGGGCCTGCCATCACGGTGTCGATAGAGCTTAGACCCCGGTGGCGCTCGACCAGCAATAGCGTTTGAAACATCATGCTCTTCATCGACCAGGTATATCTCCAGGGTCGCCGTTTGGCCCAGGATACGCTTGGCTTCCGCGGTATCTTGCACCCCTGGCAACTGCACAACGATACGCTCAGCACCCTGGCGCTGAATGATAGGTTCTGCCACACCGAGCTCATTGACGCGGTTCCGTAGCGACGTCATGTTTTGTTCGAGTGCTTGTTCCTGGCGTTCGCGCAACGCTGTTTCGTTTAACTTTGCGAACAATATCGGACCATCGGCCCCGTCGCGCTCGGTTAATTCGAGCTCAGGAAGTTCGGTTCGGATCGCTGCCCGTGCACGCTCGCGTTCCGTGCCATCACGGAAACGCACTTCTATACCACCTTGCTCTAGGCGCTTGACCGTGAGATAGCGAATACGTTCGGCTTCGCGCAAGGTCCGCTTAATGTCACTGACATACCGCTGCTCCGCCTTCTTGCGCACCGCCAACATATCCACCTGCATTAGGAAGTGAACGCCGCCACGCAAATCAAGGCCCAGATACATGGGTTTGCCGCCAACGGCATTTAACATCTTGGGGGTAGCCGGCAATAGATTGAGCGCCACGGTATAGGTCTCCCCCAGCTCTTTCTGCACCCGATCCCACGCCTTTAGCTGGGTCTCCGTGTCGGCGAATCGAATCTTCGCTCCTAGCTCGTCGAGCTGGCTCGAGATTGACGTTAGACCACCGTCCTTAAGGATTTGCTCAACCCGTGCAAGCGTACTGGCATCTACCGAGGTACGTGTGGCTGAAATCTGAATCGCGGGATCTTCACCGTAGAGGTTCGGGGCCGCATATAACAATCCTCCCGCCATCACCACTACGATAAGCAAATTTTTCCAGAACGGATATTGATTCATAAGGCTCTAACTTAGCACCAACACATGCAACATATGACTAAGAATTTGCCTTTATGGTTCCCTTGGGCATCACCCCCGCCACTGTCTGCTTCTGTACTTTGATAGAAACACCATCAGCGATTTCTAGCGTCAAAAACTGTTCGCCAACATGGGTAACCCGACCTAACGTACCGCCGCCAGTTACCACTTCATCGCCCTTAGCAAGCGCCGTTATCATAGATTCATGCTCTTTCTTACGCTTTTGCTGTGGCCGTATGGCCATAAAATAGAAAATAGCGAAAAATAGTACCATCCAGAATAGCAGGCCGTATCCTGGACCGGCACCCGCCGCCCCACCGCCGTCCTGGGCCCAGGCGTTAGAGAGTATGTTCATAGCTTTTCCTACTAGCACTCATTACTATAATTAAACCGTTGTCACGACGATTGTGAGTCGCCCTGGCGGCGCATACCATAAAACTTATCGGCAAAATCATCCAGTTTTTTTGCCTCAATGGCGGCCCGCAACCCCTGCATAAGGCTCTGGTAGTACCGCAGATTGTGGATAGTCGCCAGCCGCGCCCCTAGAATCTCGTTTTGCCTGTGCAGGTGGCGCAGATATGCGCGGCTATAGTGCTTGCAATTGTAGCAATCGCAGTACGGATCGACGGGGCCCGTATCGGTAGCGAAGCGTTGGTTGCGGATCTTGACCACGCCGCTATGGGTAAAAAGCCAACCGTTGCGTGCGTTACGTGTAGGCAATACGCAATCAAACATATCCATACCATGACGCACTGCTTGCACGATGTCTTCCGGTGTACCAACCCCCATGAGGTATCGTGGCCGCTTAGCGGGCATCTGCGCCGCCACATGGGGCACCATGCGCAGCATGTCGTCCTTGGGCTCACCAACAGATAGGCCACCGATCGCGTAACCATCGAACTCCATCTGTACCAACCCGGCGATCGAGGCATCACGTAAGTGTTCATACATGCCACCCTGGACGATGCCGAAAAGTGCGCCATCGTGGCCATCGTGGCCATGCTTACATTGCTCGGCCCAGCGCAAAGATCGCTCCATCGATTCGCGTGCGGCATCCTCACTAACCGGATAGGGCGTGCATTCGTCAAGAACCATCGCTACGTCGGCACCCAAGTCGTGCTGTATTCGAATTGCTTCCTCCGGCCCGAGAAAAACGCGGTCACCGTCCACGGGTGATTGAAAGTGAACACCTTGTTCTGTAACTTTTCTTAGCTTTCCAAGACTCCACACCTGAAAGCCACCAGAATCCGTAAGTATCGGACCAGACCAGTTCATGAAACCATGAAGCCCACCATGCGCACGTATAACGTCGATACCAGGTCTCAACCAAAGATGAAACGTATTACCCACGATGATCTCGCTACCAATCTCCGACAACTCTTCCGGCGTCATCGCCTTGACCGAACCATAAGTACCCACGGGCATAAACGCGGGTGTCTGTACGGTCCCACGCTCAAACAGCAGTCGCCCGTGACGGGCCGCACCATCTGTACTAAGTAGTTCGAATTTCATCAATACTCGATTCTCTACTGGACTGGCTATCGCCACTCGCTATTCCTGGAGTAATAAACATCGCATCACCATAACTGTAGAACCGATACCGTTGATCAACAGCATGACAATACGCGTTAAGGGTATACTCGGTACCAGCAAATGCACATACCAATATCAATAAGGTTGATTCGGGCAAGTGAAAATTAGTTAAGAGCGCGTCGACGATCTGGAATCGATAACCGGGAAGAATGTAGAGCCAGGTCTCACCTTCAAACGGAACTACCCGCCCATTTTGCGCCGCCGTCTCGAGCGCCCTAACAACTGTAGTCCCAACCGCAATAATGCGCCCTCCCTGTGCCTTGGTAGTTTCTATGCGTGCACATACATCACTATCGATTCGTAGGTACTCTGGGTGAATCTCATGTTCACGAATATCATCGACCCGTATGGGTTTAAACGTGCCTGCACCAACATGCAGCGTCAGAAACGCCGTATCTACGCCAAGTTCTCGTAACTGGCCGAACATGGCAGTATCGAAATGAAGACCTGCGGTGGGCGCCGCCACTGCGCCCGGGTGTTCAGCATAAATTGTCTGGTAACGTTCGCGATCACACTCCTCATCGACACGGTCGATATAGGGAGGCAACGGAACATGGCCTACGCGATCCAATACGTGTGTTACCGATTCCGCACACTCGAAGCACAATTCATAAAAATCTCCACGACCTGAAACAACATCTACTGATACATCTTCGTCAATCCGTAGGCGCATCCCAGATCGCGGTCGCTTACTCATCCCAAGTTGCGCGACAATGTTGCGTTCGCCCAATATGCGCTCGACGAATATCTCCACGCGACCACCGGTGTCCTTGGTTGCAAAAAGTCGCGCCGGAATGACGCGCGTATTATTGAAAATGAGCAGGTCCCCTGAATGCAACATTTTCGTTAAATCGACGAATCGCAAATCTTGAAACTCGCCACTAGTACCATTAAGCGTCAGCAATCGGCTTGCTGAACGCGATCGCGTTGGATACTGCGCGATCAGCTCATTGGGTAGTTCGTAACGAAACGTGGTTTTGTTCATCGGGCGTAATTTGGCGCAAACCCCTGTAGGCCCAATCGCGTCATGCTTAACAGCCACGAGGAATCGGATATACTAGCAGGGTGCTGCAAGGTGGCTCTTGCAGCACCCTGCATTGGGCACGGGGAAGTGACAACATTCTCCAATCACGCAATCGATTGGACAATGGAGAAAAGCAAAAACCGCGTTTTTGGTTTTCGAGCTGAAAAAATACAGGCATGGATTTTTTCAGCATCTTTCTGGTCACCTGCCGGGATGGCGGAACTGGTAGACGCGCCGGACTCAAAATCCGGTGGTGGCAACACCATGAGAGTTCGAGTCTCTCTCCCGGCACCACAGCGTTACAAGCCCCGAGGAAGCGAGTTCATGTCGGCAACTGACGAAGAGACGCCGCATTGGCGATGATAAGATATTAGCACTGTCGCCGGCTCTGACAATCATGCGTTTCAAAAACTATGCTCCGGGCCGGGAAATTCCCGTTCACGAACCGCGGCGATAAAGGCCTCGACTGCGGCTTGTATGCTGCCATTCCCCTCCATGAAATTCTTGGAAAATGTTGGGCTGCGCCGCGGATAGATGCCGAGCATGTCTTGCAACACAAGTACTTGTCCATCGCAGTCGGGGCCAGCTCCGATACCGATGGTGGGGATGGTTAATTCGGCCGAGACGTCCTTCGCTAACTCAGATGGAATGGCCTCGAGCACCAATATACTGGCACCAGCCTCCTGCAAATCATGGGCATCGTTGCGCAACCGTTCGGCGGCCGCGTTGTCGCGCCCTTGCACACGGAATCCGCCGAGTTGATGGACCGACTGTGGCGTCAACCCAAGGTGC
>SMUX01213735.1_pt1 | contig 47248 bp, 48 predicted proteins | sample 2456431 | NCBI WGS metagenome assembly SMUX01 (sample SAMN11095930, study PRJNA526329) | marine sediment metagenome | biome: Marine sediment; feature: Surficial sediment; material: Deep marine sediment; isolation source: Hadal surficial sediment | place: Pacific Ocean | collected 2014-11 | depth... | reverse complement strand
TATGAAATAAGCTAAAGAGCAGCTGAAATCTACTAGAAGAAGTTAATATGATAACTACCTTGGATTTAATTTGGTGGATCTTACATCAAAAGAAATTAGAAAAACAATTGAAGAAAATTGGAAGGAATATCTTTCCAAATATGGGCATTTATTTTCTTCAAACTATTTAAGCGGAACCAGTCCTCCATCAGTCTTTGTAGGTTCTTACAATTATCCAAAAGTAGAAGTCGGTCCAATGGTACCTCCAATTCACGGTGATACTAGCCTACTTGATATTCCAGAAAAATGGATTGGAAAAACACTTGAAGAAATTGTCAATTTTAGATTAAATCTTATCAGAGGTATTCAAAAAATACCTGTAACAGAAACTGAGGGACGTTACATTGAAAATCTACAAGATGTTGCAATGTCATCAAAACCAATTGATTCTGATATCGAATTTCATAAGAATACTATACCTGTAGCATCTATAGACAGTGAAAGTGCCCCCTTTGGACCATTAGGAGAAATAAAAAAAATCAAATTTTCTGGCTCCATATCAGAAAAATCAATTGAGAAAGTGTACTATGACAAAGATTTGAAAGCCCAAGACGCTGTCTTGAATTTATACAACAGCGGTATTGAAATTTCACAAATTCAAAAATGTTTTAGCATTGGTATGTTAGGCCAAAAAAGAAGATTAGTTCCTACTAGATGGAGTATTACAGCAACAGATGATATTATTTCCAATTCACTTGTTTCAGAAATTTTAGATTTTGATTTAATTGATTCATCTAGAGTTTTTACATTTAATCACTTGGGAAATTCATTCTCAGTAATTTTGTTTCCTCATCGTTGGTTATTTGAAATGGAAGAGGCATGGTATACCGAACAAGGAAGAATCGGATTTGGCTCTGATATTGAAGATGCTAGAGGAATTGATCATCCCCCCAAAATAGCTGGAGCATATTTTGCAGCAAAACTTGGAGTTGCAGAATATCTTGCGGCTAATCAAATTCAAGCAGCGGTACTTGTATTACGTGAAATAAGACCAGAATATGCAGTACCTGTGGGAGTTTGGCAAATTCGTGAGGGAATTCGTGAAGCTATGAAACAAAGGCCGTTCATAGCGGATTCCCTAGATGAGGGAATAGATTATGCTTGTAAACCCTTGAGCATTAGTAAATCTGAATGGTTAGCAAAAGGAGACCTTCTAAAGCTAATCAAACAAAAATCAATTACCGAATTTTTCTGACTAGAATTTTTATTGACCATTTTTCTCCGACTAAATTATGTATAATAGGAACCTAATCATTGCGATTATTTTAATTTCAAGTCCTATTTTGTTTGCTTTAGTTGCTTATCCAGATACCTTTAGTTTGAGTTGGAATCAAGGAAGAGGAGGATTTTTGTTTGCCTTAGCTTTTATTGTTGCAGAACTTTTAGGGCTAAAACTCGAAATACCAACAAAACGGCTCATAGCAGTAATTCCTCTTGCTGCTTTAACAATAATCTATCTAATAGCATTAGAAAATGGATTACGTGAATTTATTGAAGAATCTGGAGAAGCTTACAATGTCCAACTTATTTTTTCATGGACCTGGATGTGGGATTTTATTATTATGGCAATATTTGTCGTTGTGTCTCTTTTCATATTTTTTGGGAAAAAATGGATTAGAATTGCACCAGCAGGTCCAATCTTTCTTTCTGGCAGTGCAGTAATTCTTTCACTTGATGCATTCTTTCCATACGATACACTTGGACCTTTACAATACGTAGTTCCTTATCTTGTACAAACAAATGCCTGGATAATCACAGCTTTAGATCTTGGTACAGCAACTGCTAGAGACAATTTATTATTCTTAAAAGGTGAACATGGTCCTTTTGCATTGCAAGTCTTTTGGCCATCTGCGGGGGTCCACAGTGTAATAATCTATTCTCTTGTAATGATGGCATTCTTATTGAAAATGAATATCCCAAGAAATAGAAAAGCAGGTTATTTTGTAATAGGAATTTTAGGAACTATTGGAGTGAATATGATTCGTATCTTTTCTCTTTCAATATTTGCTCTTAAAGTTTCAACAAATGCGAACGAATTTGAAGAATTTCATTCTGTTGCAGGAGAAATAATGTTCCTTCCTTGGTTATTCATATTTTTATTACTCGTAACTTTCATTGAAACCAGACGAATTAAAAGATTAGAAGCAACTAAACAAAAGCCAAATTCATAGACTCAAAAATAACTCATAATGTTACTTTGACCTTCCATTTCAGATAATTCAGAAACCTTTACTCCCAATCGTCTTACTGGAATTTCTTGATTTTCTAAAGCTTCTATCAATAGTTGTTTGGCATTTTTTTCTAATTCTTCTAGGCTTAATGTATGATTTTTTAGCATTTTTGATTTTGTTTTATTTGATCGGTTAGATTGTACAAACTGAATTCCTACTGACTTGAACATTATGTTATTTTTTAGAACAATATTATGTAATTCCTTACAAATCTCCTTTAGGTTTTCTGCAAGGAAATCGAAATCTTTAGAATCTTTTTTTAGAGTAACAATTTTACTGAATTGGATTCTAGGCGCTCGTTCTTTTACTGCTTCGTGATCGATTCCTCTAATGGCATTGTATATGTAGGTGCCACTTTTCCTTCCAAATTTTTGATTCAAGGCAAATACATCGAGTTCTTTAAGCTGTCCAATAGTTTCGATTTTCATCCTTGAAAAAATTTCTTCAGTTTTTTTACCAATGCCTGGAATTCTTCTAATTTTTAATGGCTCAAGAAAAGTTTCAACTTTGTGTGGCAGTACAACCGTTAGACCATCAGGCTTTTTGTAATCTGATGCTATTTTTGAAACAAGCTTATTTGGGGAAACTCCAACAGAACAGGTTAGTTTAATTTTGTCTCTAATTGAATTTTTTATTTGTTGAGCTAAATGAGATGCTTTTTCAAAGTCACCTTCAGTTTTTTTTGTTACGTCTAAGTATGCTTCATCTTTTCCTACATATTCAAAAACATCTGCATACTCTTTGATCATGTTCATGGCTTTTTCAGATTTATCAGAATAAAATGAAAAATCAGCTGGAAGAAAAACGGCATCATCCCTTTCTTTTAATCTTTTTTTTGCAAAAGCTATAGGCAAGCCAGAATTTACATTGTATTTTCTTGCAGTATAGTTTGCAGTTGCTATTGCTCCGCTGCCTCCTCCCCTATCAGAAAATATACACACACAAACAGGTTTTGTCTTCAAATTGGGTGCGCGAATTTCCTCACATTGAGCAAAAAAATAATCAAAATCTACATGAAAGACTACTTGATGTTCCAATATTGATAATTATCCATGACTGCTTATTACAATATCGGGGCACAATCATCTAAATATTATTTCATTATACAATCGTCGTGACATATCCCCTATCAACTAATCAAGATGGTGTAAAAATTATGCCTGAAAAAATGGAAAAGGAGAAACTTTACCATTGTGTTTTCAAAGATAAAGTACTTCTCATCTACAAAGATGATGAAGATCTTCTTAATTGTTATGAAATAGAAGAACAAGATTTGGTTGAAAAAGTAAAAACAATTGGCAATCAGGATGAAGTTGAAAAAATTTTAGAAGATTATCTTAAGCAGAAAAATCTTAAACATTAATTAGAAGTGAGAGGTTCTGTTTTTATAGAACTACTCATGAGCAGTGAAGACAAGCCAACCGATGCAGAAGAAATTATTTCAGAATTTCAGAAAAAAAAAGAAGTACAAACTAATCCTAATGAATTAAGCGTAGAATCCAATCCATCTGAACCTGAGCTATCTGCTCCTGACCCAGAACCAAAACTTTCAGCTCCTCCCCCTGAACCTAAACTCTCACCTCCAGAGTCAGAAAAAACCTCAGAAGTTACTTCAGCTAAAGAAGACGAAAATACCCAACGAATTCGTAATGTAATTTATGTTGGTGTTAAACCAATTATGACTTATGTCACAGCTACATTAACACAACTTTCTAGTGAACCAACAGTCACAATAAAGGCTAGAGGAAAACGTATCACTCAGGCCGTAGATGTTTCTCAAATGATTGTTAAACGAATGAATACAGTTGGATACATAGTAAGTGATGTTAGGATCGCGTCAGACTCTTTAACCTCTCAAGATGGCAAACAACGAAATGTATCAACTGTAGAAATTGATGTCTCAAAAACCTAAAAAATTTAAAACAATTATAGTTGCATTAACAGGAATTGTATTTTTGGGAATCTTGTTAAGTTTTGAACTCTTGAATTCTTGTGAGGTAGAACATGTTAGTGTATTATCAGAAATACAAACATATGAAAAAACACTTGAACCCGAATTTTGTGAAAAAACAGTTTACAAAATATTAGATTACAACGATAAATGTGAACCGTATATTGAGATTTTAGATTGTGGTTAAACTATTGGTGTAGATAAAATTAGTTATCTATACATCGAGTCTCTCAGAATTTTGGTTTCTTTTTCTGTTTCGAGAATATCACGTTCTGCAGTTTCAGCTTCTTTTTGTAATGATTTAATATCACAAGAAACTCCAGGAATCAACTTTGACATAGCTGTGCACAATTGAACGCTTGATTTAAAATCAGGAGAAACATTTTTTGCATTAAATAAAATTACTACTACATTTTGATTAAATATCATTCCTTCATTGAGTAACGAACCAGGAATGCCGGGGATAGTTCCATGTTCTAAAATTGAAATACCTGCCTCCTTTAGTTTGGCTTTTGCTTCATCAGTACTTGCAGCAGCAGTAATTTCCTTATCACTTTCAGATGATTTAACAGCAACACTACTAACAATAAGAGAGCATTTGTGTTGTTTTGCCCATTTTAACATATTTTTTGCAATTGTTTTATGCAGTGATTCATGTAAAGTAAGATAAGAAGAAAAAATAGCAACTTTCAAATCATTATTAACAAAAATCCTTGTTGGAAAGTTAGGAATTCCATTTTTTATTATACTGACAGGTGGAAAACTATCTGAATCAATAAAGCCTGATAATTCAAATTGAGAGGTATTAATTATAGACTCTGAAGCAATTGCGCTTGTAAATCCTGTAGATGGAAATCCATCTATAAGATACCCATTCTCAATGTTGATAGGTTTAGTTTCTGTGATTCTGATACGTGGAAAAATACCCATAACAATAGTTTTCTTTGTTCGAATAATAGTTTTTAGACTTTATTTTTGGTTTAGTCTTGCAAGTAGTGCTGAATACAAAAAGGGTAGTATGGTTGTTGCTTCAGCATGAACTGTCGTTTGTTTTGCTTTTTTCTTTACTTTTCCCCACGAAATAGCTTCATTGACGAGGGCTCCACTAGAACTACCATCAAATTCTTGTGCAGTTGTAATGTACAGAGCATAATCCAATCCTTCACGATATTGATTCCACCAAAGTGTGTGATGCTTTGGCACTCCTCCACCAATCATTAGTGCTCCTGATCTATTGGCTTTGAATATTAAACCTGCTAGCAAATCTGCATCTCCAATAAGGTTTAGTTTAAAATCTCGATGTTTTTGAGAAAAAAGCCAAATTTGGCTACCAACTGCACCATCCATTATTCCTGGGACTACCACCGGAATTCCATTTTTCTGTGCCCAATAAAGAAATGAGTTTTCACCAAGGTGTTTACCAATCATCTTAGTTATTTCTGCAGTAGTCATTTCTCTTTTCCCATTTTTGTATTCTTTTTCTAAAAATAACTGAATCTTTTCTTCAATTAATGGCCCATAACTTTTCATTGGAACCAATACATTTCCTAATCTGTGTAACTTTAGATCAACGAGTTCTTTATCATCAAGTGTAAATGAGCCTTCTCTGTAATTTGAAAAATATCTTGCAATGTCGTGGTCAAGTGCACCACATGTGGTTATGACAACATCAAACCAATTGTTTTTAATCATGTCTTTAATTATTCCACGTAATCCAGTAGAAACAATTGCACCAATAAATGAGAGAAATTTTAAACATTTTTTGTTAGAAATCATTGTTGAAAGAATGTTTAAACCATCAGCAAGATTTTTTGATTCAAATCCACCAGATTGTGCCATTTCATCAAAAATTTTTTCAATTTTTGTGTTAGATTTTATTACAACATCTTTTACAGGCCTTCCAGGCTTGATCATATCAGAAAAACTATAATTCCGTTATAAAATCTTGCCTTCATATAGTCGAACAATTTTTTACTCTTAAATTTTTTCGCAAAACTTAAAACAAGTTTTAAAACCTCGAATTCTAATGGGCGATAAAGTCAAGGTTGGATTGGTTGGTATTGGAAACTGTTTTTCTGGTTTAATTCAAGGTATAGAGTACTATGCCAAGAATCCTGAACAAGAAATAATTGGTATAATGCACAACAAAATTGGAGATTTCTCAATTCATGATGTTGATTTTGTAGTAGGTTTTGAAGTAGGAGAAAACAAGATTGGAAAAACAATCAACGAGGCAATCTATGAATCGCCAAACTTGGTAAACTGGATTCCTAAAGACCAAATGCCAAAGACATCCGCCAAGGTGTATGAAGGCCCTGCACTTGACGGAGTTGGAATTTGGGTTGAAAACAAGGTAAATCCTATTAAAACTAACAAAACACAAGAACAACTTACCCAAGAAATCAAAGACGTCATCAAAGAAACTGGTGCAGAAGTTCTTGTTTCATACTTGCCTGTAGGTTCTGATAAGGCAACACAATTTTGGGCACAAATTTGTCTTGATATGAACACCGCTTTTGTTAACTGCATTCCATCTTTTATCGCATCAGATCCCACATGGTCACAAAAATTTGCTGAAAAAAAAATTCCACTAGTTGGAGATGACATCAAGGGTCAGGTTGGCGCAACAATTGTGCACAGAACTCTTGCAAGACTTTGTGATGAAAGAGGAACTAAAATTCAAACAACTTATCAGATCAACGTAGGTGGTAACACCGATTTTCTAAATATGAAAGAACAAGAACGATTGGTTAGTAAAAGAATTTCGAAAACAGAAAGCGTTCAAAGTCAATTATCTGAAAGACTTAAAGATGATCAAATCTATGTGGGCCCTTCCGATTTTATTCCCTTTTTAGGTAATACTAAATTGATGTTTATGAGAATTGAAGGCAAACAGTGGGCTAACATACCTTACAATATGGAGGTAAGATTAGAAGTAGATGATAAAGCAAATTCTGCAGGAATTGTTATTGATGCTATTAGATTAGCCAAGATGGCTCAGGACCAAGGCTTAGGGGGGCCCATAATCCCTGCTTGTGCTTACCTTATGAAACATCCTCCTGAACAAATGAGTGATCCAGATGCAAGGAATGCCTTGGAAGATTTTATTAGACTTAAAAAATAAAATCCTGCTCTAATCATATCTTTATCTTCACATTCAGGTTAATTTGAGTAAAGACTCGTTGAATTATTACGAATGTATGATATTACAATAATTCTAGTTCAAGGTCAACTAAACTTGTTAGTATTCGATTATTCGAACCAGTTGGAAATTTCTGATATTGGTTCATATTCATAAAGTTGAAATGTTTGGCTTCAAATCGTTCCCGTTCAAAAACACTGTTATAAACTTTCAGCCTGGACTAATATCTATATCTGGACCAAATGGTTCTGGAAAAAGCAACATTTTGGACGCAATAATGTTTGCAACAGGAGAAAACAGACCATCAAAAATGCGAGTAGATAAACTAAAGTTTCTAATTCATGATGTTGAAGGGTCAGGAAGGCGAGGACCAAAGATGACTAGAGTTAGCGTCAATTTTGATAATTCAGATAGAAAACTTCCTGTGGATTCAGACTCTGTAACCATTACACGTGAGATGGATGACAATGGAGAAAATACCTACTATCTTGATAGAAAAAAGGTCAATCGTTCTCAAATTCTCAATCTTTTAGATATGGCAAATGCTGGGCTGAATCAACTAAATGTAATACAACAAGGTACCGTTACAAGAATTTCTGAATTTAACGCTGAAGAAAAAAGAAAGTCAATTGAAGACCTCATCGGTATGTCCTATTTTGATGAAAAGCAAAAGGAGGCCTCTGCCCTGCTAAAGGATGCTGATCAGAGACTACAAATTGCCATGGCCAAAATGGGTGAGATTCAAAAGCGGGTTTTTGAGCTTGAGGAGGAGCGAAATATCCAACTCAGAAACAATTTGGTCTCAAGAGAGATTAACAGATTCAATGCTATAGAGGCTGCAAACAAGCTCAAAACTATCACTGCGGCAAAACTATCAAAGGAGCGAAATCTTCATGCCTTGAGCTCTGAGACCAAAAAATTCCATGAAGAAAGAGAGGAAATCAGGAAGGAACACCACAAAATAGATTCAGAGAAAAAAAAATTCATGGATGAAGTTCATTCATACAACCAATCAAAGGCAACAATTGATACAGAACTTTCAGTAGCAATTCAAAAATCTGAAAAAGAAAAAAGCCAAATGGAAACTTCAAAAAAACGATTCGAACACATCAAATCAATACTTCCTGAAATTAAATCAAGTCTTGAAACACTTCAGCAGGGACGTGTATCACTGGAATCTAACATTGTGCAACTGCGAGAATCAATAAACAAAACACATGAGGCAAGAAGAAAAATCAATGAAGAAGTAAAAGCAATTGATTCAGACCTAAGTCAGGTTTTGCGACACCAATCACAAATTACTACAAGAAAACTTGATATGGATCAAAAAATTAAAGGACTAAACAAAAAATACAATGCAGGAAAACTGACTTTGTCAAAACTTGAATCTGCAAAGACAGATGTTGAAAAGAAAATTAATCTAAATACAACAAAGCACATTGAATATAGCGAACAAACACTTGACCTCAATCGGATTAAAAGTAAACTTGAATCTATTAAAGTTAATCACAAAGCAACAGTTGATGAGCTAAAATCCAGAATATACAATCTTTCCCAAAAGCGTGAAAAGCTTGTAAAAGATATTGATGATGTTAGTTTAATTTTAGAAAAAGCTACAAAGAGCTCAGCTTCATACGAAACAAAGATTCGTGTTGTAAAGGGATTGATGCACGAAGATTATTCTATTGCACAACTAAAAGGAGATGCAGACGCACTTGGAATACTTGGTCTAGTTTATGAGCTGTTGTCATGGGATAAAAAATATGAACGTGCTGTACTTGCTGTCGGCTCTGACATGATCAAAGCCATTGTAGTCCGAGACTTTACCACACTACTTAACCTTGCAGACTTTGTTCGTACAAAAAAATTACCAAAACTAAAGATAATTCCACTAGATGCAATTCCAAAATTAAACATTACTCCACCAAAACATGCTAAACTCATTGGACCCTTGTCTGATTTTGTTACATGTGAAGGCAAATTTTCAGTTCTGAAAACCTTCCTATTTGGCAATGTGATTTTGGTAGAATCCAGGCAGGACGCCCTTCGAATTTCAAAATCTGGCTACAAATCAGTAACAATTGATGGGGAATTCTTCGAGGCCAAAGCTAGTGCAGTAGTAATTGATATCAACTCAAAGATTTCAAAACTTACCAAAGTAATTTCCATGAGTACTTCAGTTGAGGGGCTGATCAGCTCAATTAACATACTCAAAAAATTTGTCCAAAACAAAAAACACAAACTCAAACGAGTAGAACACATTTTAAAAAATTATGAGGGTAGGCTTTCTGTTTCTGAATCTGGCCTTGCAACAACTACAAACAGCTATTCAGACTTGAGAACAAAGCTAAACTCTGCAACAAGGCTTGTTTCCCAACTATCATCTCGAAACTCGCAATTAGAGAAAAAAAAGGAACGCATGATGACCGAATTGGCAAAGCAAGAGTCGTATGTGTCATCTTTGGAACAAAGAATAACAATTGTATCCGATAATTATGCAGAGCCTGAGCAGAGCAGAATCGCACATGATCTCTCAAGACTAAATGAGAAAAAATCTACTATTTTATTACAACAAACAGATGCTGTAAATCAAGTAAAAGAAAAAGAGTCAGATCTTGCACAATTAACTGCACAGGAAACTGGTGAAAAAGCAAAATCAAAATCCCTTTATGAAGAACACTCTACACTAAATCATGAAATACACGAGCTTGAAGTAAGACTGCGACAGCTTGAAAAAGAGTTTGCAAATTCAACTGAAATTCTGGTTAATCTTCGAGAAAAAGAACAAGATCTAATTTCAACTTCTGGAAAATCAATTGATGAAGTAAAGCAGTTTGATGCAAAACTAAACGAGCTTCGGGACAAGGATCATGTACTAACTAAGGAGATCAACAACCGTGATAGACAATCTGATAGTCTTAACCGTGATCTTAAAGAACTACATGAAAGCGAAACCGCGATTCAAAAGATGATTTCAAACTTTGGATTTTCTGACTCTATTGAAACTTTTGATGTAGAACCATTACTTAATCCACTACTTGCTGAACAAAAGGCATTGTCTGATTTCATTAACAGACGTGCACCAGATGAATATGTAAAAATTTCTGAAGGTTACAAGTCAATGTCTTCAAGGAAAAACGAGCTAGAAAAGGAAAGAAACTCTATTGTAAAGTTTATTGAAGAAATTGAGAAAGAAAAACGCCAGACATTCCTAGATGCCTTTGATATCGTGGATAAGGAAATTCGTGTTATATTTTCCAAGATGACTGGAGGAAACGCATGGCTGGAGCTAGAAAACGAGGATGATATCTTCAATTCGGGAATTTCGTACCTGATTCAGTTCCCAAACAAGCCCAAAAGAACCTCTACCTCAATTAGCGGTGGGGAAAAGACACTAGCTGCTGTAGTGTTTGTTTTGGCTTTGCAGAAACTCAAACCGTCTCCATTTTATCTATTTGATGAAATAGATGCTCACCTTGATGCACCAAACGCTGAAAAACTTTCAAAAATTATAGAAGAACGTTCTAAGGGTAGTCAATTTCTTATGGTGTCTCTAAAGGATTCTGTTGTAGAAAAAGCTAAACTGATTTACGGTGTTTATCCAAAAAACGGTGTTTCTCATATAGTTACGTACAAAGATAATCGACTACCTTCTATGACAAGTTAGAATTTTTCTATCATAATTCACAATGACATAAAATTCAGACTAACTCTAAATTAAAAATTTTGAAACTATTCTACTGGAACAAAACATGCAACATCTCGCTGATCATCTTTTCGTTCTAAAGGAGGTTCTTCAATACATTTTTCTATTGCATACGGACACCTTGCCCTAAATCTACATCCTTCGTAAACATCAATGTCAAGCGGATCATTGATGCGAATCTTTTTTTCTTTGTAGAGATTCTCAGGATCTGGTTCAGAAAGTGCATCAATTAGGGCCTGTGTATACGGATGTTTTGGATGAAGCAGTACCTTCTCAATTGGTCCAACTTCTACAATTTTTCCCAAATACAAAATAGCTATTCTATTACCAAAGTGACGAGCAGTTGCAAGATCATGCGTGATGTAAATAAAAGTGATATTATGTTTTTCTCGCAGCTCCTTCATTAATTCTAAAACCTCTGCTCGAATTGAAACATCTAGCATTGAAACTGGCTCATCAGCAATTATCATCTCAGGTTTTAATACAAGTGCTCTTGCAAGAACAATTCTCTGACGTTGTCCACCTGATAACATGTGTGGATACTTTTTTACAATGTCTTCAGCTGGTTCAAGCCTAACTTCGCGTAACGTATCTAACACACGAGATCGTCGTTCAGCTTTGCTGCCAACTCCATGAATTTCCAAGGGTTCAGAAACAATATCAAAAACTTTCATCCTAGGATTTATGGATTCATAAGGATCCTGATGTACCATCTGGCACTTCATTCTAATTTTTGCAAGACTTTTAGAATCATTTTTTATTTCTTCATTATCAAAAAATATTTTTCCAGAATCTGCCTCAATTGCTTTGAGAATTAGTCTAGCAATGGTGGATTTGCCTGAACCTGATTCTCCAGCAAGAACAAAAACCTCGCCTTTTTCCACAGAAAATGAGATATCATCAACTGCTTTAACAACCGATGTTTTAGAACTAAAAAAACTTTTTTTTACAAAGTATTTTTTCAAATTTTCAACCTTAAGAATTTCACTCATCAATTTGGGATAACGCATTTATGTATAAAAATTGGGCTCTAACCAAATGAGTACAAAAACACTACAAGCATCATCAAAATACAGACTTTATGAGGTAAATTCAAGACTACGCTATTTCAAACCGACCTCAACTAAAACAGAAAAAACCTTTGCACAAGAGATATCTCGTGGTCTGGACCAAAAAGAAAAATCAATTAGCCCAAAATATTTCTATGACCTTAAAGGCTCTGAACTCTTTGAGAAAATATGTAATCTACCTGAATACTATTTGACAAGAACCGAAACTAAAATTTTAAAAAACATAGGAAATGAACTCAAAGATTTTCTTCCAAAAAACATTAGACTAGTAGAGTTAGGAAGCGGTTCTGCAGTAAAAACAAGACTGCTGTTAGATATTCTTTCAAGCATTCAAAATAAAACAGAATACTTTCCAATTGACATATCTGACATTTTACAAGAAAGCTCAAAAAAACTCTTAGACTACTATGAGAATTTGTCAATTACTGGTGTAATAGACAGCTACGAGGGTGGATTGGAATTTATTGAAATGTTTGATGACAAACCAAACCTTATTGCATTTTTAGGTTCTAGCTTTGGCAACTTTACACCTGAATTTGGATTTGCATTTTTACAAAAACTTTCATCAATTATGAAACACAATGATTTATTCTTTATTGGTCTTGATCTTGTAAAAGAAAAGAAAGTTTTAGAAGATGCATATAATGATTCAGAGGGAATTACATCAAGTTTCAATCTCAACGTACTGTTAAGAATTAATGATGAATTAAGTGCAGACTTTGATCTATCAAAGTTTTCTCATCATGCAATTTACAACGAAGAAAAACAGCGAGTTGAAATGTATTTACGTTCAATGGAAAATCAAACGGTGCAAATTAAAAAAGCTGATCTATCTTTAGATTTTCAAAAAGATGAACTAATTCATACAGAATATTCATACAAATATTCAATGTCGCAAATTGAAAATATTATGTACAAAGCCGGATTCAAGCTAGAAAAAATCTGGCAGGACAAAACAAAACCATATGCATTATTTTTAACTTCAAAAAACTAGGCGTCTTGCGCTAATCTAAAGCCAGAAAAGAGCCATCTTTCATCTAATCTGAAAAAGTTTCGATAACTTCCTCGAATTGACATTTGAGGCGTAGCAAAAGATCCTCCACGTAAAACCTTTTGATTTGTAAACCATTTATCATTATATTCCGAAAATCCTGATTTAAAACCAGGATATCCAACAAACTCTGATGAAGTCCATTCCCAAACATCGCCTATCATTTGGTAACAACTTGATGGGCTTTTTCCTTCAGGATAGGAACCAATTTCTGAACAGTTCCAAAGATATGATTCTAACAAATTAGCTTCTTTTTCTGATGGTGAATTGTCTCCCCATGGAAAGATAGTTTTTTTCTGTTCTTCTTCATTCCAACATGCAGCCTTTTCCCATTCTGCTTCTGTTGGTAAACGTTTTCCTGACCATCTGCAATATGCATCAGCTTCGTAATAGCTAACATGGCAAACAGGTTCATTTGGATTGATTTTTCTCAGCCCAATAAAATCTCGTGTAAACCATTTTCCATCCTGTTTTTCCCAGTACATTGGTGATTGCCAGTTGTTTTTCTTTACAGTATCCCAGCCGTCTGATAACCAATATTTAAAATTAGCATAACCTCCATCTTGTATGAATTCCAGAAATTGTTCATTGGTAACTGGGAAAGAATCAATTTTGTAATCATTGAGAAAAACTTTGTGTTCGGGGATCTCAATATCATAACAATAATCATTTCCAGAATATCCCATAGTATACAACCCCCCTTTAATTTTCACAGAATGTGCTTTAACAGATGAAGAGATATGAGGAGAATTTTTCTTTACTGGCCTATATTCATCTGCAAGAAGATGTTGTAAATCATAAACCAATAATTCTTGGTGTTGACATTCATGATGCAAACCCATCGTTACAAGATATTTGATTTTGTCATTAATTGGGGTGGATACAAGAAACTTAGTCACTCTTTGGTTAACGTCATGAAAATACTCAAAAATTTGTTCTACCGTAGGTCTTGATGCAATTCCTCGCTTTCCCTTATCATGTGGCTCTCCAAATTGCCTATAGTAAGAATTCAAATATTCTGAAAACTCTTTTGAATAAAACTCGTAATTTTTACTCAGCTTACTCATAACTACCTCGTAAATCCAGCTTACATGACCAAGATGCCATTTCGGAGGACTCGTATAATATGCAGTTTGAACTACAAAATCGTCTTTTTCCAAAGTCTTAATTAATTCCAGAGTTCGAGCACGGGTTTCATTGAATTCCGTGAGTAGATCTGATGATTTTTGTTCTGAAATTGCAGTCATGGGCTAACACAGAATCTATTGTTTATTACGTTTTTTCCTAATATCCTCTTGCAAAAATAGGTGATAAAATGCTCTGCTCTTTACAATAAACACATTTTGATTTTTCATCTTTGCTATCAAATGGAATTACTCTAATATCTGCTCCAGTTTCTTCTTTGATTTTTTCTTCGCAGCTTTCCTTACCACACCAAGGTGCATAATAAAATCCTCCCTTCTCCAAACCGGATTTTAATTTTTCGTAATTATCTACCTTGAATGTATTTTCGTCTAGAATTTTTTTTGCCGCTTCAAACATTGCAATATGAATTTCATTTAGAATGCTAGGGATTTCCTTACTAATGCTATCAAATGGAATATCTACTTTTTCTTGATTATGTCTTTTTGCGATAACTACTTTTTGTTTTGCTATATCCTTTGGACCTATTTCAATCCTTAACGGAATTCCTTTTAGCTCCCAATCATGAAATTTAAAACCAGGGGTTAATTCATTTCTTTTATCAACAAATACTCGAAGATTTTTTTCAGTTAGTTCTTTTTCAATATTTTTTGCTTTTTCTGTTACAGTTTGTGCATCTTTATCTGAATAATATATTGGAATAATTACTATTTGGATTGGTGCAACTTTTGGTGGTAGAACAAGGCCTTTATCATCACCATGAACCATGACCATCCCTCCAATTAATCTCCATGAAACTCCCCACGACGTTTGCCAGCAATAATTTTCAACATTATCTTTATCTGAAAATTTTACTTCAAATGGTTTTGCAAAGTTCTGCCCTAGGAAATGAGAAGTTCCCATTTGTAGTGCTTTTCCATCCGGCATTAGAGATTCCATAGTGGTAGTATAAACTGCTCCAACAAACTTTTCTTTTTCACTTTTTTTGCCTAAAATTACAGGTATAGCAAATTCATCTTCAACTGTTTTTTTATAAATCTCTAATATTTTTGTAACTTCTTGTTCTGCTTCTTTATCTGATGAATGAACAGTGTGCCCTTCTTGCCACAAAAATTCCGAATTTCTGATAAATGGTTTTGTTGATTTTATTTCCGCTCTTAATGCAGTATTCCAAAAATTCATTTTCAAAGGTAAATCTCTCCAACTTTTTATCCATTTAGAATAAAGTGAATATGCTAATGTTTCAGAGGTTGGTCTTAATGCAAGTCGGTCCCCAATTTCGTTATTTCCTGAGTGTGTCACCCAAAAAGCTTCTGGATTAAATCCTGCAAAATGTTTCTTTTCCTTTCCCAAAAGAGATTCCGGAATTAATGTTGGTAAAAATCCATTTCTTATTCCTTCCTCTTGAAATTTTAAATCAAGTGCTGATCTGATTGATTCCCAAATAGAATACCCATCTGGCCTTAGTACGATAAATCCTTTAACTGGTGCATAATCAATTAACTCGGCCTTTATCACCACTTGAGTATACCATTCACTAAAATCATCTTTTTTTGAAACGGTAATTCCTATTTCTTTACTCAATTTACCATCTCAAGAAAATCAATCCTAATGAGCTTTTCTTGGTTTAGAGCGGATCTCCTTTACAAAGAACCTTTCCCATAACCCTACTTTGAAAATTTGGACAAACAAAGCATTGAACAAAATTTATTTTTTCCTTAAACACTGGGCAGTCAACATATTCCTGCTTCATTTTTTTGAGCATTTTTGGACTAACTCCTTTAAGCTTTAGTTTTCCTTTTTCATCCATCATTCCGGATTTTTTTAATTCAGTTTTAACATCATCAGGAATTTTTTGCCGATCTTCTGTGGTTTTTATCTCGACTTCATACTTGTGTTCAAGTTCTCCCATAACCTGTTAACTTAACAGGTTTGATTTATTGATAACGGTGGACGATTTAAAAAATTAAACTTTAATATGGTTTAAAATTTCTCTCTCAAGGCAGAAACTAATTGCTTATAATTTTTGATGTTGAGGGAGTTCTTTTTGATGCTGAATTCTTGCCAATTCTTGCAGAAAAGCTCAATAAAGAAAATGAAATTTGGGAAATTACTAAGAAAGGAATCCAAGGCGAAATTAAGTGGGAAGAAGGACTCAAAACTAGAGTTGAATTACTCAAAGGATTAAGTTTAGAAACCTGTCAAGAAGTTGCCAATTCTTTACCTATTATGATTGGTGCAAAAGAAGCGTGCAGAGTATTAAAGGCTGCAGGATGGAAACTATTAGCAATTTCTGGAGGATTCACAATTATGACCGATCGACTAAAGGAGGAGCTAGATTTAGACTATATTTACTCTAATGAATTAATTTTCAAAGATGGTAAACTCGATGGTTTAAAAATAAACGTTGATTCCGATAAATCAAAATTTGCAAAAATTAAGATCGAAGAATGGAATGAAAAAAAAGAGAATATTGTTGTAGCAGTGGATGGTGCAAACGATGTCAAATTGTTTGATATTTGTGGATTAGGGATCGCTTATAGAGCACAAGATATTGTAAAGGATCTTGCAACAGTAACTCTTGAAGAAAAAAACCTATCTAGAATTATTGATATCATAAATAAACATTATAATCTTAAGCTAGAAGCGTCAACAATAGCGTAACCAATAATTAGGTTATGGGAAAATAAACTAAAGTTGTAGCATTGTCAGAACTGGAAATAATCCCTGTTAAAATAAATAAAGAAATTTTGAAAGGAGATGATCTCACTAAGTTAATTTTATCATCTTATTCCAAATCAAAATTCAAAGATGATGATATATTGATAATTTCTCAAAAAATTATTTCCAAGCAAGAAGGAAGAATAGTTAATCTTTCATTGGTGATCCCCTCAATTCTTGCTCTAGGGATTGCTGCAGAATACAATAAAGATCCTAAATTAGTAGAAGTAATTCTATCTGAATCGAATAGAATTGTTAGAATGGAAAACGAAGTTTTAATTACTGAAACAAAAAATGGTTTTATTTGTGCTAATTCTGGCGTTGATGAGAGTAACACAGAAGATGGTTATGCAACTATGCTTCCACATGATTCTGATAAATCTGCACAAAAAATTAAACAAGAAATTTTAAAAAAAACTGGAAAAAATATTGCAGTTATCATTACTGATACTTTTGGTAGACCTTTTAGAATGGGGCAGACCAATTGTGCCATAGGCGTATCGGGAATTGATTCTATTCGAGACTATAAGGGGAAAAAAGATTCTTTTGGTAAAATAATGCGTGTTACCGAAATTGCAATTTCTGATGAGTTATGTTCAGCAGCTGAATTGGTTATGGGCAAAACTCTCAACAGTCCTGTGGCTATTGTTAGGAATTTCAAATTTCAAAGAAATAACGGTACAGTAAATTCACTCATGCGCCTTGAAAGCGAAGACTTTTTTCGTTAAGGAAATTTTAAGAAAAACTCAAAGATAAGATTTTAATTGTTAATGATAAATTAAAATTGTAAATGAAACTTAAAGCAGAATTACACTGTCACAACATTTACTCTAATTTTCATTTAGGAAAAGATGAACCTCCATACGATAGTAACGTATCATGCAGGGAACAATTAGAAAGATCAAGAGAGTTAGGTTTGAATGCATTGTTTGTGACAAATCATAATACCCTAGATGGATATGCCCAATTACTTAGGTACAAAAATGATCATGACAAGTTTAAAGAAATCCAAATTTATCCAGCAGAGGAAGTAACCATTGATTCAAATGCTCATGTATTAGTTTATGGAATTCATCAAGAAATTAAGCCTGGTATAAGCCTAGAAGAGGTAATTGATCAAGTTAAAAAACAAAATGGAGTTACTTCTGCTCCACACCCCTTCGGTCTTGTAGATGCAATAAGAGACAATGCAAAAAAATGTGATATGATCGAAGTCTTCAACAGTAACAATGTTGATGTAATTTCAAATGTTAAAGCTATTCAATTTGCTGATGAAAATAATATGATTGGTGTAGCAGGGAGTGATTCACATGTACTTTCTACTTTTGGAAGATGTGTAAATGTGATCGAGGCTGAAAATAATCTTGATGACATATTATATTCTATGAAACATAATCTGATTTCTATTCATCAAACAGGATACGCTAAACAAAATGAAATTTTGAAACATCTAAAATACAAAATGAACAACTCTAAGGATTATGTAATGGAATACATCAATGAAAAATATCCTTATTCTAAATGGCTTTTTTCATTATTAATTAAAATGTACAATCATAATCAAGATAGCTATCTATGGTCTTTGTTGTACAAAATTTCTTTATTGTTTTTGAAAAGAATTTCAAAAAAGATTAATTTTCAAAACTTAGATTCAAGTTTCATGAAAGATAGAAATCTTCTTGCGATGTTTCAGATGGCTATTTGAGAAAAAGTAGAGTAAGATAAACTAGAATGGGTATTAATATAACAGAACGATGATCAAAAATTAGGTGAATAAAAATTAGCGAAAATTCTTCTAAATTAGATGCAACTGGTTTATTTTGCCCGGAACCAGTTTTTCGCACAAAGATAGCTATAGAAAAAATGAAAGTTGGAGAAGTTCTAACGGTACTAGCTGATGATCCTGCAGCAGAAGACGATATCACAAGATGGGTTACACGTACCGGACATGAATTGTTAAACATGAAAAAAAATGATAACGTACTTGAGTTTTCAATAAAGAAGGTGAAATAATTTAGCAACTACATCTGTAAGTGCTACTGAAATTTTAAACAGCATAGGAAATACACCACTGGTAAAATTAGATTCACTTTCATCTGATAACATAACTTATTTTGCAAAACTAGAAGGCCATAATCCATTTGGTTCTGTAAAAGATAGAGCAGCTTATTGGATGATAAAAGATGCTGAAGAAAAAGGAATTCTAAAAAGAGGGAAAAGCATCATAATTGAGCCCACTTCTGGAAACACAGGTATTGCTCTGACTGGAATAGCAAATTTGTTAAATTACAAAGTTGAAATCGTAATACCTGAAAAAGCAAGCAATGAAACTAAAGATATCATTAGATCATTAGGTGCTAAAGTTTACGAAACTAGTGACGATCTTTGTCCAAAAGTTGGTGCAGGAACTGATCAAAGCATTGCTCTTGCAACCTCTATTGCAGCATCGCGTCCTGATACGTATTATTCTCCCAATCAATATGCGAACGATGCAAATTTTTTGGGTCATTATAAAGGGACAGGCCCTGAAATCTGGAAACAAACTGATGAAAAAGTCACTCATTTTTTTACTGGAGTAGGAACAGGTGGAATAATTACTGGAATTGGAACCTTTCTAAAAGAAAAAAACCCTGATATCAAAATAATTGGTTGTCAACCCCAAAAAGACCACTTAATTCAAGGTTGGAGAAATTTTGAGGAATCTGCAAAACCTGATTTATACTTGAAACGTGAAAGTGTAGTGGATGATTGGGTGTCAGTTACTAATGCAGAAGCCTTCGGAGTGGTAAAGGAGATTTTTGAAAAAGATCGCATGTTGATTAGTCCCTCATCTGCTGCAGTTTACGCATGTATGAAAAAATATAAAATTGATTCAGGTTGTGTGGTTGGAATATTTGCAGATGACGGAAGAAAATTCAAAAGCACTTATTCAAAACTAAATGTTATGACCGAAGAAGAATTTGATCAAGCCCTAAAGAATGCAAAGCACATGTCCAAAATAGCATACATGTAAATTTTATTTCCGATTTTGAATTTTAGTAATCAAAGAATTAAGGGAAAAGGGCTTTTGAAGGATTTCTACTGTTTCTTTAATAAAACCTTGAGTGTTTTGTAATGATTCAATATCATAAGCTGACGCAAAAATTATTCTTTGATTAGGTTGTTTTTCCAAAATTTCTTGAGCTGCTTCAGCACCAGTTTTTTTTGGCATGTTATTATCAATTAGAACTACGTCAAATGGATTTGATTGACCAGTATTTTCATTTTCGATTAAAGCTTCAGTATATTTTTTTACACATTCATCTCCATCCAGAGTAATAGTAACTAAATATCCATTCTTTTCAAGGATTCTTGCATACTGTTGTACAGTAAACTGATTGTCTTCCCCAATCAAAATATTTTGTGTCATTTATTGTAGGTGATTTTAATGAAAGTTTAACCTAAGGATGTATGAACTAAACAAACAGAAAAAATTCAATTTTAATTTGTAAATATTTTAGGAATTTTTTGAAATTTATTATTTTGTAAAATTGGTAGCGAAAATTCAAATGTTGCTCCTTTTTCTTGATTATTTCTTGCTGTAATTTTACCACCATGTGCTTCAATTATTCCCTTACATAAGAATAGGCCCAATCCAGTACCGCTTTGACTACTCTTGCCCTTTGTTACAAATTTCTCAAAAATATTCGGCAAGATTTCTTTAGGTATTCCAAGTCCTGAATCTGAAATAGTAATTATCACTTTATTTTCATCTTCAATTACTTTGGTGCTCACAATGATAGTTCCCATAGGAGTGAACTTTATGGCATTATCTAACAAATTTCTAATTACTTGCCCAAATCTAATTTTATCAACTTCGATATCTGCATTTTCATCAAGAGCTTCATGAATTTTTACGCCTATTTTCAATTTAATTTTTAATTCATTTATTGTCTCCATTATCGAATCGTTGATAGGAATTTTTTCAATTTGAAGTTTCAATCTATTGCTCTCAATTTTAGTTACATCTAGAATTGCATTTGCTAAATCTTGTAACTTATTTGCAAGTTCAGTTACACCGTCCCAAGCTTCCTTTTGATCAATATCTCCTGATTTGGCTAATTCTGCAAATCCAAAAATAGGTTGTATTGGGCTCTTTAATTCATGAGATGCTATACCAATAAATTCATCTTTCATTTCGTCTAATTTTTTTAATTTCTCGTTAGCCTTTTTCAAATCTAATGTCTTTGAATCAACTTCTTTTTTTAGATCTTTGTTAATTTGATTGATAAAGAATCCCAAGAATGCTGTAATTGCCCCAACTACTGTAACAATAATAATTTGGCCTATTAGAGAATCTCTTTCGTTGGATTCAATTCGACTTGTTGATTCATCAGTAAGTCTTGCAAGATTCTTTAATCCAGCATTAACTTCATTTTGAAACTCTATTTCTAATTGTTTAGATTGCTCTATAGAATATTCAACATTTTTGAATTCATTTAATCCCAAATTCAAAAATATATCCCCTACAATATTTTCATAATTATTATGAATCCGTTCTAATTCTATGAATTTTTGAAAAAGATTAAGATATTTTGAATTATCATTTTCTGATGAAGTAATTTGAATTCCAGACTGTACAATAATTTTACCTCTTGAAATATCTGAATCAATTAATCCACTATTCATCCAAAACTCTTCTTTAGACTTTTGTAATTCGATGTTACTTTCAGAATCGTAAATTCGAAGAATTTTATCAAAACTTTGTGCCTGATTAGATTGATGTAATCTAATATCTGATAAAATTTTATTTAGAGGAACATATTCTTCTGAAATTTCTATAATTTCTTGACTAACTTTTGACATTTGATTAAGTCCAAATAATGCTGCTATTCCCAAAAGAAGAATAATTATACCGACAGAACCACCAATCTTTAAACTAGTTTTAGCTTTAGTTGCTAACAATAATTATCCCTCCGTGTTCATTTTATTTTTCAATACTCTATGAGGAATTTTGAATTTTGGCATCTTAAAATTAATTTAAAATTATATTGTATCTGTAAACGTTTGTTCAAAATGAACAGACTTGAATAAACTTTAAAAAACTCTTAATAGTTTTTGTTATTTTTCTGTGAGATACTTATTGACATCTATTGCTGCCATACAACCAAATCCTGCAGCAGTTACGGCTTGTCGGTATGTACTATCATGTACATCTCCTGCAGCGAATACTCCTTCAACACTGGTTTTCGTTTTTTCTTTTAGTACAATGTATCCTTTATCATCTAATTCAATTTGATTTACAAAGAGTTTGGTATTAGGATCATGTCCTATAGCAACAAAAACTCCACCAACATCTAATATTGATTTCTCGTTGGTTTTATTATCTTTCAGAACAACTTTTTGTACTTTTTCATTTCCTTGTATTTCTTCAACCACTTTATTCCAGTGAAATTTTATTTTTTTATCAGCAAAAGCACGTTCTTGCATAACTTTGCTTGCTCTCAACTTATCTCTTCTATGTACTATGTGAACAGTTGATGCAAATTTTGTTAGAAAGGTAGCTTCCTCTATTGCAGAATCTCCTCCACCAGCTACAACTAATTCTAGATTTCGAAAAAACGGTCCATCGCAAGTTGCACAATATGAAACACCTTTTCCAGCAAAAGTCTTTTCACCTTCTAGACCAAGTTTTTTAGGATTTGCACCAGTGCATATAATCACAGCTTTTGCTTCATATTCTTCGGATGCTGTTAGAACTTTGAATGGTTTGTGTTTAAAATCAACATTGACTACCTCATCATCAACAATTTTAGCACCCATTCTTTCTGTTTGTTTTCTCATTTGGATCATTAAATCTGGGCCTAAAATTCCATTTTCAAAACCAGGATAGTTTTCAACATCTGTAGTGTTAACTAATTGTCCACCAGGAAGAATGCCTGATAGAATTAAAGTGTCAAGTCTAGCACGAGATGAATAAATTCCTGCAGTGTATCCTGCAGGTCCCGCCCCAATAATTATTACTTCAAATTTTGTTTTTTTCACGTCAGGTTTTTTGGGAGAATCTTGAGAATGATCCTTATCAACTAGCAAAGTTTCCCCATCAGTACCTGACATCATGATTCAAACATTCTATGTCAATAATTTAAATTAATCAGAGATTATTCAAAATTTTTTCATGTTTCTTACAAAGTTTTCCTACTTCTATTTGAGAATACAAAAGATCCTTTTGCCAATGTGGGTTATTTAACCTACATTCGAGTAATTCACAAAAAGGTTCCCCAGTTAAATAATAAAAAATTGCTTGCATTACATATCCTTCTACTATCTTAGAAAGACGTTCATCGTGATATTCCAAATAAGTTCCTTGATACTTTTTCTTAATTGAATCTACATTTAGACCTTGAATCATTTTTGTCATTAATTCTAGGTAATATTGTCTAGGTTTGGCAGGTGCTTCAATAATTCCAGTTGTAGAAATTATTGTTGGGTTTGAACATATTATGGCTCTTCCATGATATCTATAATCATTATTATCATAAGTGCAAGTTAGTTTATTTGTAAATACAATATGAAATTGTTCTAGATTTGATTCTTCATTTGAAATAAGAGAGTTAACAATATTTTGAAATTCAAACCCATCATACATAACAATATTTTCAGTTTTAGAAGTATCTGTAAATGTCATTCTTTCAAAATCAATTTCTTCTTTAGTTGGGTTATGCTTCTCAAAGGATTTTTTTGTATTAAAAATTCTGCACGATGCAATTTGTTCCGCATTTATGTCAGAAGCCTGAAGAAAAATATTTTTTCTTATTTCAACATTAACTCTAAAAGTATTTTTTATGAATTCAGCTAACTCGGAAATTTTTAATTCGGGTATGGATGGTTCATTATATAAAAAAATCTTTGAAATTTTCAATTAATTTTTTTTAAACTAGGTTAGTTATCTTCCTAACTCTTTTATTTTTAATGCCGTAATTTCTGCAGCTTTTTTACCTGAAAATAACATGGATCCAAAGGTAGGCCCCATTCTGGACAAACCATAGGTTTCAGTAACTGCCATGCCTGCAGCAACTAATCCGGGAAAAACCTCTCCAGTTTTTTCTACTACATGTTCTTCTCCATCTTCAACCCACATTGGATTCATTCCTTTCCATTCTACTAAACCTCTGTTAACTAGACGTTTTACAGCAACAGAATCATGTCCGGATGCATCAATTACCATTTTTGATTCAAGAGCAATGGGATCTACACATGTAATATTTCTCGGTAACGCTGATACAGGCATCCAATTTACTACCGCACCTTCAACTCTGCCATTTTTTAATACTAAATCATCGAATTTTGTTAAATTGAGAAATTTTACTCCGGCATCACAAGTACTAGCAATTAATTTTGATACAGCATGAGGTCCTGGAGTAAGGTACAATCCATCTTTTACTTTCTTGTAAGGAACTCCCATTTCATCCCAAATTTTTTGAGCAGGTTCTCTAACAGTAACCGGATTCATCATATACCCACCTAACCAATATCCTCCACCAAGGTAATTGTTCTGTTCAATAATCAATACCTTAAATCCCATAGTTGAAAGTTCGCGCCCAGCAGTTAACCCTGCAGGTCCAGCACCAATAATAAGTACATCTGATTCTGCTCTATCAATTAAAACCGAATGAAATTCATCAACAATTGCTTTTGTAATTTCAACTTCCTTCACATCAGCAAATATTTTTTCAGGCCTATCTTGATTTACAGATTCTTGCATACCAAGAAGCATTTTAAAACACATTAATACTTTCCTTAAACTTAAACTTCCAAATTAGGAAATTTAGTACAACGTAATCACAAACATATCAAATTGTGGGTTTACTGTTAGGTGTTTTGAAAATCTTTTCTAATTTGAGAAATTTTAATTCGTTTAATTTCATCATTATGAATTTTATTTAGACATTTTAAACATATCCTGTCATCTCCTCCCATTCCTTCTGGAGGTCTAAGTCCCATTATCTTAAACCTTGATCTAGATGTTTTCATGCTGACCTCTCCAAATTCTTCATTACAACAAAAACATGTTTTTGTCATATCTTTAATTAAAAATAATTAGCAAATAAAAAAATTGAATCACAACATGTAACCAGGTGGATCCTAAAAGTTAGTTCATACTAATTATATTACATGATTTAATTCACTAACAAAATTTAGAAAAAACTAGACTATAGTTAAATTCATTAGGCAAATAATGACTACAAATTTAGAGACTGTGACTAAAATTCCCACTCTCAAAAATTTATATCTAAATTCGAGGAAGTTGAATCGATTTGACTACATCTGATCTTAAACAATCCATGCCTGATTCAAAATTACCAAAAATTAATTGGGCTAAACTAGAAGAAGCCGAGAATTTTGCAAAAAATGTAAAACTCTACCGACAGGGAAAAATTGATAAAGATAACTTCAGACGATTTAGACTTCAACATGGCGCTTATGGAACAAGAATGACTGATGATTATGCAATGGTGAGAATAAAAATTCCTGCAGGAGAAATTTATCCAAATCAACTTGAAAAAATTGCCCAACTTAGCGAAACATTTTCAATTGGCAGCGCACATATTTCAACAAGACAAAACATCCAGCTACACTGGATTGTGTTAGAAGATGTATCTGAAATAATGAGAGGCTTAGCTGAAGTTGGATTGACAACAAGAGAGGCTTGTGGTAACACTGTTAGAAATGTAATGTGTAGTCCTCTTGCAGGCGTATGTAATGATGAAGTGTTTGATCCAACTCCGTATGCATTTGCTACTGCAAAATTCCTTTTAAGAAATCCATTAAATCAAAATCTTCCTAGGAAGTTCAAATTCAATTTTACATGCTGTGAAAAACATGGAATGGCAAGAATTGCCGATGTTGGTTTAATTCCACAAACAAGGAACTTGGACGGAAAAATTCAACGTGGTTTCAAAATATTTCTAGGAGGTGGCTTAGGCAACAAATCTTTTGTTGCTCATCAATTTGAAGAATTTACTCCAGAAGAAGATTTGCTATACACCTCTATAGCTGTTCTACGAATTTTTGATAGAATGGGCAATAGAAAGAATATGGCACGAAATAGAATGCGATACCTTGTAGATGAAATGGGTTGGGATAAATTTCAGAACTTAGTTCTAAAGGAAAGATCAATTGTTAGAGCCACACAATCTGTCATAGTAAAACTAGACGTTGACTCTACCCCAAACGAAATTAAACAACCTATCGTCGTTTCGGATTCTGATGGAAAATCAATTCCAGATGGTTATTCCCGTTGGTACAAAACCACCACCTATAAACAAAAACAGAATGGATATCGTTCAGTCTTTATAACATTGGAAGCCGGCGATGCTACAGCAAATCAACTTTATGCCTTGGCAAATATTGCTAGGCAATTTTCTGCAGAAGGATTTGCAAGAAATGGTTTTTCTCAAGAAATAGTTTTCAGATGGGTTAGTGAAGATGATTTACCTAGGATGTACGCTAAATTATTAGAGGTAGGATTAGCAAATCCTGGTTCTCTTACGATGGCATCTCCTGTTGGTTGTTCTGGAACTACATCATGTAACTTAGCTTTAACAAATTCTCATCGGCTTGCTAAAGAAATTCAAAGAAAGTTTCTAGAACTAAAACTTGACGAAGATGATGATTTGAATGATGCTACAATCAAAATTAGTGGATGTCCTAACTCTTGTGGTCAACATGAAATTGCCACAATAGGATTTTACGGTGGCGGTGCAAGGGTTGGAAAGGACATGTATCCAAATTATCAAATGTCATTTGGAGGAAGAGCAGATGGTGATACTATGTTAGGAGTAAATTGTATGAGAGTCCCAGTAAAGAGAGTAATTCCTGTTATCTTAAAAATAATGGAGATATTCAAGAAAAATAAAAAATCAGATGACACCTTATCATCATGGATTAATAAAATTGTCAATGGAAAAGAAAATTCTGAAATAAAATCAGTTAATGATATAAAAAAAATACTGTCCCCCCTAGTGATACCCCCAACAAAGGAAGAAGACAAGGATTTCTTTACCGATTATGGTGATGATACTAGCTACCATACAATGACTGGTAAGGGTGAATGTGCTGCTTGAGTCAAGAAAAAACATTGCGTCCTACAATAGACGCCGATTCACTTCGTTCTGAGATAAGAGACAAAAGTGTTCGAGTAATTGACGTTAGAAAAGAAGAAGAATATAAAAAAAACCATATTCCAACTTCGGTAAATCTTCCTCTTGCAACCCTGTTATCAGATGATAGCCCAGAAAGAGTGAAAAAACTTTTGCAATCCTTAGGGATTGATAATGAAACCCAGGTAGTAGTATATGATGATACTTTTGGAGCCTTGGCATCTAGAGTTGCATGGACTTTACAATACTTGGGGCATAGTGAAGTTTCTCTACTAGATGTTACATATGGAAAATGGAACTCATTAGGCCTTGAAACCGATATTCAAGTGCCTTCTTATGAAACAAAAACTCTTTCTGTAAATTTACATCCAGAAATAATGGCAACCGCAGATTATCTTGAGAAAGTAAAAGAAAAGGAAAACGTGATTCTTTTAGATAATAGAGAGCGATTAAATTTTTTAGAACAACATATTCCAGGCGCAATTAATCTTCCTTATAGAACGCTAGGAACTCCAGAAAAAATTCTCAAACCAAAAACTGAAATGAAAAGAATCTTGGAAAATAGAGGAATATCATCTGATGCTGAAATTATTACTTATTGTGGTAGTGTAGGTACATTGTCGGGATTGGCATATTATGCATTAAAATCAGTAAATTTACCAAACGTAAAGCTGTATGTTCGTTCCTTCAAAGAATGGAAATCTCTAAACAAACCCACTGACAAACAAGAACATGCGAACTATTGGGACTTGTCAGCTGAATAAAAAACTAATTCTTTGCTATTTGACTTCTTAATTTTCTGGAAACTACTGCTTCAATATTATCAAAAAGATCTAACATTTTTTGTTTATTGTCTTGAATGTAATCCTTACCTCTATCCTTTAATCTAATTTTCCATAATCTAATTTCTCTATGTTCTTCAAAAAACTGTTCTATCATTTGTTCTCCATACTTTGCAGGATCTATAAAAGGTTCAAAGTTTTTAATTGTTTTTTCTACATCAACTTCTTCTATCGAAGATTTCACAGATTGTATTGCATGACTTAATTCTTTTAGATTCTTAACTGAGCTTGGAAGTCTTTTCGTTTTCATTACTAAGAGTGATTTCTTTTCAGAACCAACTTTGTCAACCATTTCTGGGGTAAGGTCATAAACTGGAATTTTTTGGAATATTTCTCTCTTTTCATTTTTTACAATTAGTCCTTTTTCAATTAGTTTGTCAAGTGCTTCTAGTGCATCTTTTTTGTCCAAAAATGTGGTCCAAACTATTGAACCAATAGTATGGTACCCTTGCCTAATTGATTCCAAGACTACAACTTCAACAATTCGCTTAAACCCTTCTTCCACTCTTACATTAACAAAATCTGGGTCTCTTACTGCCTTCCTTGCATTTTTTACATCAATTTCGATGGCTCGCTTAAGAGCATCAATTGCTTCTGATACTTGATTTAAAATAGAAAGAAAACATCCTTTGTTATACCATGCCATACCAAATGTAGGTTCTGACTCTATAGCTTTTTCTATGGAATCAAGTGCTTTTGAATATTTTTTTTGTTCATAATGTACAAGAGCTATTAAATTCCAAGTCTCAGCATTTGTAACATCAATATCTAATATTTTATCATAAATTCTTAAAGATTCGCCATAATCCTCAAGATGAAATCGTGCATATCCTAACTTCAAAAGTGCTTCAACATTATCAGGCTCTATTCTCAAAAATTGTTCAAAAACTATTGTAGCATCTTCGAGTTTCTCGTCGGCCATTAAATTGATGCCTTTTTTGAAAAGTTTTTTCTTGTTATAATTTGCATCTACAAGACTAGTTGATTCTTCTTTCTTTTCTGGTTTCTTTTGAAATGGCTTTTTCATTCATCTAATTGAGATTTTTAATCAAGATAAATACTATTCCTAAATTGGTGAAATTCTATGCCTAACCATTCACTTTGAAAATACAAAAATACTTCATAATTCCACCTTCGGTAGTGTCCAGCAATCCTAAAATTGAAATTTCAGGCGCCTCTCCGTTCACTCAACCCTCTGGAGTATTCGAGGTTCAAATAGCTATTACCGATAAAAAACCATCAGACGAATCAATCAATAAGAAAAATTTTCCCACACTTTGGGCAGATGATTTTCATTTAAGAATTTCTGGAAGCAAATTTACTGAAATCCTAGGGAGCGAAAAAAATCCAATTCCTAAAGCTGTCTTTGATTTGGAATCAGTTTGGATTGTTGTTTCTGACCAATTTTCTACTATTCATTCTGTTTTTGATATTAAATTAAAAAAACAAGTTACAACAAAACCATCTAAACCTGCACAGCCTAGCTTAAAACAAAAACCAAAAGAAATTCTAGAAACACCAGAGTTTTCCCCATTAGAACCATCAAGTCTTAGAGGACAGATAGGAATTCATGGAGAACGAGGTGACCGTGGTACTCAAGGTGACATAGGACTACAAGGCTCCACCGGAGCTCCTGGTCCACAAGGTGATTCTGGTCCACCGGGACTTGAAGGTACTCCAGGTGACAAAGGTGACACTGGATCTCCAGGTGACAAAGGTGACAAAGGACCTTCAGGTGTACGTGGTGAGAAAGGTGAGAAGGGTCTTACTGGTGACAAAGGTGACAAAGGTGACAAAGGTTCCCCAGGTACTACTGGTGAGAAGGGAGATAAAGGTCCAAAAGGTCCTTCAGGTGACAAAGGTGACAAAGGTACTCCAGGAGAACGTGGAACACGCGGTCCAGGAGGTGACAAAGGTTCTGCTGGTGAACATGGAGCAAAAGGAGAAAAAGGTAGAGCTGGTGATCCAGGAGGAGAAGGAGAAAAAGGTCCACAAGGACCACAGGGAAAACCTGGAGACAAGGGATTAACAGGAGTTCCAGGCGGTCCTGGAGATAAAGGTGAAAAAGGTGCTCCTGGAGCACAAGGTGATAAAGGAGAACGTGGACCATCGGGTCCTCTAGGTGATAAGGGACCATCAGGTCCACAAGGTCCTCAAGGACCAAGAGGAAATTCTGGACCTCCAGGAGAAAAAGGTCCAATTGGTCCGCAGGGAATTCAAGGTCCTCAAGGTGAACGAGGTCCACCCGGACATCAGGGTCCACCAGGTGAACAAGGTCAAAAAGGATCTCAAGGCCCCCCAGGAGCTATAGGTCCAAGAGGTCCACCAGGTCCACCCGGAGAGAAAGGTGGTGCAGGAATGTCTGAAGAAAATAAAGTAATGTTAAAGGAATTTTTAGATATACTGACTGCAAAAAATATCATCACTACCGAAGAACAAATCAAACTGATGAGCTATCTTTACTAGTGATTATATTCAAATAAGGTCACCAGGGTAAATGAACATAATGAGTCAAAAACCCAATAAAATTGAATTTAAAATGTTAGATTACGAAAGACTAGAAAATGAATTTGTTTCCTTTAAGCTTAAAGACGGAACTATTGTTAAAGTTAAAGTAGATTTAGACCGAGTTGGAATTGCTACTAATTTTACTAATCCTGATGGAACTCCTCATTATGCAATCAATACTTCTGTAAAGATATCTGTGATACCAAAAGATGGAACATTCACAGTTGAAAAAACATCGATAAAAGGAAAACAATCTTCTCCACCAGGGCAAATGTTTAGTTAGAAAATAGCTTTTGAAAGTAAAAATCTAATTATTTCATATAAAAGAAATTAAATAATTAATAGACGCTTTCGGCTGAAGGTCTTCTACCTTGTAACCATGTTTTATTACCACAAATAGTGCATTTGTATTGTCTTCTACGTTTGTAAGTAGGAATTTTTGGAAGAAAAACTATCTCTTGCTTTGTTTTTAACATGCAAAATTTACACCATCTGTTTTCATAATCTTTTTCCATAATGTTGCACTAGGTACCTCTAGTTTTAATGATAGTAAGCACATCTTCGTCTAGCAAAACATGATTTAATCCAACTCTTTGGCCCCCAAATTTTACGCTTTTCCCCCAAACCATGCTATAACGAAAGTGTTTTTTCATGGTTCTATGAAGTTTATTACAAATATCTAAAACAGTTGAATCTTCTCTTGCTATCAAAGGTTCTTTAAAATCAGTTTCTCCACCTTTTGGTCTCATGTAGATTCGAATGAATTTTAGTTTGTCATAGATTTTTTCTTTCAATTCCTCTATGTTAATTTCGGAATCTGCAGATACTGCAATAAAATCAGAATTAATTTTGGTTTTGAGTTTTTTTAGAAACTTTTCATCAACCAAATCAATCTTATTTATTATAGTCAATGATTCGGCATAAGTTTTGTTTCCTGAAATAAAATCAATTAGTTGTTCTGAATCAATGTCTTCTCGAATTAAAACTCGGGCGCTTCGGAGCCCATAAACATTTAGAATATCTATTAGTAATTTTTCAGACATTTTTGTTAGTTTGACTTGCTGGGCAATGGCAATTCCGCCTTTGCCAGTCTTTTCTATTACAATATTTGGTGGTTTTTGGTTTATACGAATTCCAATGTTTGCCAATTCGTTAACTAGGATATTTTCGTGGTATGGTTGAAAAACATCTAACATTAACAGAACCAAATCAGCACTTCTTGCTACAGAAAGGATTCTTTTGCCGAGGCCTTTTCCAGTAGAAGCACCTTTTATGATTCCTGGCAAGTCTAACATCTGAATTCTAGCCCCTCTGTATTCCATCATGCCCGGAACAACAGTTAAGGTTGTAAATTGAAAAGCCGCAACAGAAGATTTTGCTGAAGTTAATTTGTTTAGTAATGTAGACTTGCCGACACTTGGAAATCCAATAAATACAACTGTTCCATCTCCTGCTCTTCTAACATCAAAACCATCAGATTTGACTGATTTTTTTGACTTTGTTTCTTGTTCTCGTTTTAGCTTTGCAATTTTTGCTTTCAGTAAACCAAGATGGTGTTCTGTAGCTTTGTTGACTTTAGTCCTTGCCATTTCATCTTGGATCGCTTTAATTTTTTCTGGAATTCCCAATTAAAATCAGCTTATCTTTTAATTTTCTAAATAAAAGCATAGGGCTGTAGCTGATTTTTGATTACGTAGCAATTATTATCCAGATGATAATATGAGATTTAATGAAACAAAAAACATTTGCAGTAGACATAGATGGTACAATTACCGAAAATGGCGTGGGTAGAATCAATCTTGATGCATTAAGTGCTTTACGCCACATGACAAAGATTGGTCATAATGTAATATTTGTTTCAGGGAGATCCTCTGTTGAAGGATATTTACTATCAGTTTTTGGTGGAACCACCCATGTCGCTGTTGGTGAAAATGGGGGCTGTATAACTAATGGACCAAATAACCATACATTATTAGGAAATAAAGAAAATTGTTTTTCAGCATTTGAATTATTAAAATCAAAGATTGAAAATGTGATTGAAAAACCTGTTTTTCCTCGAATGACTGAGGTAGTACTTGAAAGGTCATTTGATATCCGAGCTGGTAATAATTTTTTCATCGAAAATAATTTGCCAGTTACTCTCTCTGATAGTCAGTATGCTTATCATATTAATTCCAAGGGAATTAACAAAGCACGTGGATTTGAAGAGGTAATGAAAATGATGTCTATTCATCAAGATGATGTTATAGCTATAGGTGATAGTGATACTGATATTCCATTATTTAAAATTGCAAACATTAGTGTTGCACTTGGAAATTCATCTGAATTTGTAAAGTCTCAAGCTAGCATGAATGTTTCTGCCAAATCCGGAGATGGATTAATTGAAGCGCTGGATAAAATAGCACCAAAACTTTCAGAGGCATAATTAATGACATATAAAAAATTACTTGAAGAAATTCAATTCAATATTGAAAAAATAATCGAAGAGCAGGATTGGCCTAAATTATCTTTTGTTGTAGAAATTGCAAAATCAAATTTTGGAGATATAACTTGTAATGTTTCTTTCTTAATTGCAAAGCATCTGAAGAAAAAACCTTATGATATAGCAAAAATCATTTCAGAAAAATATCAACCGTTTCTTGGAACTTATGTGAAAAAAGTAGATGCTCATAAATCTGGCTTTCTAAATTTTTTTGCTAATTATTCACGTCTTAACGAAATTATTCTAAAAACATCTTCAATTGAAGATTATGGATTTGTAGATATTGGAAAAAAAACAAAGTTAGTTGTTGAACATACTAGCGTTAATCCTAACAAGGCCCTGCATATAGGACATGTAAGAAACATTATCATCGGTGACTCGATAGCTAGAATCCTTCGAAAGGCAAACTATGATGTTAGAGTTTTAAATTATGTTGATGATTCAGGCCTTCAGGTAGCTGACATTATTGTTGGCTTCAAATTTGGTGGTTTTTCTGAAGATCCCCCTTCTAATCAAAAATTTGATCAGTATTGTGGTGATGTAGTTTACGTCAAGACCACAGAAAAGTATTCTTCAAATCCAGACCTAGAAGAAACTAGAAAAAAGATTCTGCAAGAATTGGAAAAAGAAAAATCAGAAATTGCTCAATTTGCTGATAAGATCACAAAGAAAGTACTTGCTGAACAGCTAAAAACATGCTGGAATTTTTCAGTTACATACGATTGCCTAAATTTTGAATCACAAATTATTCGTTCAGGATTATGGTCACAAATTTTTGAAAAAATGAAAGATATGAAATTAATTGAGCTTGAAAAAGAAGGAAAAAATGCTAATTGTTGGATAATTAAAGGAGAAAACAACGAAGAAGACAAAGTTCTAGTCAGAAGTAACGGAACTGCAACCTACATTGCTAAAGATATTCCTTATGCAGCTTGGAAATTAGGTATTCTTCAGGATCCTTTCAATTATACTCATTATACAAAGCAAGAAAATGAGAAAATTCTCTGGCAAACAACTCTAGAAAAAAGCTCTTATCCAAAACAAGATTTTACTGGAGAAAAAGTAATTACAGTAATTGATTCCAGACAAAAGAGATTACAAAAAATTATTACAAATTTAATGGCAAAATTCAAATCAAATGAGCAAGCTTATGTTCATCTTGCGTACGAATCAGTTACCCTTAGCTCCGATACTGCAAAACAATTGGGAATTGATACTGGAGGGAAACAAACTCAAATGTCTGGAAGAAAAGGACTGTATGTAAATGCTAATTTAGTTTATGATATGTTAAAAACAAAAATCATTCAAGAAACAAGGAAAAGAAATTTGGAAATGAGTGAGGATGATGTCATGCATATAGCACATCAAGTAGCTGTTGGGACTTTGCGTTATGAGATGATCAAACAAGATTTAGACAAGATAATTACCTTCGATCTTACAAAATCCATGAGTTTAGAAGGTGATACTGCTCCTTATCTTCAATATACTCATGCAAGATCTTCTGGAATTTTAGAAAAAGCAGGTTTTCCTCCAAACTTTGATGCTTCATTTGAATTATTAACTGATGAATTTGAAATTCAACTTTTAAAACAGATTGGAATATTTGATTTACAAGTTAAAGATGCTGCAAATAATTTTTCTCCCAAAGTAATCGCAAAGTATTGTTATAGGTTAGCTGTGACATTTAATGCATTTTATGAACATGTAAAAGTTCTTGATATTAAAAATGACTCTTTGACAAATGTAAGACTTTGTTTGGTTGCATCTTTTCAATCAACCTTGACAAAGGCATTAAACCTTCTAGGAATTGAAGCTCCGTCAAGAATGTAGTTTTTTTTAAAATAGGTAGGGTATGTTCACAGCGGACATACAAGTAGATAATATTGGATTTTCGGTATATTTGCGGTATGACTAGTGTAATCGTAGTAGATGATGACAGAGACACAGTCGAAGTATTCTGTGAATATCTAAGCATTAAGAATATTCAAGTTTTGGGAAGAGGATATGATGGAAAAGCTGCAGTTGAATTGTATAAAGAACACAATCCTGATATTGTACTTTTGGATGTAATGATGCCTGATTTTGATGGATTTTATGGTTTAGAACAAATTCGAAAACATGATCCAAATGCAAAAATAATTATGGTAACTGCTGACTTGACATCAGATACAGAAAAGAAATTAGTAGAATTAAAAGCATCAGCAATGATTTACAAACCTTATGAAATTGATAGTGTAATTGAAACAATTGAGAAGGTTAGTAAAGAAAATTTTGTTCTTTCTACACCAACTTCTAATTAGTTTTTAAAAAAATTTCTAAATACTAGATCATTATAGTTAGATAATATCTGAAATGAGAATATTAATAGCTGAAGATGAACCTGATTTAAGATCCCAGTATAAGGAGTTTCTTGAACAGAATTCCCACGAACTAATAACAACTAAAGATGGTGAAGAATGTCTTACGGTTTACACAACTGAATATAAAAAATGGTCGTCTAATAAAAATAATGAACTGGAAACTATCTCTCCTTTTGAAGTTGTAGTACTTGATTATCAAATGCCCAAAAAAAATGGACTTGAAGTAGCTAAAGAAATTCTTACTCTGGTTCCTAAACAGCGGATAATATTTGCATCAGCTTATGTAGAAAATACCCTAAAAGATTCTATTAAGAATTTAAAACAAATTGTAGAAACTATGCAAAAACCTTTTGCATTAAAAGAATTATTAAATACATTGGAAGATAAAAAAATTTACCAAGAATTAGAAAAACTAAATGTAGATATAAAAAATCTTAAGGAATTAGAGCCTACTCATGCTCAAGTAAGAGACTATTTAGATGCATTAACTAAAATTCAAAAAGGACGAACATTCTAAAATAAAGAACTACAATTCTTTAAGAATTTTCGTATTGATATATGAATATATTTAAAATAACAAATTTTCAAAAACAATAAGTTCTTATCTAAAAAATATTGCCTAGTTTTATGAATAAAATTAAGAATAACTCATACGTTTTGTTTTTTTACAATAACACAAAAAAATGGCTTGCCAAAATTTCAAAGGGTAAACAACTTCATACTCATATTGGAATAATTTCCCATTCGGATGCAATTGGAAAAGAGTTTGGTTCTAGAATTATCACTAATAAATCGAAGTACGTATACGTTCTAGAGCCTACTATACACGATTTTATTATGAAAATTCAACATGCAACACAAATCGTTTATCCAAAAGATCTTGGTTATATCGCTGCCAGAGTAGGACTTGAAAGTGGTCAAAAAGTAGTTGAAATAGGAACAGGAAGCGGATCCATGACCATCTTTCTTGCCAGTATCCTAAAACCTCGTGGTCATGTATACACATTTGATGTATCAAACGAATTCATGAAAATTGCTCAAAAAAATATCGAAAAAGCTAAGATGACAAAGTATGTCACCATGAAGAATCTTGATCTTAAATTAGCTAAGAAAATGCCAATTTCAAATGTAGACCTTGTTGTAATCGATTTAGGTGATCCTTGGTCTGTAATTCCACAAGCTAGAAAAATGTTAAAGGGTAGCGGGGCCGTAGTTGCAATTTGTCCAACTATGAATCAACTTGAAAAGTTAGTATCCTCATTTGTCCAAAATGAATTTACAGATATTGAATGTTCAGAACATATTTTACGAACAATTGAAGCAAGGGAAGGAAAAACTAGACACTCTTTTCAAGGAATAGGTCATACTGCCTATATTGCTTATTCTAGAAAGGCCTTTTTTGGTAGAGAAAAATTAAGAAAAACTAGAAAAAATAATGACTCATAAAGTCAATCGGAAATGATATCTCTTTGTTTAAAATTTCTAATTTTTAATTTGGATTGGACATTTTCAATAAATCTTAATTGTTTCAAGTCTGTATTTTTCAAACAAACATATCCTAATAGCAAGAAAAACGGTAGTTAATTAGATTTAGGTTGACTTCAACTAAATTGGAAAAGGGATCTTCAATCAAAGTTATTAATTCCCTAGATGAAAGAATCAAAAATTTAGTAAAAACTAAAGATGATATTGAACGAAAGGAAAATCAGTTAAAAGATTTTAATCCTGTTACGAAGGAAGATCTTGAGAAATTAAATTTTGTCGATGATTTATCAAAAGTAAAGGAGATACAAAGAGAAAAGATTCTTGAAGATTTATCACTACTTCTTAATGAGAAAATAAAGGAAGTTGAACAAAAGGATAAAGAAAATAAGGAAAAGGAACAAGTTTTATCTGATTTAACGTCAGCCCTAAATGAAAAAATAAAACAATTGGAAACAAGTAATCTCCAACTCACACAAGAAAAAAAGTATTCTGAAGAATTAAATGAACAATTAAAAACAACATTAAAAAAATTAAGTGATGCTGAAATTCATCTTAAGGTAGAAAGAGATTGGTTAGCCGAACAAGTTGAGAAAAAATCCCTTGAGGTCTTACATACAATCGAACAATTAATGAAGGCAGAAAATGCCAAAAGTTAGTAATTCATAACAATTTTTGAAAAGAGAATATTTATTCATCGATAATATGCATAGCATCTATTGACTACAAAAATTCTCCAATCATCTGTTGTTAAGAAATTCATTCCTGAAAGAAAAGCTTCATCTAGAAAAGGTGATAATGGTAAAGTCCTTGTTGTAGGAGGTAGTTACATCTATCACGGAGCCCCAATTCTTTCATCATTGGCTGCATTGAGAACAGGGGCAGATCTTGTATACACTGCAGTTCCAAAAATTAATGCTCAAGCTACAAGGGCAATTTCACCCAACTTGATTGTTATTCCATTAGCAGATTCAAAACTTACACGTGGTGCTGTAAACAAACTATTGGGACAAATTCCCTCTGATTTAGATTCTGCAACAATTGGAATGGGTTTAGCAATCCAAGATGTGGAAGCATTAAAAATTTTAGTCCATTCACTATTAGACCGTGATGTACGACTTTCCCTTGATGCAAGCGCTCTCGTTAGTTCTGTCTTACCATTGTTGGTAAATCAAAATGTAGTTGTTACTCCTCATACAGGCGAATTCAAAAAATTGTTTGGAGAAATTCCTTCCATTTCTATGAAGGAAAGAATAGTAACAGTAGAAAAATTTGCCAAAAAACACTCACTTCCTATTCTTCTTAAAGGATTCACAGATATTATTTCAGACGGTAATACTACATTTCTTAATGTAAAGAAAACCCCAGCAATGACCGTTGGGGGAACAGGAGATGTATTATCAGGTATTGTTGCTGGATTATTAGCTCGAAATAGAAACTCGTTAGGAGCTGCAGCTGCTGCAGCATATATCAATAGTCAAGCTGGGAAAATTGTTCAAAAGAAACTTGGTCTTCATATGGCTGCTACCGATTTACTAGATGTTATTCCAAATGCGTTTAAACCATTTGATCGAATACGATAAAACATGAAAAAAATCCTAGGCTGGGTTGATGCCAACATTGGAGAATTAGTGTCTGATTTACAATCATTAATTCAACAACCAAGCATTTCAGCTAAAAATGAAGGGATAGAAGATTGTGCAAAATTAGTTACAAAAATCCTTAAACAATCTGGAATAAAACCCCAGATTCTTAGATTAAAAAAAGGAATAGCACCTGTTGTTTTTGCAGAAGTTAACTCTAAAAAAAATCCAACAAAAACACTCCTATTCTATAATCATTATGACGTTCAACCAGTTGAACCAATTGAATTATGGACTGATAAACCATTTTCTGGAAAAATTAAAGGCAACAAAATTTTTGGTCGTGGTGCGTCTGATGATAAAGGAGAATTAATTACCAGAATTAAAGCAGTTCAAGCATTTCTAAAAACCAACGGAGACGTTCCTTGTAATATAAAATTTCTAATTGAGGGTGAAGAAGAGACTGGGAGTGAACATATTGATAATTATCTAAAAAAATACAAGAAGAAATTTTCTTGTGATGGAGTAATTTGGGAATTTGGTTACATAGATTCAAAAAATCGTCCTATAGTTGGTTTAGGAATGAAAGGATTACTTTATGTGGAATTATCTAAAAAAGAATCTGTTAGAGATGTTCATTCTAGTCTTGCCGTAATTATCAAAAATCCTGCATGGAGACTCATTGAAGCTGTAAATACATTACGTGATTCTAATGGCAAGATATTGATCAAGGATTGGTACAAAGAGGTAAAACCATTATCCAAGTCAGAAATGAAAATAATAAAAAACGAACCTCTTGACGAGTCTTCATTCAAAAAAGAATATGGGATCAAAGATTTTGTAGATAACAAAAAGGGACTTGAATTAAAAAAAGCACTAGTAGGTGACCCAACCTGTAATATCGCAGGATTTGTATCTGGTTATACTGGGAAAGGTGCCAAAACAGTTCTCCCAGGGCATGCTTTAGTGAAAATTGATTTTAGGCTAGTCCCAAAAATGGACCCAAAAAAACAGATAGCAAGATTGAAAAAACATCTGAAATCAAAAGGTTTTGGAGATATTAAACTAACAATCTATCATGGCGAAGCAGCTGCTAAAACAAAACCATCAGATCCCTTTGTAACTATTGTGAAAAAATCAGCAGATGAAGTATTTGGAAAATCTATTCTAAATGTTTCTAATGCAGGAACTGGTCCAATGTATTCATTTGTGAATATTCTTAACGCACCCTGTATCTCAATAGGAAGCACATACATTTTTTCACGAATTCATTCTCCCAACGAATTCGCTAGAATTGATTTACTGAAAAAAACAACAAAATGTATATGTCAAATTATGAATAAATTTTAGAAATAATTTAGAATTCATTATTTGGGTAGAAAGGACTTTATTGTACTCTAAATTCAGTTGATCTATGTCATACATGTACATGCCTGGCGCAACCGCAATAGGAATAACATATCATGAAGGTGTGGTTTTTGCAAGCGAACGTAGAATAGCTTACGGAAATTTTTTGGTAAGTAAATCAACAAAGAAAACATTTCAAATTACCCCGAAAGTTGGCGCAGCATGTGCAGGCTTGGTAGCTGATATGCAAATTTTATCACTCCAAATATCAGCATTAGCAAAAATTCGTAAAATGGAAATCAAACGAGAGATCCCACCAAATACTATTGCAAAAATGATGTCAAATATGATGTATGAGAGAAGATTCTTTCCGTTGTTAACTCAAGTAATTGTAGGTGGTATTGTTGAAAAACCCGCTATTTACACATTGGATCCTTTAGGTTCTGTACTTCCTGATGAATATGCTGCAGTTGGAACTGGAGCAGAGATGGCATTAGGGGTTCTAGATCCTCAATTCAAAGCAAACATGGCTGAACAAGAAGCAAAAGAATTAGCAGTTAAATCAATTCGTTCAGCTAGTTTAAGAGATTCTTTTAGCGGTGATGGTATTGACATACTTGTCATTGACAAAAATACCTCAAAAACGATGACTGAAAAAATTAATTAATCTAAAATATTTTTACATACTTCCCAATACTTGTCAGAAATATAATGGAGATTTTTTAGAATTTCGCCTTTAGTTAGTGTCTCCATCTCTTTGCTAGAAACGCAGGATTTTCCTATTGCAAGAAACTTATTTTTTGATTCTTCTACAACACAAACAATCTCATCTTTTTTAAAATCTGTGAAATTTGTTATACCTGGTCTCATTACATTTGCTCCGTTACACATGAATTTTACAGCACCCATATCAACGGTAACTTTAGGGAATTTTTGTAGCAACTCTATTTCTGAAAGGAAAGGCAGATAGGTGTTATCTGTTTTGATTGCAGTAATGCCTTTTCCAGAAATTAAGATGTCACCTTCTTCTAAATAGTAAAATTTTAGATTTTTAATTTTTGGCAGTTCAATCTTCCATTGAGAAGAAATTTCCTTTATAACAGCTGCAGATTCACTTTTAGAAATAAGATTAGATTTCAAAGTTTTGAAATCTCTTGTCTAATATCTATCAAGTCACGTAGAATTGAACTTGCAGTTTCAATTCCTCCTGCTCCGCGACCAATAATAGTTTGAGTTCCTGAATGTTCTGAAGTAAATGAAATTGCATTAAGTGTGCCATTTACACAAAGAGGATCTTCTGTTGAGATTTCTTTCGGACCTACAACAAGATCTTTATTACATGAAGCAATAAGCTTAATTGCACATTTTTTACTTGTTGCATTTTTTATGTCATTTGTGTTTACATTGCGAATTCCAGTACATTTGATATCAGGCATAGTTACTTTAAGACCCATTACCCAATTTGCTAAAATTACCAGTTTTGCTGCAGCATCAAATCCATCTAAATCAAGGGATTCATCAGCTTCAACATAACCTCTTTCTTTGGCATCCTTTAACGCTTCTTGGAAAGACATACCATTTGTCATGTTTGTTAAAATGTAATTTGTTGTTCCATTAAGTATGCCATCAAACGAAGTAATTCTTTCACCAAGAAGACTATTTTTAGCATAATCTAGTATTGGTGTACCGCCACCAACAGTTCCACTAAACCTTAAAAAAACTTGATTGTATGTTGCAAGCTCCATTAACGATGGAAAGGCAAGAGCTAAAGGACCCTTATTTACAGAAATAATGTGCAACCCATGTCTCATTGCAGTTGTAATGTGCGTCATTCCAGGTTCTGCATCTTTATAGTTACTTACAGTAGCTTCTACTAACACATCTGCATCAAGATTGTTTATCATATCAATTCCTGTTTGCTTATTTTTTAATTTAGTATAGTTTTTTACAGTACCAAATTTTTTTTTGGCTTGAAGCAATTTAGTCAAATCTAATCCAGATGTTTCTACTGCACTTCCACCCCTATCAAAGACCCCCACCAGTCTAGGTTTTAATCCATATCTGGCATACAGATCCTCAGATCTAGATTCAATTAATTTTGCAAGGCTTTGGCCAACAATTCCAAATCCACAAAGTATTATTCTCAATTTCTCTCAAATCCGTAAAAAATCATTTCATATAATGAATTTTTCCTTGTAATTTAATCAATACTCACTCATTATTTTTGTCAAGTTTTAAAGAAACTGAATTAATACAATAACGTAAATTGGTAGGATTTGGTCCATCATCAAATACATGTCCTAAATGTGCACCACATTTGTTACACATCACTTCAGTTCTCGTCATTCCATTACTACTATCAGTATCGCTTTTGACATTTTCATCTTTAATTGGCTGGAAAAAACTTGGCCACCCAGTCCCCGAATCAAATTTAGTTTTTGAATCAAATAATTCATTTCCACAACAAGAACATTTGTACACTCCTTTATCTTTACAATCATTATATTTTCCTGTAAATGGTCTTTCTGTTTCTTTTTTTCTGCACACAAGATACTCTTCTGATGTAAGATCCTTTTTCCACTGTTCATCGGATTTTTCAATCTTGTTCTGTGTCATTGCTTATTTTTCCTTTTTTTCTCTTCTGTTCTTTTCTCAGATTCAAATCTTTCTAAATCATACTCTTTGGTATCTACGTATTTCAGAATTTTACTTAAATTTGGGTGTACTTTTTTAATTTCTCTGTACATTAACTGAGCTACTTTACGGTAATCAGAATGACCTTGTGGAATAGTTCGTAACTCAATTAAATGACAAGCTTCTCTCAAATTTAGATGCATAAAGTAAGGATAATTGTAAGCAAAATTTACTACATATTGAGCTTGTAAAGGATATTTTTTTCTAATCATTTCAAAAACTTCTTTTGATTTATACATACAATCATTATAATCTTTATCCATTCCAAGTAATGTTATTTCTTTTGGCATTGAAAAACCATGTTCCGTTGTAAGTAGCTGTCTTTCCAAAGTAAGAGCTCTGTGTCTATGAAAGTCTCTAAACATTCCGAAGTTGTTTATCAAATCAAAAGTATAGTTTACTAATTCAAAGGCTCGTGGTGGTCTATGGCGTCGATTTTTTCTCAGCTTTGCAAAAGACATTATTATCTGATTTTTTTTGTTTGAATTCATTTTTTTGACATTTGATAGAATTTTATGAAAAGGAATACTGGGAGATTGCTCGTAAAAAATGGCTGCAATAACCTTGTCTTGAGCCTTGTTTTCAGGCTCAAAAAGGGCTAATCTAGTAAGGGAGTTTTTAGGAATATTGCCTCGAGCATATTTTTTTGATAGTGATGATGCAGAATTTTTAAGAGATTGAAGATATTTTTGTAATCTTTTGCCATATTGATCATCAGAACGCCTTACAAAGGATTTGATTGTTGAATCTAACTCTTTTTTAATTTTAGAAGCTAAACTACGTTCTTCTTCAAGATCAGAACTAAACAATATTGTTAAAAGATATTCAAAAGCTCTACCGTTTCCTGTTATGCCAACATTTGTTAAAGTAGATGCGGGTAATAAACCCCTGAGGATATCAAGTGCTTTTGCTTTTGTAGAACCTCTATAGATTACATAAGCAGATTTGATATCCGTTTCATTTTTTAGTTGTAAAAATTTTTTATTATTACCAGATGAATCTTTAAAAGAATATTTTTCAATTGGATATTTTTCTCTAACATAGTCAATCATTGATTCAATGTATTTTGAATAAACATCAAAATCAAGATTACATGATTCAATATATTCATCTGCAAATTTTGAATTCATTATTGCATGTTCTTCATAAAATTTGTATTTCCCATTAATTTTTTTATTCCAGACAACATACCTGGAAGATTTTTCCAAATAAGATAAACCTATTCTCCTATCTTCAATTTTTTTAACGGCTATATTTGATAATCCTTCTATTGCGATGTGAGCACTTCCAAGTTCTGCAACTGAATCATCTCCATATTCAATTAAAACTCGATTGTAAAACTCCTCACCTCTGTTTTTATTTTTTAAAAATTCATCAAGGAATACTCTGCGCATATTTTTGTTCGTTCTGCTATATCTTGACATCAATGCCCCACGATCAACTTGTTTGGGTGTGGTTATCGCAAACACTGAATCGTCAACATTGGAAAAATGTTCCAACAAGATCTTTTTTTCACTTTGAGAAAACTCCTCTGACAATAATGATCGAAGTTTTCTAATTATTAATAATCTATTCTTTTTTTATCTTAATAAGATCTGGTGCTGGTGTGTTTTGCATCCCTTTTGTTTGCCATCTAAGCAAAACTTCTTTGAACGCATTTGCATCTGCTTCGTTTTCAATATACATCAACATTGTGACCCATCTACCTTTTCCAGCTTTTCCTCCAATAGAATTCATCCAAAAACTACTTGGCAAAGTTTTCATTGCTTTGTTTTCAGGATCACGAGAGATGTCAATCCAACGTTTCGAAACAAACTGCAAAATCTGTTCTAATTCTTCCCTACTTATCACTGACTAAGCAAACAGTTATTCGAATTTTAAAATTACTATAGGCATGGAAAAAGTTGGTTAATTTCTTCTCACCAAAACTCAAAACCTTGTTAACACTTTATTGGTTATATTTAATTAAAAATTTGTGTATATGAGTAATGACGAGACCGAAATTATCGGTAAGAAAGTCAAAGATATGTATGGTACTTACATCGGAAAAGTTGTAGGCACGATAACTGACATCGATGGCAGCATTCAGACAGTTGGAATTGACTGTGGTTCTGAGGGATTACGACAAATTCCATTTGATCAATTGGTTGTTCAGAACGATGTGGTTATTTTCATTCCAAAATGGAGACTTGATTCACAACGTCTACTCCGAGAAAAAGGATTGACTCTTCGTCGTCTTAAGGCTCTGATTGATCTAGTTTCTGAAAATGATGACATGAAAGAATCAGCAGAAATGCTACATGAAAAATACAAATCTAAATTACAGACACTAGATGATGGTGAAAAAGAAATCAAGGCTCAACTTGATGCCAGACTAACAGAGTTAGATGGACAAATGAAATCAGTTAAAATGCTGATTTTTGATGCAAAGGTACAATACAAGAGCAGTGAAATTTCTGAAGCAATGTTTGAGTCAGTAAAGACACAGACAACTGACTTGGTAGAACATATTACTCATGAAAAAGCAGAAATTTCTAATGTTCAAAAACGTTTGGATGATCTTTCCACGGAGGTTCAAACTACTGAGGCACCTCGACAACAACTTCAGGAAGAAGCAGTTTCATATTTACAAAACCAAGATGCTGCTCAAGTACAAACAAATTTGCCTGAAGTTCCTGAACAAGAATCAGCTACTCCAACACAAGAAATTGCTGCAGGCCCAAATACTCCTGAGCCAGCACCACAACCGATAGCCCCTGTTCCTGAAACGATGCCGATAAATAAAAATACTCAGAGCGATAATTCAGAAAAAAGATCCGATTGGCTATCTAGAATGGAATCACAGTAAATTTAGCCAAACTATCCTATTTTATTTTTAACATTTAGAAATCCCCCTCTTCTCTATAATGTGGATTACAATTGGAAGGAGAAAATTTTCAAATTGGTTTAGAAAATTATGATACAGAAACTAGAAAAAAAGCAAATAATGATTATGTTTCATTTTGGGCTGAACAGGCAAAAAAATTAAGTTGGTTCAAACCTTGGGAAAAAACTTTAGAATGGAATCCTCCTTTTGCAAGATGGTTTGTTGGAGGAACTATCAATGCTTCCTATAACGCCTTAGATGTACACCAAGGTGAAAAATCTGAAAAACCTGCCATTATGTGGGAAGGAGAAAATGGAGATTCACGGATTCTTACCTATAAGCAACTTTGGATTGAGGTAAAAAAATTTTCTAATGTGCTAAAGTCCCTGGGAGTAAAAAAAGGAGACCGAGTTACTCTTTATCTTCCAATGATACCAGAACTTCCAATTTCAATGCTAGCATGCTCTAGAATAGGCGCCATTCATACTGTAGTTTTTTCAGGATTTAGCTCAAGTTCTCTTAGAGATAGAATAGATGATTCCAAATCAAAGATTGTCATAACGGCAGATGGGGGTTATAGAAGAGGCTCAATTGTAAAACTCAAACCAGTTGTAGATGAAGCTATTAAGGGATTAGATTTTGTACAAAATGTAATTGTTGTTGAGAGAACAAAAAACAAAGTAAACATTACTCACAAGGATAAATTTTGGAACCAACTTATGCAAAATTCCGATGAGAATTGTGAAGCTGAACATATTGAAAGCACACATCCATTATACATCCTATATACCTCTGGTACAACAGGCAAACCAAAAGGCGTACTTCATGGAACTGGAGGTTACCTAATTCACCTTTATTCCACTTTTAAATGGGCATTTGACATTAAAGACTCTGATGTATTTTTTTGTACAGCTGATATTGGTTGGGTTACCGGTCATAGTTACGTAGTTTATGCACCATTAATGCATGGGGCTACAGAAGTGATGTATGAAGGTGCTCCTGATTATCCTTCTCCTTCTAGAATCTGGGATTTACTTCAAAAATACAAAGTCACAATTTTTTACACTACTCCTACTGCCATTCGAATGTTCATACGATTTGGAGATTCTATTCCAAATTCATATGATCTTTCCAAACTAAGATTGTTGGGAACCGTTGGAGAACCAATTAACCCGGAAGTTTGGAAATGGTATTTTAAAATCATTGGCAAAGAAAAATGTCCAATCATAGACACTTGGTGGCAAACAGAAACTGGTGGGATGATGCTTTCTCCTCTTCCTGGTTTGGAAACGATTCCTCTAAAACCAGGTTCTGCAACATTGCCTATTCCAGGCATTGACATTAAAGTTGTTGATGAACATGGAAAAGTCGTTCCCACAAACACTAAAGGATTTTTAATAATTGGAAATCCATGGCCAGGAATGCTTTTGACTTTATGGGGTGATGACGAAAAGTATAAGGCTACATATTGGTCCAAATTCGAAAATATCTATTTTGCAGGAGATTTTGCACTAAAAGACGCTGATGGATACTTTTGGATACTTGGAAGGGCAGATGATGTATTAAAAGTGGCAGGACATAGGATCGGTACAGCCGAACTGGAAAGCTCTATTGTGGTACACAAAGATGTAGCAGAGGCAGCAGTTTGTGGGGTTCCTCACGCAATTAAGGGGGAGGCTATAGTAGCATTTGTAGTTTTGAAAGAGGGAATTTCTGAAGGAGCGACCTTAAAAAATGAGATAAATGACTATATTCGTTCTGGGGTAGGTCCAATAGCAAAACCTGAGCAAATATACTTTGTTTCTAAATTGCCAAAGACTCGAAGTGGGAAAATTATGAGACGTCTTCTTAAATCCATAGCTAGTAATGAGAAAATTGGTGATGTGAG
>SMUX01107988.1_pt1 | contig 47379 bp, 58 predicted proteins | sample 2456431 | NCBI WGS metagenome assembly SMUX01 (sample SAMN11095930, study PRJNA526329) | marine sediment metagenome | biome: Marine sediment; feature: Surficial sediment; material: Deep marine sediment; isolation source: Hadal surficial sediment | place: Pacific Ocean | collected 2014-11 | depth... | reverse complement strand
TTATCTCATGAAGCGCTACGCGCCCAGTATCATCATCAGCTTCAACTTCATCTCCCCCATCGCCGGCGTGCTGCTGAGCGCTTGGCTGCTGGGCGACGTGATTACCGGCCACCTGTGGGCAGGCATGCTGCTGGTGGCTGCGGGTCTTTTCCTCATCGCGCGCAGATAGACTGGTGACAAAACAGCATACTCAGCTCGTACGCTGACTACCAGAGGGACTGTGGCGACGATTACCGCCGATGACGTAATTCGATTCGTTGCATTTCAAACTTGCGTCTAAGCGAGTTCCGCACTAGGTAGTTCCCGGTAGGAAGATATTTCATGCCGCTTGCTGGTAAGAGTCTCTAGCCCGCGAAGACATCACCGTACCATAGTTCTGTGGGACCAATACCGTAAAATGACTCGGTAAAAGCCTTACGATAGTCGTCGACCGAGAACGTTTCTAACGTCTTGACGCGAAGTGGTACAACCGCATCCGGATTCAAGAATTCATTTATCGCATTCAATAAGCGCGCACGGAAGGCGTGCGCGTCAGAATTCTCATCTGGATATAGGGCACCATCGTCAGGGTCCGTTTTCCGGGTTACAGGAAACAGTTTTGCATTTATCAATCTAAGCTCGGCTAGAATACCCACCGTAGACTTCTCTGAATACTCAGAAAAAATGGCCTGCAAACTTGGATAACTTTTGCAATTATCGGCCTCTAGCGGCGCCACAGAGTTGCTGAAGTTGGGCTTGCCGGACAACATTTTTATACTCCGCCTTAGATACGCCGGCGTAACGCAAGCTCTAAAACTTTGGTCGCTTGCATCTTCTGGGATATTCAATGTTGTCAAAAACCACACTCGTTTGTACAACATGATCCCAATAGCCTAACTGTTGCTTAGCCAGAATCCGAAAATATGGTGATAGGCAGATTGCTTGTATTCCGATGGGTTCGGAATCCGCGTAGGCTTGCATCGAGGCCCATGCGGCCCACTTCTCACCCAATTTGATCAAGGATGTCAAGATATGAAACCAGAGCACTCTGGCCGACCCGGCGGGCTTGGTGTCTTTTCCCATCAGTACCTGGACTCCCTGCGTTCGCAGAGGGTCAAACAATCCCAAATGCAGTGGTATGCACGCAGGCTGGGGCATTATCTCGATACAACGCCAAAACCACCACATCAGCATTCAGGGGATGATGTTGCCGCCTTTCTGGCTGAGATAGGCAGAAAGGGGGAACTGCGGCACTGGCAATACCGTCAGGTTATTCATGCGCTGGAAATCTCTTTCGTTCGTGCGCTGAAATCCGGGTGGGCCGGCGAGTTCGACTGGCAACATTGGAAGGACTCGGCCCGACGACTGGGACCGCGACATGCCATGATCGCGCGTGAGCAGCGCCTTCGGACACGCGCGAAGACAAAGAGCAAGCCGCTTTCGGGGCGACGTGACAGGGTTCGGGACCTGTATCCCGAAGTTATGGATTCCCTGGTGTCGGAAATCCGACGGCGCGCCTACTCCATAAGGACGGAACAGGCATATGAGAGCTGGGCGGCCCGATTTATTGCATTCTGCGAGTTTAGAACGCCAGGTGATCTCGGTGGCGACGGCATAAAGAAATTTCTCGAGTATCTGGCTGTCGAACGATGCGGTTCGGCGAGCACCCAGAACCAGGCACTCAACGCAATCTTTTTCCTGTATGAGCAAGTTCTCGATCGGCCCTTGGCACGCTTCGATTCATTTACCCGTGCAAAACGTCCGCGCCGGTTGCCCGTGGTGTTGAGTCGCGGCGAGGTGCGAAAGTTGCTCGCCAATGTGAAAGGCACACGGTGGCTCATGGCAGGGTTACTATACGGCTCGGGAATGCGGCTCATGGAGTGCGTGCGATTGAGGATTAAGGACGTGAACTTCGACTACGGACAGATCTTCGTGCGCAATGCCAAAGGCGGAAAGGACCGGGTCGTACCTCTGCCGGGAACCCTGCAAGCGGCATTAATCAAGCACCTTGACGAGGTAAAACGGCTCTTTGAGCAGGATCTGGACAAGGGCCTGGGTGGGGTATTCCTGCCCGAGGCATTGGCAAAAAAGTACCCCAATGCGCCGAAGGAGTGGCGTTGGCAGTACGTCTTGCCCAGTGGTCGCCTTTCAGTGGATCCGCGCAGCGGCAAAGTCAGACGGCACCACATTGATGAGAACGGATTGCAGAAAGGCGTGAGCAAGGCAGCCCGCGAAGCGGGTATGGACAAGAAGGTCAATTGCCATGCCCTGAGACATTCGTTTGTCGCACATTTGCTGGAGGCAGGGCACGATATACGTACGGTTCAGGAATTGCTCGGCCACGCAGATGTTTCCACCACCATGATCTATACGCATGTGCTCAATACCCCGGGGGCCTCGGTGCGTAGCCCGCTGGACATGTAACAGACTGCCGCAGTCGCAGTGCTCTACTCTGCCAAATCTCTTCGAGCTGTGCCGCGATGTCGGGGAACGTGTCCTCACCGGTGGTTGCGGGTCTTTTTCTCATCGCGCGCAGGTAGTTTGGTGGCAGAATAGCATTCTCGGTTTGTCTGATGAATACCAGGGGGAAACTGTGGCAACGATCACCACCGACGACGGAATCCAGCTGTATTACGAAGAGGTCGGCGAAGGCGTGCCCATGCTGTTCGTTCACGAGTTCGCCGGCGATCTTCGCAGCTTCGAGCCACAGATGCGTCACTTCGCCAGACGCTACCGATGCATCGCCTTCAATGCACGCGGCTACCCGCCGTCGGAGGTGCCCGAGGCCGTAAGCGCCTACTCTCAAGCACGGGCCCGCGACGATATCCTGGCCGTGCTCGACGGTCTTTCCATTCAAGGCGCGCACGTCGTCGGACTATCCATGGGCTCCCTGGCGACACTGCATTTCGGGCTTCACTATCCCGATCGCGCCCTGTCTCTGGTTCTCGGGGGTTGCGGCTACGGCGCCGAGCACAGCCGGCGTGAGCAGTTTCGCATGGAAGCGGCTGAATTTGCCGTGCGCATCGAGGCGCAAGGCATGCAGAAGCTTGCCGGGGAGTACGGCAGCGGTCCAACGCGGGTGCAGTTCGAGAACAAGGATCCGCGGGGGTTCGCGGAGTTCGTTGAGATGCTCGCGGAGCATTCCTCCCTGGGATCGGCAAACACCCTGCGGGGCGTGCAGATGGAACGGCCGTCGCTCTACGATCTCCAGGAGTCTCTGGCGGAACTGAGAGTGCCGACGCTGATCATGGCCGGCGACGAAGACGAACCGTGTCTGGCCGCGTCACTCTATCTCAAGCGCACCATCCCATCGGCCGGCTTGACGCTGCTGCCCAATACCGGACACGCGCTGAATCTGGAAGAACCCGATCTTTTTCATCGGCTGCTGGACGACTTCCTGCACCAGGTGGATGCCGGGCGCTGGCGCCTGCGGGATCCGCGTTCCCTGAGCGACTCGATACTGACCCAGGACGATTAGCAATCAGGGACGCTCCCCAATAACTAAGTACTTGATCTATCCCGATCAAGCACTTAGCTATTGGGGAGTGTCCCCATTAGGTTGTGACTGAAGACAGGAACTCGCCCATGCGCTCGAGTGCGCGGCGAATGTTGTCGACGCTGTTGGCATAGGAAAAACGCAGATAGCCCTCGCCGTAGGCGCCGAAGCTGGTTCCCGCGATGGTAGCGATGCCCGCCTCCTCGAGCAGGCGCGACTGCAGCTGGTGGGCGTTCATTCCTGTCCCGGTGATTTTGGGAAAGGCATAGAAGGCGCCGCCGGGCGCCCGGCAGCTCGTTCCATCGAGGGCGTTGAGCCCATCGACGATTACATGGCGGCGCTCGTCGAAAGCGGCAACCATCGTGTCGACACTGTCCTGGGGGCCGTCCAGGGCCGCGATGCCTGCGTATTGGGCCGACGCGTTTACACACGAATGGCAGTTGATGGCGAGCCGGATCGCACCTTCCACCAGAGACTCCGGCCACACGGCGTAACCCAGGCGCCAACCCGTCATCGCATAGGTCTTGCTCCAACCGTCCAGCAGGATAAGGCGATCCTCGAGCTGCGGGTAGCTCAAAAGGCTCACGTGCTCGCGGCCGTCGTAGGTCATGCGCGAGTAGATCTCGTCGCTCAATACCGCCACCTGGGGATGCTTTTCCAGCCCCGCCACCAGGGTGTCGATGGTTTCCTTGGGCGTCGTGCCGCCGGTGGGGTTGGCGGGCGAATTCAGGATCAATAGCCGCGTACTGGAGCCAATGGAATCCAGCACCGCTTCGGCGTCGAAGGAGAAGTCGCGGTCCTCCAGCAGAGGAACCGGGACGGGTGTCGCGCCGCTGAACTTGATGACCGACTCGTAGATGGGAAATCCGGGATTGGGATAAAGGATCTCGACGCCGGGTTCGCCGAACATCATGATGGCGAAGAACATCGTGACCTTACCGCCGGGGACCGCGACGACGCGGTCGGGGCTCACCCGGACGCCACGGTATTTCTCGATATCCCGGCACACGGCTTCGCGCAGTGCTGGAATGCCCGGTGACGGCGTATAGCCGTGGTGGCCGTCGTGCAGGGCTTTGACGGCGGCTTCGACGATGTGCGCCGGTGTCTTGAAGTCCGGCTGGCCGATGCCGAGGTTGATGATATCCCGCCCCTGGCGCGCCAGCGCCTCGGCTCTGGCCAGCACCTCGAAAGCCGTTTCGGTGCCGAGTTGCGACATTCGTTGGGCAGGTTGGATCATGGTCGGTTCGGGTGCTCCATGGGCTTCCCTGGAATCTACCAATTTAACTTGGCTCCGACAATGTCATCCCGCCCGCGTACCCGGTTGAAGGGTGGCACTGGACTAGGCTACTGTCCCATTCCGGGTCGGTGTCTGGTGAGGGCCCGGACTCAGAATCTGTATCCAAGCAAGAGTATCTTCCATCGTGAAAATCGAGTTGACCGAAAACGAGTACCGATTGCTTCTCGACTTCGTCTTCATGGCGAACTGGATGATTCATTCGCACCATCCCGACGGACGCAGCGACGCCGAAGAATATGATATGTTGCTGCAGAAGCTCTACTCAGTTGCCGGAGAAATGGGTTGCGGCGAGTTTGTTCACGCCGATCGCCAGACGAATGAGTACACTCCGACTCGGTATTATGAGGAAACGACCAGAGCTTTCGAGCTGATCGAGGAGTACGGTGACGACACTTTCTGGGATGCATTGATAACCCGGCTCGCAGAGCGGGACGTTTATGAGCAGGTGGAAAAAGACAGGCGTGATAGCATGGGGATAGAAGAATACTGGGAGCGATCCGAACCCATCGAGGAAGCTTATTACCAGGAATTTCGTCGCAACGCGCTGGACCGTCTGCGCCTGACCGAAGGCTGACATCGATCACCGATGATTTTTTCGGTAGAGTCCCGAGTATGAGTCGATTTACATTTTTAGCAGCGTTTATCCTTGCCTTGTTCGTGTCAACGCCAGTGCTTGCCGACATTCAAGCGGGCGTAAATGCCCTGGGGCGAGGAAATTACCCGAAGGCGTTGGCGATCTTTCAACCCTTGGCCGAGGGCGGTGACTGGAATGCCCAAGGTTTTTTGGCGCACACGTACAAGTTGATGGAAAACGACCGTGAGGCCTACGCGTGGTACTACACAACGGCAAAGTGCGGTTCCATAGATGCGAAAATCGAGCTATCCATGCTGGAGCCCAAGGTGAGCAAGAAGACCATAGAGCAGGGGAAGAAGTTGGGCGACATTTACCACGACAGGTATTGTCGATGAGCGGCAGAAACGGACGCTAGCGGCGATGCTCGAGCTACGTCCCGGCTGCGAGGCCTGCGGCAGAATGCTGCCACCGAGCTCTACCGAGGCCATGATCTGTAGCTTCGAGTGCACGTTCTGTCGCGTTTGCGTCCAGACGCTACTCATGAACGTGTGCCCCAACTGCGGTGGTGGCCTGAGTCAGAGACCGATACGACCGAAGGCCAAGCTGGCAAAGAATCCGGCCTCGACACGGGTGCTCAACAGGCTGGTGGACGCGCAAGCCCACGCGGCTTTTGCCGCATCAATCAAAGACGTGCCACCCGAGCTTCGCTGAGATAGTTGAGACCAGCGATCGTCTAACGGGCCTGAACCGGCCATGGACGGGCGAAACGCGTGAGCGGGCGCACCCAGAAACGGAGAATTCAGCATGGCGGCAAAAGGTAAAGTCATCATTACATGTGCGACCACGGGCTCGATCCACACGCCCAGCATGTCGCCTTATCTGCCTATTACGCCGAACGAGATTGCCGAGCAATCCATCGCCGCGGCCGAGGCTGGCGCCTCCATCATTCATCTGCATGCTCGGGACCCGGACACCGGACGGCCGACACCGGATCCGGATGTCTTCATGCCATTTTTGCAGCGCATCAAGCAGTCCAGCGAAGCCGTGATCAATGTCACCACCGGGGGCGGGCACGGTATGACGGTGGCTGAACGTCTCGCCGCCCCGTTAGCGGCCAAACCCGAAATGTGCTCCCTGAACATGGGCTCGATGAACTTCGGTCTCTTCCCAATGCTCAATCGCTATAAGGAGTTCAAGTACGAATGGGAGCGAGAGCATCTGGAAAACACCCGTGACTTTATCTTCCGCAATACCTTCAAGGATATCGAGCATATTCTCAAGGAACTCGGCGAGGGTTGCGGCACGCGTTTCGAGTTCGAGTGTTACGATGTCGGGCATCTCTACAGCCTTGCACACTTCCTGGAGCGTGGGCTGGTCAAGCCGCCGCTGTTCGTGCAGACCATTTTCGGCATACTCGGCGGCATAGGGGCCGACCCGGAAAACCTTCAACACATGAAGCGCATCGCCGACAAGCTGTTCGGTGATGATTACTACTGGAGCGTGCTTGCAGGCGGCCGCCACCAGCTGCCCTTCGTGACCATGGGCGCCATCATGGGCGGCAATGTGCGGGTAGGCCTCGAGGACAGTCTTTATGCGGGCAAGGGAAAGCTCGCCACCAGCAACGCGGAGCAAGTGACCATCATTCGATCCATCATCGAGAATCTGTCACTGGAGATCGCGAGCCCGGCCGAGGCCCGTGAGATGTTACATCTGAAAGGTGGCGATCAGGTCGGCTTCTGATTGCTTCGTGCCGGTCCACCTCAGGGTATCTGCGTTCACCTGACCGGACTGCGCTCTGCATCGGCAGCTACTCGTAGTAATCCGGTACGAAGGTCTGATCGGACATGGGTGGCCGCACGTATCCCGCTGCCGGCTGACGCTTCGGTAATCTAATTCGCTCCGGCGTCAAATCTTCGTACGGAATCACGCTCAGCAGGTGTCTGATGCAATTAAGTCGCGCCAGTTTCTTGTTGTCGGATTTGACCACGTACCACGGCGCCTGCTTGATGTCCGTGTGAGAAAACATGTCGTCCTTGGCGCGGGAGTATTCCACCCATTTGGCCCGCGACTGCAGGTCCATGGGGCTGAGTTTCCAGCGCTTGTGTGACTCTTGCAGGCGACTCTGGAAGCGCCGCTCCTGCTCTTCGTCCGATACCGAGAACCAGTACTTGATGAGCACAATGCCTGAGCGTACCAGCATGCCTCGAACTCCGGACAGGAGCGCATGAATTCCTGGTATTCGTCCTCGCTGCAGAAGCCCATCACGTGCTCGACGTTGGCGCGGTTGTACCAGCTGCGGTCGAACAGGACCATCTCGCCGGCCGCTACCCGCCGGGCTTGATCCTCCTCGGCGCGATAGCGCCCACACAGGTTGTCGACGCTGGCCTTGCGAACATCGTGATGCCGCAACCGGCCGATGAGATCGTAGAGAAGGCCCTCGCGCAGTGCGCCATCCGAGCAACTCATGGACTCAATGCCGAGGGCCTCGAATATCGCAGCCAGGACGGCGACGCCGCCGGCGAACACCGGCGCGCGCTCAGGCTGCAGGCCGCGCAGGCCGCGCCGCTCGGCGGACCCCGCGGGTATCAGCGCATCGCGTAGCTTTTTCAGTCCCTTCGCCGTAATGCCCTTGCGGGACCCCTCCTGGCTGCGCAGCACCTCCCAGACATTCCGCACGGTGCCCGCGCGAAGCACCGACGGCCGAATCCCATCCCAGGCGCCGGTAGGACTCCTCCACGCTTTCCAGCTCCTGGCGCGCCGCGAGCTCGGCCCTGCGCATGCGGCGGGCGTCGATGATGCCGCCGGTAAAGAATTCGCGACTCATGCCCACGCACCCCATATAGAGGCTCTCGGTACGCAGGGCATCGAACTGCTGGCCGATGATGAGCTCCGTGCTGCCGCCACCGATGTCAACCACCCGCCTGCGGCCGGCGTCCTGGGCGGTGCTGTGGGCAACGCCCAGGTCGATCAGACGAGCCTCTTCCCGTCCGGAAATGACCTCGATGGGGTGCCCCAGAGCCTCCTCGGCGTCCACCAGGAAAGCGTCGCCGTTGTGCGCTCGGCGCAGAGTATTGGTGCCCACCGCTCGAACGTTGCTTGAAGGAATGTCCCGCAGGCGCTCACCGAAGCGCTCCAGGGTGGTGAGAGCCTTTCTGCACGCCTTTTGACGCAGCTTCCTCCGCTCGGTGAGTCCCGCCGCCAGGCGCACGGCATCGCGCATGCGGTCGATCACGGCCAGTTGACCGTCGATCACCCGCGCCACTTTCACGTGAAAGCTGTTCGAGCCCAGGTCCACGGCCGCGATCATCTCGGCGCTGTCGCTACCAGTGTGCTGGCCCGATACGGGCTCGGGCTGGTTTGGAGAACCCGGGCTGGTGGGCATCGCCGATGGGAATCCTGTGGGCCTGGTGAAACGCGGATGTACAATGCGGTTGTAGTGCGCCCACCGCCGGATTCGAAATGTGCACGACCCGCGAGTTGTTGATCTTGCGTCACGGAAAGTCGGATTGGGGCGGCGATGCCGTCAACGACTTCGATCGCCCCCTGGCACGCCGCGGCCGCAAAGCCGTCAAGTGCATGGCATCCTGGCTGCGTCGGCAGGACCTTCTCCCCGGGCACATACTGAGCTCAACAGCCGCGCGTGCAAGGCAAACCGCTTTGTGCCTGTGCCGTCACGCGGATATCCCCGAGTCCCGGGTAGAGTGGCATGACGCCATCTACGCGGCGGATCTGGTAGCTCTCCTCGGTGTGCTCGTAAACGCTCCGCAACAGCACGGGAGAACGATGATCGTCGGTCACAATCCAGGCCTGGAAGAGCTGGTGGCCTATCTGGCGGGACAACCCATGGTAGCGCCAGCGGGCAGTCCCGCTCTTCCCACCGCCAGCCTGGTGCGCCTGAGCATGCCCGGCGACTGGCAGCGGCTCGAATCGGGTTGCGCGCAGGTTCTTTCCATCAATCGCCCGCGCGAGATGTTTGAATAAAGATCAATGGGGGCGATTAAATCGCCCCCATGATCTTTATTCGCGCCCACCTTTGTCGAGCGCCAGCGCTTTGCGCACGTAGTCCGGCAGGCGCCAGTTGGCGATTGCTTCGGGCACGAAGTCGGGCAGCCCGCGCACTTGTTCGGTGTCGATTCTGACCGTCACGGTCATACCGGCCCGCAGCGCGGGTTCATCGGCGCTGCGTTCCAAACGCAGCGACACCGGGATGCGCTGCACGACCTTTACCCAGTTGCCGGTGGCATTCTGGGGCGGCAGTAGCGCGAACTCGGCACCGGTTGCCGGGGCGATGGTGTCCACCACCGCCCGCCACTCGTGATCCGGATAGGCATCGACGACCACGGTCGCCGATTGACCCAGTGCGATGTTGGTCAGCTCGGTTTCCTTCAGGTTGGCCTCCACCCAAAGCGGTGAAGTCTCGATGAGGCTGAACACCGCGGTTCCCTCTTTGACGTACTCGCCCACCTGAAGCCTCATATTGGTGACTACGCCCGCCGCCGGCGCCTTGGTGACGGTACGTGCCAGATTGATAGACGCCTGCTCGCGAATCGCCATGGAGCGGCGAAAGCGGGGATGTTTTTCCACTGGCAATTCGGAGTCGCCTCCGAGGGCGGCGAGGCTGCGGGTAACGCGTTGACCGAGCTTGTGGAGCGACTCCCGTCCAATCGTGAGCTCATACAGCGCCTCGTCATAGGCTTCCTCGCTGCCCATGCCCCGTATTTTGAGCTTTTTCTGCCGCTCGAACTGCTGGCTGAGAAATCGGTGCCGCTCCCGGGCCTCGGTGACTTCGGCCTGTGCGTCGCGCACGTCGAAATGCAGCTGTCCGATGTCGGTGCGAACCACTTCCAGCTGGGCGTCGGCCTCGGCGACGGCGATTCGAAACGGTAACGGATCGATGGCGAACAGCTGCTTTCCGGGATCGACACGTTGGTTGTCACGCACGTTCACACGGACCACCCGGCCAGACACGTCCGCGCTGACGACGATGATGTGGGCCTTCACGTAAGCGTTCTCGCTAACCACGTAGCGCCCGCCACCCACATACAGGCGCAGTGCCACCACAGCCACAATCAGCGGCACGACGATCATGAGCGTCATCCGCGTCATCCGTTTGGCGGCGCGCTTGCGCGGGGTCACGGGTGGCTGCGCGGCCATGGGTCAACACACCCCCTGTTTGCTGGCTTTCGATGGGCCGTTCGTTTGGGCCATGAGATTGGACTTGATGGTGAGCAGCGCGTCCACGAACCGATCCCGGTCGGCGGTGCTCAAGCCCGAGAGCGCATCCTCGCGCACGCCGGCGGCGATCTTCCGCATGACCCGCATCGGGGTTTCTGCCGCGCTGGTGAGGAAAACCCGCTTTGCCCGCCGGTCTCTGGCGTCCATCTCCCGCCGCACCCAGCCTTTGGCCTCCAGGCGGTCCAGGAGCCGGCCGAGGCTGGGTTTCTCCAGCTCCAGGATCTCCGCGAGCTCGGACTGGGTGATTCCGTCCTTCCGGAACAGGTGAGTGAGCACCCACCACTGGGAGCGGGTGAGGCCCAGCTCGCGTACCCGCCGGTCGTAGGTGGTGCGCAGCAGGCGCGCCACGTCGTGGAGAATGAAGCCGAAGTTGCGTTCCAGGTTCTCGCGCAGCACCCAGGCAATTTTACTTGCCTACCATACTATATGCAAGCTTATCAATTTGTCCGTGGGACCACGACGGTTGCGCCGGGATCCGCGCCGGTGGGTCTATGGATGGTCCGGGCTGCTGAGCGGCAAGCCGAGGGTGGCGGTCGTGCCTTCGCCCAGCGCTGTCTCCACCGTGATCTCGCCACCATGTTGCTCGACGATCTGCCGCACCAGCGGCAGGCCCAGCCCTACCCCGAAGGACTTGGTGCTGAACAGAGGCTCGAAGATGCGCTCGCGGATATCCTCGGGAATGCCGGGACCGTTGTCGGCAACGTGGATGGCGAGCCTTCCGTCCACCACCCGGGTGGAGATCGCCACGGTCGGCTGGGTGCACTCGTGCTCGCTTTCCGTGAATGCCTGGCAGGCGTTTTGCAGCAAATTGAGGAGCGCGCGCCGCAGTCGCTCTCGATCGATGGATACGGTCGCTTCGCTTTGACAGTCCAGCACCACGCTGATGGTGTCGGGAACGTCCTCATCGACCACCAGATCCGTCAGCCAGTCATCGATGGCCACCCGCTCCAGGTGCATGTCGCGCACGCGAGTGTAGGCGAGCAACTCGTCGATGATGGTGACGCATCGATCGATGTTGCGCTCGATGCGTTCCAGCGCCCGGGAAACCGGCCCATGGGTCGCCTGCAGATGGTTGCTGACGATGGCGAAGGACGAGCGGATGGTTCCCAGGGGATTGCGCAGCTCGTGGCTGACCGTTCCGGTCAGTTGCCCGATGGCGGCCAGGCGCTCACTGCGTACCAGCTCCCGTTGTGCTTCATCGAGCTCTCTGGTGCGTTTTTCCACCAGTGCTTCCAGACTCTGGCGGTGGCTTGCGAGCTCCTCTTCGGCACGCTTGCGTGCGGTGATGTCGCGGCGAAACTGCACCACACCACCCACGTGCGTGCGTTGTTCGCGGATTTCTATCCAGCGTCCGTCGGACATCTGCTGCTCGATGGGAACACCGTCGGCTCTCTTGTGGGCTTCCAGGCGCTCACGAATGTAGCCGTCACGGTCCTCCTCGGCCTGCAGAACGATGCCGTTACGGACCCGCTCCTCGAGAATATCCGCATAGCGAACGCCAAGAGGGGCCGGCGTCACTCCCTCGGGTTGGTTTTCCAAATAGGCCTTGTTGACCAGCACCAGACGGTCTTCGGTATCCCAGAGCTGAAAACCGTCGGGCAGGGATTCGATGGCGTCGGTGAGCAAACCTTCCACGCGTTCCAGGCGGCCGGTCTGCTCGGTCAGGGCCTGCTGAACGCGCGTGGCGTCGGTAACGTCGGAGTAAACCGATAGATATCCGCCATCGGCGAGATTCGAGCGCCGGATCTCCACGGTGCGGCCATCGGCAAGCTGCAGCCGGCCGCGCTTCGGCCTGTGAGCGCCGCTGAGCGATTCGAATATTTCCCGTGCATGGGTCTCGGTATCGACGTTGCCGTAGAATCCCCGTCTTCCGTAGTGGCGGCTGAGATCGAGGGCGCTGATGCCGGCTTCCACGGTTTCCAGGGGCAGGTCCACCAACTCCAGCAATCGGCGATTCCATCCGACCAGCTGCAGGTTCGCGTCGAATACCGCGAGACCATCGTGCATCGCGTCCAGGGCTGACTGCAGAAGGGTGGAACGCTGATTGAGCTTGGCGGCGCGCCACTCGAGCTGCGCCACCTCTTGAAGCAGCTGGCCGCGGGACTTGTGCGACGAAGAGGCCTTGCCGATTCCTGGCCGTCTACTGGACATGAGAGGAACTCTCTGCGCTGAAATCTCTCCGCACCACAAGTCTAACTCCCGACCGGCGTCAGAACACCCGATTGAGGCCGCGCAGCGCCGCCACCCGTTTCATGGCGCGGCGCGGGAAGCGCGCTTGCGCTCGTGCGCCTTCAGAAGCTTCTTACGCAGACGGATACGCTTCGGCGTCACTTCCACCAGCTCGTCATCGTCGATGGTCTCGAGCGCCTGCTCGAGCGTAAGCCGTGTCGGTGGCGTCAAGATAACGTTTTCGTCGCTGCCGGCGGCGCGAATGTTCGTCAACTGCTTGGCTTTCATCGGATTGACCACCAGATCGTTGGCCCGCGAGTGAATGCCGATGACCATACCCTCGTAGATATTCTCACCGGGGCCGACAAAAAGCCGGCCTCGCTCCTGCAGATTGAACAAGGCATAGGCAACGCTCCTGCCCGCCGAGTTCGCCACCAGCGCGCCGTTACCCCGCTGAGCGATATTTCCTTCGCTGCACGGGCCATAGTGGGAGAAGGTATGGTAGATGAGCCCGGTACCGGAGGTTGCGGTGAGAAATTCCGTGCGGAAACCGATCAGTCCGCGGGCCGGAATCGAATAGTCGAGTCGAACCCGGCCGCGGCCGTCGGGGCGCATGTCGGCTAGAGCCCCGCGCCGCGCACCTAGAAGCTCCATCACCCTTCCCTGGTGATTCTCCTCGACATCCACCGTGAGCTGCTCGAAGGGCTCGCAGAGTTGACCATCGATCTCTTTGAGAATCACCCGTGGGCGGGAAATAGCGAGCTCATAGCCTTCGCGGCGCATCTTCTCGATGAGAATCGCGAGATGCAGCTCGCCCCGTCCGGAGACCAGGAAGCGATCCGGATCGTCCGTGTCCTCCATGCGCAGGGCAACGTTGTGAATCAGCTCGCGTGCAAGCCGCTCGCGGATCTGGCGGCTGGTGAGGAATTTGCCGTCGCGGCCCGCCAACGGCGAAGTATTGACCAGAAAGTCCATGCTCACCGTGGGCTCGTCCACGCTGAGCGGTGGCAGTGCCTCGACCGCGCTGGGGTCGCATAGGGTATCGGAAATGTTCGGCGCCTCTATGCCGGTGACGGCGATGATGTCACCCGCGTAAGCCTCCTCGGTCTCCACGCGCGCCAGACCCTCGGAGCGCAGCACCTGGAGCACCCGGGCCGTGCGGGTGCCGCCGGCCCGATCCACGACCACGAGCGAAGAGTTGCTGCGCACCGAGCCGCGCTCCACACGGCCGATGCTGATGGCGCCCACATAGCTCGAGTAGTCGAGGCTGCTCACCTGCATCTGGAATGGACCGTCTCGATCCACAGGCGGCGGCGGAACGTGATCCACGATAGTCTGGAACAACGGCGTCATGTCTCCGCCCAATGTGTTGGCATCGTAGCTTGCGTAGCCGCGCAGGGCGGAAGTGTAGACGACGGGAAAATCCAGCTGTTCCTCGGTGGCGTCCAGCTTGTCGAAGAGATCGAAGGTTTCGTTGAGCACCCAGTCCGGGCGCGCGCCGGGGCGATCGATCTTGTTGATGACGACGATGGCGTTGAGACCGCAGGCGAAGGCTTTCTGGGTTACGAAGCGCGTCTGCGGCATGGGTCCCTCCACTGCGTCCACCAGCAACAGCACCGAATCCACCATGTTGAGCACGCGCTCCACCTCGCCGCCGAAATCCGCGTGCCCGGGGGTGTCGACGATGTTGATGCGGTATCCTCGCCAGGCGACGGCTGTGGTCTTGGAGAGGATCGTAATGCCCCGCTCGCGCTCCAACTCGTCGCTGTCCATGACCCGTTCCAGGGGTGCGGCCCACGCATCCATGGAGCCGGACTGCTGCAACAGTCGGTCGACGAGGGTCGTCTTGCCGTGATCCACGTGGGCGATGATGGCGATATTGCGCAGAGCCTCTGTGCCATCAGCCTCTTGACCGGCGCGCACGGCCTGCTCGGCACGATTACTACTGTCCAAAGCGGGGTGCGTCGTCGGCCAGGTAGGCTTCTTCGGCGGGGCTGGAGTCGCGGTGGAGCAGCGCGTTCCTGTGGGGAAAACGCCCGAACTTCTCCACGATGTCCTGGTGTTGGCGGGCGTAACCCGCATTGGCCTCCAGCAGTTCGCGCCATTCTTCTGAAGACTCTTTCGCCAGGGACTCGAAAAGCCGCACCGAAAGCGCCTGAGCCTCCCTGTCCTCGGCGTGCTCCAAGGGCATATAGAAGAAGCTGCGCTCGACGGGCGAGAGCTGCTCGTCGTGCCCCTGCTCGATGCCTTCCCTGCAGGCGGCCAGGGCCTGGCCGTCCTGCTGGAAAGCCGCGGCCGTGCCCCGGTAAATGTTGCGCGAAAGTTGATCGAGCAGAATGATCAATGCCAACCGCCCATGAGGCGACTCCTTCCAGTGTTCCAGCTCGCCGCTCTTGGCGGCCTCGAGCGTCGCAGTAAAACGTTCCGTGCACTCGCCATCGAAGGGTGCACCGCCCCGGAACCAGACGCGGTTGCGCCGCGCCAGGGCCTGCGGGCCGCCGGCGGCATCCGCGAACCAGAAATCGAGCACCTCGCCGGCGCCGGCGACGCATTTTGTGGCCTCAATCGTCACCGGTCAATGGGTAATCGCGGCGCGCAGCACCACGCCGTCTACACCGTTGATGATGACTTTGGTGCCGGAATCACAGTCGTCGCAGCTGATCTTCCAGGTGGAGTCGTCCACCCGGATTTTGCCCCGGCCGTTTATGACTGGTTGATCCAGCGTAAAGGTCCGGCCCACGTACTGATGGCCGCGCAGATTGAGATTCGGCTCATCGGACTCGAGCGGGTGCGCCCTCAGGTAGCGGCGGGCGACCATGACGCTGGCGATGGACAGTATCGCGAAAAAGAGCAGTTGGTACTCCCAGTCGAGCCCCGGAATGAGCCACACGATCACTCCGACGATGCCGGCGGAGATCCCCAGCCACAGGAAAACTGCCCCCGGTGCGAATACTTCGACGATGGCCAGCCCCACTCCGAGCACCATCCAGTGCCAGAATTCCAGACTTACGAGAAACTCGCTCACGATTCCGTGTCGGCATTTTTCCCGAATACCGACTTGGCCAGCTCGCCGATGCCGCCGAGGGCGCCGATGAGGTTGCTTGCCTCAAAGGGCATAAAGACGATCTTGTCGTTTTGGGTGGTCGCCATCTCCTTCACGGCCTCGATGTATTTCTGCGCCACGAAGTAGTTGATGGCCTGAACGTTGCCACTCTCGATGGCTTTCGAGACCATGTGTGTTGCCCGTGCTTCCGCCTCCGCCAGCCGCTCGCGCGCTTCGGCATCCCGGAACGCCGCCTCCTTTCGGCCTTCCGCATCCAGTATCGCCGCCTGCTTCTCGCCTTCGGCACGCAGAATTTCCGCCTGTCGCTCGCCTTCGGCCTCCAGAATCACCGCACGCTTCTCACGCTCGGCTTTCATCTGCCGGGCCATGGCCTCCACCAGATCCCGTGGCGGCGCGATGTCCTTGATCTCGATGCGGGTCACCTTGACGCCCCAGGGCGAGGTGGCATCGTCGACGATGTTCAAGAGGCGCTGATTGATCACGTCGCGCTTGGACAGCAGCTCGTCGAGATCCATGGAACCCATGACGGTCCGGATATTGGTCATGGTCAGATTGATGATCGCGTGGGTCAGGTTGTTGACCTCGTAGGCTGCCCGCGCGGCGCTCAACACTTGATAAAACACCACGCCATCCACCGACACCATGGCGTTGTCCCGGGTGATGACCTCCTGGGTCGGCACGTCCAGAACCGTCTCCATCATGTTCATCCTGGCGCCGATCTGGTCGAACACGGGGATGATGACGTGCAGGCCCGGATCCAGGGTCTTGGTGTACCGGCCGAAACGCTCCACCGTGTGATTATATCCCTGGCTAACCCGGCGAACGCCCATGAACACCAAAACCACGGCGAACACGAGCAGCGCAATAATGACGGCTGGGGCGCCTTGCATACTGATCACTCCAGAAATCGGGCCGGATCCGGCATGGGCCTCGGTATGGGCGTTAGTATAGCGGTCCGGAAGACGCCCCGGCAGACCTTTTCGTCTTCATCCATCGGTGGCAAAGTGTCGCCCCAAAGCAGGCGGGCAGCAGTAGATGGACAGAAGCGTGATCCGTACCATGGCTCGTTGGCCGAACGTGCCGGCGGTGTACGGTTGGATGTCGCTGGACTGTCGCGGGCACTGGCGCCTGCAGGGCCAGCCGGTCGTTCACCGTGGCGCCATCGCGTTCATGAACAGGAATTACGCCTGCGGCGCTGACGGTCAGTGGTACTTTCAGAACGGTCCACAGCGGGTGTTCGTGGATCTGGATTACACGCCCTGGATTTACTCGCTGGATGGTGCTGGCGTACTCATCGACCATGTGGAGAATCCGGTGAAGGAGCTGCGTGGCGCATGGATCGACGAAGAGGGAAATCTGCTGTTTCTGGGTGAACGCGGCATCGGTTTGCTGAGTGACCGGGATCTCGCATCGATGTCCGATCACCTTCGCCATTCCGATGGTGCGGCGTGCGACGAGCACAGTATCGAACGCCTCATCCAAGCCTCGGGCAGCGTTCGGAGCCGGCGCATTTGCCTCGTGTGGAATAACAAACCCATCGACGTGAAGTTACTCCGCCGCGACCAGGTTGCCGGGGAGTTCGGTTTCGACCCGAGGCCGCAGGCCCCTGACGATGGTTAATAGTCGGGTGCGGGCATTTTTTCTGGCGCCGGCCTACTATGCTGTTGCTCTGGCGCTCGCGGTCCTTATTATCGCGAGCGCAAACGACGCATCGCGGAGCTACGAGTCCGTATCCGCTCATGAAAGCGTGTCGGCGAAGACCGATCGTGCACTCCGAGATGCCTTGGAATCTCTGTCCCTGGGGCTTTACGGCGGCGGCACCGAGATGGCGGAGGAACTCGCCGCCGCCGTGGAAACGGCGCAGTTTCACGAAGTGCGTGCCGCGGGCACAGGGTGGTTGTTGCTGGGTCTGAGTATCGCTTTTCTGACCGCGGTCATCCTGATGGAGGATCGCGGGCGCCGCGCCGGGAGTGTGGTCATCATCCGGCACTTGTTTGGCGTATCGGGTATATTTCTCGCCATCGGATTGCTTGCGCCGATCCTGACTGTCGTCGCTCACGGAGAAATTGCACTGTTGGGCCGTGTCGTCCTGCAGTACGAGTCCAAGGGAATCATCACGACGATTCACAAGCTTTATCTCGTCAGGAATTTCTTCCTCGCGTCGCTCTTGTTGCTCTTCAGCGTGGCTCTTCCTGTTCTCAAGATTTTGCTCTCGTTGCTCGCACTCGAGATCGGCCACACGCGTACACGACGAACCAGCGTGCTGCTGGTCAAAGCCATCGGCCGGTGGTCGATGACCGACGTGTTCGTGGTCGCCGTGCTGCTGGCTTTTCTGACCGCGGACACCGCGCAGCTCACAGACGCCACCTTGGGGCCCGGGCTGTATTTCTTCGCGGGCTACGGTTTGCTTTCCATAGCAGCGGGGCAGTTGATGATCGGCTACGAAGGGAATTCGATGCCGCATCGAAGGTTGGGCTGAGCAAAGCGAAGCCCAACAGGCGTCAGCATGTTGGGCTTCGCTTTGCTCAGCCCAACCTACAAGGGAATTCGCTTCTCGTCAGTGGCTGACCGCCAGTGACGAGAAACGCACCGGAAGAATATTCTCGACATTGAGCTGGCCTTTTTCGTTCTTCTCCACGAGCATCAGCTGCTGGGCATCCTCGATGCCCGCGGGGATTACCATTTTGCCGCCGGGCTTGAGCTGCGCGAGCAGAGGAGTGGGGATCAGGTCCGGTGCTGCCGCTACCAGAATCTTGTCGAAGGGGGCGTGCTCGGACCAGCCTTTGGACCCGTCGCCAATCCGTAATTCGACATTGATGGCTTTCTGTTCCACAAGGCGCCGGCGCGCGCTGTCGGACAACTCCTCGAGAATCTCTACCGAGTAGACGCGGTCGACCAGCTCTGCGAGTATTGCCGCCTGATATCCGAGGCCGGTACCCACATCGAGGACACGATCTTCCGCTTGCAGATCCAGAAGATCCGTCATGAGTGCAACGATAAACGGCTGTGATATCGTTTTGTCGTAGCCGATGGGGAGCGGCGAATCGGAATAGGCGAAGGCGCGCACGTCTGCAGGGACGAATTCGTGGCGCGGTACTGACTTCATCACGTCCATGACGTTGTCGCCCAAGATCGCTTTGCCGGTTTCCCCAGCGGCAAGCTGAGCGTGGCGTGCGATTTGCTCCACCATCTCGCAACGGAGTTCCGCGTACTGCGCTACGATGGGGTCACCCGTACTCATTAATAATTAGGGAATCAATCGTGCATCTACTGGTTAAGTTCGCGACGGATGGAGGCAAGAATCACGGTCATGAGTGGTGATCTGCTCCCCAGGGCCAGTCGATGACAGCCACTGACGGGTATACTAACCCGGAGCCCGCGGTCGAATCCAGCAGCACACTGGCCACGGTTCGCTCCGTGTTCTCGCTGTTGCTGAGCTACGGTCTGCTGCTTCTCGCCAACGGTTTGTTCGGCACCTTACTTGGTGTGCGCAGTCAGATCGAAGGCTTCGGCACCGAAGTCGTCGGACTGATCATGGCCGCCTACTTCCTCGGGCTCCTGCAGGGCGCTTTGCGTGCCACCATGATCGTCGCCGCCGTCGGGCACATACGTGCGTTCGCCGCCTTCGCTTCCGTAATGTCCATTACCGCACTGCTTCACGTCGTCGTCGTGGACCCGATCGTGTGGTGCGTCCTGCGCTTCGCGTCGGGCTTCTGCATGGCCGGCATGATTCTCGTCACCGAAAGCTGGCTCAACGCGCGCAGCACGAAACGAACGCGCGGCAAAGTGATGGCGCTCTACATGATTACCAACTACTTTTCAGCCGGCTGCGGACAATTCCTCCTGACGGTAGCCGATCCGGGTCAATTCCAGCTCTTCAGCATTGCTTCCATCATATTCTCTTTGGCTCTGGTCCCGGTGCTGCTGACACGATCCACGGCGCCGAAGCCTCCGCAAAGGGATCCCCTCAACCTGCGCCAACTTTGGCGGACATCGCCATTGGGACTGCTGGGATCATTCTGCGCGGGCCTGGTTAACGCCAGCTTCTACAGCCTGGCTCCGGTTTTCGCCTTCGGCCTGGGCCTCAGCATCGGCGGGACCTCAACCTTCATGGCGTCCGTGATCTTCGGAGGACTGCTGTTGCAGTATCCCGTCGGACACCTGTCCGATCGAATAGACCGGCGGGTGGTATTGACCATGGTTGCTCTGGCGACGTCGGTGGCCTGCGTTGCCATAGTCCTGGTTACCGAGTGGAACCCGAGATGGATCTATCCCGCCGGTGCCATCTATGGCGCGTTTTCCTTTACCGTCTACTCGCTGTGCATCTCCCACGCCAACGATTTCGCACCAGCAGACAAGTTGGTGCAGACCGCGAGCGGCCTGCTGACCGCGTACGGCTTCGGCGCCTTCCTCGGCCCGATCATCGCGGCTTTCTTCATGGGGCGCTTGGGGCCCGAGGGATTATTCGTCATGAGTGCTCTGGTATCGGGCTTCCTCGGCGGATTCGCCATCTTCCGCATGCGGCGCCGGCTTTCACCGAGCAAGGAGAAGCGATCGCGCATCATCACCATGCCCGGTGGCCAGTTCACCTCGGGGGAGATGTACGCCAGTATGCGCAATGCCATGGACCGGGATCTGGCAAGCATGAGCGGCGCGCGGCGTCGTTGAGCCAGCTTGGACTGCGGAAGGATTTCGTTTTTCCTCACCTAACTTGTCGTAATGTCGTAGGTTGGGCTGAGCAAAGCGAAGAAATGGGGACAGATCTATTTTCCCATCGGGCGGACTCCGCCCGATGGGAAAATAGATCTGTCCCCATTTCTTCGCTTTGCTCAGCCCAACCTACGACATTACGACGAATGCTCAGGTTTGCGACGGCAGGTAGTCGTCAGACCACTTGAGTAAGACATTAAAGCTGACGCTCAAGCGCGGTTGCTTTGACAGATTGGGATGGACGAAGTGATTTACGAAGGCTGGCCACAGCAAAATCATGCCTGACTCCGGCACGATGGTATATTCGGGTTCGATGTATGGATCGCCCTTGATGGCCGTCATGTTGGCGCAGGCGCGGGCGTCGTAAAGGGTCAGGCGGCCGGGTCTGACATCGTTTCGGGTTTCGAGGTCTTCGAACTCGGTGGGTACGCGGACATAATACGTCCCACTCAGGTATGCGTGCGGGTGATTATGGTAGTCGTGGTAGTCACCGAACCGATTCACGTTAGCCCAGGCTTGGAGTGACCAGCGAATGTCATAGTCCATTCCCAGATGCTGAAAATAGTCGTGAACCGTAACGTTGACGCAATCTTTTAACCATGCAGCCGCAGCGTGTTCCAGTGTAAAAAAATTGTCACTGCGATAGTTGGTGGTCAGGTCGGCGTGTTTGCTGTCCAGATTCTCGATGAGTCGCACCAGCTCCTCGTTGGCGGCCCGTGTATCCGGCAGCGTTCGCTTGAGAAGTATCGTCGGCCAGAGGCTTATGATGCCGTCATCCGATTCCTGCACGTATTTCATGGTGGTTGCCGATGGGTAAAGCTGTAGCTCAATTCTACACCGCTACAATGCCGATTATTGACCTGGAGTGGCAGGTCGTAGTATGAGTAGCCAGGAAGTATTCAGGCTGAGGTCTCAACGGATGCATGATAATCGGCACGCACGCCGCTCGCGCGCACGGGCCAGCCGGTTGTCGATGGTGCTGATGGCCGTGGTCATGACGGCCATCGGCGGCTGCACTTCCCCGGCAACATTCCAACCCGCTTCCGGATCAGAGGAATTTCCTCCCTACGAGGGCGACGTCAGGGTTCTGGAGAATCTACCGCCTTCCAATCAGTACAAGCGCGTCGGCGTGGTCTTCGTCGAAGGCGTGCTGCTCACCAAAGATGCGAGTATGGTCGCCTCGGTCAAGAAAAAAGCAGCGGCAAATGGCGCCGACGCCGTGGTAATGCAGTCGAAGATCAAGGTCATCAAGAATCCGGACGGAAGCACCACCAAGAAACTCGCCGCCTGGGCGATCCGGCTGAACAAGTAACCGACCAGCCGGCGCCCCTCACCCGGCCTCTCCCCGCTTGCGGGGAGAGGAGAAAAGGATGATGCGCATTTGTTTACTTGGATTTACACGCCTTGTTGATGGCCTTGTGAGCCGCGGTAAAGCCGCCGAGCGAATACGTGTCGCGGGTCTTGGTGCCGCGACTGGAGGTGCCTTCCACCACCATCGTACGACCGGCACGCATGGCTTTGACCATGCGTGAATCGTCCTTGCCGTTATAGCCCCAAGCGGTGCTGCCATCGGTGTACAGGGTATATGCCTTTCCATCGATAGTGACGCGGACTTCGCTGGAATCCTTGAAGCTGTATCCCGTTTCGAAGCTTACTTTGTTCATTTCCCCGTCGCTGGGTCGATGGGTAACGAACACGAAAATCTCACCGCGCTTCTTGTACTTGCCTTCGGCCTTCTCTGGCTGGCTCCAAATCATGCAAACGGTCTTGTCATCCTCGGCGAAGCTCATGGCACTCCATACCTTGAAACTGCCAAGGGATTTGTCCGCGGCGATGACCGGCGTCGCGATGCTCGAGATCAGGCCAATTGTGAGCAATAGCGTGAGCAATAACCGGCAGGCCGCATTCCGGCCGGCGGAAACTGAGCCGTGCGTGTTCATGGTCTCATCGGTGGCAGGCCGAGGATGCTGAATTCAATGGGCGGAGATTAACAGAAAGCGGGCGCCCGGTGGGCGCGGCACGGAGCGCGCCCGAAAGCGCCGGCTACCCGGCGCTGGTGTATGATGGAAACGTTACCGGACGCCCGGGCCATGGGACCCGGGGCAGCGCGAACCGGAGGAGCGGTGGTGCGCATTTTCGCCAACGATCTGCACGTCAACTGTCAGTTTTCGGGGCCTGAGCTGGCGTCTCTGGTGGTGCTGAGCCACTCCCTCGCATCCAGCGGCGTGATGTGGGAGCAGCAGGTGCCGGCGCTGGTGGACGGCTACCGGGTACTGCGCTACGACACGCGTGGTCACGGAGGCAGCGATGCTCCAGCCGGTCCTTATACCCTGGACATGCTGGGCGATGACGTCATTGCCTTGTTGGATGCACTGGACATCGAGCGCGTCCACTGGGTGGGGCTCTCCATGGGCGGCATGATCGGGCAGAATCTGGCGATACGTTATCCCCAGCGCCTCGTTTCCCTCGTCCTTTGTGACACCACCAGCAGAATTCCCGAGCAAGCTCAGCCCACATGGGACGACCGGATTGCCGTGGCCGAGAAAAGCGGCATGCAACCGCTGTGTGGCGAAACCTTAGAGCGTTGGTTTACCCCGCCCTTCCTGGAGGCGGATGGCCCGGAACTGCAGACAATTCGCGAACAGTTTCTGGATACCCCGACGTCGGGATATGTAGGCTGTTGTCAGGCGATACGCGCGTTGGACTACACCGAGCGACTGTCGGAGATTGCGCTTCCGGTAAAGTTGATCGTAGGTGCCGATGATCCGTCGACACCTCCCGAGGCGTCGCGAGTCATCGAGCAGAAAATCGCCGGTGCCTCCCTGACCGTCATCGACGACGGCTCTCACCTCTGTAATGTCGAGCAACCGGCCGCATTCAATCGTGCCCTGTTGGATTTTCTGGAAAGCGTCTGAAGCGATTGGCTAGTGTCGAGTCGCGTGCAGAACGTGGTAGTCGTCCACGAAAACCCGGGCGACGTCTACCGCGTCGAAACTGAACTCGGCGTTGCAGAATTCACAATTGACGTTTACTTGCCGGCGCTCTTCGATCAGCGAATCGAGATTGTCGCGGCCCAGCGCGCGTAGAACCTCTGTCACCTTTTCCCGGGAGCAGCTGCACAGGAAACGCCAGCCTTCTCCGCGATACAGTCTCACGGGGCGGTCACCATTGATACGCGCGAGCAGATCCGGAACACTGAGTTCCAGGAGCTCGGTAGGATTCAGGGTCTCGGCGTATCCCACCGTTTGTCGCCAGGCGTCTGCGGATGTACCGTCATCGTCGAGCCAGGGCTTTTCCTTGTCCGCTTCCGGGACTCGCTGCAGCAACAGCCCCGCCACACGTTGTTCCTCTACCGCCAACCACAGGCGCGTAGGGAGCTGTTCGGAATGGCTGAAATAGCCACCCAGGGACTGAGACAGGCCGTCGCTTTGCAACTCGACGATACCCTGGTAGCGTTCGCGATTGCCGCCGGGATCGATGGTGATGGCTAGACGCCCGTTGCCGAGGAGACGGGTAAGCCGCCCGTCGTGTAACTCCCCTTTCCATCTGGCCAGTCCACGCAGCGTCCCGTTGGCAGTGGCTTCCGCGATGAGAAGGCGCAAACCCCCGTCGCCACTTGCCTGAATGCTGAGGGCACCGTCAAATTTTATCGTCGCCGACAACAGCGCAGCGGCGGATACGGCCTCGCCGAGAATTCGGCGCACCACCGGCGGATAGTCGTGGCGGCTGGCGAGCTCCCGCCACGACTGGTCCAGATAGACCAGCTGACCGCGCACGTTGCAGCCCTCGACAACGAACCGGTAAAGACTGTCGCTATCAGGCTTCATGTGCGCGACTTGTAGCGCGGCGACTACCGCGCATCGATACTACACCTCAGGTGTAGCTGAAGAGAAACTCCAGCATCTCGTCCCCCAGTAGGAAAGAATGCAGGAGGCGAAATCCCGGCATCATGCTTTCCAGCGCAGTAGGCGACAAGCGCGGATTGGGAATGCTTTGCTCGTCGATGGTGCTACGGTAATGTAACCGGCCGCCGTTGGCCATGCTGATCCGCGCCGGTGCACGCGAGATCATCGCACCGGTGGGTACAGTCAAGAACAACAGCGTTCCGGAACGGCAGGAGCGTGCAATCCGCGCCATCAGTAGCTCGATGGTGCCGCGTTCCATGTACTTGAAAAGATCCCAACCGAGAATCAGATCGAATCGCGCCGTGTCGTCATAACTCAGAGCAGCGACGATGGCGGCGGCAACGTCGTCGTCCTCATCGCCATTGTCTTCCCTGTCGTCCCGGGGCGCGATGAAGAAACGATACCAGTCTTCGAGATAGAATTTGCAGGCACGGTCCGAGAAAAATGCCAGGGTGGAACTCGCGGGCGCGCCCAAATCCAGGACCTGGCATTTGCCGGGTCCTGAAAAACGCTGGGAGAGAATACCGACGCTGGGTGAATTGAACTCCAGATCCGTCGGGTGCTCTTCCTCGAGCACCTCATTGCCAGCGGTAAGCGCCATGTTTGACGCGACCGCTACTGGCCAGGGACCTTGCCAAGCCCACCGCCGGCGGACGCATCGCCGCCGCCTGTTGCTGCGGACTTGATGTCGGCAATTTTCTCGTTTCTGCCCGCCTGACCGGACGCGCGAGCCGCGCTGGGTTCTGAATCATCCATGTCGATGGAGCCCTTGAACTTGCAACCATCCTCGAGCGTCACACGGGGTGCCACGATATTGCCGCGCACATTGCCGGAACTTCGAACGACGATCTGTTCGATGCTCTTCAGATCGCCTTCTATCTTCCCTTCCACAAAAATGGCGCGCGCAGTGACGGTCGCATTGATCTGACCTTCCTTCCCCACTGTCAACACATTGTCACTTAGGTTAATGGTGCCTTCTACGCGACCCTCGATGCGCACGTCTTCGTTACCGGTGACGTCACCGCTGATCTGTATGGACGGTCCGATGGTGGCCGCCGCGCGGCTTCGGGTGGCGGGTAGGATGCTCTGCTCGCCGCTTTGCATCACCGGCTCGGTTCGGCCGTCTTCGGCCTCGTGTTTCTTAAACATCGTGATTCCTCCAGGTGGGCAGAAAATGGCCGTGATCCGCCCCCCGACATTTTTTCAATCCGCCGCCCCGCCGTCTTTCCCATTCCCGCTCCATGCAGAGAATGGCAGACTGACCTCCATGGCCTTGTGAGCGCGGCCAGGTGGGCGGCAATATGCTCACGCCAAGCAATTATAGGCGCTGCGCGCGGCTTTGACTGAAAATGGGCGGCCGAAATCGCCCGGGCTCTCGGGGCCGGCCCGGGGCGGGCCCGGATCCGGGCGATACCAGGAAGCACGCAGGCTGGTGGATAATGGTCCGTGGTCCCGGGAGGCTGCCATGCAACTCATTCTCTACGTTCGGCAGGATTGTCACCTGTGCGCGGAAATGCACGGGGAGTTGATGGCTCTGGCAGCGCGGCTTTCGCTCACCGTTGAGCGGGTGGACATCGATTCCGACCCGAAGCTGGTGGCGCGCTACGGGCACAAGGTCCCGGTGCTGGTGGGCGGCGACGAGGAGATCTGTCACTATTTTCTCGATGAGCCCCAGCTGGCCGAATACTTGAGCCGACCGCGATGAGCGAGCCACACGATCCCAGCCTCCGTGACGCATCCGTCTACCAGCGGATTTACGCCATTGCCAGCCAGATCCCCCTTGGTCGTCTGGCGAGCTACGGGCAGATTGCTGCTATCGAGGGTCATTGCACGCCGCGCATGGTCGGCTATGCTATGGCCGCGGTGGGCAAGCGCCAGGTCCCCTGGCAGCGGGTCATCAACGGCCGCGGCACCGTCAGCGAGCGTCGCCACGGCGGTGGTACCGGCCGCCAGCGCCGCCTGCTGGAGGGCGAGGGCGTGGTGTTTGGCCGTGGCGACCGGGTCGATTTCCACCTGTTCGGGTGGCACGGGCCGGATTGGGAGTGGCTGGACCTGAACGGCTTCTATCCCGCTCCGCCGCCCGGCAACACCAGCCGCACACGCCCGTGAGCGGCGACCGCCCGGTGCCCCACATCCGCCATGCGCGGCAGGCCGATCTGGCCGCGGTGCACGCCATCAACGAGGCTGCCGTGCCCCATGTGAACAGCATCACGCTGGATTGCTTTCAGGATTTCACCCGTAGCGCCGCTTACTTCCGGGTCGCATCCCTGGCCAACCGGGTGGTGGGCTATCTGGTGGCTTTCGCCCCGGGAGCGAATTATGACAGTGTCAATTTTCTCTGGTTTCAGGGGCGCTACAGGAATTTCCTCTACATTGACCGAATCGCGGTGGCCGCCGATGCCCGCCGCCGCGGGGTTGCCAGCGATCTGTACCGGGATGTCTTCGACTTTGCGCGACCGCGCACCGGGCTTCTTACCTGTGAGGTCAATACCCGCCCGCCAAACGCCGAGTCAAAAGCCTTTCACGAAGGCTTCGGGTTCCGGCAAGTCGGCACTCAGGAGACCGAGGCTGGCAGCAAAGCCGTGTCTCTGATGGCCGTCGAGCTGAGCGCGCCGGGTTGACCGCGTATGCCGCTACGCTGCGTCACATTTGATCTCGACGACACCTTGTGGGAGGAAAAGCCGCTTCTGAGCGGCGCGGAGGAGGCGTTCTACGATTGGATCACCTGCCACTATCCGCGCATCTCGGAGCGCTACGACCGGGCAGAGCTGACTGCCCATCGGCGTTGGTACGTCCGGCGTTATCCGGAGATGGAGCATGACTTCACCTATTTGCGACGCCGCTGGCTGCGCCATCTGGCGGACCGCTTTGATTATGGCACGCAGCTCGAGGAGGACGGGTTTCGCGTCTTCTGGGAACATCGCAATGCCGTGACGCTGTTCGAGGAGGCTCACGAGGTGCTCGATGGCATGCGCGAACGCTACGCCGTCGGTGCCATTACCAACGGCAACGCCGATGTTCACCATATCGGCATCGGGCACTACTTTGACTTCGTCATCACCGCGGCCGGCGCGGGAGTCGCCAAGCCGAAAGCGGCGATCTTTCACGCAGCCCTGGCCGCTGCCGGCGTCGAGGCGCGCCACGCGGTGCATGTGGGTGACGATCCCAAGCGTGATGTTCGGGGCGCTAACGCCGTTGGAATGCGTACCGTGTGGGTTAACGTCAACGCCGCGCCGTGGCCTGGCGGCCCGCCCCCGGACGCGGAAATCCGAACCCTCGACGAGCTGGAACCGGTGCTCGAGCGGTGGCGCGACCAGTAGCCATCGGACTACGCGTTGTACGACTCCAGCCACCGGGTGGCGCGCATTTCTCCGGCGTGCATCCGCGTCTGGCGCTTACCTGGTGCTCTGGCGGTCGCGCGCCCGAGGTCTCTATGCTGTTCCTGCGCGATTGCGCAACGTGAAGTCAACCAACGCAAGCACAGCATCACTGACAAGGAGACTCTCATGGTCAATGCCCGTCACCTCTTAGCATGTGTCATCCTGCTGGTTGCCGGCGCCGTCTACGCTGGTGAGCCCATCAACATCAATACCGCGGATGCCGAGTCTCTGGCCTCGGCCATCCACGGTGTCGGAATCAAGAAGGCTCGCGACATCGTCAGCTACCGGCAGAAAAATGGACCTTTCGAAACCCTGGACGAGCTCACGCAAGTAAGCGGAATCGGTATGCAGACCGTGGAAAGGAGCCGCGCGAATTTGACCGTAAAGAGCAACGGCGATTAGCCGGCGTATCACGGACGCCGACCGGAGGGGGGGGCAGATTTCAAATCTGTCCCCTCTTCCCCCCCCCCAGGCGCCGATCCAGCAGCTCCAGACGCTCCGGCGTTCCCACGTCCCACCACTCCCCTGTGTAGTGCATGCCGGACAATCGGCCCTCGTCGCAGGCATCGAATAGAATCGGCGCCAGGGGAAAGCGCCCGTCGGACAACTCCGCGAAGAGCTCGGGGCGGTACACCCCGATACCGCTGAAGGTGAGTCGGCGGCCGTTGCCCTTGCCCTCGCCGTTGCCCACGCGCGTACCGGCGAGGACGAAATCGCCGTCTGGATGATGGGCTGGATTGTCCACCAGAATCACATGGGCGAGAGTTTCCAGCGTATCCGGAAGGCTGGCGAACGGGAAGTCGGTCCAGATGTCGGCATTCACGGCCACGAACGGGTCGCTTCCAAGCAGGGGCAGGGCGTGGCGGATTCCGCCCCCCGTCTCCAGTGCCCGGTCGCCCTCCGCCGAGTATTCGATGCTGGCGCCGAATTTCCGTCCGTCGCCCAGCCTTTGCTCGATCATGGCACCGTGCCAGGCATGATTGATCACCAGCTCGCGAAAACCTCCCGCGACCAACGCCTCGACCAAGTGCACGATGAGCGCTTTACCGCCGATTGTGAGCAGCGGTTTCGGTATCTCGTCGGTCAGCGGCCGCATGCGTTCGCCGCGTCCGGCCGCCAGCAACATGGCTTTCACGCCCCTGGTGCTCCGGTGTCACCGAGGCTGCGCATATTACCCTCCTGCAATTTCCTCATCACGTCCAGCTGTTCCAGAAGATCGCCCAGTGCCGCCAGCTCCGGTTGACGTCCGCATTCATCCATCAGGTAGCGAAGGGTCAACGGAATGTCCTGTAGATAGTCGGATTTGCCGTCGCGATAGTAGAGACGGCAGAAGATGCCGGCGATTTTGAGATGCCGCTGAGCGCCGATGAGGTCAGCATCGCGAAGAAACTCGGTGGCGTCGCTGGTGACCGGAATCCCCTCGCAAAGCGCGCCCCCGTGGTACTCGAGCAACCATGCTTCGACGCGTTCCCGTGGCCACTCGATGTAAACATCGCGCAACAGACTGATCGCGTCATAAGCCGCCGGGCCTGCTAGCGCGTCCTGGAAGTCCAATACACCGGGATTTCGCTCGAGGGTGCGCATGAGATTGCGCGAGTGATAGTCCCGGTGAACGAACACTCTGGCTTGCTCTGCAAATCGATCTGCAAGGAGTCGATAGCTTTTCGACAGGATCTCACCGGTGTTGCCGGTCGTGTCGATGCTTAAGTGTCTGCGCAGAAACCAGTCACTGAACAACGAGAGCTCTTGAAAGACGCGCGCGGTGTCGTATTCGGGTACGACATCGGCGGGTACCCGTGATTGCATCGCAAGCAGCGCCTCGAGAGCATCGCCATAGAGTCCCGGGGCGCTGTCCGTGTCGAGTTCATCCAGATAACAATGTTGGCCGAGGTCTTCCAGCAACAGGAATCCCGCGTCCAGATCCCGTGCATGGATGATGGGAACGTGAATACCGGCATGTTCGAGAAGCTCGCTCACGGCAACGTAGGGCCGGCAGTCTTCTCTGTCCGTGGGTGCGTCCATGAGAATCAGCGACGTACCTTGCGCGCTGACACGAAAGTAACGGCGAAAGCTGGCATCGGTGGAAGCCGGTTGCAGATCCACGCTCTGCACCCCGAGTATGTTCTGAACCCACTGGCGGGCCCGGTCGAGGCGTTCGCTCATCGTGTCATCGGTCGTGGAGAAGCTTTCGCTCCAGCTTAGCACGCACGTCGGGATAATTTTCGCAGGCACCGGTTTTTCGCTACCATGCGGTGCGCGGGCGATGTGCTGGGAATGGCCCATCGCGGTCTGGTACCACATGAATTTGGGCATGGAGAACACACACCGGTGTCATTTTTCGCCGTCGTCGTCGGACTCGTGCTGCTGGTGTGGGGTTCCGATCGTTTCGTGTTCGGCGCCTCCGCCACTGCCCGCAACCTCGGCATTCCGCCGCTGGTCATCGGACTGACCGTCGTCGGCGTGGGAACGTCGGCGCCGGAGATGCTGGTCTCGGCTACTGCGGCCCTGCAAGGCAATCCGGGGGTCTCTATCGGCAATGCTCTGGGCTCCAATATCGCCAATATCGGTCTGGTACTGGGGGTGACGGCGCTGGTCCGTAGCGTGCTGGTGCGGAGCAGGATATTTCGACTCGAGTTTCCCGCCATGTTCGGCGTCATGGCGCTTGCCTGGATTCTGCTTGGCGATGGCACCTTGGACAGAAACGATGGTCTCGTTCTGAGCCTGGCATTCGTCATTCTGCTGTTGTTCATGCTGAGTATCGCCGTCCGTGCACGGCGCTCGGACCCGCTGCAGCGGGAGTTTGCCAGGAGAATTCCCACCGATGTCGGCACCGGTAAGGCGTTGCTGTGGTTCGTAGTCGGGCTGGCGACGCTGCTCATGGGATCCCAGGCCATGGTCTGGGGGGCAGTCAGCATCGCGCGCAGCTTCGAGGTCAGCGATCTGTTGATTGGCCTCACGGTGGTCGCCGTCGGCACCAGCCTTCCCGAGCTCGCCACCTCCATCACCAGCGTTCTCAAGAACGAACCCGACATTGCGGTTGGCAATGTGATCGGGTCAAATATGTTCAATCTGCTGCCGGTGCTGGCTATAGCTGGCCTGATCGCGCCCACCACAGTGCCGCTCGAGGCGCTGCAGCGTGATTTTCCGGTCATGTTGACTCTCAGTGTGGCGCTGGTCGTCATGTCCTGGGGCTTTCGCAGGCCCGGCCGCATTGCCCGCTGGGAAGGTGGCGTGCTGTTGCTCGCCTTCGTCGGCTATCAGGGTCTGCTCTACGTATCCGCGGTCTGAGGCCGGGTCAGCGGCGAGGAACCGGATCCGCCTGTAACAAAGGGCTAAGCTATTGAAAAGCCGTAATTTAGACCAACAAATCCACATGCAGCGGAGCGATTGATGGCACTCAAGCCGGTGAGCAGCATGAATCGGCCCAACGACCGGGCTGCCAGCGGCTCGGCGGTGGGCGGCGATCTGGGCTCGGACGCCAGCCTGCGCGCCTCCGGCGTCGCCGTTATCGAGACCGAGGCCCGGGCCCTCACCTCTCTTGCGGCGCGGGTCGGCAAGAGTTTCGTCGATGCCTGCCGCCTGTTACTCCAGTGTGAGGGCCGCGTGGTCGTCACCGGAATGGGCAAGTCCGGTCACGTGGGGCGCAAGATTGCCGCGACCCTTGCGAGCGCCGGCACCCCTTCCTTTTTCATGCACCCTGGAGAGGCCAGCCACGGTGATCTCGGAATGATAACGGCCGACGACGTGGTGCTGGCTATTTCGAATTCCGGGGGTACCAGAGAGATCGTCACCATCCTGCCGCTCATCAAGCGGCTCGGTGTCCCGCTCGTCACTCTGACCGGTAACCAGCAGTCACGCATGGCCGAGGTAGCCGATGTCAATATCGATGTGGGTGTCGAAACGGAAGCCTGTCCGTTGGGTCTTGCGCCTACCGCCAGCACCACTGCCACGCTTGCGATGGGTGACGCGATTGCCATCGCGCTGCTCGAGGCGCGCGGCTTCAGTGCCGAGGATTTTGCCCGCTCCCACCCGGGCGGCCGCCTGGGGCGGCGCCTGCTCCTGCACGTCAGCGACATCATGCACAGCGGCGATGATATGCCCACGGTCGCTCTGGACGTGCCTGTATCGAAGGCCCTGGTGGAGATGACGCGCACGGGCCTAGGCACTGTCGCCATCGTCGATAGTGATTTGAAAGTACTCGGGATCTATACCGATGGTGATCTTCGCCGCACACTCGATCGCGAGTTGAATGTGCATAAAGCGAAAATTTCCGAAGTCATGACGGCCCAGTGCGTTACCGTCGCACCGAATATGCTGGCGGCCGAGGGTCTCAAGATTATGGAGGACCGGGAAATCAACTCGTTGCTGGTGGTCGACACAGAGCGCCGGCTCATCGGCGTATTCAGCATGCACGATCTTCTGCACGCCGGGGTGATCTGATTGGTCAAGGCATCACCGGAAGTTCTTGCGCGGGCTGTGAAGGTGAAGCTCGTAGTATTCGATGTAGATGGCGTGCTCACCGACGGTCGATTGCTGTTGGGCGATAACGGCGTCGAGTACAAGGCGTTTCATTCCCGCGATGGGCACGGAATGAAGATGTTGGGTCGAACCGGTATCGAACTCGCCATCATAACGGGCCGGCGTTCACAGCTGGTGGCCGAACGTATGGCGTCATTGGGTATTGCCCACGTGCACCAGGGTCATGCGTCGAAGCTACCCGTATTCGAGAAGCTCATCGCCGACCTGGATCTGACCGGAGATCAAGCCGCCTACGTGGGGGATGACGTGGTGGATCTGGGCATCATGACCAGGGTCGGGCTGGCGATCGCGGTGGCAAACGCGCATCCCTTGGTTCTGGAGCAGGCGCACTGGCACACCCCGAGTGACGGCGGGCGCGGCGCGGCGCGGGAGGTTTGCGATCTGTTGATGCACGCCCACGGCACCCTGGAAGGCGTGCACCGCGACTATCTGACTGGGAAGGTTTGAGCGTTCCATGGAGGCGCGGCCCGAGGCTGGAGTTCTCCCCAAGCCAATGGACGTGGCCGGGCCCGGCTTGCGTTCTGCCTTCGGTATCTGGGTGCCCGCCGCGGTGCTGGTGCTTTTCGCCGTGGCCAGTACCCTGTGGCTCGCAGGGCTCGGCGATCAGGATGGGGAAAGCAAGCGTTTTGAGGGCCACGCTCCGGACCTGACCATGGAGGAGTTCGAGGTGACGACCATGGGGGAGGATGGACGGCGGCTGCGGCGACTGTCGGCGGCGACCATGGCCTACTTCACCGACACCGAGACGACGGAACTCAGGCGTCCGCATCTGGTCATTTATCAAGAACCAGAAGAGCCGTGGCATGTCGCCTCGGAGCGCGGCTGGGTATCCGCCGACAACGATGTCCTGATGTTGCTCGGCAAAGTCGACATCTGGCGTGATGGTCCGGACGGGAAGCGGCAGATTCACATTGAAACCCATGATTTGCGGGTATTGCCCCGTGAGGAGTTTGCGCAAACCGATTTGCCCGTCAGTATCAGTACACCGGAATCACTGACTCACGGAACGGGGATGCGCGCCTATCTCGGTGAGAGCCGGGTGCAACTGTTATCCAAGGTCAAAACGACTATCCAGCCGACAGCGCGTTGACCAAGCGGGTATCCATGAGAATTCAGTACAGAATCACTGTCATGGCATCTGCCGCGATGCTGGGCGTTGCGTCATCCAGTGCGCAGGCGCTGTCCACGGACCGCGAGCAACCCATCGTCATCGAAGCCCAGGCTGCGGAGGTGGACAATCGGTCGAAGATCACCATCTACTGGGGCGATGTCGTCATTACCCAGGGCACGCTGCGCATTACCGGCGATACAGTATGGATTCATTTCGACGACGCCAACACCATCATCAAAGCAGTTTCCGTGGGCACGCCAGCGAAATTTCGCCAACTTCCCGATGGCAAGGAAGACTACATGACGGCGGTTGCCGAGCGCATGGAGTATCATGCCGACAAGGATGTGATTCTGCTGCTCGGTAATGCGCGTTACGGCGAGGGGAAGGACAAAATCACCGCGCCGCGGATCGTATACGATTCGCGCCGGGGCCGTGTGAAAGCCGGCGCGAATCCCGATGCTGGACAGACGGGTGACTCGGATAAGTCTGAGCGGGTAAGGATAACGATCACGCCAAAAAAGAAATGACCGCGCCGGTGGACTCCAAGCACCGGCGAACCGTTCCATGAGCGTTCTCACTGCCCGCGGCCTCGCCAAACGCTACGGTGCCCGCACCGTCGTGAACGATGTCAGCTTGAGCGTTCGTAGCGGCGAAGTCGTGGGGTTGCTCGGACCAAACGGGGCCGGAAAGACCACGAGTTTCTACATGATCATCGGTCTCGTGATGAGCGACGGTGGCGCCATCCACCTGGATGCCCGGGACCTGACCCACTACCCCATGCACGCGCGAGCCCGCCTCGGTCTCGGGTATCTGCCCCAGGAACCGTCCATTTTCCGCCGCCTGACGGTGGAAGAGAATATCCTCGGCATTCTCGAGGCCCAGCCTGGCATCGAGCCCGTCGAGCAGAAGAAGCGCCTGGAAGAGCTTCTCGAGGAACTGCATGTGGGGAGCCTCCGCCACAACCGCGGCGACAGTCTCTCGGGGGGTGAGCGGCGCCGGGTGGAAATCGCCAGGGCGCTCGCCTCGGAGCCCAGATTCATGCTTCTGGACGAGCCTTTCGCCGGAGTCGACCCCATTTCCATCATCGATATCAAGAGGATTATCAGTTATTTGAGCCGACGTAACATCGGTATTCTGATAACTGACCACAATGTGCGCGAGACCCTGGACATATGCGACAGAGCGTATATCGTGAGCGAAGGGCGCATCATTGCCGAGGGCAGTCCCGAAGCCATCCTGCGCGACGAAAAAGTACGGGAAGTATATCTGGGGCATGATTTCAAGCTGTGACCGCGTCCATTCGCCGTGCTTGCCAGCCTGCTAAAATTTGACGGAAAAGCCCGTTAGTTCGCGTGATGAAGCAAACCCTCCAGCTCCGACTTGGTCAACATCTGACCATGACCCCGCAGCTGCAGCAGGCCATTCGGCTGTTGCAGCTTTCCACCATGGAGTTGCAGACCGAAGTACAGGAGGCGTTGGAGTCGAACCTCATGCTGGAGGTCGATGAGGACGCCAACTCACCGACCAGCAGTGACTCCGCAGACGAAGGTGGCGCGCCTGAGCGGGACATCGTGCCCACGGACATTCCGTCTGAACTGCCCGTGGACACGGTCTGGGAGGATATCTACGACGCTGTTCCGGTTCAGTACGGTGCAGCGGGAATCAACGGTGCTGAATTCGAGATCCCTCGTGCCCAGTCCGAGACGCTCACTGACCATCTTCTCTGGCAGCTCGGCCTCACCCGGATGAGCGAACTCGACAAGGCCATCGCCACCGCGGTTATCGACGGCATCGGTGAAGACGGGTACTTGAGGGTTTCCCTGGAAGACATCCTCAAGAGCCTTTCGACTCCGGACCTGGAGATCGATCAGCTCGAGATCGAGGCGGTCCTGCACCAAGTGCAGAACTTCGATCCCATCGGCGTTGGCGCGCGGGATCTGTGCGAATGCCTGTCGATTCAGCTCCGCCAGTGTCCCGACGATACACCATGGCGGCAGGTGGCCGTGACGCTCGTCAGGGACCATTTGGACCTGCTCGGCCAGCGCGACTACGCGCAACTCATGCGACTGCTGAAGCTACAGAAGGAAGAGCTTCAGGCGGTCATCACGCTGATCAAGACGCTGACGCCGAGACCTGGAGACGCCATCCAGTCCAGCCAACTCGAGTACGTGATTCCGGACGTTTTCGTACGAAACGTGAAAGGCACATGGCGGGTCGAACTCAATCCGGATGCATTCCCGAGGGTGCGGGTCAACTCCCAGTACGCCAGTCTCATCCGGCGAGCGGACAACAGCGCCGATAACAATTGCTTGAAGACGCACCTGCAGGAAGCGCGTTGGCTGATAAAAAGCCTGCGCAGCCGTAGCGAGACATTGTTAAAAGTTGCAACGTGCATCGTGGAGCGTCAGCAGGCGTTTCTCGAGTTCGGGGAAGAGGCAATGAAACCCATGGTTCTGCACGACGTAGCAGAAGAAGTGAGTATGCATGAATCGACGATATCTCGTGTTACGACGCAGAAATACATGCACACGCCGCGCGGGCTCTATGAGCTCAAGTACTTCTTCTCCAGCCATGTCTTCACCGAAAGTGGCGCTGAGTGTTCGTCTACCGCAATCCGTGCTCTATTGAAAAAGCTCATCGCAGCTGAGAACGGACTGAAACCGTTGAGTGATAGCAAGCTCGCTGCCATTCTATGCCAGCAGGGAATTAGGGTCGCGCGACGCACGGTCGCCAAGTATCGAGAATCCATGGCAATTCCATCGTCGGGTGAGCGCAAATCATTGATGTAGGCGCCTTCTGTCTCGCACACAGAAAATGTCAAACTGGTGCCGTCTGGACAAGCGCCAAGCCCGGTCAACGCAAAGGAGTAACGCGATGCAATTGGACGTGAGTGGGCATCATGTAGATGTTAGTCAGGCCCTTAAAAGCTATGTTAAGACGAAATTCATGAGACTCCAACGGCATTTCGACATCGCCACTCATGCACACGTTATTCTCAGTGTGGAAAAACTCGACCAGAAGGCCGAAGCCACCGTTCATGTATCCGGCGGCAATCTGTTCGCCGATGCCATCCACACAGATATGTACGCGGCTATCGACGCGCTTGCGGACAAGCTCGATCGCCAGCTCAAGCGGCACAAGGAGAAGAATACGGACCATCATCGCAGAGGAAGGGGAAGCAAGCCTGTCAACGAAGGTACGTGACCCTGGGCGACGACGCTGAGCTATGAAACTATCCGAGATTCTTTCCCCGGACTGCATTCGGTTGGACGTGGATGCCACTAGCAAGAAGCGTGTGCTGGAGCTCGCCAGTCAATTACTTGCGGGGACCGATGAGTCGCTGTCCCCGAGAGGAGTTTTCGATTGCCTCATAGCCCGTGAAAAGCTGGGCAGCACCGGGCTCGGTCACGGTGTCGCGATTCCTCATGGGCGGTTGCCTGGCCTCGATAGGACGATTGGAGTTTTTCTGAGGACGCAGAAGGGGGTGGACTTCGATGCGCCCGACAAGGAGTCCGTGGATCTCTTCTTCGCCCTGCTGGTACCGGAGGAATCGACCGAAGAGCACCTGCAGGTGCTCGCGAGCATCGCGAGCTACTTCGGCTCCGGCAGATCGCGGAATGCGCTGCGCGTCGATATTTCCCCGCAAGAAGCGCGCGAGTTATTGTGCCACGTCGACAGCCAGGAATTTCAGGCGTCTTGAGCGGGGTCGAATAGCAAGGCCGTGAAGCTCATTGTCATCAGCGGGCTTTCGGGCGCGGGAAAGAGTATTGCCCTCAATGTTCTCGAGGATCTCGGATACTACTGTGTCGACAATCTTCCGCTTGGCTTGTTGGAAGCGTTCGCGGTCGAGCTGGCCGCCGCCCAGCCGAAACCTGAGCGGGTTGCGGCCGTCATCGATGCGCGCAATCTGAGCACTACATTCGATCGTTTCCCCGCGATCAAGACCGCCATTGGCAATCAGGGCGTCGATTGTGAGGTGGTTTTTCTGGAGGCGGATGACGACGCGATCACGAAGCGATTCAGTGAGACTCGGCGAAAGCATCCCCTGACCGCGGCTAACGTCGCGCTGCTGGAGGCAATCCAGCGCGAACGCACGCTCCTCGAGCCGGTTCGCGACCTGGCGGATATCTGCATCGACACCTCGCGCACGCAATACCACGAACTCCGTGAGCTCATTCGCCAGCGCGTGGATCGACGACCGCTGCAAACCATGTCCCTGCAATTTCTTTCCTTTGGCTACAAGCACGGCATTCCGCTCGATGCCGATTATGTGTTCGATGTCCGATCCTTGCCAAACCCGTACTGGGAAGCCGGGCTGCGTCAGCTCAACGGTCGTGATGAGAAAGTGATTGCCTTCCTGGATTCACAGCCCGCCGTTCGTGCCATGTTGACCAGCCTGAGGGAGTTTCTCGACCAATGGATTCCAACCTTCGAGGATGACAATCGTGCGTATTTAACGGTGGCCGTCGGCTGTACGGGGGGTAATCACCGGTCGGTGTACGTCATCGAACGGCTCGCCGCGCAGTTTCGTGAAGGCAGAAACGGCGTGCTGTTACGGCACAGGGACATCTCGTAAATAAAGAGCCTGCGGCGTTTTATCAGCCCGGCTGCTCGGCACCGTCTTCCTGTACCAGCGTTGGCCAAGCCTTGAGCACCGCCTGCACCAATGTCGCCAGGGGGATAGCGAAGAACACGCCCCAGAATCCCCACAAGCCCCCGAACACCAACACCGCAACGATGATCGCCACCGGGTGCAGATTCACGACCTCGGAGAACAACAGGGGCACGAGCACGTTCCCATCGAGCGCCTGGATGATGCCGTAGGCCACCATCAGCCACCAGAATTCCGGGCTCACGCCCCATTGGAAGTACGCCAGCATGGCCACTGGTATGGTGACGGTGGCTGCCCCTATGTACGGTATCAGCACCGAAAGCCCGACCAACACGCCGAGCAACATGGCGAAATCCATGCCCATGATGGCGAGCGTTAAATAGGTGACCACCCACACGATCAGGATTTCGATAAATTTCCCGCGAACGTAGTTACCGATCTGTCCATCAACCTCCACCCAGACCTGAGAGAGCAAACCACGGTCCTTCGGTAGAAACCGGATGAACCAATCGACGATGCGAATCTTGTCTTTGAGGAAAAAGAACACCAATAGCGGCATGAGAATGAGATACACGGCGACCGTAATTACGCTCACAAGCGAGGACACGGACAGGGATACGACGTGCTGCCCGTATGACAGGGCCTCGATGCGAAGCGAATTGATGAGATCCAGTACTTGCTGTTCGGAGAAAAGCTCAGGATAGCGTTGAGGTAGCGTCATCAGTGTTTCCTGGCCGCTGCTCAGCATTTCCGGAAGCGATTGAAATAGCTGCGTTGCCTGGCGAGACAACAGCGGCAGCAGGGCGAAGAACACGAAAGCCATGAAGGCCAGGAAACCGAAGAATACGACCAATACAGCGATCAGCCTCGGAAGACCGTTTCGCTCGAACACGCCCACCAAGCCTTCAAGCAAATAGGCGATGATAATGCTGGCGATCACCGGAGCGAGCATTTCGCCGGTGAGGAGAATGATGAAAAAACCCGCCAGCAGAACAACCGCGAGGCCCATCACCTGCGGATCCGCCAGATGACGCTCGAACCAGGCTCGAATTGACTCCATCGCTATAGCGTAACAGGTCCCAGCGTAACAGGTCCCTACTGTCGCATGCGTTCCAGGCGCTTGGTGGCAAGTCCAGCGGCAGTGCTCTGCGGATAGTCGTTGGTCAGGCTCGTCAGAATTTCGCGCGCCTTCTCCTTCTGGCCAAGCTCATCGTGGATATAACCGATTTTCAACAGCGCGTGGGTGACCTTCTGGCTGTCGGGGTGACTACTGACGAGCGTGTTGAACTCGCGCAAGGCACTATCGAAGTTGCGCGTCACATAATACGATTCGCCCAGCCAGTACTGCGCATTGTCGGCAAACTTGCCGGTCGGGTACTCGGCAAGGAATTTCCGAAAGGATTTTGCCGCCTGATCGTACCGGCCGGCTTTGAGCAGATTGAACGCTGCCTGATAAGCCTGCTGCTCCTTTAGCGGGTCGGTACTCTGCGGTGTGCCCGCCGGTGTCGCAGCACCTGCCGCCGCAACGCCGACAGCCGCAGCTCCGGATGTAGAAGCTGCCGATGTGCCGCCGACAGTCGAGCCCGCCGAGGCACTGGTGCCCACCGGTGGCGCAGGACCCGGCCCAGTCGATGCAGCAGCCGCGGCGACTCCTGCGCCGCCCGCTTCCATGCGCTGCAGGCGGCGATCCACGTCTAGATACAATTCCCGTTGACGATCGGTCATCTGGGACAGAGAGTATTGCTGTTGTTCGAGCTGGCCGCGTAGTTCACGCACCTCAGCCTTCAGCTCCTCGACACTTTGCAGCAGTCTCAAGAGCGTCCCGGAATCGAGCATGCGCTCCATCTTCGCGACTCGTTGTTCCAGGCTCGCGGGTGTTTGAGAAAGCGCGACGGCGGGAAGCGTAAGCAACACCGCCGTCATTCCGAGGGCAAGGAAGCATTCCGGTACGGTTCCGCATCTGCGTATGAGAGTCATGAATCGGGTAACCGCACTGGCGTTATCGGCTGGTTGCGCCTCCATCATTTACTACGATAGATAATCTCGACGCGACGATTCTGCGCCCAGGCTTCCTCGTTATGTCCGCGCGCGGCGGGCTGCTCTTCCCCGTAGCTCACGGTGCGCAGCTGTTGACCGGCGGCGCCAAGCAGGCTCATGAACTGCCGGGTGCTGACGGCACGGCGTTCGCCCAGAGCCAGATTATATTCTCGCGTGCCGCGTTCATCGGTGTGCCCTTCCAGGGTAACGGCGGCGCCGGGGTTCTGCGACAGATACTGGGCGTGCGCTTCCAGTATCCCTCGGTCCTGATCGAGGATGACGCTCTCGTCGTAATCGAAGTACACGGTACGTTTCGCGAGCAAGCTGTCGGGATCATCCAACGGGTGGCCCGCCCAGGCCGAGCCCGAACCGGTGGCGCTGGTCGAGGCACTTCCTGAAGACGATGAGCCGCTACCACTGCTGGTGACAGTAGAATCGTCCTTCGTCGTCCCGGTAGTACCCTCACAGGCGGCGAGAAACGCAACCGAGAAGATCAGCAATAGTACGGCATTGAGCCCTTTTCGCATGACATGTCTCCTACTTGGTTTGTGGGCTTTTTGAGTGACGTGTAGCAATATTAGTAGCCAATTCAGGAAATGGTATGGCGGTGTTATGTCTGGTCAGGAATCCGGGTTTTCTTCTCAGGGCTGCCTGAACGGCGACCATGCTGGCTCCCTGACGTCCCCCTGCCGGACGGCCAGCTCCTGGCGTACCCTGCCATCGACGGATACACCAGCAAGGGTTCCGCCGCGGGCGCCGCTGGTCGCGTAGAGTATCATGCTGCCGTTCGGGGCAAAGCTCGGGGATTCGTCCAGAGTCGTCTTTGTCAAAACGCGCAGCGCATTGTTCTCCAAATCCAGCACCGCCGTGCGGAATGTGCCCTTGCTGCCATGCACGAGGGCGAGCGACTTACCATCCGGTGCGAAGGTGGCGCGGGAATTGTACTTCCCGTCGAAAGTCAGGCGTGTCGCCCGTCCTCCAGTAGCGGGAATTCTGTAAACTTGCGGCGTCCCGCCGCGGTCGGATGTGAAAACCAGGGATTTGCCGTCCGGAGCCCAGGCCGGCTCGGTGTCGATGGCGGCGCCCACCGTCAGTCTTCTGAGGCGCCGCGTGTCGATATCCATCACGTAAATCTCCGCGTTGCCGTCCTTCGAGAGCGTCATTGCCATGCGTTTGCCATCCGGTGACCAGGCCGGCGCTCCATTCAAACCCGGGAATGCCGCGATCACCTGGCGCACCCCGGTGGCCAGATTCTGGGTGAAGATGCGCGGCCGCCCGCCCTCGAAGGACACGTAGGCGAGCTGCAGCCCGTTGGGCGACCACGCGGGCGACACGATCGGCGCCTTCGACTCCAGCACCACCTGAGGGTTGAAGCCGTCACTGTCGGCCACGTTCAGAGCGTATCTGCTGGTTCCCCCGGATCGCTGCTCGGTGACGTAGGCGATGCGCGTATCGAAAGCGCCTCGCTCACCGATCAGTGCCTCGTAGATGATGTCGCTCATCTGGTGGGCGATTCGTCGCAGCTCGTCGGGCCGTGCGTCGAGCTCGTAGCCGGTGATCTGGGTACCGCGAAACACGTCGAATAGCCGGAATTCCACCTTGAACCTGCCGTCGGCGAGCCGCTTGACCTTACCGATGACGAGATTGGGGGCGCCCAGTATGCGGAAATCGGAAAAATTCACCGCCGACGCCTCGCTGGGGCGGCCCGGCAGATCACCCGCCGGCAAGGGCAAGAATCGCCCGCTGCGGGCAAGATCGTTGGAAATAATCGTCGCGATGTCCTGGGAGGGCGGTTGCGAGCCCGGTTGCACGCCGAAGGGTACGATGGCGATGGGTTGAGCACCTTCGATTCCCTGGGTTATCTTGATGGTCAGTTCCGCGTGGCTGGTATGGGACCAGGACGCGGCCAGTAATGCGGCGCCCGCAACCAGGAATGGCGCCAGCCGACGGTTCAGTTTTATCATCAACAATCAGTCCTCGGGTTCGAACTCGAACTTTAACTCACGATCGAACAAACTTGGATCCTTTGGCTGTGGCAGCGGCGACGATCGTAATACCGCATTCTCCACAGATCGGTCGAAAGCAACATTACCACTGCTTTTGGTGATGACTACCCGAACCACCTGACCACCGGGGATCTGGGTCACCCTGACCGTGCACGTGAGTCCTTCGGTGGTGCCGGGTGGGCGTATCCAATTGCGGTTGACCGTGGCCTGAATCTGACCCATATATTCCGCGAGATGACGGTCCCGCAATCGACTGCGCTGGGCATCCAGCTGTGCCTGCTCGAGGGCCAGTTGCTCGCGTAGCGCCGCTTCCTCCGCCTTGCGGCGTTTTTCCGCCTCGGCCCGCTTGGCGTCTTCCTCGGCCTTGCGCTTGGCTGCTTCCTGCTTCTTGCGCTTGTCCTCTGCTTTCCTCTTTTTCTCTGCCTCCTCCCTCTTCTTTTTTTCACTTGCCGCCTTCGCGGCTGCCGCCGCAGCGACTGCCGCGACGCGCTTCTGCTCCGCCTCGCGTGCCGCCTTGGCCTTGCGTGTCTGATCCTCCACGCGCTTGCGCTCGGCCTGGGCGCGGCGCTTAGCCTCTTCTATCTTGCGCTTCTCCTCGGTAAGGGCCTTATGCTGCGCTGCCAGCACCGCAAGGGCCGCTTCGTCCTCCAGGCGACGTTTCTCGATATCGCTTTCCTCGCGTTTGAGCTTTTCCAGCGCTTCGAGTTCCATGGCTCGCTGCCTTTGGACCTGGGCAAGCGCTTTGGCCGCTTCTTCTTGCTGCTTGCGTGCATTGTCGTCGCGCTTATGCTTTTCTTCGGCGAGTCGCCGTTGCAGCTCACTGAGCCGCTTCTCCTCCTCTCGACGCTGCTCGCGTGCCTTCTGGGCGTCCCGCTCGAGAGTTCTGGTTCGCTTTTCCGCTTCCTTGCGCTTTTTTTCCTCGCGCTTCTTGATCTGCTCGATCTCTTCGGCCACCTCCGACTCGTCGACGATCATCGCTTGTACCGGCTCGACCTTGCTGCTCGGCGGTGCACCGGGATTCGACCAGTCCAAGCTCAAGACCAGAATACCGAGAAGCGCGACATGGACGATAATCGCCAGACTCGTCGCGCTGAAATTATCGATGAAACTTCTGAGCCTCATCAGCTCCCGTCTTCCGGCCGTTTGGTGATCAGCCCGACGGTGGGTGCGCCGGCCTTCTGCAGCAGGGTCATTACATAGACCACGTCACCGTAGGGGACGTTCTCATCCCCCCTCACGAGCACCTGCACGCCCGGGCGGTGGCGCATCACGGCGCTCACCCGGGTAACCAGCGTCACCGCGTCCACCGGCTTGTCCTGATTTTCTCCGAACTGAATGTAGAACTGGCCATCGGCGTCGATGGCGACGATCAGGGGCTCATTGTCCGATCGGTCCAGAGGCTTCGACTGGGCCCTCGGTAAATCCACCTTGACACCCTCGGTGAGAAGGGGCGCCGTGATCATGAAGATCACCAGCAATACGAGCATCACGTCGATATAGGGAACGACGTTAATCTCCGCCATCAATTTTTTACGCCTGGTGTGTTTCCGCATGTCTGGGTGTCCTGGGTTCTGGTCTGGTTGCGCCCTTCGCCCCGCCGCGCCTCAGGTTCAAACGGTTCAGCGACTCGGTGGGGTTAAAATCGCCTTTACGCGTGAGCCTGTCGCCGCAGAATCGCGGTGAACTCTTCTATGAAGATGTCGTAGCGATTGTGTAGACGTTCGACATCGTCGGCGTAGCGGTTGTAAGCAATTACCGCCGGAATGGCCGCGAACAGACCCATGGCGGTGGCGATGAGAGCCTCGGCGATGCCGGGGGCGACCAGCGCCAGGGTCGCCTGGCTGGCGTTTCCCAGCGCTCGGAAGGAGTTCATGATGCCCCACACGGTGCCGAACAGGCCTACGTAGGGGCTCGTGGACCCTACCGTGGCGAGAAACGACAGGTGCATCTCCAGCATATCGAGCTCGCGGGAAAGTGCGATCCGCATGGCGCGCTCGGAGCCGTCCAATATGGCGCTCGCGTCGATGCCGGATTGCGCGCGAAGCCGCGCGAATTCCTTGAAACCCGAGTGGAATATTCGTTCCATGCCCGTGGCATCATAAGCATGGGTATTGATGCGGTTGAATATCGAGACCAGGTCCTGGCCGGACCAGAATTGTTCCTCGAAATCCTCCGCCGACACACGCGCGCGCCGAAACGTCGTAAGCTTGCGAAAGATCATCGTCCATGACATCAGCGATGCCGCCAGCAACAGCAGCATCACGAGTTGAACCAGGATGCTTGCGTTGAGTACCAGTTCCAGTAGAGATAAATCAGCAGTCACGTTTCAGCTCCGTGCAAACGGCTTGAGGGATCGGGCGAGGCCGCAGCGTGGTTGCGTCTACACACGCAATTCTGACTTCTGCCCGGCAAAGTGGTTCTCGCGGCGTGCGGAATACGTTCTGGTCGAGCAGAAGACTCGCCCCGCCGAGGCGTGTGAGCCTCAGGCTCACGTCCAGCATATCGTTGAATTTCGCAGGTCGAAGGTAATCGATGCGCAACCGGGATACGGTAAACAACACTTCGTGTTCGTTCTTGAGAACCGGCAAATCGAACCCGAGGCTGCGCAACCATTCGGTGCGCGCCCGCTCCATGAATCGCAGGAAACTTGCATGGTAGACAATGCCGGCACTGTCCGTGTCCTCATAGTAGACACGCACAGGCCAATTGAACTCCTCACTTCCCAATGTCGCCCCTGGGCCCGACAGCGTCCGCCGGGTAATTCCATATCCGGCAACACATGCAGGCTATGAATCCTGTCGTCCAAAAAGATCCGGTTCTTGAGGAACGTCTGCCGATCTCGGTGGCGGTGACAACCCGAAATGTTGCCACGCGTGGCGGGTCGCCATTCTGCCTCGCGGCGTGCGCATTAGAAAGCCCTGTTGAATGAGGTAGGGTTCGAGCACGTCCTCGATGGTACCGCGCTCCTCGCCGATGGCGGCAGCGAGATTGTCGATGCCGACGGGGCCACCGTCGAAACGCTCGATGACCGCCAGAAGCAGCTTTCGGTCCATCACGTCGAATCCGGCATCATCGACTTCGAGCATACTCAAGGCGTGCTGCGCCACCTCTGCCGTGATCTCACCATCGGCCTCGACTTGCGCGAAGTCCCGCACGCGTCGCAGGAGCCGATTGGCGATGCGCGGGGTTCCCCGCGAGCGGCGCGCGAGCTCCTTGGCGCCGTCCGGCGCCAGGGCCACTTTCAGAATTTGCGCCGAGCGCGCGAGAATGGTGGCGAGGTCCTTCTCATCGTAAAACTCCAGACGTTGCACGATGCCGAAGCGATCCCGCAGCGGCGAGGTCAGCAGGCCCGCCCTGGTGGTGGCGCCGATGAGAGTGAAGGGCGGTAGGTCCAGTTTGATGGAACGCGCTGCCGGTCCTTCGCCGATGACGATATCGAGCTGGCAGTCTTCCATGCCCGGGTAGAGGATCTCCTCGACCACCGGATTGAGGCGGTGGATCTCGTCGATGAAAAGTACGTCCCTGGGCTCGAGATTGGTCAGCAGCGCGGCCAGATCCCCGGATCGCTCCAGCACCGGTCCGGAGCTCTGGCGCAAATTCACGCCCAGCTCGTGGGCGACGATGTGCGCCAGGGTCGTCTTGCCGAGTCCGGGAGGACCGAATATGAGCAGGTGATCCATGGCCTCGTTACGAGCCGCGGCCGCTTTGATGAAAATCCCCATCTGGCGGTGCACAGCCGGTTGACCGATGTACTCGGCCAGCCGCTTCGGGCGAATGCGGTTGTCCAGGCTGTCTTCCTGGGTGCTGGAAAGCGGTGTTATCAGGCGCTCTGACTCGATCATGCTGTTTGGCAACCGGGCGACACCGCCGGGGACGGGATGCCTGCCATCAGACTAGCGGCCAATGCTGACGGCATCGTGTCATGGCGAGGTCCAACAAGGCGGCACTCCTGGCGACATTCTGCCACCGCAGACTGGGGCGAGATGGTATACCGCGAGCGATGGGGGGGAAAGCACCGCTTCGCCGGCCCGAATCGCTACTTGACCATGGCCTTCAGAGCGAGGCGCACGATGTCCTCGCAGGCGCGCTCCGCGCAGTCGATGGCGGCCACGCGGCGGCTTGCCTCCGGCGGCTTGAGGCCCAGCGCGATCAGCGCGCTGACTGCCTCCGACGCCGGGTCCATGGCCACATCCCGAGGGTCGCCATCCAGGGGTCCACCGGAGTGTCCTGCCGCCGGCAACGTTCCCAGGCGATCGCGCAGCTCGATGACCAGCCGCTCGGCGGTCTTTTTCCCGATTCCGGGCAGCCGTGAGAGACTGGCGGTATCCCCCTCGAGGACACAACGCCCCAGGGTGGTGACATCCATGCCTGAGAGAATCGCCAGTGCCACCTTGGCGCCCACGCCGTTGACCTTGAGCAGCTGCCGGAACACATCGCGATCGGAGCGCTGCGCGAAGCCGAACAGCTGATGGGCATCGTCGCGCACTATCTGGTGCGCAAACAGGACGACTTCGGTGCCTGTTTTCGGCAATGCGGAGAAAGTGCTCATGGGGGCCTGTAGCTCATAGCCGACGCCGCCCACGTCGACCAGCAGCCACGGCGGCTGCTTTTCGCGCAACACGCCCTTCATCCAGGCGATCACGAATGCGTTCCGGCGCGGCTCACCGATGCTTGTATGCGTGCCAGCGTTTGAGCGGTATGTCCATGACAAATGGCGACGGCGAGAGCGTCGGCGGCATCGCTGGCCGGCAGTTCGCGCAGGCACAGCAACATTTTGATCATATGTTGAACCTGATTTTTGGCCGCGTGACCGCGGCCGGTCACGGCTTGCTTCACCTGGGTGGGTGAGTACTCGTAGAGCGGCAGTCCTCTGGTGACAGCCGCCATCAGCGCCGCGCCCTGGGCCTGGCCCAGCTTGAGCGCCGAGGCAGCGTTGCGGTGAAAAAACACCTGTTCCACGGCCAGCTCCTGCGGGCTCTGGTCCTCGACGATGGCGGTTATGCCGTCGAAGATCGCGCGTAGCCGCGCCGTGAGATCACTGCCACGGAGGTGAATGCATCCACTGGCGACGTGGCGCGCATGGTCTTGGTGGAAGTCGATGACTCCATAGCCCGTAATGCGTGAGCCCGGATCGATTCCGAGAATTCGAACGGGTTTGAGCGTTCCCGTCATGGGGTTAATCGCATCTCCTCAGGTGATCTCCGCGAGGATCTCATCGGAAATGTCGGCATTGGAGTAAACTTGTTGCACGTCATCGTGCTCCTC
>SMUX01248793.1_pt1 | contig 48468 bp, 42 predicted proteins | sample 2456431 | NCBI WGS metagenome assembly SMUX01 (sample SAMN11095930, study PRJNA526329) | marine sediment metagenome | biome: Marine sediment; feature: Surficial sediment; material: Deep marine sediment; isolation source: Hadal surficial sediment | place: Pacific Ocean | collected 2014-11 | depth... | reverse complement strand
CGAGCACTACGTTTCCAAGATTGCCGTCTACGACATCGAGCAGATGGAGACTCTGACCGATGAGGAGCACTCTCTGGCGATGAGCTTTTACCGGCCCCTGGAAGCGCCCGAGGGGCTCGTGCAGTTCAAGATGTTTCATGCCGAACGGCCCATATCTCTTTCCGATGCCTTGCCCATGTTGGAGAACATGGGTCTGCGGGTAGAGGAGGAACGGCCCAGCGAGATCCAGCGCATGGATGGCACCTGCGTGTGGATGCACGACTTCAGCATGAAATATTCCGGCCAGCGTGAGCTTGTCCTCGACGAAATCCGAGACAAGTTTCAGGCGACGTTCGCGCGGGTCTGGCGCCGCGAGGTGGAGAATGACGGATTCAATCGGCTGGTGCTGCGCGCAAAGCTCGGCTGGCGCGAGATCGTCATACTCAGAGCCTATTCCAAGTATCTGCGTCAGGCCGGCTGGACATTCAGCCATCGCTACATTCAACGCGCGCTCGCGTCTAGTCCGCACATCGCCTCTCTGCTGGTGCAGTTGTTTCACGCCCGCTTCGACCCGGACGAGCAACGCAACGCCGAGCGCACCAGCGACAAGCTGGTCGACGAGATCCATGCGGCCCTCGGCGAAGTGGCGAACCTCGACGAGGACCGCATCCTGCGCAGTCTTTTCGGCGCGATACTGGCGACCCTGAGAACCAACTACTACCAGACGGGGGACAACGGCGAATCGAAGCCTTACGTGTCTTTCAAGTTCGATCCGGAAAAGGTGCTCGAGCTGCCCGAGCCGCGGCCCATGTTCGAAATCTTCGTCTATTCGCCGCGCGTCGAGGGCGTGCATCTGCGCGGCGGGCCCGTGGCTCGGGGAGGTCTGCGCTGGTCGGATCGGCGTGAGGATTTCCGTACCGAGGTGTTGGGACTGGTCAAGGCGCAGATGGTCAAGAATGCCGTCATCGTGCCGGTCGGGTCCAAGGGCGGCTTCGTGCCGAAGATGCTGCCGTCGGCGGGAGATCGCGAAGCGATTCAGGCCGAAGGCATCGCTTGCTACGAGATTTTCATCCGCGGGCTGCTGGATCTTACCGATAATCTGGTCGCGGGGAGCTTGGTCCCGCCTCCCAGGGTGGTTCGCCGCGACGGCGACGATCCTTACCTGGTGGTTGCCGCCGACAAGGGCACGGCCACATTTTCCGACATCGCCAATGGCATTTCCCGGGACTACGGCTTCTGGCTGGGCGACGCCTTCGCCTCAGGGGGCTCCCAGGGCTACGACCACAAGGCCATGGGAATCACGGCGCGGGGAGCGTGGGAGTCGGTAAAGCGGCATTTTCGCGAGCTGGACGTCGACATTCAGACCACCGACTTCCATGTCGTCGGCATCGGTGACATGGCCGGTGACGTATTCGGCAACGGCATGTTGTTGTCCAGACATATCAAACTGGTCGGTGCGTTCAATCATCTGCACATCTTCCTGGACCCGGATCCGGATCCGGAAAAGAGCTTCAAGGAACGCGAACGCTTGTTCACTTTGCCTCGATCGAGCTGGGAGGACTATGACCAGAAGCTCATTTCCAAAGGCGGCGGCGTGTTCTTTCGCTCAGCAAAGTCGATTCCGCTCTCGCAACAGATGCGGGTGCTGCTGGAGGTGGAAAACACCAGCATGCCGCCCAACGATCTCATCAAGGCGTTGTTGCGGGCATCGGTGGATCTGCTCTGGAACGGTGGTATCGGAACCTATGTGAAGTCGGCGGAAGAGCATCACGACGCGGTTGGCGATCGGGCCAATGATGGTTTGCGCATCGATGCAACCGAGTTGCGTTGCAAGGTCGTCGGCGAAGGCGGCAACCTGGGATTCACGCAACTCGGCAGGATCGAGTTCGCCGCCAATGGCGGCCGTATATACACCGACGCCATCGACAACTCGGCGGGTGTCGACACCTCGGATCACGAGGTCAACATCAAGATTCTGCTCGACGGCGTGGTCCAGAACGGCGAAATGACCGGCAAGCAGCGCGATCGTCTACTCGCCGAGATGACCGAGGAGGTCGGGAGGTTGGTGCTGCGCAACAACTACGTGCAAACCCAGGCCCTGAGTCAGGCGCATGCCCAGGCACCGCAGATGCTGGAAGTGCACGCGCGACTGATGCGTCAGCTCGAGCGAGACGGGGAACTCAACCGGGAGGTCGAGTTTCTGCCGGGAAAGGAGGAACTCGACGAGCGACTGTCGGTGGGCCGCGGCTTGACGCGGCCGGAGCTCTCGGTGCTGCTCGCCTACGTCAAGATCGGTTTGTTCAAGCAGCTGCTCGAATCCGATCTGCCCGGCGACTGCCTCGATGGCGAAGAATTGACCCACTACTTTCCGACACCGTTGCGGGAACGTTTTCGTGACCTCATGCCGTCACACCGTCTTGCTGCCGACATCATCAGCACCGAGCTCGCCAACGAAATAGTCAACAGGGCGGGGATGACGTTCATATTTCGATTGAGCGAAGAGACTGGGGCGAGCCCCGCAGATATCGCTCGCGCTTACATGGTCGCCAGGCAGATTTTCGACCTGCCCACCGTGTGGTCGGAAGTCGAAGCACTGGACAACGTCGCCGCGGCGAACGTCCAGACCGACATGTTGCTCGAAGGGCGAAAGCTGGTGGAGCGGGCGTCGCGTTGGCTGCTGCGCAATCGGCCGCAGCCCCTCGACGTGGCCGCCAACACGAGCTACTTCGCGGACGGCGCGCGTGCGGTGGCGCGGGTGATCCCCGAGTTGATTCCAGAAGATGGCCGCGCGCAGATGGAGGAAGGCGTCGCTCGTCTGGTCGCCGCCGAGGTACCAGGAGAGCTGGCACGGCGCGTTGCAATTTACACGGAACTGTTTTCCACGCTGGATATCGTCGAAGTAGCCAAGTCGGAACAGATGTCCGTCGAGGATGTGTCGGCGGTTTACTTTTCCCTCGGCGAAGAGCTGGGTTTGCACTGGATGCGGGACCAGATCATTGCCTTACCGCGGGACAATCGCTGGCAGGCGCTTGCCAGAGCCGCGTTGCGGGATGACCTTCACACTCAGGAACGCCTTCTGACCCGCGACGTGTTGCGTCAGGAAGCCACCAAGCCGGACGCCGGTTCACGCATCGCCGCATGGACGACACACAATGGTGCCGCGGTGCAGCGTTGTCGTCAGGTGCTCGCGGATCTCAAAGGCGGGCCCAAGACGGATTTTGCCATGCTGTCGGTGGCCATGCGGGAGATCCGGAGCATGCACGCGGATGGTGAGAGTTCGGTGGAGTCGGAGACGAGCATGGTGGTGGCTGAAGCTAAGTCCGGGAAGGCCAGGTCGAAGGGCAAGGCTAAGGCCAAGGCTAAGTCGAAGACCAAGTCCAGGGGACAGGCGGCGTAGCGGGGACGGAGGGGACAGATTTGAAATCTGTCCCCGCTTCGGCGGGCATTACGCGAGTTGTTCTGCGGCGAAGTCCACCAGCCGCGACCGTTCGCCGCGCAGCAGCGTGATGTGTCCGCCGTGGCGCCATGGTTTGAAGCCGTCAACGACATAGGTGAATCCGGAAGTCGTCTCGGAAAGATACGGCGTATCGATCTGGGCGATGTTGCCGATGCAGACGATTTTTGTACCGGGTCCGGCGCGTGTGATCAGTGTCGTCATTTGCTTGCGCGTCAGATTCTGTGCCTCGTCGATGATCACGTAGCGATTGAGAAAGGTGCGCCCCCGCATGTAGTTCAAGGAACGAATTTTAATACGGCTGTGGAGCAGGTCGTTGGTGGCGGCGCGCCCCCAGTCACCGCCGGTGTCGGTATCGGTGAGTACCTCGAGATTGTCCATCAGAGCACCCATCCAGGGCGCCATCTTCTCCTCCTCTGTTCCCGGTAGAAAGCCTATATCGTCACCCACCGGAACGGTGGCGCGGGTCATGACAATCTCCCGAAACCTTTTGTCCTCGAGGGTTTGTGCGAGACCGGCGGCGAGCGCAAGCAGCGTCTTGCCGGTGCCGGCGGTCCCGAGCAGCGAAACGAAGTCCAGTTCCGGATCCATCAGCAGATTGAGGGCGAAATTCTGCTCGCGATTCCGTGCGTGTATTCCCCACACGGTGTTTCCGTTTTCCGTAAAGTCCTTGACAGGCTCGATCGCCAACCCGTGTTCGCCAAGGTCGCGAAAGATGACATCGAGATTTCTCGAGTCAGGCACGTACAGGCATTGATTTGGGGCCCATTGCCGCGCCTGCGCTTTATCCACCTTGACGTACGTTCGGCCGCTCTGTTGCCATTTCGCCGGTTCGGACGTGAGCCTGTCCAGGAGCGAGCGCGGTAACTCCGCCATTCCGTTGTAGAGCAGGCTCGCGTCATCCAGCACCATGTCGTCGAGATAGTCTTCGGCACGAATACCGAGGACGCGCGCTTTGATGCGCAGATTGATGTCCTTCGATACGAGGACCGTGCTGGTGTCCGGATGTGCTTCCTGTAAAGCAATTGCTACGCTCAAAATGCTGTTGTCGGAATTCCCACCCGGCAGCGAGGTCGGTACAGCGTGGCTGACATCCTCGGTCTGAAAATAAATCCGCCCTGGATTACCGTTGCCGCCCCCGCTCGGCAGTGGAAGGCCCGCATTTATGCTGTCCTGGCCAGCCTCACCGATGAGGCTGTCCAGGAGCCGACTCACGTGCCGCGCGTTTCTGGCAACTTCCGACAAACCCTTTTTCGCGGCATCCAGCTCTTCCAGCACGACCATGGGTACGAATATGTCGTGTTCCTGGAAGCGAAAAATCGCCGACGGATCGTGCATCAGAACATTCGTATCGAGAACGAAGAGATGTCGGCCAGGTAACTTGCGTTTGCGCATCTGGGCTATTTTACCGGCGCCATCATGGCGTCGAGATTCAGATCATCGCAGAAATCCATGAAGTCGCCGCGCACCGACGCAATCGCCGAGTCGGCCGGTATGCCGATGGTCATGTGCAATGCGAACATGGGGGCCCCCGTGTGCGGCGCCGGGTAGCAGCTCGTGTACAGGTCCTCGACGTTGATTCCGCGCCGCGAGAAAAAATTCGCGACTTCATGAACAATTCCAGGACGATCGATTGAGACGACTTCGACACCGTAAGGAATCAGGTTTTCCGTTCCGACACGTGCCTCTGATCGTTTACTGATGATCTTGACGCCGAGGTTATCTTCGAGCTTCGGCAACAGATTCTCGAGTTTGGCAATGGCATTCCAATGCCCGGACAAGGCCATCATCATGGCGAGTTCACTACCGAGCACCGCCATGCGGCTGTCGCCGATATTGCAGCCGCAATCCAGTATGGCGCGGGAGAATTCGTCTATCAGGCCCGGCCGATCGTGTCCGATAGCCGAGATGACGAGGTGAGTATCCATGTATCTCCGGTGGGTTTGCCCGTGTTCGCTCCCTCAAAAGGGTGCCCGGCTACCTCGGGGTATGCGGAAACCAGTCCGGCTCGGGCGACGCTAAGTATAACGCACTGCCCGGCGGGCATTGGCTGCGCCCTGCGGCCCGGAGGGCGAATATTGCCATGTCGAGCCGGGCGAAGTAGCATGATAGTTTCATCCGATGGTGCGGAGGAGGGGATGTTTCAAGGCAGCATCGTGGCCATGGTAACGCCCATGAACCGCGACGGTGAGGTGGACCAAGCTGCTCTCGCCGGATTGGTCGAATTCCATGTGGATAGCGGCACCGACGCCATCGTCGCGATGGGCACTACCGGTGAATCCGCGACCCTGGACCCCGAGGAGCATTGCCAGGTCATCCGCCGTGTGGTGGAGCTGGCCGCCGGTCGCCTGCCCGTTATCGGTGGTACCGGCGCGAACGCCACCCGCGAAGCGATCCACTTGACGAACATGGCGAAGGACGCAGGCGTGGATGCCTGCCTGCTCGTCACCCCCTACTACAACAAGCCCACCCAGCACGGCCTTTACCTGCATTTCAAGGCCGTTGCCGACGCGGTGGACGTTCCACAGATTCTTTACAACGTGCCCGGGCGCACCGCCTGTGACATGTTGCCCGACGTGGTCGAGCAACTGTCGCGCCTCGACAACATCGTCGGCATCAAGGAAGCGAGTGGTGAGCTTGAGCGCTTCGGGGAGCTGGTGTCGCGTTGCGGATCCGAGTTTGACGTTTTCAGCGGCGAAGACCATCTCGCGTTGCAGGGCATGCTGGCCGGAACGCGGGGAGTAATTTCAGTCACGGCCAATGTCGCGCCGGCCGCCATGCACGAGATGTGCAGCCTGGCACTGGACGGCGACCTGGAAGGTGCCCGTCGCGTGGATGACAGGCTTCGTGATCTTCACGCCGCGATGTTTTTCGAATCCAACCCGATTCCGGCGAAGTGGGCATTGCAGGACATGGGGAAGATCCAGGAAGGCATTCGCTTGCCGCTGACACCGCTATCGGAGATCTATCATGAGCGTGTCCGCCGGGCGATGCATGCCGCGGAACGGGTGCCGGCCTAGAGCCGGTGGAGGGGCTGTGAGCAGGCAAGCTTCACGAACGTTTTGGCTGCTCGCCGCGGGCCCGTTGTTGGCAGCGGGTCTGGCGGCCTGCAGTGGTACGGCGGACGATTTGCTCAATCCCATCCTCCCCGAGCAGGATGCAGCCTACAAGTCGAGCAAGACCGCTCCACCCCTGGAAGTGCCACCGGACTTGAGCAGCGAGACCCTCAACGACACCATGGTGGTGCCGTCGCTTGCCCAGGGGACCGCTACTTATTCCGCCTATGCGAATGGCACTCAGATGGTGTCGGCGGGTGTCAATGGCGTGCTGCCGCGGCTCGACGGCGTGCGGGTCGAGCGTGCCGGCAGCGAGCGCTGGCTGATTGTCGACGTTCCCCCCGGCGTGGTGTGGCCGAAAGTGCGGAACTTCTGGCTGTCCCAGGGCTTCCTCATCCAGATGGAGGACCCCGGCATCGGCATTATGGAAACCGATTGGGCGGAGAAGAAAACGAAATTCGAGGCCGGGGCAATTTCGGGCTTCTTCAGTAAGCTTTCGAGCCAGCTCTATGGCTCGACGACCCGTGATATGTACCGTACGCGTCTGGAGCACGGCACCATCCCGGGGACCACTGAAGTGTACGTTTCTCACCGCGGCGCGGAGTATGTCTCCACCGGCAAGGTCTCGCGCTCCCTGGACGCCACCGGCAACGAAGAGGTGTACGTGTGGCAGCCCAGGCCATCGGACCCGGAGCTCGAGGCGGAGATGCTGAACCGCCTGGTCATTACCTTCGGTATCAATAAGGAGGCTGCCACGAGCCTGGTGGCCAACGCCGCGGAGCGGCCCCCGCGTGCCCATATCGTGCGCGACGGCGAGGGCGCGAGCGTGCTCGACCTGCAGGATAATTTCTCCCGCGCCTGGCGCCGCACGGGCCTGGCGCTGGACCGGGTCGGCTTCACCGTCCAAGATCGGGATCGCTCCCGTGGGCTCTACTACGTGCGTTATATAGACACCGATAGGTTGGATTCAGGGAAAGACGACAGCTTTTTCGGATCCTTGAAGTTCTGGGGTGACGACGAGCCGTCCGATCAGAATGAGTATCTCGTCAGCCTGGTGGGCAAACAGTCGACGACTCAGATCGTCATTCTCGATACCGATGGCAAGCGCGAGAATGGCGAGACTGCCAACCGTATACTTGGCCTGCTGCACGAGCAGTTGAAATAGATTCTTCTTGCCGCTGCCAAGGGGACAGGAGGGGACAGATTTCAAATCTGTCCCCTTGCTTTCACTTGCGCTTCACATGCCTTATCAGGCGTTTGCGCTTGCGCTGCTGGCGCGGCGTGATGACGTTCTTGCGGCCCTTGTAGGGATTCTCCCCACTCTTGAACTCGAGCTGAATCGGCGTGCCATGCAGTCGCAGGCTGTCACGGAATGCGCGCATCAGATAGCGCCGGTAGTTGTCCGGTATTTTATCCGTTTGATTGCCGTGAATGACGATCAGGGGAGGGCTCGAGCCTCCCTGGTGAGCATAACGCAGCTTGATGCGCCGCCCGCCCACCACGGGGGGAGGGTTCCTCAGCAGCGCTTTTGTAAGCACCCCGTTGAGCTCGGGCGTGGCCATCTTTCGTGACGCCGAGCGCCACGCCTGGTCGACGGAGGCGAACAGTCGCCGCAGCCCCGTGCCTTCCAACGCCGATGTGTAATGCACCGTCACGTATCCCAGGAAGGTGAGCTTGCGGTCGACATTGCTTCGCACAAGGCGCTTGTCCGAGGCGTCCAGGCAATCCCACTTGTTGATGGCGATGGTCAGCGCCCGGCCCGCATCGAGAACCATTCCCAGCAGCCCTGCGTCCTGGTCCGTGACGCCTTCCGCAGCATCGAGCACGACGATAACGACATCGGCCGCCGCGATGGCCTGCAGGGATTTGACCACGCTGAATATTTCTACCTTTTCCGTCACCCGGCCCCGGCGGCGGATGCCCGCAGTGTCGATCAGCGTGTAGTGTTTGCCACCGCGACGAAACGGTACCCACACGCTGTCGCGGGTAGTGCCCGGCGTATCGTGGGCCAGAAGCCGATCCTCGCCGAGGAGACTATTGATGAGGGTCGACTTACCCACGTTGGGCCGGCCGACGATCGCGACTTTGACTCCCGCAGCTTCATCGCGCGGCATCTCAAGCGACGGCGGGATGCGGGCAAGCGTCGCTTCGACAAGCGTCTGAATGCCGCGGTGGTGGGTTGCGGAGATGGCGCACAGGCCGGCGAGCCCGAGGGCGTGAAACTCGCCGGCAGCGATGTCGGTATCCAGGCCCTCGGTCTTGTTGACCGCGATGGTGATCGCTTTTCCCGTACCGCGGAGCTGCGCCGCGATGTCCTCATCGGCGGCGGTCAGGCCCTGGCGCCCATCCACCATGAATATGACGGCATCGGATTCCTCCACGGCGTGCAGAGCCTGGGCGGATATCGCCCGCGCTAATGCGTCCGCCGCATCGGTGAGACCGCCGGTGTCAACCACCACATAGGTGCCGGTTTCGGTCCCCTTACCGGCAATGCCGTACTTGCGGTCCCTGGTAAGCCCGGGCTCGTTGGCCACCAGGGCATCGCGCGACCGGGTCAAGCAGTTGAAAAGGGTCGATTTGCCCACATTGGGGCGCCCGACGATAGCGACGACGGGGAGCAGTGCGGGGCGCTCGGAATGGCGGTCCATGATGGCATCGGATGGCGCGTTCAGATGCCGAACCCATAGGGCGCAGCGTCGCGCGTACTACGGCCGGCAATCACTGGACGACTTGAAGCGCCGCCAGCTCACCGCCGCTACTGTAGACATAAACCGCGAACGAGGTCGCCACCGGAGCCGCGACGATGCTGGCGCTGTCGATTTTCACACGCGCCGCGAACTGGCCGTCGTCCCTGCTCAGCCAGTGCACGTAGCCGTCGAGATCGCCAACGACGACGAATTGACCGAAGACCGCCGGTGGTGACACACGGCGCGCCTCCAGCTTCGCCTGTCGCCACATGGACGCGCTGTTCGACCGGTTCAGAGCCCATATGTGGCTGGCTTCGTCGGTGACGTAAACATTATCCGGGCCTACTCCGAGGCCGGCATGAGACGACATGTCGCGGCGCCAGATCATTTCTCCGCTGGACAGTTCCAAGGCCGCAACCTGGCCCTGATAGGTGACCGCGTAGACGACCTTGTCTTTGATGATTGGGTCGGCATCGATGTCGACCATTCGCTCCAGCTCCGAGCGCCCCCTTGGCACCGCAACGCGTGTTTCCCACAGTGGCTGGCCGTTGCTCAAAGCGATCGCCGCCACCCGTCCGTTGTCGAAGCCGGCAATGGCCGCTCCCTCGGCCAAGGCCGGTGAGCTGGTGCCTCTGAGCGTGAGCACAGGGGTAGTTCGATCGTAAACCCACAAGCGCGTGCCGTCATCGGTGCTCAAGCCGAAGAGCTTGCCGTCGATGGTTCGGGCAACGGCAATCCCGCCCTGCGCCACCGGTGAGGACAGCACTTCGCTGGAGACTCGCGCGCGCCACTTGATCTCGCCGTCCTTCTCGCCGAGAGCCAGCACTTCGCCGTCGCTGGTGCCGAGCAGAACCAGTCCGTCGCCGACACCGGGTCCGCCGGACAGTGGGCTGTCGGTGTCCGTATCCCAGATCGATTCACCGGTCCTGGCATCGAAAGCACGAACACGGCCCCCGCGGGTTGCCGCATAGACGCGATCGCCGTGCACCGCCGGGCGTAATTTGAGGAAGAACTTACCGGCGCCGGAGCCGACGCGGCGTTGCCATACCGTGCGTACCTTGATGGTGGGTTCGAAGTCAACGAGCTCCGCCGGCTCGGCCGTGTTGTCCGGGTTGTCGAACAGGTTGCCGATGGCGGTGCATCCGCTCACCACCACCAGCCCGCCAAGCAGCAGCAGAGTCTCGACGGATCGCGCCGCGGAGCTCATCGCGATTGGCCGGGGCGGTCGCTGCGTCCCAGGTCGTCCAGCTTCATCTGCAGGCGCGCGCGCGTTCCGCTGGTTATGGGGGCACTGGAGAGCGCCGTCTCATAGGCTTTCGCAGCGGCTTCGCTTTGCCGATTGTCGATGAGTATGTCACCGCGCAGTTCCTCGACGGTGGCGGCGAAGGCGGATGTGCTGACCTGGGCGAGCATCGCCAACCCCGCGTCCGCTTCGCCCCCATCGAGCAGGAGCCGCGCGCTGCGAATACGTGCCACGTCCCGGAGCTCGGCGCGGCTCGCGTTTTCGACGACCCATCCGAGAAGGTGATTGGCGTCATCGGTGCGACCGATGGCGAAGGCGCTCTTGGCGCCCAACAGTCCCGCGAGCGCGGCGTATTCGCTGTCGGGCTGGTCTTGCATTATTTGGTCGGCCCGAAGCAACGCCTCGCGGTGGTCATCCGACGCCGCCATCTCGACCATCGACTGATATACCACGGACAATCGCTCGGCCGTGGCCTCGACCCGGCTTTGCCATGCGGTCCAGCCAAACACGCCGCCAAGGCCCAGCACCAGGCCCACAACCACGGCGCGGCCGTTTTCCTTCCACCACTTCTGTAGTGCTTCCAGTTCTTCCTGTTCCGTATCCACGCCTCGTCTCTCAAGTATTGTCAATCGTCGAATTTGATACGTGCCTTGACTGTACCGACCATCTGCGCGCGGTCTACTGTCAGCTGCCCGCCACCGTCGCGCATGTTCTTGCAGGTAATCTGCTGCGCACGGACTTCGTCCTCACCCAGAATCAGGGCGAGGTCGGCGAGGCTCCGGTCGGCAGATTTCATTTTACGCTTGAAGTTGCCGGGGCCGGCATCCACCAGGAGGCGCAGTCGAGGCAGCGCATCGCGCAGTTGTTCTGCCAGCGCATGGGCGGCGCGCTGCGCCTCGTCGCCCACTGCCAGAAGATAGGCGTGGGGTGGGCGAGGGGTGGGTGCATTTTCCTGTGTTTGCATCAGGGCGACAACTCGCTCGAGACCGACGGCGAAGCCGGTGGCGGGGGTCGGGGTGCCGCCTATCTCCTCCACCAGGCCGTCGTAGCGCCCGCCGCCGCATACGGCTCCCTGGGCGCCCAGATCGTCGGTAATCCATTCGAATACCGTGCCCGTGTAGTAATCCAGTCCACGGACCAGTCTCGGATTCACCTGGAACGCGATGTCGCTCGCTTCGAGCATCGCCTGCAGTTGCTCGAAGTGAATGCGTGATTCCTCGTCGAGGCTGTCGACGATGCGCGGCGCAGCCTCGAGTATCGCCCGCAAATTCGGGTTCTTGCTGTCCAGGATGCGCAGGGGATTGCTGCCCAATCGCCTTCGGCTGTCTTCGTCCAACTCCTTTTTATGGGCGGTCAAATAGTCCACCAGCCGATCCCGGTAGGCGTCCTGAATTTCCCGCGAGCCCAGCGTGTTGATTTCCAGGCGCAACCCGGTGAGACCCAGGCGCCGCCACAGGCGCGCGCAGAGCAAAACGAGCTCGGCGTCGATATCCGGCCCCGGAAATCCCAAAGCCTCGACATCCAGCTGATGAAACTGCCGGTAGCGGCCCTTCTGTGGCCGCTCGTAGCGGAACATGGGGCCGATGTGCCACAGGCGCTGGCCGCGGCCGCGCAGCCAGCCGTGCTCGATGGCCGCGCGCACGCAGCTCGCCGTGCACTCCGGGCGCAGGGTCAGACTGTCACCGTTGCGGTCGTCGAAGGTGTACATCTCCTTTTCCACGATGTCCGTGCCCTCGCCCACCGAGCGCCGAAACAGCTCGGTTTTCTCCATCACAGGGGGGCGCAGCTCCTGGTAGCCGTAGCCGGCGAGGACCTCACGGGCGGTATCTTCCAGCCGGCGCCACACTGGAGTCTCTGCGGGCGGGATGTCCTTCATCCCGCGAATCGCCTGAATCGCTTTCATGTCAGGAGTGCTCTAGGCCGCGCCGCAGTCGTGAGGGCCGGCGCATTTCGGAGCGCGGATTCTAGCAGATTTGGGTGGCGCGACCTGACTATTCTGCTGCCTGGACTCAGGAGTCCGGCTGGCCGTCGCCGAGCACGGTCGCCGGCACGCTGGCCGCAGGGGCAGGCGAGGTAGTTTCCTGCACGGGTGCAGTAGCGGCCGGGATCGGTCGCGGGGTGGGCGCAATCTCGGCAATTGCTCCAGGCATTGCCCTACCTCGTCCATCCCTGGACTCGAGCGATTCGCTGGCGTTCGCCACCGCCTGTTCGCCGTCAGCCGCCGTCGGCTCCCGTGTTTCCCGGGTAAGGGGCTCTGCCGCCGTCGCCGGCGGTTCTGGTGCCGTGGTGCTGGACGGTTCGCCGACCGTGAAGTGCACCACGCTGCGCCCCAGGTAGCGGCTGAGATCATAGGGCTCGCCGTTGTATGCCACCACCGCTCCCTCCACGTCACCCAGGAGCACGCGCATGGGCCCCGCGCCCCGAACGACTATCTCGCTGCCTTGCTGTGCGAGGCTGTAGAAGAGACGGCCGCCACCGCGGTCGTAGATCTCGACCCAGGATTCCGTGGCGAGTGCGATCGCCAGCACGTCGGAGCCGGGCAACGGCGCTGGCCGCGGCGCCGTTGCAGCCTCTTCCTCCACGTCCGAGGGGTTGGCGGTGGTGTCGCCCCCGGCGAACTCGGTAGAATCAAGCACCAACACCACCATCTCCGGCTGGCTGTCCCCTGCGCCTCCCGACTCGCTGCCGCTCTCCGCCACGGATTCATCGCCAGCTGCGGCGGCCGGGGCATCCGATGCGCTGCCGTTCTCGGTGCCCGTTTCCGCATCCGGGCGCGAATCGTCGAGCCGCGTGCCTTCCCTCGGCGCGGCCTGCAGGAGCGCGGTATCGCTCGCGTCGGTCTGTTCGGCGCGCATTGACGCTTGCGGCGGTTGTGTGCCGTCCCCAACGGTGGTCTCGGGCGGGCCTTCCTCAGCCGGGGGCTCGCTCGTCACCAGCGTCGCTGCCAAGCTGGCGGTGACACCTGCTGTCACCGGAGCGTCCTCGCCCTCACCAGGGGTTGCCGGCAGTCCGGAATCCTGCGGAACCGATTCGCCGGCAACGTCCGCACGCGTCGGGGTGCCGGAGGGGAGCTGCCGGCTCTGCCACCACAGCACCACCAACACCACCAGCAGCCCGGCGATGACGTAGGTCACCATGCGTACCGGAAAGTCGCTGACATGCACCTCCGCTTTGCGGCCGAGCTCCGAAACCAATGCCGGCGGACCGTATCCCTGGCGCTCGTAGGCTTCCAGGATCGGTCCCTCGGGAAGGCTCAGCAGCCGCGCATAGCCGCTCAGATAACCGCGCACGAAGGTGGAGCCGTGCAGCCGCTCGTAGTTGTCGTTCTCCAGTTGTTCGAGGGCGCGGGGCTTGAGGCGCATGCGCGATGCTACCTCGGCGACGGTCAACTGCGCGGCCTCGCGCGCCTCGCGCAAGCGTCGACCGGGACCGACGTCGTTGCCGGATTCCGAGACCACCCCTGTCGTCGTGTCGCCCGCCGTCATCGCAGCCCCGATTCGAGCAGCTTCCGAGTTTGCGGAGAGTCCGGGTAATTCGCCTTCAACAACATCGCGAAGCTGGAAACGGCGTCTTTGTCACCGAGCTCATCTTCGATGCGAATGCTGAGCCACAGCGAGCGGGAGTCGTGCCTGCTCACCTCTTCGTAGCGCTGCATGTAGGCGCGCGCCGCCATGTACTGTCCGCCGTCGAAGCTCAGCTCCGCCATGTTCATCAGCGCCACCGGGAAGCGTGGATCGGCGCGCAGCGCGGCCCGGAAATAGACCTCGGCGCCCAACGGATCATCGACTCGGAGCTTGCATGTGCCGGCGTTGGTATAGGCCATGGCGGGATTCTTGTAGAGGGGATTCTCCACCGCCTTCATGAAGTACTTCTCGCCTTCGTCGATGTGCCCGTGTTCGCACAGGAACGATCCGTAGTTGGTCTGGGCCGCCGAGTCCGACGGATTCAGCGCGATGGCGCGCTTGAAGTGCTCCTCGGCCTTACCGGGTTCGTTCAGCCGGTTGTAAACCAGCGCCATGCCGTTGTGGGCCGTGGCGTAGTCGGGATCCTCGAGCAACGCGGCGTTGAGACGCTCCCATGCCAGGTTTACCTGGCCGTTACCCAGATAGCCCATGCCGAGCTGCGCATTGACCCTGGCCAGCGGATTGGCCGTGTCGCCCGGCGCGAGCGGCCGATCCCTGGAGGAGCTGGTGGTGCATGCGAGCGGCAGGGCACAAAGCAGCGAGATGCTGAGCCAGAGGAATGCGCTTTTCATCGCCGTAGCCAGAATATGTCTCCCGGATCGTAAATGGATTTGGTCCGGGAATCGGCTGGATCGCACCCGGATCGGAAACTTGTCAATCAAGATTGTAGCTGCTCCGGGGGCAGCGTCACCGTGGTCCTGCCGGGAGTTGCGAGGCGGTTCGCGTTGCGAAGCCGCACGCGGCGGCTGCGGGCTTGCACCTCACCGGCCAGCTGCCCGCAGGCGGCGTCGATGTCGCCGCCCCGGGTCTTACGCGTGATGGTCATGATTCGCCTGGCCATGAGCACCTCTCTGAAATCGTCGATTACAGGGGCTGGCGGGCATTGGTAACCGCTGTTCGGAAACGGATTGAAGGGAATGAGATTGACCTTCGCCGGCAAATCGGCGAGCAGCGCTGCGAGTTCGCGGGCGTGCTGTCGTGAGTCGTTGACGCCTGCCAGCAGGACGTACTCGAAGGTCACTTTCGCGCGCGCGTCGTCTTCCACATAGCGTCGGCATGCTGCCAGCAGCTCGCGTATGGGATAACGCTTGTTCAGTGGCACCAGTTGATCGCGTAAGCGATCGTTCGGAGCGTGCAATGAAACGGCAAGGCTGACCCGGCAGCGTTGTCTCAGTGCGTCGATCTTCGGCACAACGCCTGCGGTGCTGAGGGTCACGCGGCGTCTGGCGAAACCGTGGGCGTTGTCCTCCAGCATCAGTTCCAGAGCGTCGACGACGTTTTCGAAATTCAGCAACGGTTCACCCATGCCCATGAGCACGACGTTCGTGATCACGCGTCTGTCGGCGCTGTCATTTTCAAGCAGCGTCCTGGCGAGCCAGACTTGCGCGATGATCTCGGCGCTGCTCAAATTGCGATTGAATCCCTGCCGGGCGGTGAAGCAGAAAGTGCAGTTCAGCGCACAGCCAACCTGGGATGAAATGCACAGAGTTCCGCGGCGGGCGTCGGGGATGAAGACCATCTCGATGCAGTTGTCGGCCGCCACCCTTACCAACCACTTGATCGTACCGTCGGTGGATTTCTGCGTGCTCACGATTTCGGGCAGCCGCACAACGGCCTCAGCCGCCAGCCGTGCCCGCAGTTCTCTGCTGAGGTTGGTCATCGCGGAAAAATCGGTAATGCGTTGCTGGTGGATCCATTTCAGCAACTGCACGGCACGGAAAGGCCGCTCCCCGATCACCCGAAAATACTCTTCCAATCCCGTAAGCGTAAGGCCCAGTAAATTGACCGGTTCGCGTTCGGCGCGTACGGCTGTCGTCTGGATGGTGTCTTCGGGTGTGTCCATCGCAGGTATATCACATTTGTGCACGGCTACTCAGTTCAACGGGTGCGGGGACAAATCTCCTCAGGCGGGAAAAAGTACGCGATCTCCGTTGCCGCGTTTTCCGGTGAGTCGGATCCGTGCACGGCATTCTCGGTTATCTCGTCGGCGAAGTCTGCGCGGATGGTGCCGGGATCCGCATCGGCGGGATTGGTCGCGCCCATGATCTGGCGATTCTTTTCGACGGCATTTTCGCCTTCCAACACTTGAACCAGCACCGGGCCCGATTTCATGAACGCGACCAGCTCGGGGAAAAACGGTCGCTCCTTGTGCACCGCGTAGAAGCCTTCCGTGCGTTCGCGATTCAAGTGAAGCATCCGGGCGGCCACCACGCGCAACCCGCCGTCCTCGAAGCGCGCGATGATCGCGCCGACGGCATTTTTTGCCACAGCGTCGGGTTTGATAATGGAAAGGGTACGTTCGATTGCCATCCAGATCTCCAGGATTCCTGCCGGAAAACGTATAATTATAAGCCCCCAGTCGGGCGGAAAGAAACGCAGCCGACGAGGAAAAGGCGAAGGCGGGTTGCGGGCCGGGCGGGCTAAATGCCGAAGCTTTCGCCGCAGCCACACAGGCTTTTGACGTTGGGATTGTCGTAGCTGAAGGCTTCGTTCAATCCCTCGCGGCTGAAGTCGATGGTGGTGCCGTCGAGAAATGACAGGCTGTCGCCATCGATAATCACCTTGACGCCATGGGATTCGAAAACGCGGTCGCCCTCGGCAATTTCGTCGGTGATATCGACCACGTAGGCGAATCCGGAGCATCCCGTGGTCTTGATGCCCACGCGCAGGCCCTCGCCGGAACCCCGTTCGGCGAGATAGCGCTTGATGCGCTCGGCAGCGGCATCTGTGAGCATGACAGCCATGAATCTAATCCTCGCCCCGCGATACCGTGTGCGCGAGGCCTGGTTGCAGAGATTGGGGCGTTCGAACGCCCGTTCAAGAGCCTCGCGGGTCAGGCGCCGGGCGAGACTCCCTGGTTGATGTCCACCGGGACCTGGTCCTGGCGTTCCGCTACTTCGCGCACCCGGCGGCGCTCGATCAGCTGGCCGAGATCGATGCTGCCGAGAAAATCGTGAATCTGCTTACTCAAATCCTGCCACAGGTCATGGGTAAGACAGCGGGCGTCGCCCTGGCAGTTCTCCAGGCCCCGGCAGCGGGTCGCATCCACCGACTCGTCGACGGCGCCGATGACCTCCCCTACGGCGATTTCGCCCGCCGCACGGCCCAGCCGGTAGCCACCCCCTGGCCCGCGGGAGCTGCGCACCAGCCCGCGCTTGCGCAGGTGGGCGAACAACTGCTCCAGATAGGACAGGGAAATACCCTGGCGCCTGGCGATATCGGCGAGGGTGACGGGGCCCTGATCGTGGTGAATGGCCAGGTCCAACATGGCTGTAACTGCATATCGGCCCTTGGTCGTCAATCGCATGGCATGGCCCGTGGGTGGGAGTCTCTGGAAGTGTACATTCCTGAGTGTTTTAGTCAACTATTCGCCCGCTGGGTTCCCGCATGGCCACCTAGTGCCGGTCCATTGACGTCTATATTTCTCTCGCAAAGGTGCAAAGACGCCAAGAAAGGATATAAGTATGCCTTTAATAACAACAAGTTATGACTTTGCGACCATTGCGTCTTTGTGAGAGTTGTTGTTCTTGGACGGATACTGTCTAGATGCTCTGCAGCGATGCCCGCTGCTCCTCCAGCTTGCCGATGGCGGTGCGCAGCTCCCGGGCCCGCGCGCGTACCTTGTCCACGATTTCCGGCGGCGCGCGATCCACGAAGCTGGCGTTCGCGAGCTTCTGCTCGCTGCGCCCCAGGTCTTTGGCGTGCTTTTCAATTTCCTTCGCCAGCCGTGCGGTTTCGGCTTGCGCGTCGATGAGGCCTGCGAGAGGGATCAGAAGGTTCGTCTCACCCAGCAGGCCTACCGCGCTCTTTGGTGCGCCCTCGCCGTCCTCGAGTATGGCAACGGATTCGAGGCCCGCGAGGCCATCCAGGTAATTGCGGCAGCTCGCGAGCATGCGCCGATCGCGCTCGCATGCATTCTGCAGCAGAACCGGCACTCGGCGACTCGGTTGAATGTTCTGCTCGCCACGCACCCGGCGCACGGCCATGACGAAACCCTTCACCCAATCGATGTCCTCGATGCTCGCCTGGTCGATACGCTGGGGATCCGATGCCGGGTAGGGCTCGCGCATGATGGTCGCACCGCTGCGACCCGCAATGGGCGCGATGCGCTGCCAGATGGCCTCCGTAATGAACGGAATCATAGGGTGAGCAAGCCGCAGCAGCGTTTCCAGGACTCCGACCAGCGTGCGGCGGGTGCCTCTCAAGGTGGCCGCGTCGGTGCTGTCGTCACTGAGCACGGGTTTTGCGAGCTCCAGATACCAGGGACAATACTCGTCCCAGGTGAACTCGTAGAGTGCCTGGGCGGCGAGGTCGAATCGATATTGCTCGATGGCGGTTCGAACTTTGTCTTCGGTCATCTGCAGTAGCGAGATGATCCATCGCTCCGCGAGGCCCAGTTCGACGTCGCCGCCGTCCTGGCCACAATCCTCGTTCTCCGTGTGATGGGTGACAAAGCGCGCCGCATTCCAGAGCTTGTTGCAGTAATTCCTATAGCCCTCGATGCGGCCCAGATCGATTCGAATGTCCCGCCCGGTGGTGGCCAGCGAGCAGAAGGTGAAGCGCAGCGCATCGGTGCCAAACGCGGGGATCCCGTCCGGATACTGGCGCCGGGTATCGGCTTCGATGCTCGCGGCCATGCCCGGGCGCATGAGTCCGGTGGTGCGCTTTTTCACCAGCGATTCCAGGTCGATGCCGTCGGCCAGGTCCAGGGGGTCCAGGATGTTACCCTTGGACTTCGACATCTTGTTGCCATCCGCGTCGCGCACCAGGCCGTGGATGTAGACTTCCGTGAACGGCACGTCATCCATGAACTTGAGGCCCATCATGATCATGCGCGCGACCCAGAAGAATATGATGTCGAAGCCGGTCACCAGCACGCTACCCGGATAAAAAACCTTCAATCGTTCGGTCTGCTCCGGCCAGCCCAGGGTCGAGAAAGGCCACAGGGCCGATGAGAACCAGGTATCGAGCACATCCGAATCCTGCTCGAGCGCGTACGACGCAGCCAGCCCGTGCGTTTGCCGCACTTCTTCTTCACTGCGGCCCACGTAGATTCGACCGTCCGCGTCGTACCAGGCGGGGATGCGATGACCCCACCACAATTGCCGGCTGATACACCAGTCTTCGATGTTGCGCATCCATTCGAAATAGGTTTTCGACCAGTTTTCGGGTACGAAACGAATGCGTCCATCCTCCACCGCCTCGATGGCGGGCGCCGCCAGGGGCGCGGCTTTGACGAACCACTGATCGGTCAGGTACGGCTCGATAACCGCATGGGATCGATCCCCACGGGGGATTTTCATGCGGTGCGCTTCGGTCTTTACGAGGAAGCCTTGTTCCTGCAGATCGGCGACCACGCGTTTGCGCGCCTCGAAGCGGTCCAGATCCCGGTAGCGGGGTGGTGTTTCGTCGTTGGTTCTTGCGTCGACGGTGAAGATATTGATCTTCGCCAGACCATGCCGCTCGCCGACGATGTAGTCGTTGAAATCGTGCGCAGGCGTAATCTTGAGCGCGCCGCTGCCGAATTCGGGATCCACGTAGTGGTCGGCGATCACCGGGATCCGCCGGTTCGCGAGCGGCAGATCCACCTGCTTGCCTATCAAGTCACGATAGCGTTTGTCGTCGGGGTGCACAGCCACCGCCGTGTCGCCGAGCATGGTTTCTGGTCGTGTGGTCGCGACCACCACGTACCCTTCGCCATCCGAGACGGGATAACGAATGTGCCACAGGAAGCCGTCCTCTTCTTCGGAGATTACTTCCAGATCGGAGACCGCCGTGTGCAGTACCGGGTCCCAGTTCACCAGGCGTTCACCGCGGTAGATCAATCCTTCGTCATAAAGCCGCACAAAGGTTTCGCGCACCGCCCGGGACAGATCCTCGTCCATGGTAAAGCGCTCGGTGGCCCAATCCACCGAGGCACCCATGCGCCGCAGCTGCCGGGAGATGGTGCCGCCGGAATGACGTTTCCACTTCCACACGCGGCGCAGGAATTCCTCGCGGCCGATTTCGTGCCGAGTGAGCCCCTCACCATTGAGCTGACGCTCGACGACGATTTGTGTCGCGATACCGGCGTGATCCATTCCAGCCTGCCACAGGGTTTTATCGCCCTTCATGCGGTGGTATCGGACCAGGGCGTCCATGATGGTGACCTGGAATGCGTGACCCATGTGCAGACTGCCGGTGACATTCGGCGGCGGGATCATGATGCAGTAGGGATCACCCTGGCCGCTTGGTTCGAAATAGCCGTTTTTCTCCCAGGCCTCGTAACAGCTTTGCTCTATCTTCTGTGGGTCGTAGGTCTTGTCCATGGTTCGCTCGAAATATCTCCGCGGTTGCAAAGAGGTCTGACCCCTTTGCAACCGCGGAGGCTCTAGTGAGAGGTGGTCGAATTTGCGGTTACCGGCGCCTCAGCGCGTTCAGATCTTCGATGAGCTCCGGAAGCATGATCTCGAGGTGATTGCGAACCTGCTCCCGGATGTCTCCTGCGGCTTCCTGGACCGCCGCTTCGATACGGGTCTGTACGATGACTTCGATCTCGTTGGCGAGCCGCTTGGCGAGCTTGCGGCACGTTTCGGCTGCCTCGGCGCCGGGCTCCAGCGGTTCCCCTGGGGGCTGGTCGGAGGCCTGCTCGTCCGGTCCGCCGCCACCCGGGACCACCACGTCGTGGAGTAGCGGAATCGTATACTGAGGATCGGCGGATCCCGGATTCGGCCGCTCCCGGCCGGTCTCGTGCAGCCCGAGTGGCGCAGGCTTCCTGTGCTCGAGAATTTGCTCGAGCCCGTTGAGTGCTTCGCTCAGGGACTCCTCGGCGGCGCTGGGGCCGGCGCCCCGGTGGCTGCCACCGGGTGCGTTATTGCGGGAATCCTCTTTCATGCCGTCGTCACAGATTGTGCTGCTGGATCGAAATGCCCCGATCCCGGTAGTCGCGGTAGCGCACGCGGCCCGCGCGCCGCGCCGATTCGCCCGCACCGACGATTTCAGCGATGCGAGCACTCCTGTCGGCGAATGGTGGAACCGATTCGGTGAGGTTGATCAGAACGTCGATATTCGCGGGCTCCCCCGTTCCATCGCCCACCAGAACAGGCTCTACGGGTTCAGCGTCGGGCCCCGCTGGAGCAAACAGGGCGTGGGGCACGAAACTGTCCTGCCGGTAGGTCCAGAGCATGTCGTCGAGGTTCCTGGCGGTCTCCTTCGAGTCTGTGTGGATGAATACACGATGGCCCTTGTGCCACGCCTTCTCCGCCAGCCGGCAGGCGGTGCGGAGCTGCTCGCGCGCAGCCGCCGTTTCCAGAATATAGAAATCAACTTGCATCGACAGCCTCACGCCGGCGCGCGAGATTTCAACATTGGTATCGGCTCTGGCATCCTCGGCAATTGCTCCCGGCATTGCCCTACCTCCTGCGTCCCTGCAGTCGTGCTTCGCCCTACCTCGTTCATCCTCGGACTCGTCAGCTTACGCGTTTGCGCCCGGCGCGGTCCAGCAGGAACTGCGACAGCAGGCGCACCGGCCGGCCGGTGGCGCCTTTGTCCTTTCCACTTCGCCAGGCAACCCCGGCGATATCCAGGTGCGCCCAGCGATAGTCGCCGGCAAATCGGGACAGAAAGCTGGCGGCCGTGATGGCGCCGGCCTCGCGTCCGCCCACATTGGCCAGATCGGCAAAGTTGCTTTTCAGGGCTTCCTCGTACTCGTCCCACAGGGGCAGACGCCAGGCACGGTCGTTGCTGAATTCGCCGGCGCCGAGCAGCGAGTCGGCAAGCCGGTCGTCGTTGCTGAACAATCCCGCGGCTTGGGCACCGAGGGCGATCACGCAGGCCCCCGTGAGGGTCGCGACATCCACCACCACATCCGGGTGGAAGCGACTCGCATAGGTGAGGGCGTCGCAAAGCACCAGCCGTCCTTCGGCGTCGGTATTCAACACCTCGATACTCTGGCCGGACATGCTGGTATAGATGTCGCCCGGCTTGCTGGCAGCGCCCCCCGGAAGGTTCTCGGTGGCTGCAACGATGGCCACCAGGTTGACCGGCAACGCCAGGCTCGCCGCCATTTTTACGGTGCCCATCACGCTCGCCGCTCCGCACATGTCGAACTTCATCTCGTCCATCTGGGCGGCGGGCTTGATGGAAATGCCGCCGGAGTCGAAGGTAACGCCTTTGCCGATCAGTACCGCGGGCCGTTTCCGCGAGCGGCTGCCGCGATACTCGAGCGTGATCAGTCTGGCGGGTTCCTGGCTTCCCCGTGCGACCGAAAGCAGGGCGCCCATGCCAAGGCGTTTCATCTCGGGCTCGCCGAGCACGCGTACCTTGATTGCCTTGTGGCTGCGTGCCATCTGGCGCGCACGGTCCGCGAGATAGGTGGGTGTGCAGATGTTGCCTGGAAGGTTTCCGAGATCTCTGGCCAGGTCGACGCCGTCGGAAATTCCTATGCCGTGGCGAATTCCTTCTTCGGCGCGGGGCTTGTCCCGTTGGCAAGCGATGGCGCAAACCAGCCGGCGAATTTTCGGCTTCTTGACGGTGCTGACACCGCTCTTGAGCTGATCGAATCGATACACGGCATTGCGCATGGTCTCTACGATTTGCCGGATCTTCCAATAGACGTCCCGGTCCTCCACCTCGAGCTCGGCCAGATACACGGTGGCATCTTTGACACCGCTCGCACTCAGCTCTTTCGCGCCAGCTGCCAACAGGCGCCCGTATTGGTTGGCCCGCATTGCGCCCTTTTTCCCACAGCCGACCAGCAATACCTGCTGCGCCTTGATGTTGGGCAAATTATTCAGCGCCAGGGCGTCCCCGGTGGAACCTTGAATATCGAAACGACGGACAAGCCTCAGGAGCTCGCCATGGCTTGCGTCGTTGATGGTTTGCGCCGCCGGGGAGAGCCGGCGAGACTCGTAGATGCCAACTACGATGCAGGATGCCGACTGCTTGTCGGCGGTCACCTTGCTTACTCTGAAATCCATTGATCTTTACCCTTCATATTCTCTGGTACTATTGACGCTGTTCGACCTGACTGCCGGGGGCGGCGCGGCAGGCGCGCAGTTTATGCTTTCGGGCCATGGACCGTAAAGCCACCTCCTTAATCCTGGAAGCGACTTGATAGTTCAACGTTACTTGATTCGAGAAATACTGCATTCCTTCTTTGCGGTTTTTTCTATTCTGCTGCTGACTACCTTTGCCGTCACATTCGTCCGGTTGCTCGCCGAAATGTCGACGAGCATCTTTTCGAGCGTCTTCATAATCCAGCTGTTGATGCTCAAAATCATCGGTAAACTATCCATGCTACTGCCCGTGTCACTTTACGTCGCCATCTTGCTGGCGCTCGGCAGGCTGTATACAGACAGCGAAATCGTGGCCATGTGGGCAGGTGGGATCGGCCCGCGCCGGATCAATCTGAGCGTATTTCGGTTGCTACTGGGATTTGCCCTGGCGAATTCCGTCATCTCCCTGTATCTGTCGCCCGAAGCACTGGCAAAGCGCGACGTGGTGTTGGCGCAGGCGCAGGCGCAGGCGGAGATCAGCGGCGTTTTACCGGGTCGGTTCCTGGAGTTCAGGGACGGTGAGATGGTTGCGTATACCGAATCTCTGTCGGCGGACAAACGTGAGATGGAGAACGTGTTCGCGAAGTTGACCATAGCGGGGCGCCAGAATCTCGTGGTGGCGAAAAGGGCGCGCTTCAGTGGTAACGAAGAGAAGACCGGGCGATACATCGTGCTCGAGGATGGATACCGGTATTCCGGCTCCCCGGGAAGTGTCGACTACACGGTCTATCGATTCGCGAAGCATAGCTTCCGCATCGACCAGGAGCGCTCTCAGACGGTGATAAGCAAGTCGAACGCCACTCGAACGCTGGATCTTCTCAAGGCCCCCTATCCGGCATATTCGGCGGAGCTGCAGTGGCGGATTTCACAACCGATTTCACTTCTCCTTCTGGGGATGCTCGCCATTCCACTGGCGCGGACGCTGCCCAGGCAGGGGAAGTACACGAAGCTTGCCATGGGGATCGCCATCTACTTCCTGTACGGAAACGCCGTGGGCGTCATGCAGACTTTTATCGAGCGTGGCGAAGTGAGCACCGCCATAGGGATCTGGCCGGTACATCTGGTGATGGCATTGATCGTCGCCTCGCTGCTCTACATTCAGTCTTCCGGCCGCGTGCCGAGGCTGAAACGGCGCGACAGGCAAGACCAACAAGCATGAGAATCCTGGATCGGCACATCGGCTTTCACGTCATCAGGGACTCGTTGCTGACGCTGCTCGCGTTGCTGGCGATTTTCTCTCTGGTGGAATTTCTCGAGGATCTGAGCGATGTCGGCAAAGGCCGCTACACGATGCAGGCAGCGGTGGAGTACATGTTGCTGACAACGCCCAATCGAATCTTCATCCTGTTTCCAATCGCAGGAGTAATCGGGAGCTTGATCGGGCTCGGGTCGTTGGCGGCCCATCGCGAGCTGGTTGTAATCCGCGCTACCGGCATCTCTTCGCTGCGCATTGCCGGTGCCGCGATGAAGGCGGCGGCCGTGCTTGTGCTGGCATCGGTGCTGGTGGGCGAGGTCGTTTCTCCTTACACCGAGCAACTCGCGCATCAGCGCCGAGCGTCGGCGCTGTCGGACAATCAAGCGCTCGGGACGGGAAAGGGCTTCTGGGTACGCGACGGCAATACGTTCATAAACGTCGGACAGGTGCTGCCCGGCAATCGGATGAAGGAGCTCTACATTTATGAGTTTGACGATGAGCACCGACTACGCGTCGCCACCTATGCCGACAATGGCATATACAAGGACGGCGAGTGGACTCTAGCGGGGGTGCGACAATCAATAATCGGAACCGACGGTGTGATCGCGCGCAAAGTCGTCGAGGCGGATTGGCGCTCGCGCTTCAATCCGGAGCTTGCCGAAGTGGTCTCGGTGCGTTTGACGAGCCTCTCCATCCTGGGTCTCATGCGCTACATCGACTATTTACAGTCGAACGGACTCGACACGGGGCGTTACGAGCTGGCGCTATGGAGCAAGATCATCCATCCTTTTACTACCGTGGTGATGATCTTCATTGCCCTGCCATTGGTGCTGGGGCGTCTCGGATCGGTCGGCATCGGTCAACGCATCTTGGCCGGCATCGTCATTGCCCTGTCTTTCCTGCTGATGGAACAGCTTGCCGGTCACCTGGGACTGGCCTTCGGGCTGAATCCGATGCTGGCCGCGTGCGCGCCGACGCTGCTGTTTTTCACCCTGGCCGTGTGGATGTTCCGCAGGGTGGGCTGATCGAGCGAAGCGTCAGGCGTCAGGAACCATCGACGATCCTGGTTCGCGAGACGCGGTCGTGCCAGGTGAGCCGGTCAGGATCCAGCAGCAGCCAGAAGAATCCGGCGCCGAAGGCGAGCCACGAGAAGCAGGCGCTCACGAAACGCACCAGTGCTTGCCGCCAGCTGGCGCCGTCTCGGCCTGTGCCCACCAGGCGGAGCCGCCAGCTGCGCATGCCGAGCGTTTGCCCCCCATGGGTCCAGAACCACCCGAAGTAACCGAAGGACAGGGCTACCAGGTAAGCCGTATACCAGACATCACCGGCACGAATTGCCTCGCCGCCGCTGAAAGGCAGCAACGCCGCCGTCCCCACGAACAAAACCGCCGCCAGCAGCAACGCATCATAGCCAATTGCCGCAAACCGCCTCCCCAATCCAGGTTGTGTGGGCGTCGCGGAAAGTTCAGTATCGCTCGCCATTGCATCCAGTTGAATCCGGCGCGAAGCGCCTGGCAACCCTAGGCTCTGGGTAAGGTTACTCCTTTCTGGCCTTGGTACTTACCGTCGCGATCTTTGTACGAAATCTCACAAGGCTCGTCAGACTCGAAAAAGATCACCTGAGCGACGCCCTCGTGCGCGTAAATTTTCGCCGGCAGCGGTGTCGTGTTCGAAAATTCCAGCGTGATGTGACCTTCCCACTCCGGTTCGAGCGGCGTGACGTTGACGATGATCCCACAGCGTGCATAGGTGGATTTCCCGAGACAAATAGTCAACACATCACGAGGAATGCGAAAATATTCCACAGTGCGAGCAAGGGCGAATGAATTCGGCGGAATGATGCAGATGTCGGACTGGATATCGACGAAGCTGTTTTCGTCGAAATTCTTCGGGTCGACGACGGCGGAGTTGATATTGGTGAATATCTTGAAATCGTTGGCGCAGCGAACGTCATAGCCATAGCTTGACGTGCCAAACGAAATAATCCGTTCTTCGCCGCTGTAGCGGATTTGATTCGCTTCGAAGGGTTCGATCATCCCGTGCTCTTCCACCATGCGCCGGATCCAACGGTCGGATTTGATCGTCATCTCAATCGTTCTGAATCATAATTTTCGGGAATGCCTGGGTGTAGTCTCTGGCCTTGAGCGACAGTTTCGCCGCCAGGCGCCGGGCGACCTCGCGGAACTGCCTGGCCACTGCGCCGTCGGGGTCTTTGACCACCGTCGGCTTGCCCTCGTCGGTGTCGGCACGGATGCGGCCGTCCAGGGGCAGGGAGCCGAGAAAGTCCACGCCAAACTGCTCGGCCAAGCGCCCACCGCCGCCTTCACCGAAGATGTGTTCCTCGTGCCCGCACTCACTGCACACGTGGATGCTCATGTTCTCCACGATCCCCAGCACTGGTACCTGTACCTTCTCGAACATCTTCAGCCCCTTGCGAGCATCGAGCAGCGCAATGTCCTGGGGCGTCGTCACGATGAGCGCGCCGCTCACCGGGATCTTCTGCGCCAGCGTCAGCTGAATGTCGCCGGTCCCCGGTGGCAGATCCACGATGAGATAGTCCACGTCCCGCCAGTTGGTGTCCTTGAGCAGCTGCTCCAGCGCCTGGGTCACCATCGGACCGCGCCAGATCATCGGCGTTTCTTCGTCCACCAGGTAGCCGATTGACATGGACTGGATGTGGTAGTTCACCAGCGGCTCGAGCGACTTGCCGTCGCTGGAATCCGGCTGCCCGCTGCAGCCCAGCATGCGCGGTTGGCTGGGCCCGTATATATCGGCATCCAGGATCCCCACGGTGGCCCCTTCGCCCGACAGCGCCAGGGCCAGATTCACCGCCACGGTGGATTTTCCCACGCCTCCCTTGCCCGAGGCCACCGCGACGATGTTTTTGACCTTCGCGAGTGTTTCTACACCTTGTTGAACCACGTGGGTGGCGATTTTCACCCCCACCTCGACCTCACAGGCGCTGACCCCGGGGAGCCCCGAAACGCGTGCCAGGAGCTCCTGGCGCAGCTCCTCGATGTAGTCACCGGCCGGGAAGCCCAGCTGTACCACGACCCGCACCCGGCCACCGTCCGTCTCCACGCTCTTTACGCACTTCGCCGACACCAGGTCGGTCTCCAGATAAGGGTCGATGTAGCCGCCAATCGCTTCCTCTACCGCAGCCTTTGTCAACTCGCCCATCATGCACTCCTGAGGGTAAAACACTGGGGCGATTCTACCGTAGTTTGCGCCCTCGTAAGAGGGGGTCAGGTTCCAGGCGCGTGCGTGGCGCGACCCCAGGCTAAGTGATACCTTGTGCGCCGGCTTTTATCCGCTTTGATTCGCAGCCCCATGAGCGACGATTCCAGAACCATCCTCGTCACCAGCGCGCTCCCGTATGCCAACGGGTCGATTCATCTCGGGCATCTGGTGGAATACATCCAGACGGACATCTGGGTGCGCTTCCAGCGTCTACGCGGCCACCATTGCCTCTACGTATGCGCCGATGACAGCCACGGCACGCCGATCATGCTGCGCGCCGAGCAGGACGGGATCAGCCCCGAAGAATTGATTTCCCGCATCGGCGAGGAGCATCGCGCGGACTTCCACGAGTTCGCCATCAGCTTCGACAATTTCTATACGACGCATTCGGAGGAGAATCGGGAGTTCGCCAACCTCATCTACGGGCGGCTTCGCGACGGGGGTCACATCGTCGTGCGGACGATCCGCGAGCCTTACGACCCGGTCACAGGGGTGGGGTTGCCCGATCGTTATATTCGAGGCACCTGCCCGAATCCCGATTGCGGCGCGCCGGATCAGTACGGTGACAGTTGCGAGGTCTGTTCGAGCACTTACTCATCGTCCGATCTCATCGATCCCAACTCGGTACTGTCGGGACAGCCGCCCCTGTGGCGCGATTCCGAACATTATTTCGTGCGCCTCGCCGATTTCACCGACATGCTCAAAGCTTGGGTAGGCGGTGGCGATGGTCCAGCCCGGGTGCAGCCGGAGATCGCCAACAAGCTGGAGGAGTGGTTCGACGTGGGTCTGCAGGATTGGGACATCTCCCGGGACGAACCGTATTTCGGCTTCGAGATCCCGGATGCACCGGGCAAATTCTTCTATGTCTGGCTGGATGCTCCCATCGGCTACATGGCGAGCTTCAAGAACCTGTGCGATCAGCGCGATGACCTCGATTTCGATGCCTACTGGGGGCCGGACAGCAGCGCCGAGCTCTATCATTTCATCGGCAAGGACATTGCGTATTTCCATACCTTGTTCTGGCCGGCGAATCTCCATGGCGCGGGCTTCCGTACGCCCACGGCGGTTTATTGCCACGGCTTTCTTACCGTGAACGGCCGCAAGATGTCGAAATCCCGCGGCACCTTCATTAATGCCCGCACCTATCTGGAGCACCTCAATCCGGAATACCTGCGCTACTATTATGCTGCAAAGCTCGGCTCGGGTATCGATGACCTGGACCTCAATCTCGATGACTTCGTGCAACGGGTGAACTCCGATCTCGTCGGCAAGGTGGTGAATATCGCTTCGCGCTGTGCTGGTTTCATCACCAAGGGGTTCGAGGGCCGCCTGGCCGGCGCCCTTGCCGACCCGGAACTCTACGCGCGCTTCGTGGCTGCCGGTGACGACATCGCCCGGCTCTACGAAGAGCGCGAATTCTCCAAGGCAGTGCGCGAGATCATGGCGCTGGCGGATGTCGCCAACCGGTATATCGACGAGCAAAAGCCATGGGTTCTGGTCAAGCAGGACGGCAGCAAGGCCCGGGTCCAAGCGGTCTGCAGCATGGGGCTGAATCTGTTTCGGGTGCTGATGATCTACCTGAAACCCATCGTGCCGTCGATGGCCGCCAGAGCGGAAGTCTTTCTCGACGCGCAAGCGTCATCGTGGAGCGATATCGGTAAGCCGTTACTCGATCATCGGATCAAAGCCTTCCAGAAATTGATGACCCGCGTCGAGGGCGAGAGCGTGGATGCCATGATCGAAGATTCCAGGGAAGATCTGGATGGCGCGCAGTCTGATACGCCGCAGGATGATGTCCTGGAGCAGGTGGTTGAGGAAGTCGACATCGATGCGTTCATGAAGGTCGATTTGCGTATCGCGTGCATTACGGCAGCCAAGCGTGTCGAGGGCGCGGACAAGTTGCTCGAGCTTACGGTGGATATCGGATCCGAGCCGCTGACGATATTTGCCGGCATAAAGGCTGCCTACAATCCGGAAGATCTGGTGGGCAGGCTCACGGTGGTGGTGGCGAACCTGAAGCATCGCAAAATGCGCTTCGGCACCTCTCAGGGAATGGTGCTGGCCGCGGGGCCCGGAGGAGAGGATATCTGGCTGCTTGGGGTCGATGAGGGCGCGAGACCCGGGATGCGCGTCAAATGAACCCATCGGGCAGCGAGGACGCGCTTAAGCCAAGCTCGGCCGATGGCATCGATGCCTTGTTGCCGCAGACCCAGTGTATCCAATGCGGATTTCCCAGCTGTCGCGAATACGCCGAAGCAATGGTGGCCGGGCAGGCTGACCTGAATCGCTGTCCGCCCGGGGGAACGATGACAATCGCCGCGCTGGCGCTGAGCCTCGGTCTGGCGCCGAAAGCACTGGACCCCGCCTGCGGCGAACAGCGACCTTGGGTCGTAGCCCGCATCGATGAGGCGGTGTGTATCGGCTGCACCTTGTGCATCCAGGCTTGCCCGGTCGACGCCATACTTGGCGCCGCGAAGCGCATGCACACGGTTATCGAGAGCGAATGCACCGGCTGCGAGCTTTGCCTGGATCCGTGCCCGGTGGACTGCATCGATTTGGCGCCAACACGATGGCACGCGAAGGTGGCCGATTCGTTTCTCGAGGGATGGATGCGCGAGCGGGCGCCGCTGGCACGCCGGCGGTTTCACGCGCGCCGTCAGCGCCAGCTGCAGCTGCGCCAGGCGCGGGGCGAACGCCGGCGGTTGAAAAAACCTGCCGCCATGCCCGGTCGTGACGCCGATCGCGCCACCAAGCAGGCCGTCATACGGGGCGCGGTAGAGCGCGCCCGTCACCGCCGCCGTGGCGCCCACGGCTAGCGTCCCCGCTCGGCGTGAACAAGGAAAAGCGCAGGGCCATATTCGAACGCCTGCGCGCCGCCATGCCGGCACCTACCACGGAGCTCGAGTACGAAACGCCGTTCCAGCTGCTGGTCGCGGTCATTCTTTCGGCCCAGGCTACCGACGTGAGCGTCAATAAGGCGACCGGCAAGTTGTTCGAGCATGCGAGCTCAGCCCAGATGATTCGCGATCTCGGCGAGGAGGGGCTCAAGCCGTATATCAAGAGTATCGGACTCTTCAACACCAAGGCGCGCAATATCATCAAGACCTGCGATCAGCTTCTGAAAGAGCACGGCGGACAGGTGCCAGCCGACAGAAAATCTCTCGAAGCGTTACCTGGAGTTGGTCGCAAAACCGCCAATGTGATACTCAATACGGCGTTCGGTGAGCCCACAATCGCGGTCGACACGCACATCTTCCGGGTCTCCAACCGCACGGGCCTGGCGCCGGGCAAGACCGTGCGTCAAGTGGAGGACAAGCTCGAACGAGCGGTGGAATCCGAGTTCAAGAAGAACGCTCATCACTGGCTCATTCTGCACGGACGCTACACATGCACAGCCCGCAATCCGCGCTGCGGAAAGTGCGTCATTCGGGATCTGTGCGAGTATCGGCATAAGACGCCGGATTGAGCTCGGGTGCTATAGTCGTAGAGATCTCATTGGGCTGAGCGCAGGATAAATAGGGACAGATAAATGGGGACAGATCTATTTAATTGCGAGGGGCGGGAACCGCCCCTCGCAATTAAATAGATCTGTCCCCATTTATCTGTCCCTATTTATCCTGCGCTCAGCCCAACCTACGATGTTTCTGCCCACCATTACGAGGGAGCGGGACTGGTGTTTCAGGAGTACCTAAGACGCCACTGGCTGAGGGCCCTGATGAGTCTTCTTATCCTGTCGTTTTTTCTCGTGCACGCCTTGAAGTGGCATGAATGGGAACTCATCAATCGCTTCGACAACATCGCCTATGATCTCCGCCTGCTGCTGACGATGCCGGATACGCCGGACGACCGTATCGTGATCGTCGAGATCGATGAAAAGAGTCTTGCCGCCGAGGGGCGATGGCCCTGGCCGAGGGACAAGGTGGCACGGCTGGTCGATCAACTGGTCGATCACTATGGCGTTACGCTCGTCGCGTTCGACATAGTCTTTGCGGAGCCAGAAGAAACCAGCGCACTGGCGCTACTCGATGAGCTGGCGGGGGCTGCGGTGAATGACCCGGTGCTGCAAAGGCGATACCAGCAGCTCCGGCCGCGTTTCGACCGCGACAATGCCCTGGTGGAAAGCCTGGACGGGCGCAACGTGATTCTGGGGGTATTTTTCACCGGCCAAGGCAGCTCGGGCGGTTCGCAGACCGCCGGCCAGTTGCCGCGCCCGCTGTTTCCCCGCGGCAGTTTTACCGGGCGCAGGATCCCCTTCATGAGCGCACGCGGCTACGCGGCGAACCTCGCCGAGTTTCAGGCAAAAGCGTTTGCTACGGGTCACTTGATGGCGTTGCCGGATATCGATGGTTTGAATCGCCGCGTGCCGATGCTTTATGAGTACGATGGCAACTACTACGAGTCGTTGTCGATGGCGGTGGCGCGCAATGTGCTTGGAGTCGAGAGCGTCGTCCCCGGCTACCCCGAGGGGTCCCGGCCCGGCAGCGGTTATTCCGGACTCGAGTGGCTGGAGATCGGTGACACCCGCGTGCCTGTGGACGCCCGGGTCAGCGCCCTGATCCCGTTTCGCGGCCGCAAAGGGAGCTTTCCCTACGTATCCGCAACCGACATCATCGCCGGAACCGCCCCGCCGGCCGTCCTCGAAGGCAGGATCGCCCTGGTCGGCGCAACCGCGGCGGGTCTGCTGGATCTTCGCGCGACCCCGGTACAGGCGGACTATCCTGGCGTAGAGATCCACGCGAATTTGATCGTGGGCATTCTCGACGGGACGATCAAGGAGAATCCATACTACGCGCTGGGTGCCGAGTTTCTGCTGGTGCTGGTGTCGGGTCTGCTGATGGCGTTGCTGTTACCCGCGTTGAACCCGGTATGGGCCGGGGCTATGACGCTCGCCTTGCTCGTCAGCGTCGTCGCGGTAAACATGCTCGTGTGGCACTACGGAAATTTCGTTTTCCCACTTGCTGCCAGCGTGCTGATGATTCTCGCGCTGTTCCTGTTCAATATGTGGTACGCCTACTTTTTCGAGGCCCGCGGCAAGCGTCAGCTGGCGGGACTTTTCGGTGAGTACGTGCCGCCGGAGCTGGTGGAGGAGATGAGCCGGCATCCGGATTCGTTCACGATGGAGAGCCAGAGCCGCGAGCTGACGGTGTTGTTCTCCGATGTGCGCGATTTCACCACCATATCGGAGGGACTTGGTGCCGCCGAGCTGTCGGAGCTCATGAACGAGTATCTGACTGCCATGACGCGCGTCATCTATGACCATCGCGGTACCGTGGACAAGTATATCGGCGACGCCATCATGGCGTTCTGGGGGGCGCCCATTCACGATCATGACCACGCCCGCAACGCGCTCTTCGCTGCGCTGCGCATGGTTGCCCGGGTGCGTGTGCTGTCGAAGCAGTTCCGCGAACGCGGCTGGCCGGAGCTTCGAATCGGTATCGGCATCAATACCAGTGACATGCATGTAGGCAACATGGGTTCACGCTATCGGCGTGCTTACACGGTCATGGGGGACGGGGTCAACTTGGGCTCGCGCTTGGAGGGGCTGACGAAAAGCTACGGCGTGTCCATTATCGTCAGCCGTGAGACCCGCGATGCGGTGCCGGAGATCGGCTACTGGGAGCTGGACCGTGTGCGCGTCAAGGGCAGGGACAAGCCGGTCATCATCTACGAGCCACTGGGTCCACGGGAGAGCCTGGACGCAAAAGTGCTCGACGAAATCGATTTCTATCGGCAAGCAGTGAAACTTTATCGCGCGCAGAATTGGGAGCTGGCCGAGCTGCAATTCGTGAATCTCACCAAGCGCTCGCCGAAGCGCGCTCTATACGAGCTCTACATCGAGCGCATCAAGCACTTCCGCGAAAACCCACCACCGGCAGATTGGGACGGCGTCTACACGCATCTGGAGAAGTAAGAAAATGGGGCAGAGTTAAATAGATCTGTCCCCATTTAACTCGTCCCTATTTTCTTACGCGGAGACGAAGAACTCCATTTTCACGCCCGCGAGCTCCACCACATCGTGGTCTTTGAGCGCGTGCGCCTGGGCGCCGATAGAGTCGCCGTTGACCAGGGGGTGCTTGCCTTCCACGTGGGTAATGAAGTAGCCCTGGGGCCGTCGGGTAATGACCGCCACTTGAACGCCCGGGCGGCCTAGAGTGATGAGCGCTTTCTTGAGCTCCAGCTCCTTGCCCGCCCCGGGTCCGCTCAGGACCTGAATCTTGCCCAGCGGCATGTCTTCGGCGGCGACCTGACTGCCGACTCCCGGCGGTGGCGGCGGCGCCGTCTCTTCTGCCTTGGCTGCGGCGGCGGCGTGGCTCGCCATGCCCGGCCGGATGATCATGGTTTTCTCGAAATCCTGATCGTCGGTGGTGGCGTCATCATTGACGTACTTGAGCTCGTGCTTGCCGATGGTGATGACGTCGCCGTGCTTGAGCGCATGCTTTTTGACCAGCTTCCCGTTGACAAAGGTTCCGTTGGTGCTATCCAGATCTTCGAGGAAGGAGTCGTTGAGAATGGTAATTATGGCCGCATGCTGGCCGCTGACCGCCAGGTTATCCACCTGGATGTCATTCTCCGGTTTGCGTCCAATAAGCAGTCGTTCCTTGTCGAGTGAGAACTCGCCGAGGACCGACTGATTAAGGGTGAGTACTAGGCTCCCAGCCATATCACATCCAGCCTACTCTATTCATCAATGACTAAAACCAGTCAAGTACTTTGTTGTACCAGTTCTTTTGCGCCCCGAACGGCTTCAAACTGCGTACCAGTATAACGGATATATTGTCCACCCCTCCGGCGGCATTGGCCTTCTCCACAAGGTGCCGGGCCGCGTCCTCGATATTCTCGCCGTACTCTTCGAGGGTCTCGTGGATGACGTCGTCTTCGACGAGATCCGTGAGACCATCCGAGCACATGAGGTAGAGGTCACCAGGTTGTACAACGTCTTCCTGTAAATCCGGAATCACTGCCATCTCAATCCCCATCGCGCGGGTGACGAGATTCTTGTTGAGCGACTTCTTCGCTTCTTCCGGCGTATAAAATCCTCTGTCAATGAGTTCCTGTAACAGTGAGTGATCCGACGTCACTTGCTGCAACTCTCCGCCCCGTAAGCGATACATTCTCGAATCGCCCACGTGTGCGATGGACATTCTGTCGTCATAAAAGGCAATCGCCACCACCGTCGTACCCATGCCATGGCATTGGGGCTGGCGCTGGGCGGTCTGAAAAATTGTCGCATTGGCCTTCTCGATAGCGGTCTTTATCAGCAATGTCTCCCGGCAGAAGCCGGTCTCTTCATCGACGTCTCCAATCTTTCCGTGCTTCATGCCCTCGCGGAGATCGTCGAGGATCATGTTGACCGCCATGGCACTGGCCACCTCGCCAGCCCTGTATCCGCCCATTCCGTCGGCCAGAACGGCGATGCCGAGACCGGTATCGCTGCCGATGCTGTCCTCGTTGTGGGCCCGTCTCCGGCCCACATCGGTGACCCCGATGATCTCCAATTTGCCGTCAAGATTCATCGGCTCGCATGCTCAGGCGGCGACCAGCTTGGCGCATGCCCGCAGACTGCGTGCCATCTCCGCGCCCCGCGAGTACCTGTCGTTGGCGAGCTTTGCCAGCGCCTTATCGATTATAGACGTAAGACAGGGCGGCAGATCGGGGCGCAGGCTCATGGGGCTGGGATGGGCATCGTTGGCAATCTTGTACATCAAGCTCGCCATGGAGTCCGCCTTGAAGGGCAGCTGGCCGGTACACAGCTGGAACAGCATGACGCCCAGGGAAAACAAGTCGGAGCGCCCATCCACTTTACGGCCGGACAGTTGTTCTGGTGACATATAGGACGGGGTCCCGAGCACCATCCCCGTTTTGGTTCTGCTCGAATCCGTGATCCGGGCGATACCAAAATCAGTCAGCTTCACGCTCCCCGAGTTGGCTTCGTACATGATATTAGCGGGTTTGATGTCTCTGTGCACGACGTTCTCCCCGTGCGCGTAGTCCAGCGCCTCGGCGGCTTGAATGACGATCTTCAGAACTTCATCCACAGGCAGCAAGTTGTCCGGCTTGGTGTACTTCGTAAGATCTTGACCCTTCAGGAATTCCATCGCGATGAAGGCGAGGTCGTGCTCCTCACCGGCGTCGAAGATGGTGACGATATTGGGGTGGTTCAGGCGCCCGGCGGTCTCCGCCTCGCGGAAGAAGCGCTCCTTGACATCATCGAGCTCGTCTTCCTCGAAGTTCTGCGCCAGCGCCATGGTCTTGATGGCGACGACACGGTTGATCTTCGGGTCCTTGCCCAGGTAGACGACGCCCATGGCGCCCTTGCCGAGTTCCTTATCGACCTGGTACCGGCCGAGCATCGGCTTCTGCAGCCCTTCGTCACCGAGCAGCAGCGTGCCCGTGGGGCCGGAACTGCCGGCCGACCCGAGCATCACCGTATTCTCCATGATCTGGCTTCGTGACCTGCGCTTGGCGATGTCACGGAACTTCGGATCGTGCTCGGCCATGGACTGATAAACGGCTCCCGCTTTGTTGAACTGGCGCTTGCGCTCATAGTCGAGCGCCAGGTTGTAAAGCAGGTCCATGATGGAATCATCCAGCGGGCATTTGCGGAATTTCTCGAATGCCATATCCAGCTGGCCCTGGCCCTGGAAGGCGAGCCCCAGCATCCGGTTGCTCTCTGCCGATTCCGCGTCCGAGGCGAGCTTGCCGCGCTCCGTGACCAGAAAGCGCTTGGTGGTGAGCAGTGCGTGACCGACGATGAGCAATGCCGCGGGCATCATCAGCGATACCCACAAGGCCTCGCTGGTCATGAGGACGAAATGCGTTACCAGCAGGGCGATGAGGAGGCTGGCAGTGACCCCGAACGCGATGCCGGCTCTCAAGCGGGGAAACAGAACAATCAGGTACAGGCTGATGAGTAACCACGCGCCGAGCTGCGCAGTGCCGCCCCATTCGGGTACCACGAAAAAGTCCTCGTTGAGGATGCTGGAAACGGTATGCGCGAGGGTCTCCACCGGAGCCATGGCGGCGGCCACCGGAGTCTTGCTGAAGTTGCCGATGCCGGCTGCCGAAGCGCCGATGAGCACGATCTTGCCGCGGTACTTCTCGGCCGGGATGCGGCCGCTGTAGACGTCATAAAAAGAGTCCACCGGGAACGCCGGGCTGTTGCCGTCGCCGGAGTAGAAGAAGGTGTTCATCTGCAGAAATGCGTCGGTGCTGATATAGAGGCTCCCCAGGCGCACACCTTCGCCCAGGGTAATATGGATATCGGCCGGCCCCAGGTTGAGGCTCTTGGCCGCCAGCTGCAGGGCGACGGACGGGAAGTACTGGTCGTAGTAGCGCAGCACCAGGGCTTCTTTGCGGCTGCCGCCGTCCACGTCCAGGAACTGCGTCAAATGACCGATGGCGAGTGCCTGCTCGCCGATCTTCGCGATGGGCGGGGTCTGCGCGCCCCTGGCGGGTGGTGGCTGGGCGGGTGTGTCTTCGCCGGCGGCCCACGTCACATCATCGACGGCGTTCTTGACCAGGAATCCGGGCAGCGGTGCATCCGGATTTCCCTGGGGCTCGCCGATTTCGAAGGTCATGGGCAGGATCACGTTGCCCGCCTTGGCCAGACTGGCGGCCAGGATCGTATCGGTGTCCAGGGCCGCGCTGGCTTCGTCGAGTTGACGGCCAAGAGCCGGAATTCTTACCCCGGCAGCCGCATAGATGGTGCGCAGCTTCTCGATGTATTCGAGGCCCGGATCGATTTGAGGCTCCGAGTAGAAGATTAGATTGCCCACCACCTTGGCGCCGCCGGCGCCCAGAGTGTCGATCATCTCCGCGTGAATGTTACGTGGCCAGGGCCAGCGCCCCAGGTTGTCGATGCTCTGCTCGTCGATAGCGATAATGGCGACGCGGTCGCTGGGTGTGCGCTGGGAACCGCGCACGCCGACATCGTAGGCCGCCCGTTCCAGACCTTCCAGGGTGTCGACTCGCAACCAGGCAGCGGCTCCGAAGACCAGGCAAATGACCAGGGCGACTACCCAATCGGCCGTCCAAGTTCCTTTTTTCACCGTGTTCCCACTTGCTGGAGAAAATAAACTATAGGTGACACAGTGCTGAAACGACAAGGGTTTTTCGGATCGCGCGGGGCTGATTCCGGGCCCGTGTCGCAACCCGGGGCGCCCGTGGAAGGGCCGCGCCAGCCTCCAGGCGGCAGATCGCCGTTTGCCACCCCGAGGTCGTCAATCGCAGTGCTTGCCGAGCCACGCTCTCGCGTTGGCGGTGGCTTGGAGACGCTCCTCGTCGTCCATGTAGAACCGTGTGCCACTCGCGTCGCTGGTGTAGACGATGTTGGCGCGCTCGAATCTGGCCAGTTCGCGGCGCGCGTTCTCGCAGTCCCTGGCGCGTTCCCGCTTAGTCGCCGCAGCCTCGGCCGCGGCCTGGTGCCGCTGGTTGCGCTCCGCTTCGAAGGCTTCCAGTAGCCGGCGTTGCTTGAGCCTGCGCCGCGCCTGGTCGGCCTCTGGGGCCGGCGCCGGGGGCAGTGACACGCTGCGCGAGCCGACCCCGGTGGCCGGCGGGCGGTCGCCGTAATGGACCTTGCCGTCCGCGTCCTGCCACTTGTAAACCTCGCCCGTGGCAACGGCGCTGGCCGCGACCAGGGCCAGAATCAGGGCCAGCATCGCCTGCAGCCGTGAAGATTCCATACTCGCGATCACCTCGACGGATCGGGGCGACGCTCCGGCGCGCGCTGGATTTCTTTCCCAGCCCCGAGGGTAAAGGCGAATTATGCGTCTCCAGGGGGCTGGGGGTAAGCAACGGATGCGGGGAACTGTGAACTGTGTCGCGAGATTGCGGCCCTCACCCCATCATTTCCCGGTTTGCGGACGCTCAGCGGGGTAGGGCGCCCGTCGAGCGCGTGCATTGCCACTGCCCGCGGCATTCGCCTTTGCAATGGCGGCCGCGGTAGGTACCCTTGGCGGCCATGAAATTGGCGTTCGTCAAGATGCACGGCATCGGCAACGACTTCGTGCTGGTGGACAACATGTCGCGAAAGCTCGACCTCGGCGTCGAGGAGATCCGATTGCTGGCGGATCGGCGCCGCGGAATCGGTTGCGATCAGCTTCTGATGGTGGAGCCGGCCGCTGACCCGAGCGCCGACGTGCGTGCACGGATCTTCAATCAAGACGGCAGCGAGGTGGCCCAATGCGGCAACGGCTTACGCTGTCTGGCGGCCTACCTGCGAGAGACCGGTATCGTGACCGGCGATCAGATCGCCATCGAAGCAGGGCAGGGCATGGTGCGAGCGCTTCTCACGAATCATCCTGTAGTGACCATGGAGATGGGCGTGCCCCGGTTCGAACCGCCGGAGATCCCGTTTCTGGTTGAAGCGCGGGCGGCCAGTTACGGCATACGGGTCGGCTCGCAACACCTGGATATCGGGGCCGTGTCCGTGGGGAACCCTCACGCGGTGATGCGTGTCGACGATTGCGAGGCGGCGGGGGTAGAAGAGCTGGGGCCGGCGATGCAGGCACTCGGGGAGTTTCCCGAGGGGGTCAACGTCGGATTCATGCAGGTGCTCGACGAGGCCCACGTGCGCCTGCGAGTATTCGAGCGCGGCGTCGGAGAGACGCTGGCTTGCGGCAGCGGCGCTTGCGCGGCGGTGGCCGTCGGTCGGGCACGCGGCTGGCTGGGCGCGCGCGTTTCGGTGGCGCTTCCGGGCGGTGAGTTGACGGTGGAATGGGATGGCGAAGGCCGGCCGCTGTGGTTGACCGGACCGACGCAACGTGCCTTCGAGGGAGAATTCGAGCTATGAGCAGAGAGAAGGCCCGAGTCGCGCCGCTGGCGTCTGGCGAGGAGGACGTGATCGCAGCCTACTTGCGCAAGAATCCGGATTTTTTCGACCGCCACCCGACCTTGCTCGAAGATCTGCTGATCCCGCATTCTTGCGGCGGCGCCGTGTCGTTGGTGGAGTACCAGGTGAGCGTGCTGCGGGATCAGGTGCATGAAATGCGGCGGCGCATGCAGTCGCTGGCCAACAACGCTCGCGACAACGAGGCTCTTTCCCAGCGCCTGCATCAGCTGACGCTGTCGTTGGTGGAGTGCACGCGGGTCGATGAAATTCTGACAAATCTCTACCAGGCCATGTGCGAGGACTTCAAGGCCGACTTCGCCGCAATTCGCCTGTTCGCCGAGCCGACATCCCGGGGTGATCAGGGTTTGGGCGAATTCGTCGGCAATCACTCCGACGGCAGGAAACTTTTCTCCCGGGTGCTGGCGTCCAGCAAACCGATTTGCGGGCACATCAAGGAAAATCAGCTCGCGTTCCTGTTTCCCGAGCACGGACGTGAAATCGCATCCGGCGCGCTTCTGCCGTTGGGCGAGAACGCAGGTTTCGGAATTCTGGCCATTGGCAGCCGGGATGCGCAGCGATTTCATCCTGGTATGGGGACGATCTTTCTGCGCCAGCTCGGCGAAATCGTGAGCCGTTTGTTGGTACCCCACGTCTCGCCGGGTTGACCCCAAAGCGAGTGGTTGCGCATGCATGATTGGCTAGAGCGCTTCGTGACCCATCTCGATAGTGAGCGGCGGCTTTCACCGCTGACAGTCGACGGATACCGGCGCGAGATCGTGCGGTTCCTACAGCGACTCGTGGATCAGGGTGTCGAGAACTTGTGCGACGTGGACGAATCCCGGGTGCGCGAATATATCTCCAGGCGTCACAGACAGGGTGCGGGAGTGCCTACATTGCGACGTGCCCTGTCAGCTATTCGCAGCTTCTACAAGTTTCTACTCCGCGAACAAGCGGCGACCCACAACCCCGCCAGCGGCGTCGGCGCGCCACGCGGAACGCGAAAGCTTCCCGATGTGCTGGACGTGGATCGCGTGAGCGCGCTTCTGGACATGCCGGCGAAAACCGCCCTGGATATCCGTGATCGCGCCATGTTCGAGCTCATGTACTCGTCCGGACTCCGCTTGGCAGAGACCGTGTCCGTTAACGTCGGTGACGTCGATCTGAAGGATGCGCTGGTGCAGGTGACGGGAAAGGGCGCCAAGCAACGGGTCGTGCCCGTGGGCGCGGTAGCCTGCGAGTGGCTCCGCAGGTGGTTGGGGGAACGGCCGGCCATGGTCTCGGCAGACGAGACCGCGCTCTTCATCGGCCGCCGCGGCGGGCGGCTAACGGCGCGGGCGGTCCAGGCGAGGCTCGCGAGATGGGCGCGGGTCCAGGGACTGGATCGTCCGGTGCATCCGCACATGCTTCGCCACTCGTTTGCCAGTCACATGCTCGAATCCAGCGGTGATCTACGTGCCGTCCAGGAGTTGCTGGGTCACGCGGACATCAGCACCACGCAGGTCTACACGCATCTGGACTTCCAGCACCTGGCCGAGGTCTACGACCGGACCCATCCCAGGGCCAGGCGTCGGAAGCACAAGGCTTGATCGACGCATTCCCTTGCCGCTGGAAAGGGGGAGGGGCGAGGGTAGAGGGGAGAAAAAGAGTCATCGGCCGCTCTCCGTGGTGTAAAATCAGCCGCTTTCCACTACTCGGGCGCGGTTCCATGCAACAGTACTCAGGCACCACCATCCTGACCGTGCGCCGGGGCGGCGATGTGGTCATGGTGGGAGACGGTCAGGTTTCGCTCGGCGATACCGTCGTCAAGGGCAACGCGAAGAAAGTGCGCCGGGTCTACCACGATAGGGTTATTGCCGGCTTCGCCGGCGGTACGGCTGATGCCTTCACCCTCTTCGAACGTTTCGAGGGGCAGCTCGAGAAGCATCACGGGAACCTGATAAGAGCGGCCGTGGAGTTGGCTAAGGACTGGCGAACGGACCGGGCGCTGCGGCGCCTCGAGGCCCTGCTGCTGGTGGCCGACGCATCGAGCTCTCTGATGATCTCCGGCAACGGCGACGTCATCGAGCCGGAATACGACGCCATGGCCATCGGTTCCGGCGGCTCCTATGCACTCGCCGCCGCCAGAGCCATGATCGAAAACACGCAGATGGACGCCCGCGGCATCGCCGAGAAGGCCATGGGTATCGCCGCCGACATCTGCGTCTACACCAACAATACGCTCACGATTGAAACGTTGGAGGACAACGCGGATTGACGGGTCTCAGCCTTCGATCCCGGATGATCCCATGGACTCGTCGCAACCCTCGGTGGTTGCATCGCCCAGTCGGAAACTAGAAATGTCCTATATGACGCCAAGAGAGATTGTTCACGAGTTGGACAAACACATCGTCGGCCAGGAGGCCGCCAAGCGCGCGGTGGCAATTGCCTTGCGCGATCGCTGGCGGCGAAGTCAGGTCGATTCTGACATGAGGTCCGAGATCACGCCGAAAAACATCCTCATGATCGGCCCCACGGGTGTCGGGAAAACGGAAATTGCCAGGCGCCTTGCGCGTCTCGCACACGCGCCATTCATCAAGGTAGAGGCCACGAAATTCACGGAGGTTGGATACGTAGGCCGTGACGTTGAATCCATTATTCGCGATTTGGCGGATGCGGCGGTCAAGATGAGCCGCGAGCGCGCGATGGCTACGGTTCGCCACCAGGCCGAGGATTCCGCAGAGGAACGCATACTCGATCTGCTGTTGCGTCCGGCTCGCACCGATAGTTCCAGCTCTGGTTCCGATCAGAATCAAGACGCAAGCTCCACACGTCAGAAGTTTCGCAAAATGCTTCGTGAAGGCAAGCTGGACGAGAAGCAGATTGAAGTCGAGGTAAGCGCCGCAGCGGTAGGAGTAGAGATCATGGCGCCGCCGGGGATGGAGGAATTGACATCCCAGTTGCAGGGTATGTTTCAAAATCTCTCCGGCGGACGTACGCGCATGAAGAAGATGAGTATCAAAGATGCATTCAGAGTTCTTACCGAGGAGGAGGCGGCCAAGCTCATCAACGAAGAGGACATGAAAATCAATGCGTTGGAGGATGTCGAGCAGAACGGAATTGTATTCATCGATGAAATCGACAAGGTTACCCGGCGATCCGAGGTGACGGGAACGGGAGCAGATGTATCGCGAGAGGGAGTGCAGAGAGATCTTCTCCCCCTCGTCGAAGGCTGCACCGTGTCGACTAAATACGGTGTGGTAAGGACTGATCACATTCTGTTTATCGCTTCGGGCGCGTTTCACATGACGAAGCCTTCGGATCTGGTGCCCGAGCTTCAGGGGAGGCTGCCGATTCGTGTCGAGCTTTCGGCTCTGGGTGTGGACGACTTCACACGCATCCTGACCGAGCCGGACGCGTCTTTGACCGAGCAGTATGTCGCCTTGATCGCCACCGAAGGTGTTGCGTTGCGTTTTACCGATGATGCCGTGCGAAGAATTGCCGAAGTGGCTTGGCAGGTAAACGAGCGAACTGAAAATATCGGGGCGCGTCGGCTGCATACGGTACTCGAACGGTTACTGGACGACATATCGTTCGAGGCCCCCGACCATCCTGGTCAGGAGATTCAAATCGATGCTGCCTATGTGGACGAGCATCTCGGTAATCTGCTGGCCAACGACGACTTGACCAGATACATCTTATAGCCATCGGCAGGGTGCCCACGGCCTTTCCTCTCGAGACCATCTCGCCATGAATAAGAAGCAGATTGTTCCCACTGAGCTCAATTACCATAAAAAATCCCGCGTGCTGGAAATCGCGTTTGGTGACGACAGGCGTTGCGAGCTTACGGCAGAATTTCTGCGCGTGTATTCTCCTTCTGCCGAGGTGCGCGGCCACGGCCCCGATCAGCAGACATTGCAAATCGGCAAAGAAGGCGTCGGCATTGACCGAATCGAACCCGTGGGAAACTACGCGGTTCGCTTGTACTTCGACGACGGCCACAATACGGGGCTGTATTCGTGGGAAGAGCTTGATCGCTTTTGTCTGCACAACGATGAGCTGTGGGCAGACTATCTGGCGCGGCTCGTAGCCGCCGGGCACCAGCGTAAGACAACCAGCTCGTGAGCTATCCGAGGTCGGAACATCGGTGCAGGGGCGTATGACTGAGCGAACCACCGACTTTGGTTTCGAGAAAGTCCCGTTGCAGGACAAGTCCCGGCGCGTGTCGTCGGTGTTTTCGTCTGTGGCGGAAAACTACGATTTGATGAACGATTTGATGTCGTTCGGCGTACACCGATTGTGGAAGCGCTTCGCCGTCGACCTCGCCGGCGTGCGGAAGGGTCAGCGAGTCTTGGATCTGGCCGCAGGGACCGGGGATCTTGCCCGGCAGTTCGTGCGTAAAGTTGGCGATGCCGGTTCGGTGACGCTCGCCGACCTCAACGCGGACATGTTGGATGTGGGTCGCCGGCGCCTCATCGATTCGGGTGTGTTGAACGCTGTAGCCTACGTGCAAACGGATGCCGAATCGTTGCCGTTTGCCGCCGATCGATTCGACTTGGTATCGATCGCTTTTGGTCTGCGCAACGTTACGGACAAGGGGCGCGCTCTTGCGTCCATGCTGCGCGTGTTGCGCCCGGGCGGCCAGTTGTTGATTCTCGAGTTTTCCACCCTGAGGATTTCCCTGCTGGATCCTCTCTACCGTGCCTACATTTTGAAAGTGTTGCCGCGAATGGGGCGTATCGTCGCCGGGGATTCGGACAGCTACCGTTACCTGGCGGAGTCCATACGGCTGCATCCCCCGCAGGAAGAATTGCTCCAGATGATGAAAACGGCGGGGTTCGAACGATGCAGTTACCACAATCTGAGTGGCGGAATTGCGGCCGTGCACCGCGGATACAAGCTATGAGGCCGGATGCCGATGTCGTCTACGAGGGATTCGGACGGCGGTTGCTGGCCGGGCTCGTCGATCTGGTCCTGGTGCTGGTGGTGGTCGTCACGCTGGTGATTTTGGGGCTCGCCAGCGACGAAAACCCACCGCGTGCATCAACGTTAGTTGCGGATCTTTCCGCGCTCCCGAGCCACGGCTTGTGGTTTCTGGCGGTAATTGCTTCGGCGCAAGCGTTGTTCTGGACATTCCTCGGGGCGACGCCGGGGATGCTTCTCCTCGGTAGCCAGGTACTGCGTGCAGACAACCACGCGCGTTTGTCACTGACGCAGAGCTGTCTGCGTTGCGTTGCTCTATGGCTGGGTCTTGCTTGCCTCGGAGCCGGGGTTTTTTGGAGCATCTGGGATCGTCGCCACCAAGGCCTGCACGATAAGCTGGCCCGCTCGGTGGTGATAAAAGAGGATGAGTCCCTGATGGCGTTGGACGAGCTTTTGGAGCATTCGAAATGACCGTGCAATCGGTGGCGGTGGGCGGACTGCAGACGATCGTGAATCGGGTGCTGGAGCTGGACCCGGAGCTCGTGGAGGGCCTCGCCGAGCTCGAGGGAGCGGTGTTCGAAGTGCACGTTCTGGGTGTCGACAAGCGCTTTCAACTGCATCCGTCGGCGATGGGCGTCGATGTCGTGCTGGTGGTCAGCGACGGGCAGCAGCCAGCGGCGGTCCCCGACGTGACAATCAGCGGTCCACCATTCACGCTTTTGCGCTTGCTCGGCTCGTTGGAATCGGTGGACGGGGTTCTTCCTCCCGATGTTTCCGTCAGCGGCGAGCTGCAGCTGGTGCAGAAGCTGGCCAGGTTGGCGAAACGCGCCAACATCGACTGGGAAGAGCCGCTATCGAAACTGTTCGGCGATTCCGTTGCCCACGAGATCGGTCGTGGGGTGCGCGGTTTCGTCTCCTGGGCCCGTGCTGCCAGTGAGACGTTTTCCAGCGACGTGGGTGAATATCTGCGCGAAGAACGTCGTCTGACCCCGACGCGACTCGAGGTGGACGATTTCGCTACCCACGTGGATCGGGTGCGCGACGATGTGGAGCGACTCGGGGTTCGCATCGCGAGGCTTAACCGCCGTGCCCTGGAGCACTGAGCATTGATCCGCTTCCGCCAGGCGCTGCGGCTGATTTACATCAATGCTGTCCTCATTCGGCACGGTCTCGACGAAATTATTCTGGCGACACCGTTGCTTCGGCCGATCCGCTTTTCACTCTATCTGTTGCCCTGGAACTGGGTACGTCGAAAGCGTGCCCCCCGGGCCGTGCGACTTCGCCGCGCTCTCGAAGACCTCGGGCCGATTTTCGTCAAATTCGGACAAATCCTTTCCACACGCCGGGATCTACTGCCCGAGGACATTGCCGACGAGCTGGCAGGTCTTCAGGATCAAGTGCTCCCATTTCCGGGTGCGCAAGCGCGGACCATCATAGAGCGGGCGTTACAGGGCTCGGTAGACGAGTTGTTCGCCGAGTTCGACGAGACACCGCTTGCTTCCGCTTCCATCGCGCAGGTCCACTCCGCGCGTTTGAAAGACGGCCGAGAGGTGGTGGTCAAGGTCGTGCGGCCGGGTATCGAAGTCCTGATCCGACGCGATGTGGGTCTTCTTTACCTGATTGCCGATCTCGCCGAACGTTATTGGCGCGAGGGGCGTCGCTTACATGCCCGTGAAATCGTTGCCGAGTACGAGACTATCATTCTCGATGAGCTGGACCTGATGCGCGAAGGTGCATCTGCCTCGCAGCTTCGCCGCAACTTTCTGGATTCGGATCTGTTGCAGGTACCGGAGATTTACTGGGAATACACGCGTCCGAACGTCCTGGTCATGGAGCGTGTATCAGGGATCCCCATCAGTGACGTCGATGCCTTGAGAGCTCTGGGCATCGACCTGCGCGTGCTCGCCGAGCGTGGCGTCGAGATTTTTTTCACTCAAGTGATGCAGCACAATTTCTTTCATGCCGATATGCACCCGGGCAATATATTCGTGGCACACGGACATCCGCACAATCCCAGCTACGTGGCCGTGGACTTCGGCATTATGGGCAGCCTCTCGCCCGAAGATCAGCGCTATCTGGCGGAGAATTTCATCGCCTTCTTCAATCGTGATTATCATCGGGTCGCTGAGCTTCACGTGCTGTCCGAATGGGTGCCCGCCGATACGCGCGTCAACGAGTTCGAGTCCGCCATCCGCAGCGTTTGCGAACCAATATTCGAGCGACCATTGAAGGATATTTCTTTCGGGCAACTCCTGCTCAGGCTCTTTCAGACGGCCCGGCGCTTTCACATGGAAGTTCAGCCCCAGCTGATACTGCTGCAGAAAACGCTCCTGAACATCGAGGGCCTTGGCCGGCAGCTTTATCCCGATCTCGATCTGTGGCAAACAGCCAAGCCGTTTCTGGAGCGTTGGATGCGCGAGCAACTGGGGCCCCGCGCCCTGTTGCGCGAGCTCAAAAGCCATGCGCCGCGCTGGGGAGAGGCGCTGCCCGCCCTGCCGGGGTTGGCTCACGAGGTTCTGCGCCAGGCACGCAGTGGAAAGCTGCGCGTGGAAATTGCACCGGCAGAGCTCGAAAAGATTCGCCGCGAGATGCGCCGCTCGAATCAACGTACCGTGCTCGGTGTGGCCGGCACGGGATTGGTCATCGCCGCGGTGGTGTTGCTGGCCGTGCAGGAGGGAGCCACGGAGCGCTTGAGCTCGGTGCCGCTGCTGACCTGGCTGCTGGGTGGACTCGGTGCCTACATGATCGTCGCCGCCTTACCCTGGGATAGCGACTGATGAGGACTGCTGCCGATTTCCGATGAGCATCGTAGCTTGGGCTGAGCGCAGCGAAGCCCAACCGACGTTTCTGATGAGGGCTGCCTTCAGTTCCCGATGAGTGTATTGCGCGCGTAGCGTCCGCCGACGTCGGTGTTCCGCGTGCGTTTCCTCGAGGTCACTTGGAGTGCCCTGGATCTTCTTGCGATCAATTCGCGTACGGGCACCAGCTCGACGCCGTAGTACGAGGGTTTCAACAGCACGTCGTGCAGCACGCTCAGGGTTTGAGGGTAGGGATGGCCGATGGCGAGACCGGTACCGTGGGTGCGGGCGAACGCTACCAGCCGCTGAAACTGTTTGCGGATCATATCCGGTTCCGGGCTCGCGTCGAGGAACACGTCACGCCCGATAGCACGCAATCCCGCTGCCTGTGCCGTGCTCAGCGCAACACTTCTCGAACTCGTGAGGCTGTCGACGAAGTAGAGATCCCCGCTCCTGCTCACCCAGTCCATGAGCCACCCCATGGCGCGCGTTTCCTGGGTGAGAGCGCTACCCATGTGATTGTTTATTCCGCTCACGTGGGGCACGGAGGCGAGCCCGGCATTGAGCACTGCCTGAATTTCCAGCCGCGTCATGGCGCTGGTCACCGCTCCGGGCCCGAGAGCCTTGTCTTGTTGCTCCGATTCCATGGGCACGTGCAGCAGAACTTCCTTGTCCAGCTGGAAAGCGATGGCGGCCAGTCGGCCGGCATAGGGGGTGTGAGGCAGGATCGCGTAGGCGACGGGCCCCGGAAGCTCGATGGCGCGCAGGCTGTCCAGGCGCCGATAGCCCAGGTCGTCGATGATGATACTGATGGCGGGCAGCTCACTCGGCCGGCCGGTAGTCTGGGCGATGCTATGGCTTGCGATGCACAGGGAAAATACCAGCAACAATCCACGGCCCGCGATGCCGCCACAGGGGCGCGAAAGAGCCTCTGTGGTGGCATCGACGCGGCGCCGGGGTCGCGTCGATGGTGGAGCCGGCGGCACCGTCAGGAATCGTGTCTTTGCAGAATGTCCAGCCCTTTGAGCAGATTCAGAGCTTCGTAGACTGCATAGTCCCGGCGGGCGAGGGGCAGCTGATCCTTGTCGGTCTTGCCGTTCTTGGCTTCGTCCGAGCCCTTGTTGGTTTTGTTCTTGCGCTCGGCGTCGCCTGGCAAATGGCGAGCCAGGTCGGCTTCCTTGATGCGCGACGTGGCAGGGGCGTCGGTATCGGCGAGCTTCAGATTCTCGAGCTCGATGTCCGGAGAGATCCCGGTGGCCTGAATGGAAACCCCGGACGGCGTGTAGTACTTGGCCGTCGTCAGTTTGAGTGCCGAGCCGTTGTCCATGGGCAGAATGGTTTGCACGGATCCCTTGCCGAAGGTCTTCTG
>SMUX01149584.1_pt1 | contig 49131 bp, 43 predicted proteins | sample 2456431 | NCBI WGS metagenome assembly SMUX01 (sample SAMN11095930, study PRJNA526329) | marine sediment metagenome | biome: Marine sediment; feature: Surficial sediment; material: Deep marine sediment; isolation source: Hadal surficial sediment | place: Pacific Ocean | collected 2014-11 | depth... | reverse complement strand
GGCCAGGAAGGGATGATGTCCCGGGCGCGCCAGGCGCGCCACGGCAGGACGATGTCGCGGACACCGCCGCTGAGCCGCACGGTGCCCGTCATCTGGTTTCCCTTAACCGTGCCCTTGAAATCGTGGCGCACCATTAAGTGGTCGATCTCGCCGGTCGCGGAGAAAGCGACGCGCGCACCGGTGATGACGGCGTCATGGATCCGCATGGGCTCCAATTCCAGCTCCACCTCGCCGGTCATGTCCTGAAAAGTTTGTTTGATCTTGGCCTGATAGCGAAGCGTCCGGTCGAAATAGCCGGGATATCCGGTCTCCCAGTTCCACAAGCCCGCCAGTTTGGCCGGCACCACCCACATATAGACCACGCCCTCCTTACCCCCGGGAGTTTCGACCACCCGCGCCGCGTCGGGCCGCCACCGGCCGAGATGGTATTCGTTGGACACCACCCGGGCGCCGGGCGCGAGGCTGCCCAGTAGCTTGGGCCGCAGTTTCAGCACCACCTCCGGATAGAGAAACATGGTCACCACGCTGGCCCGGCTGATGTCCGTCTTGAAAATATCGCCGACGAAAAAGCGCGCGCGCGCGGCGATCCCCGCCCGGCGCGCCCGTTGATTGGCAATCGCCACCAACTTCTCGTTGAGGTCCACGCCGAAACCCCGCGCGCCGAACCGCTGGGCAGCGGCTATGACGATGCGGCCGTCGCCGGAGCCGAGATCGATGATGAAATCGTCGCCCGTGACCCTGGCCATTTCGAACATCGCCCTGAGGACGCCCTCATGGGAGCCCTCATAGGGCACATCGAGGTCCTTGGACCCTTCCTTGACCTCTTTGGGGATGTCCTGGGCCGCCACCGGCGCGAGATATCCCGCCGCAAGAACGACGACGACAAACCACGCGGCTAAAGCGGTCCACCCGCCCCGACCCACCCGCTCGAGCACATCAATCATGGGCCTCTCCTCGGGCGCGAATGGGTGCCCAGCCCGGCCATCCCAGGGAAGCAGGCTAGAGCACAATCAGGCGAAAGAAAACCGCCTGACGGGGGTGGTTCGCGATCGAATACTGGCCGGCACGGCCGGGGCGGCGCATGCCGTCGGCGGATAGGCGCACCGCCGTCGGCGCGTCGGGCCGCCCGGCGGGCCGGGCATCAGGCGCTGATGATCCCGGAATCTTCGGTCAAGGGGTGTTCCAGCAGGGCGACCATTTCCTTGGGCACGACGTGCCAGAAGCGGGGCAACACCCGGGCCCAGTCGTTGAGCAGGCGCTCCGCGAACCGCGATTGGGTGTTGGCCACATGGGTCTCCACCAATCGGCGCAGGCGTTTTTCCCAATAGGCCGTCGCCACCCGTTCCCAGACCAGGGTTTCCGGGTTGAGCTTATGCTCGAAATCAAGATCGGGGTCGTAGACGAAAGCCACGCCGCCGGTCATGCCGGCCCCGAAGTTGTCACCGACCGGCCCCAGGATCACGGCCACGCCGCCGGTCATGTATTCGCAGGCGTTGGAACCGCAACCCTCGACCACCGCGATGGCGCCGGAATTGCGGACGCAGAACCGTTCGCCGGCCTGGCCCGCGGCGAATAACCGCCCCGAGGTCGCACCATAGAGCACGGTATTGCCGATGATGGTGTTCTCGTTGGAAACCAGGGGCGAGGAAGCGAGCGGCCTGACGACGATGGTGCCCCCCGACAACCCCTTGCCGGTGTAGTCGTTGGCGTCGCCGAACACTTCCAGCTTGATGCCCTGCACCGCGAAGGCGCCGAGGGACTGGCCGGCGGTGCCGCGCAGGCGCACCGTCAGCTGGCCCGATTCGAGGCCGTCCATGCCGAAGCGCTTGGTAATGGCCGAACTGAGCTTGGCGCCGATGGCGCGGTGGGTGTTGCGCACGTTGTAAGCGAGCTGCATTTTTTCGCCCGCTTCCAGGGCGGCGGCGGCATCGTGGATCATCTCCGCGTCCAGAGTCTCCGGCACCTCGTTGCGCTGGCCTTCCTCGAGCGCGCAGAAGCGCGGGAAATCGCCGGAATCCGCCTGCACCAGCAGGGGGTTGAGGTCGAGGTCGTCGAGATGCTCGGAACCGCGGCTGACCTGGGTGAGGAGATCGGTGCGGCCGACGATTTCCTGCAGCGACCGGGCGCCGAGGGAGGAAAGAATCTCGCGCACCTCCTCGGCGATGAAGCTCATCAGGTTGACCACTTTCTCGGGCGTGCCGACGAATTTGTCGCGCAGCTTCGGATTCTGCGTGCACACCCCCACCGGGCAGGTGTTGGAGTGGCACTGGCGCACCATGATGCAGCCCATGGCCACAAGGGAAATGGTGCCGATGCCGAATTCCTCGGCCCCGAGAAGGGCCGCCATCACCACGTCGCGGCCGGTCTTGACGCCGCCGTCGACGCGCAGCGTCACCCGGTGACGGAGCTGGTTGAGGGTCAGCACCTGGTTGACTTCCGACAGGCCCATCTCCCAGGGCAGGCCGGCATATTTTATGGAACTCTGGGGAGAGGCCCCGGTGCCCCCGGAATGGCCTGAGATCAGGATGACGTCGGCCTTGGCCTTGGCGACGCCGGCGGCGATGGTGCCGATGCCGGTCTGGGCGACCAGTTTCACGCAGACCCTGGCTATGGGATTGATCTGCTTCAAGTCGTAGATCAGCTGGGCCAGATCCTCGATGGAATAGATGTCGTGATGGGGCGGCGGCGAAATCAGGGTGATGCCCGGCGTCGAATGGCGCAGGCGCGCAATCATTTCCGAAACCTTGATGCCGGGAAGCTGGCCGCCCTCGCCCGGTTTAGCGCCCTGGGCGATCTTGATTTCAAGCTCGCGGCAGTTGTTGAGGTATTCCGCCGTCACCCCGAAGCGGCCGGAAGCGACCTGCTTGATGGCGCTGGAGGCATTATCGCCGTTGGGCCGCGGCCGGTAACGCGACGCATCCTCGCCGCCTTCGCCGGAATCCGACTTGGCACCCATCCGGTTCATGGCGATCGACAGCGTCTCATGGGCCTCCGGCGACAGCGCCCCCAGGGATATCCCGGGGGTCACCAGGCGTTTGCGGATATCGGTGATCGATTCGACCTCTTCGACGTCGACGGTCTGGGGCACTTCCTTGAAATCGAGGAGATCGCGGAGGTTGATCGGCGGGCCGGAATGCGACGCCTCGGAAAACCGCCGGTAAACGGCGTAGGATTCGATGCTGACGGCGTTCTGCAGGGTATGGATGAGGTTGCCGTGAAGGCCATGGGCCTCGCCCGACTGGCGATAGCCATAAAAACCGCCCACCGGCAAGATCACGTCGGCGCCGCCATAGGCCTCGCGGTGAAGTTCGGTCACCTTGCGTTCGATCCCGGTCAGGCCGATGCCGGAAATACGCGACGACATGCCGGGAAAGAATTCGGCGACCAGGGCGCGGCTCAGTCCCACCGCCTCGAAATTGTAGCCGCCGCGGTAGGACGACAACATGGAAATGCCCATCTTCGACATCACCTTGAGAATGCCGTCGTTGACCGCCGATTGGTAACTGGCGACGCAATCTTCGGCGGTCTTCCCCGGGAACAGGCCGCGGCGGTGGCGGTCCTTGATGGTGTCCTCGGCCAGGTAGGCGTTGACAGTGGTCGCGCCAACCCCGATGAGGACGGCGAAATAGTGGACATCAAGGCATTCGCCGGTGCGCACATTGACCGAGGTGAAGGTGCGGAGTTGCTGGCGGATCAGATGGTTATGGACCGCGCCGGTGGCCAGGATCATGGGGATGGCGGCGCGCTCGGGACCCATGTTCAGGTCGCTGAGGATCAGGTGCACGGCGCCTTCCCGCACCGAGTCCTCGGCCTCGCGCTGGATCCTCTCGACCGCCTCGCGCAATGCTCCCTCGCTCTTGCCGACCTCGAACGTGCAATCGACCTCCACCGCTTCGTCACCCAATACCCCGGGCATGGCGGCGAATTCGGCGTTGGAAAGTACCGGGCTCTCCAGTTGCAGAAGGCGCATCTGGGACTCATCCTCGTCGAGCACGTTGCCGGAGTTGCCGAGCCGGGTCTTGAGGCTCATCTGGTGATTTTCGCGCAAGGAATCGATGGGCGGGTTGGTCACCTGGGCGAAATTCTGGCGGAAGAAGTGATGCAGCCCGCGATAACCCTCGGACAGCACCGCGAGCGGCGTGTCGTCGCCCATGGATCCGACCGGTTCCTTGGCATCCTCGACCATGGGGTGGAGGATCAGTTCCATCTCCTCCATGTTGTAGCCAAGGGCCCGCTGCCGCTTTCTCAACTCGTCGGGCTTGAACATCGGCGGGGACGGCTTATCGGTCTGGATCAGCTCGCCGAGATTGGTGATGTTCTTGGCCCATTGCGAATAGGGCCGGTGGGCGGCCAATATCTCTTTTAATTCGCTGTCGTGGAAGAACCGCCCCTCGGCAAGGTCGACGCCGATCATTTGGCCGGGACCGATACGCCCCTTCTCTATGATTTCCGTCTCCGGCAAGGGCGTCATGCCCGATTCGGAGCCGACCACCAGAAGGCCGTCCCGGGTCAGGGTGAAGCGCATCGGCCGCAAACCGTTGCGGTCCATGGCGGCGATCACCCAGCGGCCGTCGGTGGCCGCCACCGCCGCCGGCCCGTCCCAAGCCTCGAGCACGCAATCGCAGTAGGAATAGAAATCCTTATGGGACTGGGGCATGGTGGTCTTGTTGGACCAGGAATCGGGAATCATCAGGGACTGCACCATGGGCGCGGACCGGCCGCCCCGCGCCAGCAACTCGAACACCGCGTCCAGCGCCGCCGAATCCGAACTGCCCGACTGGACCACCGGTTTGATGTCGGCGATGTGCTCGCCGAAGACGTCCGATTGCATCCGTGTCTCGTGGCTCATCATCCAGTTGACGTTGCCCCGCAGCGTATTGATCTCGCCGTTATGGGCGAGCATGCGCAAGGGCTGCGCCAGGCGCCAATTTGGAAACGTGTTGGTGGAATAGCGCTGGTGGAAGATCGCGAAAGAGGAAATGAAGCGTTCGTCGAGGAGGTCGGGATAGAACAGGTCGACCTGCTCGGCGAGGAACAGCCCCTTGTAAATGATCGACCGGCAGCTCAGCGAACAGATGTAGAAATCGCCGATATGCTCGTCGAGCACCCGCTTCTCGATACGGCGGCGGATGATGTAGAGATCGCCTTCGAACTGGTCCTGGCCGACCCCGGGATTCGACGCGATCATGATCTGCTCGATCTCGGGCCGCGTAGCGTTGGCCTTCTCGCCGATCACGCTCACGTTCACCGGGACCTGGCGCCAGCCGTAAATGGCGTAGCCGAAATTCAGGACCTCGCTTTCGACGATCGACCGGCACCGTTCCAGATGGCTGAAATCGGTGCGCGGCAGGAAGACCATGCCGACGCCGAGCCGGCCGGGGCGCGACTCATGGCCGGTCCTGGCGATATGTTCCTTGAAAAAGTCCTGGGGAATTTCGACGTGGATGCCCGCGCCGTCGCCGGTTTTACCGTCGGCGTCGACGGCGCCGCGGTGCCAGACCGCCTTCAGCGCGTTGATGCCGGCGACCACCACCTCGCGGCGGGGCCGGCCGTCGGTGGCGGCGACGAGGCCGACACCGCAAGCTTCGTGCTCTTGGGCGGGGTCGTAGGCGTGTGCCGCCATCAGGGTGTCTGCGTTGCGGCGCCAGAGTTCGACCGAGGCGGCCCCAAGGCGCGCGTTATCATCGTGGTTCATAGGTCCCTCCTCATTGCGCCGCCTGTTCGGACGCGGTTGCGAACGACCCGCCCTGTTCCAGCCACTTGTGGATCGATTCGGCAACCAGCCGCCCGTCATGGATCGCCCACACCACCAAGGAAGCCCCGCGGATGATATCGCCGGCCGCGAAGACCCCGTCGAGCGACGTCATCAGGGTCTGGAATTTGGTTTTCAGCGTTCCCCAGCCGGTGAGCTCGAGCCCGGGCTCCCCGAACATCGTCGGCAGATCTTCCGGGTCGAAGCCCAGTGCCTTAATGACGAGGTCGGAATCGATGTTGAAGCTGGAGCCCTCGATGGGCTCCGGCGTCTGGCGCCCGGTCACGTCGGGCACGCCCAAATGGATGCGCTGGCATCGCACCCTTTTGACCCGGCGGTCGCCGAGGAACGCTTCGGGTGCGGCGAGCCAGACGAATTCCACGCCCTCCTCTTCGGCATGGGTCACCTCGCGTCGCGACCCCGGCATGTTCTCCCGGTCCCGGCGATAAACACAGCGCACCGACTTCGCGCCTTGACGCACCGCGGTGCGCACGCAATCCATGGCCGTGTCGCCACCGCCGATGACGACCACGTTGCGGTCCCGGGCATCGAGGGTGCCGTCGTCGAACGCCGGGACGGCGTCGCCAAGTCCATGGCGGTTCGCCGCGGTCAGGTAGTCCATGGCCGGGTACATCCCCCCAAGACCGGAGCCGGGCATCTGGATATCGCGGCCCTTGTAGACGCCGGTGGCGAGCAGCACCGCGTCGTGGCGCTGGCGCAGATCGGCGAGAGAGGCATCGCGGCCGACTTCGAAATTTAGGTGAAAGGTGATCCCGCCGTCGGCCAACAACTTGGCACGGCGCTCGACGATATGTTTTTCCAGCTTGAAATTGGGAATGCCGTAGACCATCAACCCGCCGACCCGGTCGTAGCGGTCGTAGACGTGAATCTCGTATCCCCGGCGGCGCAACTGTTCGGCGGTGGCGAGTCCCCCGGGACCGGCCCCGACGATGCCCACCGACCGGCCCAGCTCCCGCGCCGGCGTCGGCGGCTTGACCCAGCCCCGTTCAAAGGCGGTATCGGTGATGTATTTCTCCACCGCGCCGATGGTCACCGTACCATGGCCCGAATGTTCGAGCACGCAATTGCCCTCGCACAGCCTGTCCTGGGGACAGATGCGGCCGCACACCTCGGGCAGATTGTTGGTGGCGGCGGAAAGCTCGTAGGCCTCTTCGAGGCGGTTCTCGGCGGTCAGCTTGAGCCAGTCGGGGATGTTGTTGGAGACCGGGCAATGGACCTGGCAGAAGGGAATGCCGCACTGGGAACAGCGCGACGCCTGATCCTCGGCACCGGAATCCGAGTAACGCCCGTAAATTTCGTCGAAATCCCCAAGCCGCCCTTCGGCGTTCCGCTTATCGGGCATCACGGTATCGACGGAGGTAAACTTAAGCATCCGTTGCGGCATCGGGCGCAACCATCCTTCCTCAACTGGTTCCTGATCACCCCCGGAACCCTCGTGAAGGTCCCGGTCAGGCGCACCAACCTATTTCCCTGTTTCGCCCCCGGGCATGGCATGGGTTGCCCGGAACTCCCGACGCCGGAGACAAGCGGTTGACCTCCGCCCTGATTCTGAAAACAGTGCCTCCGCCCCAAGACTGGCGATCTTGCTTAAGACGGGGGTATAGGCGACAAAATCGGGCTTGGCGAGCAAAAACGTGCAATTAAGTCAAGATACCTGTCTTATATAGGTCCAAAAATATCGGGCTAATTCCCAACCATCCCGAGCGGTGCTTTCACGGGGTCCGCCCGCTTATTTTTATCCCGTTTTGGAACTAATTATCGGCGGCCGGGTACAATAATTAAGGGGGTGGGCAACACCCAACACCAAGACCTGTGCCTTGCCCGCCCTGTGATATCAGCGGACAGGCACCGGGCGTGCCTTCCTGGCCGCCCTCTTCACGCCATCGCCGCGATGACGCGATCCGGAATCAGTGCACACCCCGGCGGCCCGGCCGATAGCGGGCGAGATAGGATGGCAGGACAGAGCCCATGGCGCGGGGCCGGAGGCCGAGCGCGGCGAGACCGTCGGCTCCCGGGCCGACGACGTTGTCGGTCCGCAGCATCTTGGCCTGGTCGCGGGTCAGCTGCGGCCTGACGCCCATGCGCGCCGCGAGGTCGCCCCAAAATCCGATGAAATCGGCGGCCGCCATGGGCAGCGGCAAAAGCAGCCGTCGCCGCCCGATCTCGGCGCAGAGCAAAACCATCAATTGGCGGAAGCTACAGATCTCGGGGCCGCCCAGTTCGAACACCCGCCCCAAGACATCGTCCCGGGTGAGGCCGGCCAACACCGCTTCGGCGACATCGCCCACATAGACCGGCTGAAACCTGTTTTCTCCGCCGCCGAAAAGAGGCAGGGCCGGCGTCACCCTGGCGAGCGCGGCGAAGCGGTTGAAGAAATCATCCTCGGCGCCGAAGATGACGCTGGGCCGCAGGATCACGGTCTCGGGCAGGGCCGCCGTCGCCGCCCGCTCGCCCGCCCCCTTGGTGGCGGCATAGTCCGAGAGACGCGGCTGGTCGGCGCCGATGGCGGAGACATGCACGAACCGGTCGATCCCGGCCGCGCTCGCGGCGGCGGCGATGGTGCCCGGCGCCGTCCCGTGAAGGTCGGCGAACCGCCGGCGCGGCGTCTGGTAGAGGATCCCCACCAGATTAACCGCGCCATCGGACCCTTCTAGGACGGCGGCGACCCGATCCCGGTCGCCGACATCGCACGACAGCGGCGTCACCTGGCCGATATTGCCCATGGTTTTGAGAAAACCCGCGGCCTCGGCATGCCGCGAAGCGGCGATCACGCGGATGCCGGCCGACGCCAGGCGCCGCACCACGTGGCGGCCGACGAAACCGGAAGCGCCGAATACCGTCACCTGCCTCGGACTCATGGTTCACAGCCTTTCGCTAGAGCATTTTCCGGCCGCTCCCCTGTTGGAGGATCGCGCCTTGGACCCGAGAGCATTTCCGGGCCAAATTGAACCAAATGACTGGGATGATTTTACCCCAAGGCTAGGCGCCTGTCGCACGGCGATGCGGGGCATCGGCGAAGATGGGCAACGACGCCTTGGGGTCAAAGCACCCGGCCTGCGGTGGGGCGCGTCATGCGAAGCGTGCATCCGCACGACGGCCCGCGCCTGGCTTGGAAAACCAAGAGCACCCATCAAATTGATCCAATTTGGCCCGGAAGTGCTCTAGTTTAAACCATCGCCGCCGCAGTCAAGGGAAACCCGCCGGTGCATGCCCATGGCGGTTGACTTGTCGGCCGCCCGAGTATATCCAGACCGGCTGCCACACGCGCGGGTCGGTTTGGCGTGGCGGCGGCAGAAGCATCGGCTGCGCTCGATCGTCTGCGAAAAGCGGTGGGTGAGGTGACAGTGTCAGGGCGCACAACAAGGTGTTGCAAAGTTGGGGGAATGTTGCGAGAAGATGCCGATGTTGCGGCGCGGGCGTGGCGGAATTGGTAGACGCGCAGGCTTCAGGTGTCTGTTTCCGTAGGGAAGTGGGAGTTCGAGTCTCCCCGCCCGCACCAGCAACCAGTTTCAGGTATTAGAGCACCATCCTGGGGAGTAATTGTTTGCTAGAGGCGCGCCCGCGAGGCAGCGCCTAATTTGGTAGGGCACATTGAACGGCACGAGGAGCCACGCCATGACCATCCATCTCCATGAGGGCGACCTGCCCGCCGACGTGGATCTCGGTGACGTCATCGCCGTCGACACGGAAACCATGGGGCTTTCCACGGCCCGGGACCGGCTGTGCCTGATCCAGCTTTGCGCGGGTGACGATGAAGCCCATCTGGTCCGTTTCCCGCACCGGGATCGTCCTTATGCCGCGCCCAATCTGGTGGCGCTGCTGGCCGATCCCGGCCGCCTCAAACTTTTCCATTTCGCCCGCTTCGACCTGGCCGCCGTCAAGCAATGGCTGGGCGTCGATTGCACCCCGGTCTATTGCACCAAGATCGCCTCCCGCATTGCGCGCACCTACACGGACCGTCACGGCCTTGCCGATCTCACCCGCGAACTGCTTGGCACCGAACTTTCCAAGGCGCAGCAATCGTCCGATTGGGGCGCCGATCAACTGACCGAGGCGCAACTGGGATACGCCGCCGCCGACGTCCTGCACCTCCACGCCCTGAAGGCACGGCTCGATGTCATGCTGACGCGGGAGGATCGGGCGGGCCTTGCCCAGGCCTGTTTCGACTTCCTGCCCCATCGGGTGGCGCTGGACCTGGGTGGATGGTCGGAGGTCGATATTTTCTCACATTGACCGGCCTCGGGCGCAGCCACGAGCGCGCGGCGCGTTCGCCCGCGCCGCGCCCGAAGGCAATCTGCCGGTGTTTTCCAAGCGGCTAATCTGATAAGATTTTTCGCTTCGGCCATCCGGCGCGGCATGGCGCCGCCGCTACCGGCCCCAACCACATGACGGGACACCGCCATTCAAGATGCGCGCAGCCAGCAATAAGCCGCCGACCGACCCCCCCGGGGCCTCTCAAGCCGACAAAGATCTCGATGCCGCGCGGCGGGTGTTCGAGATCGAGGCGCGGGGTCTCGCCGCCGCCGCCCGCAATCTCGACCAACGATTCGTCAGGGCGCTGGACATTTTGGCCAATATCCCCGGCCGCGTCGTCGTTTCGGGCATGGGCAAGAGCGGCCACGTGGCCCACAAGATCGCCGCCACGCTCGCTTCCACGGGGACGCCTGCGTTTTTCGTCCACCCCGGCGAAGCGAGCCACGGCGATCTCGGCATGATCACCCGGGACGACGCGGTGCTGGCGATCTCCAACTCGGGAGACACCGCTGAGCTCTCCGACATCATCGCCCATAGCCGCCGTTTTACCATTCCCCTGGTCGCCATCACCGCCCATGAAGACAGCGCCCTCGCCGAGGCCGCCGACGTGGTGCTGATCCTGCCCGACAGCGATGAAGCCTGCCCCATGGGCCTGGCGCCGACCACCTCGACGACGGTAACCCTGGCGCTGGGCGACGCCCTAGCCATCGCCCTGCTGGAACGCCACAGATTCACCGCCGACGAGTTCCAGTTGCTCCATCCCGGCGGTCAACTGAGCCGCAAGCTTCTCAAGGTCACCGACATCATGCACGGGGGTGATGCCATGCCCCTGGTCGCGGCCGGCGACATCATGGCCGATGTGTTGATCACCATCACCGCCAAGCGGTTCGGCTGTGCCGGCGTCGCCGACCCCGAAAGCCGGCTCATGGGCATCATCACCGACGGCGACCTGCGCCGCCACATGGCCCCGGATCTGTTAGGGTTGACCGCCGGCGACATCATGACCAAGGGCCCGGTGACGGTGCCGCCCCAATCGCTGGTGGCCGAGGTGCTGGCCATCATGGACGATAAAGCAATCACTTCGATCTTTGTGGTGGAGGACGATAAACCCCTTGGGATCGTGCACATCCATGACATCCTTCGCTCCGGCATAGCCTGAGCCGGGAACGCGACGCCATTCGATGACAGCCATGCTTCCGGTTTCACCCGCCACCGTTCCAAGAGCCCGACCATGAGCGAGGCGCGCCATAGCGGCGCGGCCGGAAGCAAGCCGCCCTCATCGGACAAGCCGCGGGCAGCGCTCGGTGAACTGCCCCTGCGCACCAGACCAGGCGCCGCCGCGGGGCGGGCCCACAGGCGAAAAGTGTCCCTCATGCGGAAGCTGTTTCCCGCCGCAGCGGTGGTGCTGGTAGCCATGGTGGTAATCTGGTCCCAGTGGCAATCGGTCGAAATCGGCTTCAAGATCGGTTTTAACCGCCTCTATCCCGAGGAAGCGAAAACCTTGCGCATGGTCAATCCCCGCTTCTCCGGCACCAGCGATAAGGGCCAGCCCTTCATGTTGACAGCCGACGAAGCGCGCCGCGCCAGTGCCGACGCGGATTTGATCCTGCTGACCAACCCCAAGGGCGACATCATCACCGACAGCGGCGCGTGGCTGGCGGTGTCGGCGGCACACGGCAATTACGCCCGGAAGAAGAAAACCCTCGACCTTGGCGGCGGCGTCGACCTGTTTCACGATAGCGGGATCCATTTTACCACCGCCACCGCCCGGATCGACCTCAAGGCGGGCACGGTGGAGGGAAACGATCCGGCGACCGGAAGCGGCCCCTCCATCGAAGTGACCGGCCAGGGGTTCAAGGTTCTGAACGGCGGCAAGACGGTGATCTTCACGGGGAAGTCGAAGGCCCTCCTGTTCCCGCGTGACAAACGTAAACGCAGGGCACCCCCTAAGAGGCAACAACGATGATCGAGCGGGCGGCCAAAGCCCTTCTTGCCGCGATGATCCTCGTCGCCGCGCCGGCGGCGGGTGGTTCGGCCCGCGCCCAGGGCCTCGATCTCGGCAGCGGCGACGCCAAGCCCTTAGAAATCTACGCCGACGAAGGGATCGAGTGGGACCAGAAGAACAAGCGCTATGTCGCCCGGGGCAACGCAAAGGCCATTCAAGGCGACACCACGGTGTATGCCGACACCCTGACCGCGTATTACGAAGAAACCAAAGGCAAGGGGTCCCAGATCACCCGTATCGAGGCGGTGGGCAAAGTCAAGATCGTCTCGCCGAGCCAAACCGCCTATGGCGACAAGGGCGTCTATGATGCGCGCCAAAACGTGCTGGTGTTGACGGGACGGAGGCTCAAGCTCGTCACCAAGGACAATATCATCACCGCCCGCGACAGCCTGGAATATCACGACCGCAAATCCCTCGCCGTGGCCCGGGGCAATGCCGTATGGCGTCAACGCAATCCCGTCAAGGGCAAGCAACGGACGGTGCGCGCCGATGTGCTCACCAGCCGATCCCGGCGGAAACCCTCCAAAGGCACGAGAGGCCGCGGCAAAAAAAGCGGCGATGGAGGCGGCCCGCCGCGCATGGACGCTTACGGCAATGTGGTGATCTCCCTTCCCGGCGAGATTGCCCTGGCCAACCGCGCGGTCTACCTTCCCGACCAGGACATCGTCGAGCTATGGGGCAAGGTGCGGATCACTCGGGGGCAAAATCAGTTCAACGGCGAACGCGCGATCATCAACTTCAAGACCGGAATCAGCCGGATTCTGGCCGGCAAGGGCGGCCAAGACAAGCCGCCCGTCCGCGTCCTGATCGTGCCCAGCAAATGATCCTGAGGGCCGCCCGGAGCCGAGAAATTCATCGAATTTAAACCAATAATCCCTTACACAAACGGTGATGATGAACGACCAGATCACAGGTTCAACGTCCAGCGATGCCGGCCCCCGCCAGGGTTCCCAAGGCGGCCCCGAACTGGTCCGCGTCAATACCGGGCTCGAAGTCGTCGGATTGGGCAAGCGCTTCAAGAAGCGGCCGGTGCTGCGCGACGTGAGCCTCGCCGTTCAACGCGGCGAGGCGGTGGGGTTGCTCGGCCCCAACGGCGCCGGCAAGACCACCTGTTTCTACATCATCTGCGGCCTCATCACGCCGGATGCGGGCACCGTGTTTCTGGACGGCGAAGACATCACCGACCTGCCCATGTATCGCCGCGCCCGAATGGGTATCGGTTACCTGCCCCAGGAAGCCTCGATCTTCCGCGGGCTCAACGTCGCCGATAATATCCGCGCCATTCTCGAGGCGGTAGAGCCGGAGCGGGGCAAACGGGAGGCATTCTTGGAAAGTCTTCTGGCGGAGTTCGCCATATCCCACCTCAGGCGCACACCCGCCCTGGCGCTGTCCGGCGGCGAGCGGCGCCGGGTCGAGATCGCCCGCGCCCTTGCCGCCGGCCCCCAGTTCATGATGCTCGACGAGCCCCTGGCCGGAATCGACCCGGTGGCGCTCGGCGATATTCGTGATCTGGTCCTGCATTTGAAGGACCGGGGCATCGGCGTGCTGATCACCGACCATAACGTCCGCGAGACCCTCGATATCGTGGATCGGGCCTACATCCTCCACGACGGTCACGTGTTGATGGAGGGGACCCCCGATGAAATTCTGGCACACGAGGACGTGCGCCGGGTGTATCTCGGGGAAAAGTTCAGCATGTAGGCGGCGATCATGGCGCTTTCTCTGAAACTGGCACTGCGGCAGACCACGGCGCTCATCATGACGCCCCAGTTACAGCAGGCGATCAAGCTGCTGCAACTTTCCAATCAAGAACTCGATGCTTTCGTGGAAGCGGAAATCGCGGAAAACCCTTTGCTGGAACGCGAATCGCCCGATGGCGGGATCGAACGTGAATCGGAAAACACCGACCCCGCCGAACACGGCGGGACCTTGGACGAGGATCGGGACGGGGAGCGGGAAACCGACAGCGGTCTGCCATCCGGGGCCGCCGATGGCGGCGATGAGGCATCGGCCAGGGAGCCGCCCGACGGCGACGCCATGGCGGAAGCCACCGACCCGCCTTCCCTGGATGCAGCCGATCTGACCGCTTCGGAAACCCCGCCCGAAGACGGCGACGGGCCCATGGACGCGGATTTTGACAACGTCTGGACCAACGATGAACGCAGCGACCTCGTCGACACGCCGCCCACCCAGTTCGCCGATTGGGGGGCCGGCGGCGGCTTCGAGGGTGAACCGCTCGACATCGAACAGCGGCTTTCCCGGGAAACGACCCTGCGCGAACACCTCTCGAACCAAGTCAATATGATTTTTGCCGATCCCCGCGAGCGCATGACTGCCGGCTTCCTCGTCGATTGCCTGGACGAGGCGGGCTACCTTAGGACCGAACTCGAGGAGATCGCCGGAAGGCTCGGCATTTCCGTGGCCGAGGTCGAGGAGGTCCTGGTCCGCGCTCAGGATTGCGATCCGCCGGGTGTTTTCGCCCGCGACCTCGGCGAATGCCTCGCCCTCCAACTGCGCGACCGCGACCGCCTCGATCCGGCCATGGAGGCCCTGGTCAAGAATCTGGACCGTCTCGCCCGCCGCGAGGCCGCCGCGCTGAAGCGCATCTGCGGCGTCGACGATGAGGACTTCGCCGATATGGTGGCCGAGATCCAGGCACTGAACCCCAAACCTGGACTGGCCTTCACCCATGATGCGGCCCAGACCGTGATCCCCGACATCATCGTGCGGGCGAGGAAGGGAGGCGGTTGGGACCTGGAGCTCAACGCCGACACCCTGCCCAGGGTGTTGATCAACCAATCCTATTTCGCCGAGGTCACCAAGCTCACCCGCACCAAGGACGAACAAAAATACGTGCAAGAACGCATGCAATCAGCCAATTGGCTGATCAAGGCGCTGCACCAGCGCGCCACCACCATCCTGAAAGTGTCGACCGAAATCGTCCGCACCCAGGATATGTTCCTGTCCAAAGGCGTGCAGCACCTGAAACCCTTGACCCTGCGTGAGATCGCCGACGTCATCGGCATGCATGAGAGCACCGTGAGCCGCGTCACGTCCAACAAGTTCATGGCGACGCCCCGCGGGGTCTTCGAGCTCAAATACTTCTTCACCACGGCCATTGCATCGACGGTGGGAGGCGAAGCCCATTCCGCCGAATCGGTCCGTCACCGCATCAAGGCGTTGATCAACGATGAACTGCCCAAGGCGGTGCTGTCGGACGACAAGATCGTCGACATACTGTCCGGCGAAGGCGTCGAGATCGCCCGCCGTACGGTGGCGAAGTACCGCGATGCCATGCGTATCCCGTCCTCGGTCCAGCGCCGACGGGAAAAGGCTATGTGCTTATGAAAGCAGGGGCATTCGCCCCCCTATTGACTCTCCACCGCCCGGAAACTATTTTCCGCCACCGGACGCAAGGGGCGCCGGCGCGGAAAACGGGGGGCATGAACTCCCCGCAGGACATTGGTGCGGTGTCGACGGCGATTTATGCCTCATTTGGTGTCGCGCATCCCATTGTTCGATCTGACCGGGCCAAGCCCGGGGTTATCCCGGCAGGCGCACCAGACAAAGGACATGAAGATTGGAAATTTCTGATCTGATCACCCCGTCGAGGGTGATTCCCGCGCTCAAGGTTACCTCGAAGAAACAAGCCCTTCAGGAACTCTCCCGTGCCTGTGCGAAGTTCACGGATCTTGACGAACGCGCCATTTTCGAAGTGCTGATCGAACGTGAGCGGCTCGGCACCACCGGCGTCGGCGGCGGCGTCGCCATTCCCCATGGCAAGCATGCCGGCCTGCAACGCCTCTACGGTCTGTTCGCGCGTCTCCAGCAACCGGTCGATTACGATTCCATCGATGAACAGCCGGTGGATCTCATCTTCCTTTTGCTGGCGCCGGAAACCGCCGGCGCCGACCATCTCAAGGCGCTGGCCCGGGTGTCGCGCAAACTCCGCGACGCCGAGACCTGTGAAAAGCTTCGGGGATCCGAATCCGCCGACGCCCTCTACGCGCTGTTGAGCGAAACCACGACCATCTCCGCCGCCTGACCGGACCACCCTGCACTCGTCAGGCCTGGCAAGCGTCAGGCCTGGCAGGCGTTACTCATGGGCTGTTGGCGGGTTGGGAGGCGGCCCAAGGGCGCCCCGGCGGGTCAGTGGGCCGACACCGCTTCCATGTCGTGCTCGCGAATGGTGGCGAAGGCGATGTCGCGGTTGTCCATGATGGCGATTTCGGTGCCATCCGCGGCATGGATGGAATAGGCGTTCGCGCCCCCGATTTGGATGCGCTTGACGTAGGCGACGCATTGGAGGCCAAGACCCGCGAGATCCTGGTCGGTCATGATTCGAGTGTTTTCTACGATGTTCATGGACCGATGACCTGGTTGTTCCATCATTGCGCCACCCTACCTCGGGGTGCCTAACAAATATTTAAATCGGTGATTGGGGCGGAAATCCGGCCTCAATGAGGCCAATTGGAGGATTGCCCCGAGTAGGGCACTTTCCGGCCACATTGGTTCTATTTTGCCGGAAAGTGCCCTACTCGGGGCATCACCGGCGGAATTTGTGTTAAAACAAAGGTGATGGCACTGACGCATCTGCGCCAACAAGGACGGAGGGTTAGATATGACGGAAATTTCCCTCAACACCACCGGAATCGACCATATCGTGCTTCATGTTCGGAATCCGGTACTTTCCAAGGCATTTTACGTCGACGTGCTCGGCATGACGGTCGACCATGAGTACCCGGGGCATATCTTTCTTAAATGCGGATCGCAATCGGTGGGGCTGTTCAAAGCGCGCGAGGGGGATGAATTCACGCCGCGCCACGACATCAATCATCTCGCCTTGAACGTCGGCACCGGCACCTATGACGGCATTCGCGGCCACCTCGAATCCGCGGGCATCGAAGTCAGGGGCCGGACGGGCGACGATAAGTGCATCTATTTCAACGACCCCGACGGGCACACGCTCCAGATCGTGGTCCCGGACGAGGGCACCGACTAGAGCACCACCGAATTCAGCGGCGCGGCCGACGCCCCGGCGGGATATCGCTCACGCTGACGGCGCCGATCCCGTAATCGCCGCTGCCGATGACGATGGTCAAGCCCTGGAAATCGCCGCTCAACCCCCTGTCAACGGCGCTCAACAAGGGCTTGCCGTCGAGTCGGACCTTCATGTTTCCCACCCTGTCGCGGGTCCACAAGATTCGATGGGTGCGCCCGTCATCCAGCCGGGGCGCCCCGTCGAGGGTAAAAATAACGCTGCTTCCCCAGGGCTGCAGGCGCACCAATTCGAACACCGCGCCGCCGCCATGGCGCTTGTGGTAGACCAAGCGGTAGCCCTCCTCGCGCCGATCACCCTGGTAGGGCCCGAATTCGATGCGGGCGGGAAGGTCGGAAACCGTGCGCAGCCGAAGGCGAACCGCGAAGGCATTGCCGATCGCCTGGCGGGTGAAAATCTCGGCCGGCTTGGACCTCACCCGTCGCGGGGATTCCTTCCGGTCGCCGCCGTCCCCGGGACGCATCATTTCACGCAGCACGGCGCCGAACAGGTCCGATGCCGGATCCGATTGCCCTTGGCGTGATCGAGGGGGTTCCGCGGCGGTGGTGGGCTCGACCCTGGAACGCAGGCCGAGCCTGGCGTCGACCCAGAACCGCCCTTCGGCCACCGACCAGGACGGATCGTGGCGGTAATCGCCGTCCCGGAAATTTTCCCGGAACACCACCCGCCGCCACGGCCAATCGTATTTGCCGGCAAGTGCCTTGAGCTCCTCTAAGAAGCGGGGGTCCGCCAGCCGCCGTTGTTCGCCACGCTTGACCATGCCCCGCAGTTCGTCCACCAGTTTTTGTACCGTTTCCGGCCGCCGGCTCTGGGCCGCGGCGGGGGATTCCAGGCCCCAAACCACGGCCGCCCCCAGGACGATGATGCCGATGCCTGAACCGCAAATCTTCGCGTATCTCGTCATCTCTGAATTTCTCCCTTCAAACGGTGATCCTTGCCGCCGATGACCTAAGGCTTAGAGCATTTTCCGGCCAAATTGAACCCTTTGACCCGGGATTGGGCCCATCAAATTGACTCCATTTGGCCGGGAAATGCTCTAATTGGCCCATGATGAATTTCTTGAAATCGGGCGCCCTAAGGATGAGGACAGACCATGAAACAACTTGCGCCACTCTCCCGACGCATATTCGCCCTTGGCTTCGTGACGGTGACTCTATCGCCATTGTCATCCGCGTGGGCTCAGCGGTCGCGCTCCGATTTACAAGACCTTGTCGACGATATCGTCCGGGACGTGATCGACCGGACGGTCGAAGCGGCACGGCGGGCGGTCCTGCAGAATACCGGTATCGACCCTTTGGAACGGGGTTACCATTCGGGGCGGCGGTATAGTCGTGCACCTTCCAACGCATCGTCGGAAACCAGGCGGGAACTCAGAAAGCTCAACCAGGAGCACGACCGCAAGATCGCCAAGCTCGAGCAAGAACTTCAACGGACGCTTCGCAAGGCCCGGGCGGAGTTTAGGCGTGAGGCGGCCAAGGAGGACAAGCGGGGGAAAATCAGGAAGAAGCGCAAGAAGCTGCAGGAGAAGGTGAACAAGGCCTACGACAGGTTCGAAGAAAAAATTGCCAAGGAAAATTCACGGTTCGATGAGAAACGCGACAACATTTTGCGGAAACGGTGAGGCAAAGACAGGGGTATGGGGGGTGCCTTTAGGTCCAGCCTTGCCTGATCATGCAGAAGCAATGCAGCCACGAAATGAAGCCGCGCTGTACCCTATGGCGTACCTATAGGAAAAGGGGCTAGAAGCGCAAACCTCTAACCCCTTGATCTAATTGGTGGAGCCGATCGGGATCGAACCGACGACCTCGTGAATGCCATTCACGCGCTCTCCCAACTGAGCTACGGCCCCTGAATTCCGGCCCCCTCGGGCATCGGGCGCGGCAACGCCCACCCCGTTTGGCGGATCGCGCCGGGGGACAGAAAGTAGGGGCTGGGCCAAGGCCTGCGCAAGCAAAAAAAACCGCCGGCCGCGCCGGGCGACTCAGCTTTCGCCCTGGGCCCCGGTCTTGTGGATGACATCGGGCATATCGTCATCGTCATTACCAAGGTCCGAGGTGTCCTCGATGACGTCTTCATCGTCGTCGTCGATATCGTCGTCCTCGGCGCCGGCATCCTTGAGTTCATCGATCGCGTCGGTTTCGCCGTCGCCGGCAACGGCCTCCTTGATCCCAGCCGGTTCCACCGCCGGCTTCGCCTCTTTGGCCGGCTCCTTGGACACCGGCTGGACCCGCTTCGGCTTCGGCGGGGCAATTTGGAAAACGGCATGGCATTTCGGGCAAATGATTTTGGTACGGCGCATGTCGTAGAATTTGGCGCCGCATTCCTGGCAGATGTGTTTGGTGCCCCACTCCGCTTTGGCCACTGAAGGTTCCCTCGGCTACCCCAACCGGCGACCCAATTCCGTCCAGAGCCGTCCGGCGCAACCAGCAACATTTTTGACTCTAGCCAATTGCCACGATCCCACGGCGCTGTCAAAAGCTAATTTCACTTCTTTTCGGTCGGCAAAGACAGCGACCCCGTGCTCGTGCTAAACGAGGCCCGATCGTGCCCCGCTCGGCCCCGCCCGGCCCGGCACCGGACGATGAAATGGCAAGGCCACGCCGCCCCGGACCGCTGTTACGCGTGACCCATGATGACCGAGACCGAACATCCCCAGCCCCTGACCTCGCATCCGACCGGCGCCCTTAAGGGCAGCGCCTTGGTCCCGGGCGACAAATCGATATCCCATCGGGCGCTGATGATCGGCGCGCTCAGCGTCGGGCGCACGCGGATCAACGGGCTTCTCGAGGGCGAAGACGTGCGCGCCACCGCGGCGGCGCTGCGGCGGCTGGGCGTCACCATCACCCGGGAGGACGACGCCACCACCGCCATCGACGGGGTCGGCCTTTCCGGCCTCGCCGAGCCCGCCGCGGTCCTCGACCTCGGCAATTCGGGCACCGGCGCCCGGCTGCTTCTGGGGCTTCTCGCCACCCACCCTTTGGTCGCCCAACTCACCGGCGACGCGTCCCTGGTCACCCGCCCCATGAACCGGGTGATCGAGCCGCTGTCGCGCATGGGGGCGGGCTTCACCGCGAGGGACGGCGGCCGGCTGCCGCTCACGGTGATCGGCGCGCGGCTGCCAGTGCCGATCACCTATCAACTGCCGGTGGCCTCGGCCCAGGTCAAATCGGCGATCCTGCTGGCAGGGTTGAACACGCCCGGCGAGACCACCGTCATCGAGCCCCAGGCCACCCGCGATCACACCGAATTGATGCTGCGGCATTTCGGCGCCCGGGTCACGGTTACCGATGCCGGTCCAGGGGCGCGGCGCATCACCGTGGGTGGGCATCCCGAGCTCGAGGCGCGCCCGGTGCGGGTGCCCGCCGATCCGTCGTCGGCCGCCTTCGCCGCAGTGGCGGCGCTGATCGTGCCCGGCTCCGACATCACCATCCCCAATGTCGGCATCAATCCGCTTCGGACCGGCCTTTATACGACCTTGATCGAGATGGGCGCGGATATCGCTTTCGGCAACCAACGGGTGGATGCCGGCGAGCCCGTGGCCGACCTCCGGGTCCGGGCGTCCAGCCTCAGCGGCGTCGAAGTTCCCGCCGCCCGGGCGCCCTCGATGATCGACGAATATCCGATCCTGGCCGTCGCCGCGGCCTTTGCCGAAGGGCCCACGACCATGGGGGGGCTGGCCGAACTCAGGGTCAAGGAAAGCGACCGCATCAAAGCCATAACCGGCGGCCTGGCCGCCATCGGCAGCGAATTCGAGGAAGGCGGCGACCGCCTCACGGTGCTGGGCACCGGCCGACCTCCCCGACCGGGCAAGGCCACCGTCGCCACCCAACTCGATCATCGCATCGCCATGTCCTTCCTGGTGGCGGGAATGGCGGCGGAGGCCCCCGTCACCGTCGACGACGGGAGCGCCATTGCCACCTCTTTCCCCGGGTTCACCGATCTGATGAACGGGCTTGGTGCTTCCATCGGCGAGGCCGCGGCCGAATGACCGCCCCGCCCGAGACCGGGGCACGGTGCCGGGTCATCGCCATCGATGGCCCCGCGGCCTCGGGCAAGGGGACCCTGGCGGATAGGATCGCCGCCCATTACGGCTTCGCGCGGCTCGATTCCGGCCGGCTCTATCGCGCCGTGGCCAAGCGCCTCATGGATGGGGGCGGCGACGGCGGCGATGGTGCGGCGGCGGCCCGGGCGGCGGCGGAAATCACCGCTGACGCGCTCGATGATGCGGCGCTCGACGAGGATTCCGTAGCCCTTATGGCATCAAAGATCGCCGCCTACGCGGAAGTCCGTGCGGCCTTGCTGGAGTTCCAGCGCGGCTTCGCCCGCACCCCGCCCAGCGGCGCCCCCGGCGCGGTCATCGATGGGCGCGACATAGGCACCGTCGTCTGCCCCGACGCGGATTTCAAATTCTTCGTCACCGCGAGCCTCGAAGAGCGCGGCCGCCGCCGCCTTAAAGAGTTGCGGGAAAAGGGCTTAGACAGTATAAAGGCGCGCGTTTTGCAGGACATGGCCGAGCGCGATGCCCGCGATCGCTCGCGGGATCAATCGCCTCTCAGGCAGGCTGAGGACGCTCATCTGTTGGATACCACCGGGCTGGACGAGGACCAAACCTTCCGAGCCGCCCAAGCGGTGATAGATGGCTCCAGCGCCTGAAGAGTGATCGCCCGCGGCATCCGGCACCACGGGTTCAGGCCCCTCGTGGTTGCGAGGGACAAATTGTCGGTGGGGTTCGCGGTATCAGCGGCCCAGGGATAGGACCGAGGGACGGTGATTCGGCCGAGGGGCGTCAGGACCGGCCCGAAGGCATTGGAAGGCTAGGAGAATATATGTCTGATCAACACGCCGGAGATGTGGCCGAGCCGTTTTCGACCGGCGAGAACTTTGCCGAACTGCTCGAGGAATCTCTTGGCGACAGAGGCCCCGTCGAGGGCACCGTGCTCAAAGGCACCGTCGTCTCCATAGAGAACGACATGGCGGTGGTCGACGTCGGACTCAAGTCCGCCGGCCGCGTCGCCCTGAAGGAATTCTCCTCTCCCGGCCAGGGCGCCGAATTGAAGCCCGGGGACGAGGTCGAGGTCTATCTCGAGCGCTACGAGGACCGCAACGGCGAAGCGGTGCTCAGCCGCGACAAGGCTCGGAGGGAAGAGGCCTGGACCCTGCTTGAAAGCGCGTACAATGATAACCTGCGCGTCTCCGGAACCATCTTCGGCCGCGTCAAGGGCGGGTTCACCGTGGATCTTTCGGGCGCGGTGGCGTTTCTCCCGGGGTCCCAGGTCGACATCCGGCCGGTGCGCGACGTCAGCCACCTGATGAGCACGCCCCAGGAATTTCATATCCTCAAGATGGACCGCTCTCGGGGCAATATCGTGGTTTCGCGCCGCGCCGTGCTCGAGGAATCCCGCGCCGAAGCCCGTTCCGAACTGATCGCCAACCTGAAAGAGGGGCAGGTGCTGGAGGGCGTCGTCAAGAACATCACCGACTACGGCGCCTTTATCGACTTGGGCGGCGTCGACGGCTTGCTGCATATCACCGACATCTCGTGGCGGCGCATTAGCCATCCCAGCGAAGCGGTCAATGTGGGCGATTCGGTTAAAGTTCAGGTGATCCGATTCAACCCCGAGAACCAGCGCATCAGCCTCGGCATGAAACAGCTGGAATCCGACCCCTGGGAAGGCATCGAGAAGAATTATCCGATCGCAACCAAGCTCAAGGGGCGGGTGACCAACATCACCGATTACGGCGCCTTCGTGGAGCTCGAGCCCGGCGTCGAGGCCCTGGTCCATGTGTCCGAAATGAGTTGGACCAAGAAGAACATCCACCCAGGCAAGATCGTCTCCACTTCCCAGGAACTGGAAGTCATGGTGCTCGACGTCGATCCCCAGAAGCGTCGCATCAGCCTCGGCCTAAAACAGTGCACCGAAAATCCCTGGGAAGCCTTTGCACAGCAATACAGCGCCGGCGCCGAGCTCGAAGGCGAAATCAAGAACATCACCGAATTCGGCCTGTTTGTCGGCCTGCCCGGCGATATCGACGGCATGGTGCACCTTTCGGATCTCGACTGGACCCGGCCGGGCGAAGAGGCCATCGCCGATTTCGAGAAAGGCGATATGGCCAAGGTCAAGGTGCTGGAAATCGACGTCGAGAAGGAGCGCGTCAGTCTCGGTATCAAGCAGCTGACCGATGACCCGTTCGAAGGTCGGGCGGCGGCACTCAAGAGGGGCAAGGTCGTGACCTGTACCGTCAAGGTGGTCACCGACCGTGGTATCGAGGTCGACGTGGATGGCGCCCATGGCTTCATCCGCAGGGCGGATCTCGCCCGCGACCGGTCCGAGCAGCGTCCCGACCGTTTCGCCGTCGGCGAAAAGGTCGATGCCAGAATCACCAATATCGATCGCGCCTCGCGCAAGCTATCGCTCTCCATCAAGGCCCACGAATTCGCCGAAGAGAAGGAAGCCATGGCCCAATTCGGGTCTTCGGATTCCGGCGCCAGCCTGGGGGACATCCTGGGCGCCGCCATCTCCAAGGCCAACCAACAGCGCGCCCAGGGCGACGACGCCCCTGCGGAGGAAACCCCAACCGAGGACGCCGCCGAGGAGGACACCCCGGCGGAGGATGCACCCGAGGATGCCGCCAAGGGCACGGCCAGCGAAGAGTCCCCGGCAGCGGTTGATGCCGCCGCCGCGGACGAGGACAAAAAAGACAAGGACGGCTGAAACTTTCGCCGTGGATCGGCTATACTCCGCCTAGCGGCGGCGGCGGCGTCCCAAGGAGACCACCGGTTCAGGTTTCATGACCTTCGAATCCGATTCCCTGATCGATCGCAAGCGGCTCAAGCGTCGGCTGGCAAACTGGCGGCTTGCCGCGGTCATCGCCGTCGCCGGCGTGGGGCTGGCGTTGTTTGCCCGGTTCGATTCTTTTGAAAGCCGCAATCACGTGGCCCGGCTGTCGGTCAATGGCATTATTGTCGAGGATCGAAAGCGCGCTCAAGCCCTTGACCGCGTTGCCCGGGACAACAGCGCCAAGGCGCTGATCGTCCGCATCAACTCTCCCGGCGGTACCGTGGTGGGCGGCGAAACGCTCTATCACAAGCTGCGCAAGGTCGCCGCCAAGAAGCCGGTGGTCACCGTCATCGGCACGCTCGGCACGTCCGGCGGCTATATGGTTGCCATAGGCGGCGACCGCATTTTCGCACGGTCGGGCACCATTACCGGCTCCATCGGCGTGATCATGCAGACCACCGACCTGACCGGTATGCTGAAGAAGTTCGGCATCACGACCGAGTCCATCAAGTCGGATCCGCTGAAGGCCGTGCCGTCACTCCTAGAGCCGCTGACCGACAATGCGCGCGCGCTCATCAAGACGGTCATCAGGGATACCCATCGCCAATTCGTCTCCAAGGTGGCCGACCGGCGTGGCCTCGGCCCCGACAAGGCCCGGAAATTAGGCGATGGCCGGATTTTTACCGGCGACCAGGCGCTTTCCAACGGGCTGATCGACGCCATCGGCGGCGAAGCCGAGGCGCGGGACTGGCTGGCCAAAGAGCACGGCATCACCGCGAGCCTCCCCGTGCGTGACGTGCGAATCAACAGAGGCACCAAGAATCTGTTCGGGCTGGTCGAGGAAATGTTTGGAAAAACATTGTTTTCTGAACGACTTAGACTTGACGGGCTGATTTCCCTTTGGCACCCTTAAGTGGATTCTTCGGTTACGATCAGGGCCAGGGGGCAAATTCCCCGGCCCGGAAGCGGAGGGGTACGACGGCCCCATGACAAAATCTGAATTGATCCTGCATCTCGTGGAAAAGAATCCCCATCTCTATCATCGGGATGTGGAACGCATCGTCACGGCGATCTTCGACGAGATTACCGCCGCGCTGTCACGGGGCGACCGCGTGGAACTGCGCGGCTTCGGCGCGTTTTCCGTAAAGCAGCGCGATGCCCGGATCGGCCGCAACCCGCGCACCGGGGAAGCGGTCAGTGTCGCCGCGAAGCGGGTGCCGTTTTTCAAGACCGGCAAACTGCTTCGCGAACGGCTCAACGGGCGTTAGCGCCCCCGTCTCCTTGCGGCCCGCGGCGAGGGCGACATGCCGACCACCACAGGCGATGGCACCGTGCGCATTCTCTTTTGGCTTTTCACCATCCCCTTTCTGGCACTGGCCGGCGCCTTTGCCGCGGCCAATCACGGGTCCTTGACACTCAAGCTCTGGCCCTTTCCCTTCGAGGCCCAGGTGCCGGTCTACGCCGCCGTCCTGGGCGCGTTTTTCCTCGGCCTCCTGGTGGCGGCCCTATGGTTCTGGACGGCGGGCCTGGGCGGCCGCCTGGCGCGGCAGCGGTTGGCGCGTCACGAACGCGCCCTAGAGCAGGAAACCGCCCGTCTCAAACGGGAGTTGGCGGAAAAGAACCGCGCCCCGCCCGCCGCCACCGCGGCCGGGCACGACGACACCCGGGCGCGTCGGCTGATCGCCGCGGGGGACGGCTGACCCGCCCCCTGTTGCCGCGCCCCGATACAGGCTATAAGACCGGCCCCAGAGGCAACCCACCGGGCGCCACGACACCATGAACGACACCCAGTCCCACGCCGCGGCGGATCGATCCATTCGGCAAAAGATCCTTTGCGCCATCGACACGCCCGACCTAGAGCACTTCCGGGCCCTGGCGGCGGCGCTGAAGGGCCGCATCGTCGCCGAGGCGGCGGCCGAGGCCGCCTGATCCCGTGCCGGTCACCGTCAAGATTTGCGGCATCAACGCGCCCGACGCCATGGAAGCGGCGATCAAGGGAGACGCGGGCTACGTCGGATTGATGTTTTATCCCGCCTCACCCCGCTTTCTTGCCCTCGACGAGGCGGCCCGGCTGGCGGCCCTGGTGCCGGACGGGATCCAGCGGGTCGGCGTGTTCGTGGACGCGCCCGATGAGGTCATCGCCCGGACCCTGGACGCGGTGCCCATAGACATGGTGCAGCTCCACGGCGCAGAGCCGCCCCGGCGCGTGGCCGAGATCCGAAGCCGCTTCGCGCGACCGGTGATCAAGGCCATCAAGATCGCCGGGCCCGACGACCTGGCCGAGGCCCGGGCCCAGGAAACGGCGGCCGACATGCTTCTGTTCGATGCCAAACCCCCCACCGAGATGACCGACGCGCTTCCCGGCGGCAACGCGCTGGCCTTCGACTGGCAGATTATCGCCGGCCACCCTTGGGCGCGGCCATGGATGCTGTCGGGCGGCCTCACCGCCGCCAATCTGGGCCAAGCGGTCGCCACCAGCGGCGCGGCGCGCGTGGATGTTTCCTCGGGCGTGGAAACCGCGCCGGGACGAAAGGCACCGGCGCTGATCCGCGCCTTTATCCAGGCCGCGGCGGAGATTTAGCGCCCAGCCGCGGACCGGCCGCGGCATTGGAATATGGCGGCGCCGGGAGTATAGTTCGGCACCCCGATGACGAGTAAAAAACATGAGCACCGCCAACACCTTCCGGAGCGGGCCCGACGAGGGCGGGCATTTCGATCTTTTCGGTGGCCGATTCGTCGCCGAGACCCTGATGCCGCTGGTCCTGGACCTGGAACGGGCCTGGAATGAGGCCCGAACCGATCCCGGCTTCGCCGCCGAATTGGACCATTTCCTGGCCCATTACGCGGGCCGGCCCTCGCCGCTTTATTTCGCCGAACGGCTGACCCAAGAACTCGGCGGCGCCAAGATCTATTTCAAGCGCGACGAGCTCAACCACACCGGCTCCCACAAGATCAACAACTGCCTGGGCCAGATCCTGCTGGCCCGGCGCATGGGCAAGAAGCGGATCATCGCCGAGACCGGTGCCGGCCAGCATGGGGTGGCGACGGCGACGGTTTGCGCGCGCTTCGATCTGGACTGCACCATTTACATGGGCGAAATCGACATCGAGCGCCAACAGCCCAACGTCTTTCGCATGAAGCTTCTCGGCGCCAAGGTGGTGCCGGTTGGTTCGGGCTCGGCCACCCTCAAGGACGCCATGAACGAGGCCCTGCGCGACTGGGTGGCCAGCGTCGAGACCACCTATTACCTGATCGGCACGGCGGCAGGGCCGCACCCCTATCCGGCCATGGTCCGCGATTTCCAATCGGTGATCGGGCGCGAAACCCGCGACCAGCTGGACGCCGCCGAAGGCCGGGGGCCCGATACCCTGGTTGCCTGCATCGGCGGCGGATCCAACGCCATCGGCCTGTTTCACCCCTTCCTCGACGAACCCGAAGTCGAGATGTTCGCCGTGGAAGCCGCCGGCGAAGGCATCGAAACGGGGCGCCACGCCGCCTCCATCACCGCCGGCGCGCCGGGGGTCCTACACGGCAACCGCACCTATCTGTTGCAGGACGATGACGGCCAGATCACCGAGGCCCATTCGATCTCCGCCGGCCTCGATTACCCGGGCATCGGCCCGGAGCATGCCTGGCTTCACGACCAGGGGCGTGTCAATTACGTCTCGGCCACCGACGCCGAAGCCTTGGCCGCTTTCAAGCTGTGCTCCGAGTTGGAGGGCATCATACCGGCGTTGGAGCCGGCCCATGCGTTGGCCCACGTCATCCGCCACTGCCCGGGCCTGGCCCGGGACCATCTCGTGGTCATGAACCTGTGCGGCCGGGGCGACAAGGATGTTTTTTTGGTGGCCCGGCACCTGGGGCTAGAATCGTGAACGCCGGCGCCGCGCCCGACCGCATCCATGAGCGCTTCACGGCACTGCGCGCCGAGGGCCGGGCCGGCCTGGTGACGTTCGTCACCGCCGGAGATCCCGATTTCGAAACCTCTTCCGAGATTCTCGCCGGACTTCCCCAAGCCGGCGCCGACCTCATCGAGATCGGCATGCCGTTTTCCGACCCCATGGCCGATGGCCCCGCCATCCAGGCCTCCAGCCTACGGGCGCTTGGAGCGGGCCAGACCATGGCCAAGACGCTCGACCTGGTGCGCCGGTTCCGCGCCGTCGATGCGACGACGCCGCTGGTGCTGATGGGGTATTACAACCCGATTTACAGATACGGCAACTTAACCTTCCTCGACGACGCCAAAAGTGCCGGCGTCGACGGGCTGATCATCGTCGACCTGCCGCCCGAGGAGGATTCCGAGCTCTGCCTGCCGGCCCGGGATGCGGGCCTCCACTTCATCCGCTTGGCGACGCCCACCACCGATGAGGCGCGCCTGGCCAAGGTGCTCACCAACTCGTCGGGCTTCATCTACTACGTTTCCATCACCGGCATCACCGGTACGCGGTCCGCCCGGCCCGGCGATGTCGGCGAGCGGATCGCCGCCTTGCGGGTGGCCACGGAGCTCCCCATAGCCGTCGGTTTCGGCATCAAGACCCCGGATCAGGCGGCGGCCATCGCGCGCATCGCCGATGCCGCGGTGGTGGGCTCCGCCCTGGTTGAACGCATTGGCGATGGCCTTGACGCCGAGCGCCGCCCGGGGGCAAATTTGGTGGCCGAAACGCTTAGCTTGGTCAAGCAACTCGCCGCCGGCGTGCGCGGTGCGAGGCACTCAGAGGCCGCCACGGGGTAGACCATGAACTGGCTCACCAATTTCGTCAGACCCCGCATCCGCGCCCTGGTGGGCAAGCAAGGCGTGCCCGACAACCTGTGGCACAAATGCACCGCCTGCGAACAGATGATCTTCCACCGGGAATTGTCGGCCAACCTGTATGTCTGCACCCATTGCGGCCATCACATGCGGATGTCGGCCAAGGACCGGCTGGCCATGATGTTCGACGGCGACAGCACCCAGACCATCGAACTCCCCGAGACCATCGACGATCCCCTCAAGTTCCGGGACCAGAAACGTTACGGCGACCGTCTCAAGGAAGCCCGGGCGAAGACCGGCATCAATGACGCAATTCTGGTCGCCCACGGCGAGATCGGCGGGATTCCCGCGGTCATCGCCGCCTTCGATTTCCGTTTCATGGGCGGCTCCATGGGAACCGCCGTCGGCGACGGCCTGATCGCCGCCGCCCGCCTGGCGATCTTGCAGGACGCGCCGCTCATCGTTTTCCCATCCTCGGGCGGGGCGCGCATGCAGGAGGGCATCCTTGCCCTGATGCAGATGACGCGGAGCACCATCGCCGTCCAGGAGATCCGCGAAGCGGGCCTGCCCTATATCGTCGTGCTGACCGACCCGACCACCGGCGGCGTATCGGCGAGCTTCGCCATGCTGGGCGATATCTCCATCGCCGAACCCGGGGCGATCATCGGCTTCGCGGGCGCGCGGGTCATCGAAAGTACCATCCACGAGACCCTGCCCGAAGGTTTCCAGCGCGCCGAATACCTTCTCGAACACGGCATGATCGACATGGTGGTGCCGCGCCATGAGTTGCGCGATACCTTGATCCGGGTGCTCGACCTCCTGCGCAACCGGAACCCGGCCGCAGAAGTGGTCGCCCTGCCCAAGTCAGAGGCCGCGGCCGATGACCAAGGGAACCCCGCCCCTGAACTCTGACGCGGTGCTGGCCCGCCTCCACCAGCTTCACCCAAAAAAGATCGACCTGTCCCTTGGCCGGATCCGGCGTCTCCTGGGCGCCCTGGGCAATCCGGAACGCGACCTGGCGCCGGTCATCCACGTCGCCGGCACCAACGGCAAGGGCTCCGTCATCGCCTTCATCAAGGCGATGGCGGAAGCCGCCGGGCGCAAGGCCAACGTCTATACCTCGCCCCACCTGGTGCGCTTCACCGAGCGCATCCGGCCGGCCGGCCGGGAGATCGGCGAGCGCGCCCTTGCCCGATTGCTGGGGGAATGCGAAGCCGCCAACGCAGCCCATCCCATCACCTTCTTCGAGATCACCACGGCGGCGGCCTTCCTCGCCTTCGCGCGCGTTAAGGCCGACCTCACCTTGATAGAGACCGGTCTCGGCGGACGGCTGGACGCCACCAACGTGATCGCACGGCCCAAAGTCACCGTCATCACGCCGGTCTCCCTCGACCATCAGCAATTCTTAGGGCCGCGCCTTGCCGGCATCGCCGGGGAAAAAGCCGGCATCCTGAAGCGCCGCATTCCCGCCATCATCGGCCCCCAGCATGCCATCGCCGCCCGGGTGATCAATCAGCGAGCCGGCGTGCTCAAGGCGCCGCTGATCCGCTGGGGCCGGGATTTCAGGGCCGAATTGGGGGCCGGGTCGCTGATATTCAGCGACCGGGACGGCGATCTCCAGCTGCCCCGTCCCGGGCTCAAAGGAGGCCACCAAGCCGCCAACGCGGCCATCGCCATCGCCGCGCTCAAGGCACTGGGGGACCGGGACATCGGCGCCGCCGCCTTGGCCCGGGGGATCGCCCGGGCCACCTGGCCGGCCCGCCTGCAACGGCTGACCGGCGGCCCGTTGAGCGCGCCGCTGATCGCCGGCGGGTTCGAGGTCTGGCTCGACGGCGGGCACAATCCCGCCGCCGGACGGGCGCTGGCCAAGACACTGGCCGAAGACGGCGGGAGCCCGCTTTACCTGGTGGTCGCCATGGCGGCGCCGAAACGTGCGGGCGAATTCCTAAAACCGCTGGCCGGTCTCGCCCCCAAGGGCCTCTGGGCGGTGGCCGTGCCGGGCGACCACGCTTCCTTCCCCCCCGATCGCCTCGCCGCCCTCGCCCGGCGTCTCGGCATTGCCGCCCATCGGGCCGCCTCGCCGGCGGCGGCGCTCGGCGCCATCGCCGGGCTCCCGCCGGGCCGGGTCCTGATCACCGGCTCGCTTTACCTGGCCGGCGCGGTGCTGTCCGAGGATCGCGCCGGATAGCGCATTAAACCGATAAGGGGAATTCCGCTCAGGCGACGGCGTGGATGGCCGCCTCCTTGACGCTGTCGGGCACCTGGGGCTCGAATTCCTTGAAGTTTTCTTCGAACATGCGCGCGACGTCGTGGGCGGCCTTGTCATAGGCCGCCTTGTCGGACCAGGTGGTCCTGGGATCGAGCACGTCCCGGGGCACGTCGGGGCAGCTCTCGGGCACCAGCACCCGGAAATTGGGGTCGGGCGTCATGGCAACGTGGTCGAGCTCTCCGGCCAGGGCGGCGCGCAGCATGGCCCTGGTATAGGCGATCTTCATGCGGCTTCCGACCCCATAGGCGCCGCCGGTCCAGCCGGTATTGACCAGCCAGCAGTTGGTTTCGTGCCGGGCGATGCGCATCCCCAGGAGCTTGGCGTAAACCGTCGGATGCCGCGGCATGAAGGGGGCGCCGAAACAGGTTGAGAAGGTCGCCTCGGGTTTGGTCACGCCGCGCTCGGTGCCGGCCACCCGCGCCGTGTAGCCCGACAGGAAATGGTACATGGCCTGGTCGGGGGTCATGCGGCTGATCGGCGGCAGCACGCCGAAGGCGTCGGCCGTCAGCATCACCACATGGTCGGGATGGCCCGAGGTCAGGGTGTCGGAAATGTTGGCAATGAACTCGATGGGATACGACACCCGCGTGTTTTCGGTGAGATCCTCGGAATCGAAGTCGAGCGCGCGCGTCACCGGATCGATGACGACGTTTTCCAGGACCGTGCCGAAGCGATGGGTGGTGGCGTAAATCTCCGGTTCCGCTTGTTCGGACAAGCGGATCGCCTTGGCATAGCAGCCGCCCTCGAAATTGAAGATGCCGTTGTCGGACCAGCCGTGTTCGTCGTCGCCCACCAAGATGCGCGAGCCATCCGCCGACAGCGTCGTCTTGCCGGTTCCCGACAGGCCGAAGAAGATCGCCGCGTCGCCCCCATCGCCGATATTGGCCGAGCAATGCATGGGCATCACGCCCTGGGCCGGCAGCAGGTAGTTGAGGATCGAAAACACCGATTTCTTGATCTCCCCGGCATACCAGGTGCCGGTGATCAGCACCTCACGGGCGGCGAAATTCACGATCACGCAGATGTCGGAATTGGTGCCGTCGGTGGCCGGGTCGACGTTGAGCCCCGGCGCGTGCAGGATGGTGAAGGCGGGCTCAAAAGAGGCCAGCGCATCATCCGCCGGCTGGATGAACATGTTGCGCGTGAACAGCGCATGCCACGCGGTTTCGGTGACCACCCGCACGTTCAGCCGGTAATCGAGATCAGCACCGGCATAGCTGTCCTGGATGAACAGGTCGCGGTCGACGTAATAATCCAGGATCTTGCCGCGGATGGCGGCATAGTGCTCTTGGGAAATCGCCCGGTTGACCGACCCCCACCAGATATCGTCGCGGCTGGTGGCTTCCTCGACAATGAACTTGTCATTAGGCGAACGGCCGGTGTATTCGCCGGTCTCCACCGCCAACGCCCCGCCGGGGACCAAAAGCCCTTCGCCGCGTTTGATCGATTCCTCGACCAAGGCAGGCGCGGCCATGTTCCAATAGGCCGCGCGGGCACCTTTGATCCCGTGCTTATCCAAGCCGATGCTGCTCTTGACGGATCCCCGCTCTTCCAATTCCTGATCTCCCGTTTGCGCCCGGGCAGGCCTCGGGCAACCCTTATATACGGGTTCGCCCTATATACGGGTTCACCCTAGGGGATGCTAGAGCATTTTCCGGCCCAATTGAACCATTCGACCGGAAAATCCTCTAGTCCGCCGGCCGGCCTGAAAATCGGCCGAGAAAGATGCTCACGGCGACGCCGAGAACGGCCCAGAACACCGCCGAGGAGGTCATCGAAGCGGCCACGAAGGCGGCCACCAGCGCCGCCGGCAGGGCGGCGCCCGCGCCGGTGGCCGCTGCCGGCCCGCCGGCGATAAAGGGGAGCGCCAACAGGGCGAGGCCCGCGGCGCGCAAGCGCCGGCGCCCGGCAAAGACCACCAGGCCCAGGCCCGCCCCGGTGGCGCCCACCGCGCCCAGCCACCACAATTGCCGCGTGGCGAGGTCGCTTTCGGCCATCCCCGGAAGGTGCGGAGGGGCCACCAGGGCCGGGGCAAGGGTGAACACCGCAAACCCCGCGATTCCCCAGAGGAGGCCCTCCATCACGGTGGGGTCGCGGCCGGAAAAGGCGATGGCGCCGGCCAGCAGGAGACCGAACCCGGCGCCCGTGAGCAGGCTGGCGGCCAGGGTCAAGCCGGCGCGCGCGAGGGATTGCCGCCGGCTGTCCGCCGCCACCACGACCGAGCCCGCCGAGCCCCCGCCGAGGCGCGCCCGGGCCAGGGCCGCCGCCTCGAAGATTTCCGCCTGGTGGATGAGTGGCACCACCTTCAGCGCCTGGACGGTGAACCCCACGGCGCCCGCGATTAGCCCTGCCATGATCCCGGCCAGCAGGATGCGGCGCATCACCGCCCGGCCCCGTCAGTGGCAGGGGCCATCAGTGGCAGGGGAAGGTGAAACCGTGGCGCACGTCATGGGCGGCGTCGTGGAGCAGGTCGGAATGGGCGAACCCGGTGCCCAGCAACAGGAACGACCCGAGCAGAACCGCGATCAGCCCCGCGGAAAGGTGTTGAGAATGGGTTCTCGCCCACGCGCCGGCCTTGGAATCCTCGTTCAATGACATGCCCATGGCGTTCTATTGAAAGAGTCCCTGGGCCGATGCCACGCGCCAGGCGATGGAAACGCCCAGCACCACGGTGGCGGCGCCGATCCCCGCGGTCAGGCCACGGAAGGCCACGCTCAGGCGGCCCGCGGTGAAGCGGAGCGGCAGGGCGATGGCGCAGGACAGGATTGCCATGCCGACGACGGAACCGAGGCCGAACAGCAGCATGTAGGCGAACCCCAGCCACAGCGAGGAGATGGTGCCCAGGGTCAGCAACACCAAGGCGGCGGAGCCGGCCAGGCCGTGGACGAAGCCGACCAGCAGGGCGCGGATGGGAAGGCCCCTGGGATGGGCATGGTGATGGGCGGAGACATCATGACCGCCACCCGGCGCATGGCGATGGGCGTGGAAATGACGCGCACCGCCATGGGCATGGGCATGGAAATGGGCCTTGCGCCGCGTCAAGCGGACCATGACGTCGAGCCCGAGTCCGACCAGCATCAGGCCGACCACGAATTCCAGGATTAGGGCGACGGTTTCCGGCACCACCCAATCCAGCATCAGCACCACGGAGCCGATGAGGAACAAGGTCAGGGTATGACCGAGACCCCAGGCCACGCCCATCCGGGTGGTTTCGCCGATGGATTGAGAGCCCGAGGCCAAGCTTGCCACGGCGGCGACGTGGTCGGCTTCAAGGGCATGCTTCATGCCGATCAGAAAGCCGAGCCCCAAGACGGAAAGCATGTGGTGGTCCTTCCCCGAAATTTTTCTTGGTGTTCCAAAGCGGTTGGCCGCGTGGGCATCATAGAAGAGGCCCTTGGCGAGTCAACCGAACGGCCTGAAATGCCCTCAGCCGCGGCCGCGCCTTGCCTTCAAATGGCCCTATTTGCCCTGTTCCGTAGCGCGGTTTCCCTGGTGCGCGGTTTCCCTATGGGTCCGCCGCCAAATCGTGCAAAATGAACCTGTTGTGGGCACCAGGAGTGTCGCTCACACCAACAACCTAAGAAAGGGATGATCATTGGCCCGGACCATTGCTCTCGTTGACGACGATCAGAACATCCTGGTGTCGATTTCCATGTCGCTCGAGGCCGAGGGCTTCGACGTGACCACTTATACAGATGGCGTCAAGGCCTTGGAGGGGCTTGCCGATCATCCCGTGGATCTCGCCATTCTCGACATCAAAATGCCGCGCATGGACGGCATGGAGCTGCTCAACCGCATCCGGCGCAACTCTCAGATTCCGGTCATCTTCCTCACGTCGAAGGACGACGAGTTGGACGAGCTTCTGGGACTGCGCATGGGCGCCGACGATTACATTCGCAAGCCCTTCTCCCAACGGCTTCTGCTCGAGCGGATCCGGGCGCTGCTGCGGCGATCGGAGGCCAATGCCGACCAGGGCAGGACCGATGGCGCCAACGGCGGTGACCAAGAAGACACCATGTCGCGGGGCGAACTGGTGCTTGATTCCGCGCGCCATCTCTGTACCTGGCGCAGGGAACAAGTGCAGCTCACGGTGACCGAATTCCTCATTCTCCGGTCGCTCGCCGAACGGCCCGGTCACGTCAAGAATCGCGACCAGTTGATGGACGCCGCCTATGGCGAGCATATCTACGTGGACGACCGCACCATCGACAGCCACATCAAGCGCTTGAGGCGCAAATTCAAGGCCGTGGATTCGCAGTTTGCCCAGATAGAAACCCTTTACGGCCTGGGCTATCGTTATCGCGAAGCCTGATCGGGGGCGGCGCGCGCGCATGATGCGGGGCCCCTGGCGGAAAGCAGCCGGAGAGAATGGCGGTCGAAACAACCAACAGGGACTCAACGGGTGAGAGGCACGGGCGCGGCCGGGTTCGCGACCGCGACCGGGTTCGCGCCCGGGAGCCCCGGCCGCGGGCAGCGGCCAAGCCCCCGGCGCGCTTCCGATCCCTGACCTGGCGCGTGCTCGCGGTCAACCTGTTGGGGCTGGCGATCCTCGCCGCCGGGCTGCTCTACCTCGATCGCTACAAGCAGTCACTGATCCGCGGCCAACTGGATTCTCTCGCCATCCAGGGCGGTATTTTCGCCGCCGCCCTGGGCGAGGCGGCGGTGACTTCCAACCCGCAGGAGGGCCGCGATTTACTGACCGTCCAGGCGCGGCCCATGGTGCGTCGGCTCGCCACTCCCGCGGGCTTGAGGGCCCGGCTGTTCGCCGCCAATGGCGATATCATCGCCGATTCGCGGTATTACGGGACCGCCGGCGGCAAGGTCCAGGTCGCCGTTCTGCCGCCGCCGTCCCGGGGCCGCACCTTCGGGGGCTCGGTGGTGGATTTCTATGACTGGGTGGTACGCCAGTTTCCCGACCGCCACAGCTATCCCCCCTATATCGAACTTGCCGAACCCCGGGCCGATCACTACGCCGTGACCAAGAAGGCGATGATGGGAGAGATCGGCCGGGAGGTCCAGATCGACGAGAACGGCCGGCTGGTGATGCTGGTGGCGGTTCCCGTGCAGCACTACAAGCAGGTGCTCGGCGCGCTGGTGCTTTCGGTGGATGAGGAAGGGATAGAAAAAAGCCTGCGCAGCGTGCGGCTGGAGATCCTGACGGTGTTCGCCGGGGTCATCTTCGTCACCGTCCTGCTGTCGCTCTGGCTCGCCGGCACCATCGCCCGGCCGGTGCGCCTGCTTGCCGCCGCCGCCGATCGGGTGCGTTCCGGCCGGGGCCGCGAATCGGAAATTCCCGACTTCACCAAGAGAGGCGACGAAATCGGCGCCCTGTCCGCCTCGCTCAGGGACATGACCCACGCGTTGTGGACCCGCATGGAAGCGATCGAAAGTTTCGCCGCCGACGTCGCCCATGAAATAAAGAACCCGTTGACCAGCCTGCGCAGCGCCGTCGAAACCGCCGCCCGGCTCGACGATGCCGATCAGCAACAACGCCTGATGACGATCATCCTCGACGATGTCGAGCGCCTCGACCGGTTGATCACGGATATCTCCGACGCGTCCAGGCTCGACGCGGAACTGTCGCGCGAGGACATGACGACGGTGGACATGAGGGGCTTGCTCACGACCCTGATGGAGGTCGAACTGATCGCCAGCGAGGGGCGCGGCGGCGACGCGCCCAAGCTTCGCCTCGATCTGCCCGAAGACGAGCCGCTCCGTGTGGTGGGCTTGGAGGACCGCATCGCCCAGGTGCTGCGCAATCTGATCTCCAACGCGGTCTCCTTCTCGCCGCCGGGCGGCACCATCGGCCTAAGCTGCCGACGTCGGGACGCGAGCATCCACATCGTCGTCGAGGATGAGGGCCCGGGGCTGCCGCCGGCCATGTTGGAGGCGGTCTTCCAGCGCTTCTATACCGAACGCCCCGAAGGCGAGAAGTTCGGCACCCATTCCGGGCTGGGGCTGTCCATTTCCATGCAGATCGTCACCGCCCACCATGGGCACATCCGCGCCGAGAACGTGGAGCGCGACGGGGCCGTCACCGGGGCCCGTTTCATCGTCACCCTGCCGGCGGCGGCCGATGACTGAGCTCGCCGAATGCACCGTTCACGGCACCTGCGTCGTCATCGGCGATGCCGGAATCCTGATCCGGGGCGGGCCCGGGGCGGGCAAGTCCGACCTGGCGCTGCGTTTGATCGACGATGGCGCGCGGTTGGTGTCCGACGATCAGGTGCGGCTCCAGAATCGCGGCGGCGCCGTCATCGCTTCGGCGCCCGATGCCACCAAAGAGATGATCGAAGTCAACGGCATCGGGCTGATTCGCTTGGACGCCGAGCGCATCACCGGCGAGGCCCACTTGGCGCTCCTGGTGGACCTGGTGGGGGCCGGCGGGATCGAGCGTCTGCCGCGGCCCCAAGTTGAAACCGTGTTGGGCGTTAGCCTCCCGCGCATCGCGCTTTCGCCTTTCGAGGCCTCGGCACCGGCCAAGCTGCGGCTTGCGGCGGGCCGGGGCACCGGGTCTATAATGACCGCCCCATGACGCTCGATCGCCGTCGGCCGCCGAGGAGCAGGTCCCGACCCATGCCCCGCCATGAACCCGTGAAATGACCGCCGCGCGCGACCGTGGCATTCCGCCCAAGCGACGGCTGGTGCTGGTCACCGGCATGTCGGGCGCGGGGCGATCATCGGCCTTGAAGACATTCGAGGACATCGGCTTCGACGCGGTCGACAATATGCCGCTGGCATTGTTGGGCAACCTCACCTCCGGGGCACCCGCGCTGTCCCGTGATGTGGCCGTGGGGGTCGATATCCGGACGCGGGATTTCGGGGTCGGCTCCCTGGTCGCGGAAATGGATCGGGTCATGGCCGACGGCGGCATCGAGGTACGGCTGGTGTTTTTCGATTCCTCCGATGAGGTGCTGCAGCGGCGCTTCACCGAATCCCGGCGGCCCCATCCTTTGGCCGCGGACCGGCCTGTGCTCGACGGCATCGCGCGGGAGCGGCAAATGCTCAGGGCCCTGCGCGAGCGGGCGGACCTGATCATCGACACCACGGAATTGACCCCGAGCGAGTTGCGGCGCATTCTCACCGGCCATTTCAACGACGTCGAGCCCAACGGGTTGACCGCTTTCGTGACGTCTTTTTCGTACCGCAACGGCATACCGCGGGAAGCCGACTTGGTGTTCGATGTCCGGTTTCTCGCCAATCCCCATTACGACGAAGAACTCCAACCGATGACCGGGACGGCGCCGGAGGTGGGTGCCTTTATCGCCGAGGACCCGCAATTCGAGCCTTTCTTCGGCGCGCTCACGGGGCTCATGGAGGTGCTGATGCCGGGCTACGTCAAGGAAGGGAAGAGCTACCTGACCATCGCCATCGGCTGTACCGGCGGGCGCCACCGTTCGGTCTATGTGGCCGAGCGTCTCGGCGAATGGCTCAAGGGGGAATCGCTCAACGTCGAGGTCGCTCATCGTGACGCCGAGGACGCTGCCCAACACCCGCGAGGGGATGATCATCGATGACCAGAGGTGGGGGTAGCAAAAGCGAAGACAAAACGGATCACGGTGTTGTCGGTCTTGTCCTGGTGACCCACGGGGCGGTAGGCGTTGCCTTGCTGGAGGCGCTGGAGAATATCGTCGGCGGCCAGGACAACGTGGTCTCGGTCTCGATCCAGCCCGACGACGACGTCGAGGCCCGCAGGGCCGAAATTCTCGACGCCATCGCCCGCGTGGGGGCCGGAGGTGGCTGCATCTTGATGACCGATATGTTCGGCGGCACGCCCTCGAACCTCGCCCTTTCGGCCATGGGGGAAGAGGCGGTGGATGTCATCGCCGGGGTCAACCTGCCGATGCTGATCAAATTTGCCTCGGTCCGGGCCAGCGCCCCGCTCGCCGATGTCGTCGCCCAGGTGCAAGATGCGGGGCGGAAATACATCAATGTCGCTTCCTCCTTCCTCAACCCACCGGAGCCCGATTGAAGGACCGGAACATGACAGGGTCCGATCGCCGGCCATGGCGGTCACGGACGGTGACCATCACCGGCGAACTCGGCCTCCATGCCCGGCCCGCCGCGCTCTTCGTCAAGCTGGCCGGCGCCTTCGATGCCGAGATCACGGTCGCCAACAAAAGCGGCGTGGTGTCGGCCGGCTCGATCATGGGACTGATGATGCTGGCCGCGGCATCGGGGACGGAACTCGACATAACCGCGCGCGGGCCGGAAGCCGACCAGGCGCTGGACGCCCTGGTCGGCTTGGTCGAGGGCGGGTTCCAACGCGGTTGAGCGGCGCCGGCCCCGGCGGCCCCCCGGCGTCTCCCGGGGAAGGCTCCGCCCCCGGGTACTCTTTTTCGGGGAAAATTACCGCATAAACCGGCTAATTCTTCTTGCAAACGGCCATATATAAAAATATAAGGCTCTCTTTATGTTTTGTTAAACCGTGACATCGATAATCCGCCGATCAAAGGACCCGTCCACGGCCCCGATCGGCGCCGAGGGGCGCGCAAGGAGACCAATCGTGAGTCACCAATCCACCAACGGGGACGGCGGCGCCGGCTACAAGGTCGCCGATATCGGCTTGGCCGAATGGGGCCGCAAGGAAATCTCCATCGCCGAAACGGAAATGCCGGGATTGATGGCGCTGCGCGAGGAGTATGGCGCCGCGCAGCCCCTCGAGGGCGCGCGCATCGCCGGCTGCCTGCATATGACCATCCAGACTGCGGTGCTGATCGAGACACTGATCAACCTCGGCGCCGATCTGCGTTGGAGTTCGTGCAACATCTTCTCGACCCAGGACCACGCCGCGGCGGCCATCGCCGCCGCCGCCATTCCCGTCTTTGCCTGGAAGGGGGAGACCGAAGAGGAGGCCGTGTGGTGCATCGAGCAGACCATCGACGGCCCCGACGGATGGCGGCCAAATATGATCCTCGATGACGGCGGCGACCTCACCAGGATCATGCACCATGAACATCCGGAACTGATGGCTGACGTGAAGGGCATCTCCGAAGAGACCACCACCGGCGTCATCCGTCTGTCCGAAATGCAGAAGCGCGGCGAGCTGTTGGCGCCCGCCATCAACGTCAACGATTCCGTCACAAAGTCCAAATTCGACAATCTCTATGGCTGCCGGGAGAGCCTGATCGACGGCATCAAGCGGGCCACCGACGTCATGCTGGGCGGCAAGACCGCGGTGGTGGCCGGCTACGGCGACGTCGGCAAGGGCTGCGTCGCGGCCCTGGCCGGCCAGGGGGCGCGCGTCATCGTCACCGAAATCGACCCCATTTGCGCCCTTCAGGCAGCCATGGAAGGCCATCAGGTGATGACCATGGACCAGGCCGCCCCGCTGGGCGATCTGTTCGTCACCGCCACCGGCAATATCGACGTCGTGACCATCGATCATATGCGCGCCATGAAGGACCGCGCCATCGTCTGCAACATCGGCCATTTCGATAGCGAGATCCAAATCAACGCGCTGCGCAACATGTCTTGGGACGAGATCAAGCCCCAGGTCCATGAGGTGACCTTGCCCGACGGTAAGCGGCTGATCATATTGGCCGAAGGGCGGCTGGTGAACCTGGGCTGCGCCACCGGCCATCCCAGCTTCGTCATGAGCTTCTCGTTCACCAACCAGGTCATCGCCCAGATCGAGTTGTGGCAGAACCATGAAAAATATGGCAGGGAGGTGTACTTCCTGCCCAAGAATCTGGACGAAAAAGTAGCGCGGCTCCACCTCGACCACGTCGGCGTGCGCCTGACCCAGCTGACCCGGGAACAGGCCGAGTATATCGCCGTCCCCTCGGACGGCCCCTTCAAGCCGGATCACTACCGCTACTAGGGCACGAGGGCCTTTCCCGGCCAACGCGTGGGCCGGGAAAGGCGATGCTTTTCGCCAACGGCTTGTGGGTGGACGGGGAGAGGCCGAGAGCATTTCCGGGCCAGATTGAACCATTTGACCGGGATGATTTTACCTCGTGGCTAGGCGTGCATCGCACGGCGATGCGGGGCATCGGCGAAGATGTGCAACGACGCCACGACGTCAAAGCACCCGGCCTGCGGTGGGGCTCGTCATGCGCAGCGTGCATCCGCACGACGCCCCGCGTCTGCCCTGGAAACCGATGAGCACCCATCAAATTGATTCAATCTGGCCCGGAAGTGCTCTAGACTGCCGCCGTGTTGCACGGGGGTTTCATCGACCGGCGAATGCCGCCCCGGCCAAGCCGGGCGCGGGACGCCGTGCTTAACGCCCCGCGGATACGTCTGGGCCGGGTCCCCGCTGCCCTTCCCATCCCCTTTTTAGGGGCCCAAAGCGCCGATACCCTGAACCTCCAGATCCTCGCCGCGCTCTTGGTCGCCGGGCTCCTGATTGCCGTATTCCTTGCCGTCCGGCTGGCCCTCGCCCGTGACCGCGGCCGAGATGCCCTGACGGATGCCGAGCTCCGGGCGGCGGGTTTGGACGCGGCGGCGGCCGCGGCTCCCGGCAGTTACTGGTCTTGGCCCGCATCCGCCCCGTCCGAGGACCCCGGGACCGGGGGACCGGGCTTGGCCGCCTTGCTGGGCGGCGGCGATGGTGACCTCCAAACCTTTGATGGTGTCGTTGGAGCCTTGGCGCCGGGCCCGGCCGGCGACCTCAGCGACTACGTGGCGGCGCTGCGCAGGACGGCGGCGCCGTTTACCCTGACCATTAGTGATGCCGGCGGCAAGCGCACCTTTGAAGTCCACGGTGCGCGCAGCGCCGGCTCCGACGGCATCCCCGGCTTCGATACGGTCTGGTTCCGGGATATCAGCAAATCCGCGCAGGCGGCGGCGACGACCAAGCAGCGCACCGAGGAACTCACCTCTCTCAGCGCCCAATACCGCAATACTTTGGACCTCACCGGAATCCCCGTATGGGTGCGGGGGCCGGGGCTCGATCTCGCTTATTGCAATCGGGCCTTCGCCGAGGCGGTGGAGGAGGACTCGCCCGCGGCGGCGGTGACGGGATGCGCGGAAATCGCCGGCGGGCCCACGGGCTGGGGACGGGAACTCGCCGAGGAGGCCCGGCGGACGGGCACCCCGGTCACCCGCAGCACCTATGTGGTGGCGGGCGGAGAACGCAGGTTCATGGAAATAACCGAGCTTCCCATGGGCGGCGCTTCCAGCCCTTGGCAGGTTATGGGGTTCGCCATCGACCGGACCGACGCCGAGGAAGCCCGTGGCGATCTTTCACGCCACATGATGGCCCATGGCGAGGTCCTGGAGCGCTTAGGCACGGGGATCGTAATTTTCGGCGCCGACACCCGCGTTCAGTTCGCCAACACCGCCTTTGCCCGGTTGTGGGACCTGGACGAGCAATGGCTCAAGACGGCGCCCACCCACGGCGAGGTGCTGGAGGACCTTCGCGCCCGCCGGGTCTACCCCGACCAGACGGATTTCCAGCAATTCAAGCTCGAAGTCATGGGGCTCTACACCTCTTTGATCGACCCCCGGGAAGAACTTCTCTACCTCCCCGATGAACGCGTCTTTCGCGAGGTGGTCAACGCCCATCCCTTCGGCGGCCTGCTGGTGACCTACGAAGACGTGACCGACCGGCTGACCCTGGAACGGTCCTACAACACGCTGATCGAGGTGCAATCGGAAACCCTGGACAACCTCCTCGAAGGGGTCGTGGTGTTCGGCACCGACGGGCGCATCAGGTTGTCCAATCCGGGTTATGCGCGCATTTGGAAGCTCGACGCCCAAACCCTGCGGGGCGAACCGAGGCTCGCCGACATCATCGAGGAGGTGCGTGACCTGTTCATTTTCGAGGGTCCCTGGGAGACCTTCCGGGATAAGATCCTGGCCGGAGTCATGGACCGCACGCCGCGCACCGGAAGGTTCGAGCGCGCCGATGGTTCGGTGATCGACTACGCGGCGGTGCCCCTGCCCGACGGCGCCATGATGTTCGGCTATATCGACGTCACCGACACGGTCTCGGTCCAGCGCGCCCTGGCCCAACGCAACGAGGCCCTGCTTGCCGCGGATCGCCTGAAATCGCAATTCATCACCAACGTGTCCTACGAATTTCGCACGCCGCTCAACAGCATCATCGGCTTCACGGAGATCCTGTCTAATCAGTATTTCGGCACGCTCAACGAGCGCCAGGGAGAATTTGCCGAAAATATTCTTCAGGCCTCGAGGGTCCTGTTGTTTTTGATCGACAACATCCTCGATCTCGCCCTCATCGACGCCGGCGGGCTGGAGTTGGAGCTCGGTGAGGTGGATATCCACGCCATGATAGAATCCGTGGCGGCCCTGGCCCGGACCCGGAAACAAGAGATTTCCTTGGAGATCGATTGCCCCGAGGATATCGGCGCCCTGATCGGCGACGAGCGGCGACTCAAGCAGGCGCTGTTTAATCTGGTGATCAACGCCATTACCCATACGCCGGCCCACGGGCAAATTTCCCTTGCGGTGCGCCGTCAGAACGGTGCCGTCGAGTTTTCCGTGACCGATACCGGGCCGGGGATCCCCGAAGAGGAATTCGACCGTCTCCTTGGCCGCTTCGAGACCGGTCGGGGCAGCGCCGAAAGGGGCAAGGGGCTGGGGCTTGGCCTGGCCCTTGTGAAAAGCTTCGTCGAACTTCATGGCGGCCGCCTGGTGCTGGCCTCGGCGCCGGGCGAGGGAACCACCGTGTCTTTCGACGTCCCCGCCGACCGCACGGCCCCAACCGGGCAGGGTACCGAGGCCGAACCCGCGCCATAGGGCACGATGGACCGAACCCGCGCCATGGGCCGCGGCGCCGGGTCTACAAGCCAATCGATGCGAGGAAATCTTCGCCGACCATGATCGAACTTGCACTTTCCGACCTCGAGGCCACCCGATCCCTGGCCCGGCGCCTGGCGCCCGCACTTGGTGCCGGCGACGTGATCGGCCTGGCGGGGCCCTTGGGGGCGGGCAAGACGACCTTTGCCCGGGCCCTGATCGAAGCACTGGCGAAGGCGGGCGGCGGGGGCCCCGTGGGCGAGGTGCCGAGCCCCACCTTTTCCCTGGTCCAGGTGTACGAGACCGGCGCCGTGCCGGTCTGGCACTTCGATCTCTATCGCCTGGAACGCCCGGCCGATGCCCTGGAACTGGCCGTCGAGGAGGCCTTCGCCGGCGCCATATCCCTGGTCGAATGGCCCGAACGCCTGGGCGAGATTATGCCCGGCGACTGGCTGGAGTTGCGCATGGAGCGCCACGGCGACGGTGCCCGGCGCGCCGTCATCCGGGGCTATGGGCCTCGGGGGATGGCACTCGAGCAGGCCTTGCAGAAGACCGCCCCATGAACGGCGGCGACGCAGCTCCGGCCCGCCATGATCGCCTCCGGGCCGGGTCGATCCAAAGCCTGCTGGACGACGCCGGCTTCGGGGCGGCGACGTTCACCACTCTCGCGGCCGATGCCTCCTTCCGCCGCTATGCCCGCGTAACCGGCGGACCGCGCCCGGCCCTGCTGATGGACGCGCCGCCGGAAAAAGAGGACGTCCGGCCCTGGTTGGCAGTCGCCCGCCACCTGCGGCGTCTCGGTTTCAGCGCACCCGAGGTGTTCGCCGCCGATGAGGATGCGGGGCTGTTGTTGATCGAGGATTTCGGCGACGACACCTTTACCCGGCTGCTGGCCCAAGGCGGCGCCGAGGCGGCGCTTTACGACCTGGCGGTGGACCTGCTGGCGGCGCTCCATGAGATCGGCCGTGCCGACGCGGTGCCCGGCTGGCTGCCGCCCTATGACGACGACCGGCTGTTGGGCGAGGCGGCGTTGTTCACCGACTGGTACATGCCCGCGGCCCTGGGTGCGCCGACGCCGCCCGAGCTGCGCGTGGAGTTCTTAGGCCTTTGGCGCGAGGCGCTCCCGCCCGCCCGCGCGCTGCCGGAAACCCTGGTCCTGCGCGACTACCACGTGGGCAACCTGATGCTGCTACCGGATCGCCATGGGATCGCCGCCTGTGGGTTGCTCGATTTCCAGGACGCGGTGGCGGGCGCCTGCGCCTATGACGTCGTCTCCCTCATCAAAGACGCGCGCCGCGACCTCGGTCCGGGGATCGCGGCGCGGGCCGAGGCGCGGTATCTGGAACGCTTCCCCGGCCTCGACCGCGCCGGATTCGCCGCCGCCGCCGCGGTGCTCGCCGCCGGTCGAGCCGCCAAGATCATCGGCATTTTCACCCGGCTTTGGAAACGCGACGGCAAGCCGGATTATCTCACCCATATCCCAAGGGTCTGGCATTTGTTGGAAGCCGATCTCGGTCATCCCGCGCTGGCGCCTCTCAGGGACTGGTTCGCCAAGGCGGTGCCGCCCGCCAAACGCGCCGTGCCCGGACCGGGCGGGAGTGGGCGGTGAACGGTCCAATGCCCGAATTCGCCATGGTGCTGGCCGCCGGGCTGGGCACCCGGCTGGGGCCGTTCACCGATGATCTGCCCAAGCCCCTGGTCGAGGTGGCGGGCCGCGCCATCCTGGACCGGGTGCTCGACGCGCTGGCCGATGCCGCGGTGGCGCGCTGCGTCGTCAACACCCATTATCTCGCGCCGATGATCGAGGCCCACCTCGCCGGCCGCACGGCACCGGGAGCGGAGCTGTCCCACGAGGACCAGCTGCTTGATACCGGCGGCGGCGTCGCCCGGGCGCTGCCGGCCCTGGGCGCCCGGCCCTTCTTCGTGATCAATGCCGATATCCTGTGGAGCGAAGGCCCCGGCGGGGCGGCGCTGGCGCGCCTGGCCGCGGATTTCGATTCCCAGACCATGGACGCGCTGCTGCTTTTGGTGCCCCTAGAGCGGTCCATGGGCTATGACGGGCCGGGCGATTTCATGTGCGATGACCGGGGCCGTCTCAGGCGGCGGGGCCGGGCGGCCTCCGCGCCCTATGTCTTCACCGGGCTGCAAATCCTCGATCCGCGGCTTTTCGGCGATTGCCCCGATGGCGCCTTTTCCCTCAACATCCTCTACGACCGCGCCATTGCCTCGGGCCGCGCCTTCGGTATCGAGCATACCGGGCGCTGGTTCCATATCGGTACGCCCGCGGGGCTGGAGTTGGCCTCGGCCGCCCTTGGCGCGGCGCCGGAACTTCGCCGCCCATGAGCGCTCCTGGCCTGAATGTCTATACCATCGACGCCGGCATTCCATTCGTCGATGCCCTGGCCCGGGGGTTGCTGGCGCGGATCACCCGCGACCATGGGGACGATCCCTTGGCGCTGGCCCGGGTGACCGTCTTGCTGCCGACCCGCCGCGCGGTGCGGTCGCTCAGCGAGGCGTTCCTCCGCGCTTCGGGCGGGACGCCCCTGTTGCTGCCCCGCATGATGCCGCTGGGCGATCTCGACGAGGACGAGCTGCTGATCACCTTTGAGGCCGCCGGCCCGGCGGCGGCCGGAACGGGGACCGAGGCCGCCCAGCCGCTTGCGCCGGTGATCGGCGGCCTGCGCCGGCAATTGATCCTGGCCCGCCTGGTGATGACCTTCGGCGGCCGCACCTGGCCGACCCCGCCCGACGCCGGCCAGGCGGCGGAGTTGGCATCCGCGTTGGCCCGGCTGCTCGACCAGATGGAGACCGAGCGCCTCGGCTTCGAGGGTCTCGCCGACCTGGTTCCCGAGCGCTTCTCCGAGCATTGGCAGGCGACCCTGGAATTCCTCAAGATCGTGACCGAATTCTGGCCCCGGGAACTGGCCGAAGAGGGCGCCATCGGTCCCGCCGAGCGGCGCAACCGCCTGTTGGCCGCCCAAGGTGCTGCCTGGACGGCCGCCCCGCCCCGGGATTGGGTGGTGGCGGCGGGCTCCACCGGTTCGATTCCGGCGACCGCCGATCTGCTGGCCGTCATCGCCCGGGCCGATCGCGGGGCCGTGGTGCTGCCGGGCCTCGATGCCGCGCTCACCGACCGGGCCTGGGACGCCCTGCCCGAAAGCCATCCCCAGTACGGGTTTGCCCGGCTGCTGGCGCTGCTCGGCATGGCCCGCCAAGAGGTTCTCAGCTTCGCCGCCGATTGGCCCCATGGCGTTGAACCGGCGGCGCCTCAGCTTCGGGCCCAAGTGCTCTCCCGGGCCATGAATCCCCTTCCCCAGGGGCAGCCCCAGGGGACCGGCGCGGCGCTGGCGGGGGTCGGCCTCGCCAGTTGCCCGACCTCGTCCGATGAGGCGGCCACCATCGCTTTGCGCATGCGCGGCGCGCTCGAAAAGCCAGGCGCGACCGCGGCCCTGGTCACCCCCGACCGCGGGCTCGCCCGCAGGGTGGCCGCGCGGCTCGGCCACTGGGGCATCGAGGTCGACGATTCCGCGGGCACGCCGCTCGCCGCCACCGCGGCCGGATCCTTTTTCCGGCTGATCGCCGATATGGTCGGCGACGGTTTCGCGCCCCTTGCGGTGCTGGCCTGCCTCAAGCACCCGCTGGCCGCCGGCGGCACCGACCAAGCCAGTTTCAGGGGCGCCGTCAGGGCCCTGGAAACCCATGTCCTGCGCGGTCCCCGCCCGGGTCCAGGCCTCCATGGCCTCCGCCAGAGGATCGAAGCCGCCCTCGAGCTCGCCGGGGAGGAAGACCAGGAGGAGCTCGAGCGTTTAGGGTCATGGACCCGCTCCATCGCCCAATTGATGGCGCCTCTCGCCGCCGCCATGACCGGACCGGACATCGCCTTGGGGGATATCGTGCGCGCCCATGTCGGCGCCGCCGAGGCGCTGGCGGCGACGGACAAAGAATCGGGCGCCGCCCGGCTCTGGCGGGGCGACGATGGCGAAGCGCTGGCCGCTTTCGCCGCCGAGATCCTGGACTCCGGGGCGAGCATGCCGCCGCTTCCGGGCGCCCGCTATCCGGCGCTGCTGGGCGCCCTGATGGCCGGCCGCGTGGTGCGGCCCGGCTGGGGCCGCCATCCCCGCCTGTTCATCTGGGGGCCGCTGGAGGCGCGCCTCCAACACGCCGATGTCATGATCCTGGGCGGCCTCAACGAAGGCACCTGGCCGGCCGATGCCGGCAGCGACCCGTGGATGAGCCGCCCCATGCGGGCCGCCCTCGGCCTGCCCCTGCCCGAGCGGCGCATCGGCCTCGCCGCCCACGATTTCGCCCAGGCGTTTTCCGCGCCCGAGGTGCTGCTGACCCGGGCCCTACGGGAAAATGGTACGCCGACGGTGCCTTCGCGCTGGCTGGCACGCCTGGAAAACGCGTTGCCCGAAGGGGAATTCGCGGCCCTCGAGGCGCGCGGCGAAGCCTGGCGGCGGGCCGCCGCTGGGCGTGACGAACCGGCCGGGGGCGGCGGCGCGGCATTGGCCCGCCCGGCGCCCAAGCCGCCCCTTGCCGCCCGCCCGCGCCGGCTATCGGTGACCGAGATCGAAACCCTTCAGACCAACCCCTATGCCATCTATGCCAAGCGGATTCTCGGGCTGCGGCGGCTCGACGACATCGATGCCGATTCCGGGGCCGCCGAGCGCGGCACCTTCACCCATCGGGCCTTGCAGATTTTCCTCGACCATTGGCCCGACAAGCTGCCCGGCGGCGGGGCGGATGCGATCACCGAAGCGATCATCGAGATCGGCCGCGAAGTGTTCCGCCCGGTCAAAGCGACCCCGGGCCTGTATGCCTTCTGGTGGCCCCGTTTCGAGCGCATCGCCCGCTGGGTCGCCGAAACCGAGATCGACCGCCGCCCCGGCCTGTTGCCGCTGGGCGCCGAACGCCGGGGGAAAATGGTCATCGAGGCGCCGGGGGGCCCGTTCACCCTCAACGGCACCGCCGACCGGGTGGATCGGCGCGCCGCCGACCACGGGCTGGCGATCGTCGATTACAAGACCGGCATGCTGCCTACGGGCAAGGACCAAAGCACCGGATTCGCCCCGCAATTGCCCCTGCTCGCGGCCATGGCGGCGGCCGGCGGGCTCGAAGGAATCGCGCCCGGACCGGTGATGGAGCTCGGCTATTGGCGGCTGACCGGCGGCGATCCGGTCGGCGAGGAAAGGGCCTTCGCGGTCCCCGCCGCGGAGGCGGCCGAGGACGCCCTCGAAGGGCTCAAGGCCCTGATCGCCCTGTTCGACGATCCCGGCTGGCCCTATCGCCCACGCCCGGTGGCGGGCCATGAGCCGCGCTTCGATGATTACGCCCATCTCGCCCGGGTCTCCGAATGGTCGATCCTGGAAACCGGGGCAGAGGACGGTGAGGGATGATGCCATGACGGCAGCGCCGAATCCGAGCCCCGGCGCCGACGCCAAGGTGGCACAGCGCAAGGCCGCCGACACCAAGGCCTCGGTCTGGGTCGGCGCGTCGGCCGGCACCGGCAAGACCAAGGTCTTGACCGACCGGGT